>AEWW01029116.1_pt1 | contig 12140 bp, 14 predicted proteins | sample 267848 | NCBI WGS metagenome assembly AEWW01 (sample SAMN00713649, study PRJNA62039) | ant fungus garden metagenome | place: Panama: Gamboa | collected Apr-2009 | depth 0.5 m m | reverse complement strand
TGGCCGCTGCTGGTGATGACCGGGATGCACCGCGTCTTTACGCCAACCATCATTCAAACCATCGCCGAAACCGGCAAAGAGGGGCATGGTGATGCCATCGGAAATCGGTGCCAACCTGTCGCTGGGCGGATCGTCGCTGGCGGTGGCGTGGAAAACCAAAAACCCGGAGCTGCGCCAGACCGCATTAGCGGCAGCGGCATCGGCGATTCTGGCCGGGATTTCCGAACCGGCGCTGTACGGCGTGGCGGTACGTCTGAAACGCCCGCTGGTCGCCAGCTTAATCAGTGGCTTTATTTGCGGCGCGGTGGCGGGGATTGCCGGGCTGGCCAGCCATTCGATGGCGGCGCCGGGGCTGTTCACCAGCGTCCAGTTTTTCGATCCGGCCAATCCGATGACTATCGTTTGGGTCTTTGGCGTGATGGCGCTGTCGGTGGTGCTCTCCTTTGTGCTGACGCTGCTGCTCGGTTTTGAAGATATCCCGGTAGAAAATGCCGCCGCCGACGCCAGACAGCGCCAGGGCGCGGCCACTCACGCCTGAACACTTTTTTGAACGCGAGGTAACGCATGTCGAGTTTTCCACACGGATTTTTTATGGGGCGGCGCTCTGGCCGCTAACCAGTCTGAAGGCGCTTATCTTGAGGGCGGCAAAGGGCTGACGACCGTTGATACTATTCCGCACGGCGCCCATCGCCTGGCGGTAAAGCTGGGTCAGGAGAAGCGCTTTACGCTTCGCGAAGACGAATTTTATCCAAGCCACGTGGCGATCGATTTTTACCATCGCTATAAAGAGGATATCGCCCTGATGGCGGAGATGGGGTTTAGCGTCTTTCGTACCTCTATCGCCTGGAGCCGCCTGTTCCCGCGCGGTGATGAACAACAGCCAAACCCGGAAGGTATCGCTTCTACCGTGCGATGTTCGAAGAGTGCAGAAAGTACGGGATCGAACCGCTGGTCACCCTGTGCCACTTTGATGTACCGATGCATCTGGTGACGGAATATGGCTCCTGGCGTAACCGGAAGATGGTCGATTTCTTCAGCCACTATGCGCGCACCTGTTTTGAAGCGTTTGACGGACTGGTGAAATACTGGCTCACCTTCAATGAAATCAACATTATGCTACATAGTCCCTACTCCGGCGCCGGTCTGGTGTTTGAGGAGGGAGAAAATCAGGAGCAGGTGAAATACCAGGCCGCGCATCACGAGCTGGTGGCTAGCGCGCTGGCGACAAAAATAGCCCATCAGGTCAACCCGCAAAACCAGGTCGGCTGCATGCTGGCGGGCGGTAACTTCTACCCGTATTCCTGTAAGCCGGAAGATGTCTGGATGGCGCTGGAAAAAGATCGTGAAAACCTGTTCTTTATCGATGTGCAGGCACGCGGCGCCTATCCGGTGTGGGCCGCGCGGGTATTCCGCGAGAAAGGCGTCACTATTGCCAAACAGCCGGGCGACGACGAAATCCTTAAAAACACCGTCGATTTCGTCTCCTTTAGCTATTACGCCTCGCGCTGCGCGTCAGCGGAGATGAACGCCAGCAACACCAACGCCGCCAATATCGTCAAGTCGCTGAAGAATCCGTACATTGCGGCCAGCGAATGGGGCTGGGGTATCGATCCGCTCGGTCTGCGCATCACCATGAACATGATGTATGACCGCTATCAGAAACCGCTATTCCTCGTGGAAAACGGACTCGGCGCGCGCGATGAGATCGACGCCAACGGCGAAATCAACGACGACTACCGCATTAGCTATCTGCGTGAACACATCAAGGCGATGCGCGACGCCATCGATGATGGCATTCCGGTCATCGGCTATACCAGCTGGGGCTGTATCGATTTGGTCTCCGCCTCCACCGGCGAGATGAGCAAGCGCTACGGTTTCGTGTATGTCGATCGCGACGATGCCGGAAACGGCACGCTTGCGCGCAAGCGCAAGAAATCGTTCTGGTGGTATAAGAAGGTCATCGCCAGCAACGGGGCGGATCTGGAGTAGTCGGTATTGCCGGGTGGCGGCTTACGCCTTACCCGGCCTACGGTCCGTACGGCCTGCCGTTATTTTATTCACCACGCTGGCTGAAACTGCCGGTGTTGGTGGCCTCAAAATCGCTGAGACGTTCCCGGAAGGCCGGGGAACGCCTCTTCCTCGGCCGCTTCCAGCGCGGCAAAACCGCCCTGCTCCTGCCAGCCGTCAAGCCGCGCGTATACCGTCGCGACGGCATCCTTAACAGGCTGAGTCATCGGGTAATAGAAACCGACAATATCAGGCTGAATGCCCACAAAAATCACCTCGCCAACATCCTCTTTTAACTGATCGATAAGATAGTTAAGCGGCATATTGTGGGTGGTCATCATAAACATGTCGGCGATATCGTCCGGGTCGACAATACGGATTTCGCCGGGATTAAGCCCCATATCGGTCGCGTCGACGATCAGTAGCCGGGTCGGGCGCAGCTCGCGGATGGCGACGATATCGTTTTCCGGCGCGCTGCCGCCGTCAATCACCACCCAGCCGCCGACCGGATTGGCCGCGCACATTTCCGCCAGCAGCGGGCCTGCGCCGTCATCGCCCATCATGCTGTTGCCGACACACAGTAAAACGTCAGTCACGTAGTCTCCTCACCATCAGATAGATGGCGCTTTCCTGGTGAATATCGTGCAGCATGCTGAGCAGGGTTTTACTCCACGCCTGCTGCTCCGGGGTCTGCGCGGACTGCGCTTTATCAAAGGCATTAGCCAGCATCGCCACGTGATTGCTGTCGATAACGATCTCGCCATACTTCGGTACGCCTTCCATTTTGCGCCGCGCGGCGCTGCCCGCCTCCAGCGTGCCAATCCACGCCAGATAGTCCTCCCACGGGCAGCTTAACGCCGCTTCCAGGCAGTCGATGACGCCGAGGTGGTGGCCAATCGCCAGGCTGTAATAGACCACCTGCTGCGCCTGATCCGGCGTCGCGTCGTTCTCATCAATAAATTTACGGCTCAGCTGACTGAACACCACCGTCTCGCTCATCGGATACGCGCCCCCTCGACCACCTGATTCAGGTGCGTGACGATTTCGGTCAGACGCGGATCTTTCTCCGCCTCCAGCCAGCGCAGTACCTGATTATCTCCCTGCCCCAGCAGACGCATATAGTCGTCGGCGATCTGGCGGCCATAGCGATAGCCGGCCAGACGGCGCGCTTCGCGATCGATACGTACCCGCAGCGGCTGAACCATGTTGGGATGCAGCAATTCGGTTGGTTGTTCATCAAGCTCGCCCGGCTGGCGGGCGTGGATTTTTTGCTCCAGCAGACCGAGCGCCATCGCAAAACCGTACAGCGTGGCGGCAGGCGTCGGCGGACAGCCCGGAATATAAACATCGACCGGCACAATTTTGTCGGTGCCGCCCCATACGCAATACAAATCGTGGAAGATACCGCCGCTGTTGCCGCAGGCGCCGTAAGAGATGCAGATTTTCGGATCCGGCGCCGATTGCCAGGCGCGCAGCGCCGGCGAACGCATCGCGCGGGTCACCGCGCCGGTAAACAGCAGAATATCGGCATGGCGCGGCGACGGCACTACTTTAATCCCGAAGCGTTCGGCGTCGAAAAGCGGCGAAAGGGTGGCGAAAATCTCGATTTCGCAGCCGTTACAGCCGCCGCAGTCGACGCGGTAAACGTAGGCGGAACGTTTGATTTTTTTCAGCAGCGAGGCCTTCATGCTGGCGATGGATTCATCCACCGTCATCGGCAGCGGAATGCCGTTTTCATCGCGCGGGCCTAATAAATTGCTCATCAGCTGGCCTCCCTCATGTGGCGAGTCAGTTCAATACGATCGGATGGCACCAGGCATTTCTGACGCTTGCATTCCGGGCAGGTCTCAAAACTTTCGCGGTGCAATTCGGCGCGGGTATCGCCGTTGTGCTTAAGCAGCGCGATAGCGTAGTCGATCTCTTTTTGTACCGCGAAAGGCCGCGCGCAGACCCGACAGTGGCAGATGGCAAAGCGCGATTGCTGGAGGAAATCCTCTTTTTTCCACACCGCCAGTTCATACTCCTGCGACAGCTTAATCGCCGCCGTCGGGCAGACCTCTTCACAGCGGCCGCAGAAAATACAGCGCCCGAGGTTGAACTGCCACGCCAGCTGGTTAGTCGCCAGATCGGTCTCTACCGTCAGGGCGTTAGACGGACAGGCATTCACGCAGGCCGCGCAGCCGATGCACTGCTGCGGATTGTGCTCCGGTTTGCCGCGGAAGTTTTTATCCACCGGCATACGGCTCCAGCGGATAGGAGTGGGTCGCGGTGCCGGTCTTGATGACTTTTTTGATAAAGGTAAACATGGCGATTCCTTATTTCAGCGGCGAGTTTTTACGCTCGATGCTGTAGCGCTCCAGCTCTTTGTACGGCACCACTTTGCTTTTCTTCTTACGTACATCGACCACCGTCATGCGGTCGGTACAGGAGTAGCAGGGATCGAGGCTGCCGATAATCAGCGGCGCGTCGGAGACGGTGTTGCCGCGCAGCATATAGCGCAGGGTCGGCCAGTTGGCGTAGGTCGCCGCACGGCAGCGCCAGCGGTACAGTTTTTGGTTGTCGCCGGTCATGCTCCAGTGGATATCGTCGCCGCGCGGCGCTTCCGAGAAGCCCAGCGCGAAGCGGTGCGGAATATAGGTGAAGCCATCCACCATCAGCGGGCCGCCGGGCAGATTGTCGAGACCGAAATCAATCATATTCAGCGCGGTATAAACTTCGTTGATACGCACCTTGAGGCGGGAAATCACGTCGCAGCCCTGCTCGCTGTGAACTTCCATCGGCAGCAGACCGTAACCAACGAACGGGTGATCGGCGCGAGTATCGCGGGCGTGGCCGCTGGCGCGGACCATCGGGCCGACGTTACTGAAGTCGCGGGCGATTTCTGGATCCAGACGGCCAATACCGACGGTGCGCTGTTCCATGTTCGGCGTGCTGAGCAACATATCCACCAGCTCCTGCACATCGCGGCGCATCTGCTGCGCCAGCTGGCGGGTCTGGATCATATCCTCTTTCAGCAGATCGCGGCGAATCCCGCCGATCAGGTTCATACCGTAGGTTTTACGCGCGCCGGTGAGGATCTCCGCCATCTTCATTGAGGTTTCGCGCACGCGGAAGAACTGCATAAAACCGGAGTCAAAACCGGTGAAGTGGCAGGCCAGGCCAAGGTTCAGCAGGTGCGAGTGCAGGCGTTCCACTTCCAGCAGAATGGCGCGGATCATCTGCGCGCGCTCCGGCACCACGATGCCCATCGCGTTTTCCACCGAGGTGGTATAGGCGGTGCTGTGGGCAAAGCCGCAGATGCCGCATACCCGGTCCGACAGGAACGTTACTTCGTTGTAACCCATGCGGGTTTCCGCCAGCTTTTCCATGCCGCGATGGACATAGAACAGGCGGTAATCGGCGTCGATAATGTTCTCGCCGTCGACAAACAGACGGAAGTGTCCAGGCTCATCGGAGGTGACGTGCAGCGGGCCAATCGGCACCACGTTGTTTTTCTTACTGCCGAGCTCGTTAATGAACTCGTAGGTCTCCGCGTCGGTGGTCGGCGCCGGGCGCTGGCGGTAGTCCATGCTGTCTTTACGCAGCGGATAGAGTTCATCCGGCCAGTCGTCCGGCAGCACCAGGCGGCGCTCGTCCGGCAGGCCCACCGGCACCAGACCGTACATATCGCGCACTTCGCGCTCGCCCCATACCGCCGCCGGCACGCGCGGGGTCACCGACGGATATTCCGGTTTGTTGGCATCGACTTCCACGCGCACGGTGATCCAGCATTTAGTGCCCTGCTCCATCGACAGCACGTAGTAAACCGCATAGTGGCCGTTCAACTTACGTTCGTCGTTGCCGAACAGTACCGACAGCCAGCCCCCCTGTTTGTAGTACAGGAACTCGACCACTTCCGGCAGGTAGTTAACCTTCACGGTGACGGTAAGCTGATCTTTGGTCTGCCAGGCTTCATCCAGCACCACGCCAGGAAAGGCCTGGTGCAGCGCCGCAAGATAGTGTTGACCGATTTTTTCTTCAGACATGCTCAAATTCTCTTAATCACGCCACCAGCAAGGAGACGAAAGCTAAAAAGGCGAAACCAAACCCGGCCCAGGTAACGCGGGAGGTGGCACAAAAGCGCAGACGCGCCATGCTGTTTTCGAACAGCGCGATAATCAGCACTCCCGCCACCAGCTTGACGATGGCGACCACCAGCGCCAGCAGCAGGCCTGGCGCGCTAAAACTGGTCATCTGTCCCCACGGGATAAATACGCCGACGAACATCTGCAGCACCACCAGCTGTTTCAGGCTGATGCCCCACTTCAGCACCGCGAAACCGCTGCCGCTGTACTCGGAAAGCGGCCCTTCCTGCAGTTCCTGTTCGGCCTCGGCTAAATCGAACGGCAGCTTGCCCATTTCGATAAAGGTGGCGAAAGCGCAGGCGCACAGCGCCAGGATCAGCGGGATGCTGCGCGCGGCGGGCCAGTGGTAAACGGTATCGGTAATCGCGCTAATATGGGTGGAGCCGGCAACCTGCGCCGCGACCCACAGCCCAAGCAGCAGGATCGGTTCGACCAGCACACCGAGCATCGCTTCACGACTGCTGCCGATGGCGGTGAACGGACTACCGGTATCCAGGCCGGAAATGGCGAAGAAGAAACGGGCGATGGCGAACAGGTAGATAAGCGTAATCAGGTCGCCCAGCCCCGGCAGCGGTGAATCTACGGTCACCACCGGCAGCGCGGCGGCGATGGTCAGCATCACGCCGACCATCACAAACGGCGTCAGGCGGAATACCCAGCCGGAAGCGTCCGGGCCCACGCTCTGGCGACCCAGCAGTTTCAGGATATCCCGATACTCCTGCAGTACGCCCGGCCCGCGGCGGTTATGCAGGCGCGCGCGGGCAACGCGGGTCAGGCCGGACAGCAGCGGCGCGACGGCAAACAGTACCAGCGCCTGTATTAATGCAACGAATAGGTTCACTCTCAGGCTCCTCGCGAAATCACAATCACCACCAGTACCGCCAGCTCGATCAGCGCCACGCCGCGCAGCAACGCGGGCGCGGAGGCGTTCTGCCAGCCGGGCACCAGCCGTACCGGATTCAACCAGTGACGCAGCTTCAGCAGCGGCGCAAAGGCTTCTTTCACCGGCATGGCGAAGCCGTGGGCGGTGACCACCATCGCTTGTTCATGATCGTAGCCGCAGACCCACGCCGCGCCGCGCGAGCGCGCCGGCAGGCGGTCGCCTTTGAAGAAGATCATCAGCAGGAACGGCAGCAGCGGACAGGCAATCAGCAGAATGGCGATCAGCGGCTGCGATACGACGCTTGTGGTCTGCGCCGGAACCGGAATGACGTGGCCGACCAGCGGCAACAGCCACGGCGCCGCCACGCCGCCGATGACGCAGCACGCGGCGGCCAGCACCACGCTTAAGGTCATCAGCCAGGGCGCGCAGGTGGCGTTTTCCGCCTCTTGACTGCGCGGCGCGCCAAGGAAGGTGACGCCGTAGACTTTGGCCATACACATCACCGCCAGCGCCCCGGTAATCGCCAGGCCAACCGCCAGCAGCGGCCCCAGCAGACGGCCGATAAACACCTCGCCGGTGCTCAGCTTGAAGAAGGATTGATAGATAACCCATTCGCCGGCAAAGCCGTTCAGCGGCGGCAGCGCGGCCATCGCCATCAGCCCCACCAGCATGGCGAGTGAAATCAGCGGCATTTTTTTACCGATGCCGCCCAGCTTCTCGATATCGCGATGCCCGGTACGGAACCACACCGCCCCCGCGCCAAGGAACAGCGTGGTTTTGAACAGGCTGTGGTTGATCAGGTGGTACATGCCGCCGATAAAGCCCAGCACCATCAGCGCATTATTGCCAGTAGCAATACCGGTGACGAACGCGCCGAGGCCAAGCAGAATAATGCCGATGTTTTCCTGGGTGTGGTAAGCCAGCAGGCGCTGGATATTATGTTCCATCAGCGCGTACAGCCCGCCGATAAAGGCGGTAATCATCCCCAGCACCAGCAGCAGCACGCCCCACCACAGCGGCGGTACGCTACCGGCCAGCGACACGGTCAGGATGCCGTACAGACCGACCTTCATCACCACCGTTGAAAACAGCGCGGCGGCCGGGGCGCTGGCGCCCGCATGCGCCTGCGGCGCCCAGCCGTGCAGCGGGATCACCCCGGCGAGCAGGGCAAAACCGAGCAGACCCGGCAGCCACAGCGCCATGTTCTGCGGCGCGCCGGCGGCCAGCTGGCTAATCGCCGCCAGGTCGAGAGTGCCGTAGAACGACCACACCAGCCAGCAGGTCCACGCCAGCAGCAGGGTGCCGAGACGCCCCAGCGCAAACCACAGTTTGCCGGACTGCGCGCAGCCGGTGAGAAATGCGGCGCACAGCGCCATGATTTCCGCCATCACCACCAGGCTGCCGAAGTTAGTCACCACCACCGCGCAGGTGGCGGCAGCCAGCAGCAGGTTAACCAGCAGGCCATTCGATTTGACCTGCGGATGACGATGCCAGGAAATGTTAAACAGCGAAATCGGCAGCGCCGACAGACCGATGGCCAGCAGCCACAGAGCGTTAATCCCGCCACCCGCATCGCCAGATGCAGATACTGCAGCATGCCGCCGTTGATCCGCTCCGGCGCGATCAGCGCCGAGAAGCCGGCGACGATTAACATCGCGCTGGCGACCGCGCCGCCGATCCCGGCAATCGCGCCGCTCAGCGGTTTACGCAGACTAAACAAAAACGCCAGCACCGCGCTGGCGGCATACCAGGCAACCGCCTGATTCACTAATGCAACCACGCTCATTTCACGCCCCCTTGTTGCGCCTGAAACAGCGACAAATCGCCGAGGTCGGTATTAAAGGTCAGTTCGCGCTTACGCTTGCTGGACTTAGCAATATCGCGAATATCCACCAGCAGTAAGGCTTTGGTCGGGCAGGTCCGCACGCAGGCCGGGCCCTGCTCATCAAAGTGGCAGAGGTCGCATTTCACGGCGATAGCGCGAACGCCAGGCACCCAGTCGAGCAGCGAGCTGACGCGGGCCGGAGCCGGCGGCGCGGCGGGTGCCATCGGCGTGTTAGCGTTGGCGGGAATATCCAACGGGCGGCTGCCGGAGAATTCAATCGCGCCGAACGGGCAGGCGATGCCGCACAGTTTGCAGCTCACGCACAGGCTTTCATTGAGCTGTACCGCGCCGTCAACGCGAGTAATGGCGTTGACCGGGCACACCGCGGCGCAGGGCGCGTCTTCGCAGTGGTGGCACATCTGCGGCGCAGACTCTTTTTCATTACGCATGACCTGCAGGCGCGGCATACTTTGCAGGCCATACTGGCGATGCGTCTCGGAACAGGCGGCTTCGCAGGTGCGGCAGCCGATACAGACGCTGGAATCAGCAATTACAAAACGGTTCACCGGGTCATCCTCGGGTGAAAGTCAATTTTGACGAAATCAGGCCGCGCAGGTGTCGGTTTCGACACTTGTCGACACTTCATAATTAATGGACCTGCGCCAGATGGTTTAAATCCACCGGCTGGTCACGCTCCATGGCCTCATACAGGCGGTCATAGACGGTGGCGATGATCGCCAGGTAGTGTTCCAGCACCGCTTCGCGGGAACGGTTGCTGATGCGACCGTCAATCACCCCTTCCGCATCCAGCGTCGCCTGGGCGATCAGCCGTTTGTCATCGCCATTTTTGCTTTCTACGTAATATTCAATGGTGTGGCTGTTAAAGCCTTCCGCCAGCGCGACATATACCTGAAAGTGGCCGAACAGCACGAAGCACAGCTCTTTGTCCGGCGCGCAGCTCATCGCGTGATGCAGACGCGCTTTCGACAGGGTGATGCCCTGAACCAGCGAGTTGCAGTAGGTGTGCCACTGCTCCTGATGCTGGCGGTGACGATCGGCGATGTAGTCCGCCTTTTCACTTAATTCCCAAATTGTCATCCCGGATCCTCCCGTTACATGAGATGCACCGGTTAAGCATTTTCCATGCCAATATTTATTTATTTGAATTTAAAGGAATTATTAAAAATTCACGCGCCATCACGACATGTCGATGACAGCCGCACGTCGTCGTCATCGACAGTTCCCCCACCGTTTATGGTCTCCTGGCATCGTTATTGCATATAGCCGCCATAGTATTAACGGAGGCCAACATGCACGAAATCACGCTAAGCCAGCGGGCGCTGGAAATTATTGAGCAACAGGCGCGGCAAAACGGCGCGCGCCGGGTCACTGGCGTGTGGCTGAAGGTCGGCGCGTTTTCCTGCGTGGAGGCCAGCGCCCTCACCTTCTGTTTTGAACTGGTGTGCCGCGGCACGCTGGCGGAAGGCTGCGCGCTGCACATTGCCGAGCAACAGGCCGAATGCTGGTGTGAACGCTGTCAGCAGTATGTGCATCTTGTCTCTCAGCACGTCCGCCGCTGCCCGCACTGCGATAACGACCAGTTGCAGATCGTGGCGGATGATGGCTTACAGATTCAGCGTTTAGAATTGGAGTAAAAGATTATGTGTACGACATGCGGCTGCGGAGAAGGCAACCTTTATATCGAAGGCGATGAACATAACCCGCACTCGGCGTTTCGCAGCGCCCCTTTCGCCCCCGCCCCGCGCCAGACCATGACCATCACCGGCGTGAAAACCGATAACTTTGCCCCGACCCGCAGCGCGCAAGGCGATCTGCATTACGGCCACGGCGAAGCGGGTACCCACGCGCCGGGGCAAAGCCAGCGGCGGATGCTGGAAGTCGAAATCGACGTGCTGGATAAAAACAATCGCCTGGCGGCGCGCAACCGCGCGCGCTTCGCGGCGAACAATCAACTGGTGCTGAATCTGGTCTCCAGCCCCGGCTCCGGTAAAACCACCCTGCTCACCGAAACCCTGACCCGCCTGAAAGGCATCGTCGACTGCGCGGTCATTGAAGGCGATCAGCAGACGGTCAACGATGCCGCGCGTATCCGCGCCACCGGCACGCCGGCGATTCAGGTCAATACCGGCAAGGGCTGCCATCTCGATGCGCAAATGATTGCCGACGCCTCTGCGCGTCTGCCGGCTGGCGATAACGGCATTCTGTTTATCGAAAACGTCGGCAACCTGGTCTGCCCGGCCAGCTTCGACCTTGGCGAACGTCATAAAGTGGCGGTGCTGTCGGTCACCGAAGGGGAAGATAAACCGCTGAAGTATCCGCATATGTTTGCCGCCGCCAGCCTGATGCTGCTCAACAAAGTCGACCTGCTGCCGTACCTCAACTTTGACGTCGAGAAGTGCCTCGCCTGCGCGCGGGAAGTGAATCCGCATATCGAGATTATTTTGCTCTCCGCCACCAGCGGCGAAGGCATGGACCAGTGGCTCAACTGGCTGGAGACGCAGCGATGTGCATAGGCATTCCGGGGCAAATTCGCACGATTGACGGCGTGATGGCGAAGGTTGAAGTGTGTGGCATTCAGCGCGAAGTCGATCTAACGCTGGTCGGCGCCGTCGACGAGCAGGGCCAGCCGCGCATCGGCCAGTGGGTGCTGGTACACGTCGGGTTCGCCATGAGCGTGATTAACGAAGCCGAAGCGCGCGATACCCTCGAGGCGCTGCAAAACATGTTCGAGGTTGAACCGGACGTCGGCGCGCTGCTGTACGGCGAGGAGCGATAATGCGTTTTGTTGATGAATACCGCGCGCCGGAGCAGGTGCTGCAGCTGGTCGAACATCTGCAGCAGCGCGCCCGGCTGCTGGACTACAGTGAAGCCCGCCCGCTGCGGATGATGGAGGTCTGCGGCGGCCATACCCACGCCATCTTCAAATTCGGCCTCGACCAGCTATTACCGAATAATATTGAATTTATTCACGGCCCCGGCTGCCCGGTGTGCGTCCTGCCGATGGGCCGCATTGATGCGTGTATCGAGATAGCCAGCCGCCCGGAGGTGATTTTCTGCACCTTTGGCGATGCGATGCGCGTGCCGGGAAAAAACGGGTCGCTGCTGCAGGCGAAGAGTCGCGGCGCCGATGTGCGAATCGTTTACTCGCCGATGGACGCCCTGCGGCTGGCGCAGCAGAATCCGCAGCGCGAGGTGGTGTTTTTTCGGTCTCGGTTTCGAAACCACCATGCCCGCCACCGCGCTGACGCTGCGTCAGGCCCGCGAGCGCAACGTCGACAAC
>AEWW01032102.1_pt1 | contig 12146 bp, 10 predicted proteins | sample 267848 | NCBI WGS metagenome assembly AEWW01 (sample SAMN00713649, study PRJNA62039) | ant fungus garden metagenome | place: Panama: Gamboa | collected Apr-2009 | depth 0.5 m m | reverse complement strand
GAGAAACTTTGGCGGAAGATCACAGGAGTTGAACCTGCCCGGGACCGCTGGCGGCCCCAACTGGATTTGAAGTCCAGCCACCTCACCGGAGATGACGATCTTCCGCGCCTCGATTGCTACATGGAGGCGGGCGCATTATAGCTACTTTCAGGCATTTACCACATACCTAAACGCACTTTTTTACTGTTAAAACTGGACTTTGCAGAACAGTCTGAGACAAATCCGTTCAAAATCCATGGGTTACACTTTTTCACACTCTTTCGGGCTACCGCGATCACAGAAAACAAGAAACGTAATTTGATAACGAGATATCGCAATTCATCTTACTGCGCCAAAGGTTTAAAAAAACCGTAACCGGTACCAATCCGCGGTGCCGCTAAGGGAATAGTGCGCAAATGAAAGATCATATTCTGTCCGTCAAAGAGAAAATTGGCTACGGTATGGGTGACGCCGCCAGCCACATCATTTTTGATAACGTCATGTTATACATGATGTTTTTCTACACCGATATTTTCGGTATCCCCGCCGGCTTTGTCGGCACCATGTTCCTGCTGGCGCGGGCGCTGGATGCGATTTCCGACCCGTGCATGGGCCTGCTTGCCGACCGTACCCGCAGCCGCTGGGGTAAGTTCCGCCCGTGGATACTCTTCGGCGCTATCCCGTTCGGTCTCGTCTGCGTGCTGGCCTACAGTTCGCCGGATTTAAGCCACAACGGCAAGCTGATCTACGCCGCCGTGACCTACACGCTGCTGACCCTGCTCTACACCGTGGTGAATATCCCCTACTGCGCGCTCGGCGGCGTGATCACCGATAACCCGACGCAGCGCATCTCGCTGCAGTCCTGGCGCTTCGTGCTGGCGACGGCGGGGGGCATGCTCTCCACCGTGCTGATGATGCCGCTGGTCAACTTTATCGGCGGCGAAAATAAAGCGCTGGGCTTCCAGGGTGGCATTGCGGTGCTCTCGGTGGTCGCCTTCCTGATGCTGGCCTTCTGTTTTTTCACCACCAAAGAGCGTGTCGAAGCGCCGCCGAGCAGTACCTCGATGCGTGAAGACCTGCGCGATATCTGGCGCAATGACCAGTGGCGGGTGGTCGGCGTACTCACCATCCTCAATATCCTCGCGGTCTGCGTTCGCGGCGGCGCGATGATGTACTACACCACCTGGATCATGGGCTCGGCGGCGCTGTTCACCATCTTCCTCACCACCTACTGCGTCGGCAACCTGATTGGCTCGGCGCTGGCGAAGCCGCTGACCGACTGGAAATGCAAAGTCAGCGTCTTCTGGTGGACCAACGCCCTCCTGGCGGTGCTCAGCGTGGCGATGTTCTTCGTACCGATGGACGCCGAAATCACCATGTTCGTCTTTATCTTCATCATTGGCGTACTGCACCAGCTGGTGACGCCAATCCAGTGGGTGATGATGTCCGACACCGTCGACTACGGCGAATGGTGCAACGGCAAACGCCTGACCGGCATCAGCTTCGCCGGCACCCTGTTTGTGCTCAAGTTGGGGCTGGCGCTGGGCGGCGCGCTGATCGGCTGGATGCTGGCCGGCGGCGGCTATGACGCCGCCGCTAAAACCCAGAACAGCGCCACCCTCACCATCATTATCGCCTTGTTCACCCTCGTTCCGGCGGTGTGCTACCTGCTGAGCGCGGTAATCGCCAAACGCTACTACACGCTAAAAACACCGTTCCTGAAAAAAATGATGGCCGAGCTGGCCCAGGGCGCGCGTCGCAACGAACAAGAATTCACGGCAGCCCCGATCGACAAAGAATGGCAAAACTAAGAGGACGTTTTAATGAAAATCAGTGATGGAAACTGGCTCATTCAACCAGGGCTCAACCTGATCCAACCCGTACAGGTTTACGAGGTGGAGCAGCAGGGGAATGAAATGGTGGTTTATGCCGCGCCGCGCGATGTCCGCGAACGCGCCTGGCAGCTGGATACGCCATTGTTCACCCTGCGCTTTTTCTCGCCTCAGGAAGGGATAATCGGCGTGCGCATGGAGCACTTCCAGGGCGCGCTGGATAACGGTCCGCACTATCCGCTGAACGTGCAGAAAGACGTCCATGTCGAAATAGAAAATACGGCCGAGTTCGCCGAGCTGAAAAGCGGCAGCCTCAGCGTGCGGGTGACTAAAGGTGAATTCTGGGCGCTGGATTTTCTGCGCGACGGCGTGCGTATCACCGGTAGCCAACTGAAAAACAACGGCTACGTGCAGGATAGTAAGACCCAGCGCAACTACATGTTTGAGCGCCTCGACCTCGGCGTCGGCGAAACCGTCTACGGCCTCGGCGAGCGCTTTACCGCGCTGGTGCGCAACGGCCAGACGGTAGAAACCTGGAACGAAGACGGCGGCACCAGCACCGAGCAATCCTACAAGAACATCCCGTTCTACCTGACCAACCGTGGCTATGGCGTGCTGGTGAATCACCCGCAGCGCGTCTCTTTCGAGGTGGGCTCGGAGAAAGTCTCTAAAGTCCAGTTCAGCGTTGAAGGCGAATACCTCGAGTACTTCGTGATCGACGGCCCGACGCCGAAAGCGGTGCTTAACCGCTATACCCAGTTCACCGGCCGCCCGGCGCTGCCGCCGGCATGGTCGTTCGGTCTGTGGCTGACGACCTCGTTCACCACCAACTATGACGAAGCGACTGTAAATAGCTTTATCGACGGTATGGCCGAGCGCCATCTGCCGCTGCACGTCTTCCACTTCGACTGCTTCTGGATGAAGGCCTTCCAGTGGTGCGATTTTGAATGGGATCCGCTAACTTTCCCGGACCCGGAGGGGATGATCAAGCGTCTGAAGGCGAAAGGGCTGAAGGTCTGCGTGTGGATCAACCCTTACATCGGCCAGCGCTCGCCGGTGTTCAAGGAGCTCAAAGAGAAAGGCTACCTGCTGAAGCGCCCGGACGGTTCGCTGTGGCAGTGGGATAAGTGGCAGCCGGGGCTGGCGATTTATGACTTCACCAACCCGGAAGCCTGCCAGTGGTACGCCAGCAAGTTAAAAGGTCTGGTAGCGATGGGGGTCGATTGCTTTAAGACCGACTTCGGCGAGCGTATCCCGACCGACGTGCAGTGGTTTGACGGTTCCGATCCGCAGAAAATGCACAACCACTACGCATTCATCTATAACGAGCTGGTGTGGAAGGTGCTGAAAGAGACCGTCGGCGAGCAGGAGGCGGTGCTGTTCGCCCGCTCCGCCTCGGTGGGCGCGCAGCAGTTCCCGGTGCACTGGGGCGGCGACTGCTACGCCAACTACGAATCGATGGCGGAGAGCCTGCGCGGCGGGCTGTCGATCGGCATGTCCGGCTTCGGCTTCTGGAGTCACGATATCGGCGGTTTCGAAAACACCGCGCCGGCCCACGTTTATAAGCGCTGGTGCGCCTTTGGCCTGCTCTCCAGCCACAGCCGCCTGCACGGCAGCAAATCCTATCGTGTGCCGTGGGCCTACGACGAAGAGTCCTGTGACGTGGTGCGCCACTTCACGCAGCTGAAATGCCGCATGATGCCGTATCTCTATCGCCAGGCGGCGCTGGCCAACGAGTTCGGCACTCCGATGTTGCGCTCGATGATGCTCGAATTCCCCGACGATCCCGCCTGCGACTATCTCGACCGCCAGTATATGCTGGGCGATTCGGTCATGGTGGCGCCGGTGTTCTCCGAAGCGGGCGAGGTGCAGTTTTATCTGCCGGAAGGGCGCTGGACGCATCTGTGGCATAACGATGAATTGCCTGGTAGCCGCTGGCATAAGCAGCGTCACGATGCACTGAGCCTGCCGGTCTACGTTCGTGACAACACCCTGCTGGCGCTGGGCAACAACGACCAGAAACCCGATTATGCCTGGCATGAAGGCACCGCCTTCCAGCTGTTCCAGCTGGGCGATGGCAATGAAACGGTCTGTCAGGTTCCGGCGGCCGACGGTTCCGCGATCTTCACTCTGAAGGCGAAGCGCCAGGGCAACACCATCACCGTGAGCGGCGAAGGCGAAGCCCGCGGCTGGACGCTGTGTCTGCGCAATATCCCGCAGATAACAGGAGTGCAGGGTGGGACGCAGGTCGGCAGCGAACTGGGCGTGGTGGTGAGCGCCCAGGGCAATGCGCTGACGATTACGCTATAAATAACAACTCCCGCAGCATATCGCGGGAGTTATTCTTTCTGCGAATTTGAGATCGTTATCACGTATATTAATGACTGAAATGTGATCTGACTTATAAATATCGGTCATTTCTCTGTCTTGTCTTATTTCTGTCCGGATATCCGGACACGATTTAGTATTGTTGTTTACCCCCCGTCTCCCTATATTTATCCTCAATGATTTTCATAGAGATCGCGTCGTATAGCGATATCTTATTGGCATTAATCTGCTATGCAATAAGGGTAAATAATGCAAATGGTTACCTCGCGACAGAACAGATTATTAAAATTTCTCTTGCCTAAACGAGAATACGTTACGTTATTAAAAATGGCTGAATACTTAAATGTTTCAGAAAAAACAGTTCAGCGTGACTTACGTTTTCTTGAACAATGGCTCTCTGACTGGAAAATCAGTATTGATAAACGTGCCGGCGCGGGCGTCATGCTATTGGCTGATAACGTCGCCGATCTGTTGCAATTAGACCAGTTACTCAGTAGCGAAAGTGATGATACAGATGCCATGATGAATAATTCCCGGCGTGTGAAAATTGCTTCTCAGTTATTAAGTGAAACGCCGCGCGAAACATCGATCAGTAAATTGTCTGAACGTTATTTTATTAGCAGCGCCTCGATTGTAAATGATTTAAAAGTGATCGAATCATGGATTAGGCCACTGGGTCTGATGCTTATTCGTAGCCAGAGCGGCACTCATATTGAGGGGAGTGAATCACATGTTCGCCAGGCTATGGCCTTATTAATTAATGGTGTTATTAACCATAATGAACCAGGAAATATTATTCACTCCCGTCTGGATAGTGGTAGCTATAAGGCCCTGGTGCATTATTTTGGTGAAGAAGATGTCATCTTTGTGCAGTCGCTTCTTCAGGATATGGAGCGAAAATTAAGTTGGTCGCTAGGCGAGCCATATTACGTCAATATCTTCACCCATATCCTGATTATGATGTATCGCATAACCCGCGGCAATGCCTTACCGCGCCGGGAACAGGGACATCCGTTATTTGATGAGTCCATCTTTCGTATCGCGCAGAATATGCTGCAAAAAATTGAGGCCCGCATTGCCCATCCTTTACCAGAGGACGAAAGCTGGTTTATTTATCAATATATTATTTCGTCCGGCATGCTGGTGGAAGAACGTGATGATGTCAGCATGCTGCGCAATATACATTCCAGCGATGAGGCCCGGCAAATCACCTCCCGGCTGATCGCCCTGTTTTCCTCGGTGGTTGATATCGATCTTACGCATGACACCGCGTTATATGAAGGGCTGCTCATTCATATTAAGCCGCTGCTTAACCGGCTGAATTATCGTATCTATATCCGTAATCCGCTGCTGGAAGATATCAAGGGGGAATTAACAGAGGTGTGGCCATTAACTCTGCGGGTGGTGAATCAGGTATTTGCCGCCTGGGGCGAGAACGCGGTTTCGGAAGATGAAGTGGGTTATTTAACCGTGCATTTCCAGGCCGCGATGGAGAGGCAGGTGGCCAGAAAGCGGGTTCTGTTGGTGTGTTCGACCGGGATTGGTACTTCGCATCTGTTGAAAAGCCGGGTCCTCAGGGCCTTTCCCGACTGGACCATCGTCGGCGTACTGCCTGCGGGTAGTCTACATACGCTACAGCGACAGGATGATATTGAACTGGTCATTTCAACCATTCATCTGCCGGAGATTGCGTTACCGGTAGTCTATGTCACGGCTTTTTTTAACGATGCCGATATTAAGCGGGTGACAGAAAAAGTTATCACCGAGAAATTACACCATGCTGCAACATCAACTGCCAGCAATGAAATTTTATATCCATGAGGTAAATAATATGGACATCAGCCGGATTTTAAATACTAAGCGTGTATTGCTGGATATGAAGGCCACGACTAAAAGTGAAGTTATTGAAGAATTAACCGATCTGCTGCAGAAAGATGGGGCCATAAGCTGTCGCGAAACGTTTATTCAGGACGTTTGGCAGCGTGAGTCGGAAGGTTCGACCGGATTTGAAAATCACATCGCTATTCCTCATGGGAAATCATCCGCGGTGCTGAATACTACGCTCGCCATTGGTCGTACTCGCCAGGATATTGCCTGGGAAACGCTCGATGGAAGCCAGGTTCGTTGCATTATTTTATTTGCCGTCCGTCTGGAAGACCAAAATACCACCCATATCCGCTTACTCTCCCAGGTCGCTGGAGCGTTGGCCGATGATGACATTATTGCGCAATTGCTCGAAGAAACCAGTCCGCAGAAGATTATTGATCTCTTTAGTCAATATGCTGAATCGGATGTTTACTAACAATAACTATTGGAGTCTGAGATGAATATTGTCTGTGTTGCCGCCTGTACGGCGGGTATTGCTCATACTTATATCGCACGTGAGAAGTTAATGAAAGGCGCGAAAGCGCTGGGCCACAATGTCAAAGTTGAAACTCAGGGAACAATAGGTACTGAGAATGAACTGACAACTGAAGATATCGCTGCCGCCGATGTCATTATTCTTGCCGTTGATGTGAAAATTAAAGGCGAAGAGCGTTTTAAAAACAAACGAATTGTCCGCGTGAAAACGGAGGTCGTTATTAAGTCACCGATTCAGTTTATCGAAAAGGTCGAGAAATCCTTAGCTAATGCCTGATCCTTATTCTGGAGGGATCTACCATGAGTGAGAATAAACCACCTGTTTCGCAGGAAATTAAAAAGCATTTGTTAACGGGTATTTCATGGATGATACCGCTGATTGTTGCCGCCGGGATCTGCATTGCCCTCGGTCAGGTCCTGGGCGGTACCAATGTCGCCGAGAAAGTCGGCACCATTCCGTGGATGTTGAATCAAATCGGCGGTTGGGGGATGGGGCTCATCGTCCCGCTCATCTGCGCGGCGATTGCATATTCAATCGCCGACAGACCCGGTTTTGCCCCAGGTCTGATAGTTGGGTTTGTCTGCGGGCAAATCCACACCGGTTTCATCGGCGGGATGCTGGGCGGTTTCCTGGTGGGTTATACGGTGCTGCTGTTAAAGCATTACGTTCGATTGCCAAAATCGATGCAAGGGCTGATGCCCATTATGGTGTTGCCGGTATTAAGCACCATTATCAGCGGTCTGTTGATGATGACCCTGATAGGCAAGCCGATTGCCTGGCTGCAGGAGGCCTTGATTCATCTGTTGGAGTCGATGCAGGGCGGTTCACGATTCCTGTTGGGGGCCATTCTTGGCGCGATGGCCACCTTTGATTTTGGCGGGCCGGTGAATAAAACCATGTCGTTATTCGCCGATGGCTTGCTGGTGAGCGGGGTCTATGGGCCGGAGGCGGTCAAGTTTGTCGGCTCCATGATCCCGCCGTTCGGTATTACGTTGTCCTTCCTTCTGACCCGCCATAAATATACCCGTGCCGAAAGTGAAGCGTTAAAGGCCGCCTTCCCGATGGGTATTTGCATGATCACCGAAGGGGTGATCCCTATCGCGGCCCGCGATCTGCTGCGGGTGGTGGGATCCTGCGTCGTGGCTTCAGCGGTGGCAGGCGGCTTGATTATGACCTGGGGCGTGGAAAGCCCGGTGCCACATGGCGGTATGTTTGTGGTGCCGCTATTCACCCATCCACTGCTGTTTTGTCTGGCGCTGGCGATTGGGACGGTTATCTGCGGCGTGATGTTGTCGCTATGGAAAAAACCGGTCACGGAGCGTGATGAAGAGTTTGATGAACTGAGCGACCAAAAGGTCGCCGATGATGAAATCACCTTTACCCTTGAGTAAACGGAGGCCCTATGTTTGCCGATATGAAGCAGATGGTTGAGAAAGCCTGGCGTGAACAGTATGCCCTGCTGGCGATTAACTGTATGAATCTGGAGAGCGCCCGCGCCGCGGTACGCGTGGCGGAAAAATATCGCGCGCCGATTATTCTCAATCTCTATCAGGGCCATCTGGCGCATTTTCCGCCAGCGACAGCGATGGCGGTGGCCAGGACCCTTGCCGAAGAGGCCAGTGTTCCCGTGACCTTGAGTCTCGATCATGGGAAAGAACCGGTGAAGATCCGCCAGGCTTTTCGCGCAGGATTCAGCGGGTTGATGATTGATGCTTCTGCATTTCCACTTGCGGAAAATATCCGCCAGACCCGAGAAGTCACCACTCTGGCTGCCAGCATCGGGCTGTGTGTTGAAGGGGAATTGGGGCATCTGGCTGATGCTCCGCGCTATGACTCTGCGACGAACGCCGACCTGATGACGCAACCTGAGGACGTCGCCCCGTTTATCGAGCAAACCGGTATCGACTTACTGGCGGTCTCCGTCGGCACGGCCCACGGCATGTATGCGCCTGGGGTCACGCCCGCGCTGGATTTTGACCGTCTGGCGCAGGTGCAGCGAGCCTCTTCGGTGCCCCTGGCCCTGCACGGCGGCAGCGGCACGCCATTTGATCAGCTTGCCTGCTGCCCGGCATTTGGCGTGGCGAAGATTAATGTCGGCGCGGCGGTGTTTGAAGCAGGTAAAGCCGCACTACTCCATACCCTTTGCCATGACAGCTCTATTGAACTGGCCGATGCCATGGCGGTGATGGAACACGCCAGCGCTGAAGCTATCGTCCCTTACTTACAAGCATCCGGCGCGATAAACCGCGCCTGATTCACTTATCAGTCACGCCCTTTATGCCAGCGCATATTCGCCCTGGCAGGGCGAACTACACCCTGAAACTGGAGAAGACCATGTTAGTTTCCATGCAAGAAATACTTAAACCGACTCGTGAACACGGCTTTGCCATCGGCGCATTTAACGTTGCGGACAGCTGCTTTATTCGCGCCGTCGTGGAAGAGGCGGAAGCGACAAATACTCCCGCCATCATTTCAATTCACCCCAGCGAGCACGACTTTGTCGGCGATTCCTTTTTTAGCTACGTACGGGATATCACCCAGCGTAGCCGGGTGCCGTTTACATTACATCTCGATCATGGCGCCTCGGTGGAGCATGTGCTGCGTGCGATCCAGTGCGGTTTTACCTCGGTGATGATCGATGGGTCGCTGCTTCCCTATGAAGAAAACGTCGCTCTAACGCGGGAAGTGGTCAGGCTGGCGCATGCGGTTGGCGTCTCTGTCGAAGGTGAACTGGGGACCATCGGCCAGACGGGAACGTCGGTAGAGGGCGGAGTGTCGAAAGTGACTTATACCGACCCGGCGCAGGCGCAGGATTTTGTCACGCGTACCGGCGTCGACACCCTGGCGGTGGCGATTGGTACCGCGCACGGCATCTATCCAAAAGGGATGCAGCCTGAACTGCAGATGCACATCCTGCGCGATATTGCCGGACGAGTGTCGATCCCGCTGGTGTTGCACGGCGGCTCCGCCAATCCGGATGCGGAAATTGCCGAGGCGGTCACGCTCGGAGTCGGGAAAATCAATATCTCCAGCGATATGAAACACGCCTACTTCCTGAAAGTACGTGAAATTTTAAGTAAAGAGAGCTGGTGGGATCCGAATGTGATTTATCCGGAACCGATTCATGCCGCACGTGAAGTTATTCGCCACAAAATGAAGTTGTTTGGTTCCACTGGCAAAGCAAGCTTGTATTGACCCAGTCGGAAGGCGGGTACGCCCGCCTTCCAATCGGCAGGAGGCAAAGATGAATTACCTCGGACTGGATGTCGGTGGGACGAAAATCGCCGCCGTCGTGATGGATGAGCAGGGACGGGAGCGGGGGCGTTACCGCCGCGCAACACGGAAAGAAAACCGTCAGGCATTTATATCGTGCATCGTGGATCTCGTTGCCGATATTCGCGCGCGGACGGGAACGCCGATGGATATTGGCATCGCGTTGCCGGGTAGCGTTTCGCCACAGCATGGCGCCATTCGTAACGCCAACATTCAGGTAATTAACGGCTATCGGTTACAGGATGCGCTTGAACAGGCGCTCGGTCAGCCGGTGGTGTTAGCCAACGATGGCAATTGTTTCGCTTTATCAGAAGCATGCGATGGCGCCGGAGAAGGGTTTTCATCGGTTTTCGGCATGACGTTAGGGACCGGCTGCGGAGGTGGTATTACCCTGGAGCGGCAGCCTTTCGTCGGCGCCTCAGGTATTGCCGCAGAGTGCGGGCATATCGCCTTGCCCGGCTATTCTCCTGAGGAGGATGGGCCGCCGACACGTTGTTATTGCGGCAGATTTAACTGTGTGGAGTCTTTTATTTCCGCAACGGGGCTACGTGAACGCTATCGACTGCTCAGCGGAGAGCGTTTGTCGAGCGAGCAGATTCTCGCCCGCGCGCAGGCGGGAGAATCCGCCGCTTGCCATCAGATCCACCGCTTTCGTCAACAGCTGGCGCGGACGCTGGCGACTATTGTCAATATCATCGACCCCGGCGTGATTGTGTTGGGCGGCGGTTTATCCAACGCGCCGCAGCTGGTAGCGGATTTACCATCGGCGGTCGCCCCGTTGGTCTTCACCGACCATTTTTCTACCCCTATCATTTCTGCGCGGCATGGCGACAGTAGCGGTATGCGCGGCGCTGCCTGGCTTGCCGTGCGAAGCGGAGTTAAACCATGAAACGTTCCCAGATTAACTATGCGATAGATAAAGCGCTTGCGATGGCCGAAACTTTTCGTATCAGCCTGCCGGCATTTGCCCACTTTACGGCGTCAAGCTGGCCGCAGAAGCGGCATGAAGGTTGGCATGAAGTCCAGGATCTACAGCTTGGATGGGATGTGACGGATTTCGCCAGTGGTTGCTTTCGCGAAACAGGCCTTACGCTGTTGACGTTACGCAACGGTTCTTTATCCGACCCGCGTTATACCAAACCCTACGCGGAAAAAATGTTACAGATTCAGCAAGATCAGCAAACCCCCTGGCATTTCCATTACCACAAAATGGAGGACATCATTAACCGCGGCGGCGGCGACCTCTGCATGCAACTGGCCTGGGCGACGCAGGACGAACAGTTAGACCAACAGCGCCATGTTAGCGTGATGATCGATGGCTGCCAGCGTACGCTGAAACCCGCTGAGACGCTGGTGCTGCATCCGGGGCAGAGCGTCTGTCTACCGGTGGGCCTCTATCATCGCTTCTGGGCCGAAAAAGGGATAGTGATGGGTTGGGAGATTTCAATGGTTAATGACGACCATACGGATAATCGTTTTCTCGAAGCGGGCGGGCGCTTTCCCTCCATTGAGGAAGATGAACCTGCAAGATGGCTGCTGTGCAGTGAATACCGGCAGTGACGTTGAGAGCCATCCCACAGACCGATTTGCCCTCCGGTGGTAGCGTAATCTGCCGCTGAGAGGAGCCCGTAATGGACTTAGAAAATATCTTTCGTGACGTGAAGTTGAGTAAAACCGAAATGACCGTGCTGCGTTTTATTCAGAATGACCCGCAGCTGTGTATCCGTGAAGGGATCCGCACCGTCGCGGAGCGCTGCTACAGTAATCCTTCTTCGCTGGTGCGGCTGGCGAAGAAGCTTAAGTTCAGCGGCTGGCTGGAGCTGGTCTATTTCATCAAGTTCAATATCACCATGCCAAAACTCGATGTCACCAACGATATTGATTATATGAGCATTCAGCCAGCAGAAGCGCTGACGCCGCTGCTGGCAGGCCTTGAGCAGCAGCGTATTTTGATCCACGGCAGCGGCTTTTCGCAGCTGATCGCCCAGTATATTTATAATAAGTTTCTCGTTACCGGCGTGAACGCTAGCCTGGCGCTGTGGCCCGATTACGAAATCCTTGAGCAAAAAAACGCTGCCCGCTTTGATTCTATCTGGATCATTTCGAAATCCGGACGCAGCAGTTCGGCGTTAAATTGGGTTAAGGCGCTGGAAGGTAAGGAGATAAACCTGGTTTGCTTTACCGGCGATTATCAAAGCCCGCTGGCGCAGGCCGCGAATACGGCGTTTATTATTCACGACCCGCAGAAGTTCGACGATGATATTTACTGGAGCAACCCGTTTTTTGGCTACTGCATATTGGGCTTTGAGCGGTTGTTAAAAATGTGGTTTACCAGCGTACGTAGCAATAGGTAGCCCCGCTAAGCGTAGCGC
>AEWW01031375.1_pt1 | contig 12172 bp, 12 predicted proteins | sample 267848 | NCBI WGS metagenome assembly AEWW01 (sample SAMN00713649, study PRJNA62039) | ant fungus garden metagenome | place: Panama: Gamboa | collected Apr-2009 | depth 0.5 m m | reverse complement strand
GGCAATCTCAGCAGATACGCGCAGAGTGCGGATCTCACTGAACAGCCCATCGGCTTCGTTATAGGCTTTACGCAGATAACCGAGCCACTGTTTGATGCGGGCGACGTGATACATGCCGGTATCGCCCTGCTTCTCCAACTGCGTGTACTTCAGCAGCAGTTCGACCACATTCGGCCACGGCATCGGCGCTTCGTTGTATTTCACCACACGGCCGAGGTTCGGGATGTTGAGCGCACCGCGCCCCAGCATCACCGCGTCGCAACCGGTGATGCGCATACAGTCTTGCGCATCCTGCCAGCTCCAGATCTCACCGTTGGCGATCACCGGAATCGACAGACGCTGGCGAATTTCACCAATCGCCTGCCAGTTGATGCTCTCAGCGCGGTAGCCATCTTCTTTGGTGCGGCCGTGCACTACCAGTTCGCTGGCCCCGGCCTGCTGCACTGCATCGGCAATTTCAAAGCGACGCTCATCCGAATCCCATCCCAGACGCACTTTCACCGTGACGGGAAGGTGATCGGGCACGGCTTCACGCATCGCTTTCGCGCCGCGATAAATCAGCTCAGGATCCTTGAGTAAGGTGGCGCCGCCGCCGCTGCCGTTCACCAGTTTTGATGGACAGCCGCAGTTGAGATCGACGCCCCAGGAACCGAGTTCTACTGCACGCGCGGCGTTTTCTGCCAGCCACTCAGGATATTGCCCGAGTAGCTGCATACGCACGCGCGTACCGGAAGCCGTTCGGCTGCTGTTGTGCAGCTCGGGACACAAACGGTAGAAGGATTTTACTGGCAGCAGCTGATCGACCACGCGTAAAAACTCAGTAACGCACAGATCATAATCATTTACCCCGGAGAGCAGTTCGCGTACCAGCGAATCCAGCACGCCCTCCATCGGCGCCAGTAATACCCTCATCGCGTTAGATGTTCCCGCTCTTTTTCGCTGCCGGACGACGACGACCGCTGTTGGCGGCTGGCGCGTTTTGAGCGGCACTGCTGCCCTGACGACGTGCAGGACGTGCTTCGCCCTGTGGACGTGCGCCATTGCCACCCTGTGGACGCTGACCGTTTCCGCTGTGCGGACGAGAGACGTTACCGCCCTGCCCACGCCCCTGGCCACCCTGACCACGGCCCTGGCCGCGACCCTGCTGCTGGCGACCATTCTGGATCGGTTCCGCTTTGATGCTAGGGTCCACTTCGAAACCTTCCAGCTCAATGCGCGGAATTTCACGCTTCAGCAAACGCTCAATATCACGCAGCAGTTTGTGTTCATCGACACACACCAGTGACAGCGCGGCGCCGGTTGCCGCAGCACGGCCGGTACGACCAATACGGTGCACATAATCTTCCGCCACGTTTGGCAGCTCGTAGTTCACCACGTGTGGTAATTCTTCGATGTCCAGACCACGCGCGGCGATATCCGTTGCCACCAGCACACGAATGCCACCGGATTTAAAGTCAGCTAACGCACGGGTACGCGCGCCCTGGCTTTTGTTACCGTGGATTGCCGCTGCGGTGATGCCATCTTTGTTCAGCTGTTCAGCCAGATGGTTGGCGCCGTGTTTGGTACGGGTGAACACCAGCACTTGCTGCCAGTTGTCGCGACCAATCATCAGCGACAGCAGTTCCCGCTTACGCTTCTTATCAACGAAGTGTACTTGCTGTGAAACTTGCTCAGAGGCGGTGTTACGACGCGCCACTTCAACCTGCTCTGGGTTGGTCAGCAGTTTTTCCGCCAGGGTTTTGATCTCATCAGAGAAGGTGGCAGAGAACAGCAGGTTCTGACGTTTTGCCGGCAGACGCGCCAGTACACGGCGAATGTCGTGGATGAAGCCCATATCGAGCATGCGATCCGCTTCATCCAGCACCAGAATTTCAACCTGTGACAGATCAACCGCATTTTGATGTGCCAGATCCAGCAGACGGCCTGGCGTCGCCACCAGCACATCCACACCCCCGCGCAGTTTCATCATCTGCGGGTTGATGCTCACGCCACCGAAGACCACCAGTGAGCGGATATTAAGATACTGACTGTATTCACGAACGTTCTCGCCCACCTGCGCCGCCAGTTCACGGGTTGGGGTGAGGATGAGTGCACGCACCGGACGGCGACCACGCGCCGTGCTCGGATTGGCAGAAAGACGCTGCAACAGTGGCAGCGTGAAACCGGCGGTTTTACCGGTACCGGTTTGGGCGCTCGCCAGCAGGTCACGGCCCGCCAGCACCACGGGAATGGCCTGACGCTGAATCGGCGTCGGTTCCTGGTAGCCTTGTTCCGCTACCGCACGCAAAATATCGGCACTTAAGCCGAGAGAGTCAAATGACATGCAGGTGTATTACTCCGAACCGCCCTGTTCGCCGTCAGCGATGTAGTTTTCAGGGGGTATATGACGCAAGCCTGGTGGGCTCACGTGTGAAAAGGGCACAAACTACCATGCGTAAGGGCGGGAGTTTAGCAGGTTTCCGCTGCCACCGCGACTGACAATAGTCACGGCGCTGTAACATGATGTTGGTAGTCTTCCCGTCGTGGCACGAGTCGCGCCGTTGCTCTCTGCGCCCGTAATTGCGCTGCGCATAAAAAAGGAGCCGCATGCGGCTCCTTTCGGTTCGCAACTGAGCTTTCGCTTAGCTGCGCTTTTTCTCCACGCGATGCGCGGGTTCTTTCGCCAGCAAGGATACCAGCGCCGGACCCACCAACATCACCACGCCCAGGCAACCGATCAACAGGTTGTTGTGGATGAAGCGGGAGATCAGGAACAGCGTCAGCATCGCTGCGCCGAAGTAGTACGTTGTTGTGACTTCTTCCAGCGCGTCACCCATGCGACGCAAACGGGCACTACGCTGCAGAGCCAGCATGGCGATAAACACCACCGCATAAGCTGCTACCAGGGTACTGCTCACTTCAACCAGCGCCTTGTGTTTCCAGCCCCAAACCAGCGCGGCGATCACCAGCAGGTGCATCGCAATATGCAAACAAGTTTGACCGGTAACGATCTGAACACGATTAGACCATTTCATTCTCTTCTCCTGGCAGACCCAACAGGTCGCCCAAGTGTATCTGGCTGCGGCCAGACGGATTTCCTCAATGTAAAGCAAATTTCGGATAACGCCCTAATTTTCTGCGTCCATCACCATCCATTTGTGACAAAGACTACACTTTGTGCTGTTGATGATGAAAAGGAGCGCGTCGAAGTATGCCACAAAACACGCAAGGATTTTCATTTAAAGTCCTGACGATCAATACCCACAAGGGGTTCACCAGCTTTAACCGTCGCTTTATCCTGCCGGAATTGCGTGACGCAGTCCGCGCCACCTCGGCGGATATTGTCTTCCTGCAAGAGGTGATGGGCACCCACGCTATCCATTCGCTGCACATTGAGAACTGGCCGGAAAACTCTCATTACGAATATCTGGCCGATACCATGTGGCATGATTTTGCCTATGGCCGTAACGCAGTTTATCCCGAGGGACATCACGGGAACGCGATATTGTCACGTTTCCCCATTATTGAATATGAAAATCTCGATATTTCTGTGGCGGGAAGCGAAAAGCGCGGCATGTTGCACTGCCAGATTCGCCTGCCGGATCGCCCCGATCCGCTGCATGTCATCTGTGTGCATTTAGGGCTTAAAGCACAGCATCGCCAGGCGCAGATGAAGATGATGAGCGATCGCATCAATGCCCTGCCGCACGATGCGCCGCTGGTGGTGGCCGGAGATTTCAACGACTGGCAGGTGCACGCCAATCGCTTCCTGAAGCGCAGCGCGGGATTGCAGGAAGTGTTTAGCATGAAAAACGGCCGCCCGGCACGTACCTTCCCGGCACGTTTTCCGCTGTTGCGGCTGGATCGTATTTATATCCGCAACGCCACCGTGAGCCAGCCCTGGGCGCTGCCGGTCAAACCCTGGTCACACCTTTCCGATCACGCCCCCCTGGCCGTGGAGATCTTCCTATGAATTTCAGCTGGCGTGAGGGCAATCAGTTGCGGTTGCTAGAGAACGGCGAGCAGTTCTTCCCCTGCATTTCAGCAGCGATTCAGCGTGCCGAGCGTTCGTTGCTGCTGGAGACGTTTATTCTGTTTGAAGACGACGTCGGCAACGCGCTGCATAGCGATCTGCTGGCAGCAGCGCAGCGTGGCGTGAAAGTCGAAGTGATGGTGGATGGCTATGGTTCACACGATCTCTCCGACGCCTTTGTGAACACGCTGACGGAGGCCGGGGTGCGTTTTCTCTATTACGATCCGCGCCCGCTGGTGCTGGGCATGCGCACCAACGTGTTCCGTCGTCTGCATCGTAAAATCGTGGTGGTCGATGATGCCCTCGCCTTTGTGGGCGGCATCAACTTCTCTGCAGAGCACAATACCGATTACGGCCCGGAGGCAAAGCAGGATTATGCGGTCGAGGTGACGGGGCCGGTGGTGCTGGATATTGCTCGCTATGTACAGCAGGCCATCGGCAGCAAGCAGACCACGCGACGCTGGTGGGGAGGACGTTCACAGCGGTTGGCGGTTAATGCGATGCCCGGTGAGGCGCAGGTGTTGTTTGTTTATCGCGACAATGACGACCATCGCGACGACATTGAGCAGCACTATCTCGATATGCTGCGCAAGGCCAAACAGGACGTCATCATCGCTAATGCCTATTTCTTCCCTGGTTATCGCCTGTTACGTGAAATGCGCAGTGCCGCACAGCGTGGCGTGCGTGTAAGGCTGATCGTGCAGGGTGAACCGGATATGCCGATTGTTAAAGTGGGCGCCGAGATGCTCTATAACTATCTGGTGGATGCCGGGGTTGAGGTCTACGAATATTGCCGCCGCCCGTTGCACGGCAAGATTGCGGTGCAGGATCAGCACTGGGCCACGGTAGGCTCCAGCAATCTCGACCCACTGAGTTTATCGCTCAATCTGGAAGCCAATCTCATCATGCACGATCGCACTTTCAATCATACGCTGCGTGACAACCTGGAAACCCTGCTTCAGCACGATTGTGTGCGTGTACAGGATGACAAGCTGCCGCCGCGCACCTGGTGGCATCTCACCAAAAGTGTGATTGTGTTCCATTTCCTGCGTCACTTCCCGGCCATTGCCGGTTGGTTGCCCGCGCACACGCCGCTGCTGGCGCAGGTTGATCCCCCCGTGCAACCGGAAATGGAAACCCAGGATCGGGTCGAAACCGGCAATGAAGGAGCGAAACCCTGATGAGCAAAAAACATTCGCGCTGGCAATGGACAAAGAAAATCCTCACCTGGCTGTTCTTTATTGCGGTAATCGTACTGCTGGTGATCTATGCGCGCAAAGTGAACTGGCAGGACGTGTATCAGGTGATCGTCGGCTACAACCGCTATGTGGTGCTGGGCGCAGCGGCGCTGGTGGTGGTCAGCTATCTCACCTATGGCGTGTATGACTTAATCGGTCGCGCCTACTGTGGACACAAGCTGGCGAAGCGTCAGGTGATGCTGGTGTCGTTTATCTGCTACGCCTTTAACCTGACGCTCAGCACCTGGGTCGGCGGCGTGGCGATGCGTTATCGCCTCTATTCCCGCCTCGGCCTGCCCGGTGGCACCATCACACGCATCTTTTCCATGAGTATTGCCACCAACTGGCTGGGCTATCTCCTGTTGGCGGGCGTGGTGTTTGTCGCCGGCATGGTGCCGATTCCGCCGCGCTGGTTTATTGGCGAAAACACTTTGCGCATTATTGGTGCCGTGCTGTTAGTGCTGGTGGCGATTTATTTGTGGGCCTGTGCCTTTGCGAAAAAACGTCGCTGGACGATAAAGGGGCAACATTTACAGCTGCCGTCGCTGCGCATGGCGCTGATTCAGTTTGCCGTCTCCAGCGCGAACTGGCTGGTGATGGGCACCATTATCTGGCTGCTGCTGGCGCGTCAGGTGGATTATCCGCAGGTACTGGGGGTGTTACTGATCAGCAGTATTGCGGGGGTGATCATTCATATTCCGGCGGGCATCGGGGTGCTTGAAGCGGTATTTCTGGCGCTGCTGGCTGGCGAGCATGTTTCGCACGGCACCATCATTGCCGCCCTGCTGGCCTATCGCGTGCTGTACTTTATTTTGCCGCTGCTGCTGGCGCTGGTGTTGTATCTGATGCTGGAGAGTCGCGCAAAACATCTGCGGCAGAAGAATGAACAGAAGATGGCGAAATCGGACGCGGGATAAACGGGGAGAAATCACTCACGCGCGGTGGGCGCCATCAATGGCGCACCCGACAAAATTCTGTGCAGATTTACATTGATGCACGTTGCCTGTCATGAATTGCGCCCCCTACAAGCATCCTGTTCGGATGTTGCAGGAGGCGCATTGATACCAGCCAGAAGCGGTGCTGCAGAGTTAACGGCGGTTGCCGAAAATACGCAGCAGCATCAGGAACAGGTTGATGAAGTCGAGATACAGCGTCAATGCCCCCATGATTGAGTAGCGACGCAGATTCTCTTTGTCATTAACGTTGATGGTTTCACCAATCGATTTCAGTTTCTGGGTGTCATAAGCGGTCATACCGACAAACACCACTACGCCGATATAGGTGATCGCCCACATCAGCGCCGGGCTTTTCAGCCAGAAGTTCACCAGTGACGCCAGCACAATACCAATCAGCGCCATAAACAGCAGGCTGCCAAAGCGGCTGAGATCGCGCTTGGTGGTGTAACCGTAGAAGCTCATGGCACCGAACATGCCCGCCGTCACGAAGAAGGTGCTGGCGATAGAGGAATAGGTGTAGACGAGGAAAATACTCGCCAGCGTCAGGCCCGTTAGCGCTGAATAGAGCATAAACAGCCCGGTGGCTAAGGTACTGCTCAGACGATGCACCATGCCCGACAGCACAAATACTACCGCCAGCTGCACAATGATCAGCCCGAAGAAGGTGATGCGATTTGCAAACACCAGCTCCATCACCGCCGGCGTGCGCGCTGCAAACCAGGAGACAAACGCGGTCAGCAGCAAGCCGCAGGTCATCCAGCCATAGACCTGCGCCATATATGTCTGCAGCCCGGTTGACGCCTGCTGCACGATTGAATCATTACGTGGATATCGGTCCATGATGCACCTCTTTAAGTTAGACAAACGCTCTAAGTGTGGAGTCTACACCGCATTGCGTCAACGGCGCGTCAAGCACTGCTGATATCGGCCATTTACGCGCTGGGCAAACCAGGCGGTGGTCAGATTGCGGGTGATTTTCGGGCTCTCCAGTTTAATGCCCGGCAGCATCTCGCGCGGCAGGCGTTTACCGGCCATTTTATCAGCCAGAATAAACGTCTGCTTCCAGAGCGTGCTGCTGCTGAAGCTTTCCGTGTCGCCCTTCTCCAGGTCGCGACGGATTTCCCGATTGCTCATATCCAGTTGCTTGCTCAACGTGCGCACCGCTAATTCAGTGGAACCCGCTTGCTCGCTGCCGTACATAATTAAGTCACCGTCCAGCGCCAGTTTGATGCCGCTGGCACGCGCTACGGCTGCCTGGAAAGCGGCGTTGCGGCTGGCGTACCAACCGGCATTGAAATCGGCAAAACGGTACAGCATCTGGCTGTAATCCGCCGGATAGCCGAGCAAATGTAGCGTACCGAAATAGATGCCGCCACGACGCGTGAAGACTTCACGGCGAATCGAGCCATCAATTGAATACGGATAACCTTTGGCATGCGCTTCGGCAAATTCAATGCTGACCTGCATCGGGCCGCCGGTGTGAATCGGATTGAGATTGCCAAACAGCTTCTGCCCCATCGGCACCATATCGATGAAATCATCGAAAATTGCGCTCAGCTCTTTCTCACTGCGCACCTTATCCAGTCGCGCGGCGTAGCTTTCCCCGGTGGGCGATTTAATCAGTAAGGCGGTGCGCACTAAGAAGGCGGGAACGTGCACTTTGGCGGCGCGGCGGTCAATTTCACCCCAGGCTATTTTGGGTAAACCCGGCACCGGCGCATCGGCACTGAAATTGGACTCCTGATCGGTGACCGCGATCACCGCACAGACGTTACTGGCGCTGGGATCGATCTGCTGGACGCGAAACGCGGTGTAGATGTCGTCTGCCCAGGCGCTTTTTTGGCTGACATCGCTCGGCAGTAACTTTTGAATCTGAGATTTGACGTCGGCAGGTTGCCGCGCGGGGGCCTGCGGTTCTTTTTTGGTACTACATCCGGCCAGTACCAGCGCGGTGAGCAGCGCCGCGCCTTTGAGCATTTTAGTGGTATTCATCTTGTTCCCTGACAGGCCAGCAAAACCCGTACCTTAACGTTTTCAACTCGCTACGGCTATCAGAGCAGGTCGGTTTTACGCGCTACTTCCAGCGTTCGGCGGCTTGATGGTCGCTGTCGCGCGCATCGACCCAACGATCGCCCTGTTCGGTGGCTTCACGCTTCCAGAACGGCGCACGGGTTTTCAGGTAATCCATGATGAACTCGGTAGCAGCAAATGCGCTACTGCGATGGGCGCTGCTGACGCCAACAAACACAATTTCATCACCAGGGAACAGTTCGCCCACGCTATGGATCACCGTCACCTGCTGCAACGCCCAGCGCTGACGCGCCTCTTCGACTATTTCCGCCAGCGCTTTTTCCGTCATACCCGGATAGTGTTCCAGGGTTAAAGCGGCCACGCTGTCACCGAGATTGTGATTGCGCACTTTGCCGGTAAAGGTGGCCACCGCGCCATCACTGTCATGCGCGGCGAGTTGGCGATACTCCTCGCCGACATCAAAAGGCTCAACGCCAACGCGAATACGAGTGGCCATGCTCATCCTCCGGTCACCGGCGGGAAGAACGCCACTTCATCACCCGCACGCAGCGGATGGCTCATCGGCACCAGCGTCTGATTGACCGCTGCCAGCAATTTGCCGGACTCCAGCGCCAGCGCCCAGCGATCGTTCCTCTCCGCCAGCGCTGCACGCAAGGTTGCTACATCCTGATATTCCGGTTTCAGCTCTAACGCGCTGGTGCCGGTCAATTCACGCACCTGGGCAAAAAACAGCACCTTAATCATGTGCCACCGCCTGAAAATCGCCGGATTTGCCGCCGCTTTTGCTGAGCAAACGCAACTGATCGATCACGATATCTTTCTGCACCGCTTTGCACATGTCGTAAATGGTCAGCGCAGCCACCGATGCGGCGGTCAGCGCTTCCATTTCCACGCCGGTTTTTCCGGTCAGACGGCAACGAGAGGTGACGCGCACGCGGTTGTGCTCAGGCTCGGCCACCAGCGTCACTTCCACCTTGCTCAACATCAGCGGATGGCACAGCGGGATCAACTCCCAGGTGCGTTTCGCGGCCTGGATCCCGGCGATGCGTGCCGTGGCGAACACATCGCCTTTATGATGGCTGCCGTCGATGATCATCTGCAGCGTTTCCGCGCTCATCAGCACCAGCGCTTCGGCCTGGGCTTCACGCACCGTTTCGTTTTTACCGGAGACATCCACCATATGGGCTTCGCCGGCGGCATTGATATGAGTTAATGATGACATGCTTACAACTTCTTCAAATGAGAGACAAAATTACAAGGGCGCGTGCGTGCATCCAGCTGTTCTTCAATGATACGTTCCCAGCCGCTGCGGCAGGCGTTGGTCGATCCCGGCACGGCAAAAATCAGCGTCTGGTTCGCCAGCCCGGCCACTGCGCGTGATTGCAGCGTGGAACTGCCAATCTCTTCGTATGAGATCATCCGGAACAGTTCGCCAAAGCCGTCAATTTCACGGTCGAACAACGGCAGCAGCGCTTCCGGCGTACTGTTTTTGCTATTAAATCCGGTGCCGCCATTGACGATCACCACCTGCACATCATCACTGGCAATCCAGCGCGACACGGTGGCGCGAATGCGGTAACGGTTATCAGGCACAATCGCGCGATCCACCACCTGGTGCCCGGCTTCTGTCAGTGCCTCACGCAAGTAGTCGCCCGAGCTATCATTGCTGGCATCACGGCTGTCCGAGACGGTCATCACCGCCACATTCAAGGCGACAAACTCGCCGGTAGGTTTACCCATGGCTGTAACTCCTGTGTTTAGCCGCCAATGAAAGAGAGGTTTTGTGTGTCATGCCGGTGTTGCCCTGATGCAGGAAATGCGTCTGCTTTTTCTGCCCGAGACTGTGGGCGATGCGGGCCTGTAGCTCGCCCTGCTGATCGTCGGATGCCAGTAAATCGCGCAGCGAGACGCCGCCGTCGCCGAACAGGCACAGATGAAGATTGCCCATGGCTGACACGCGCAGACGGTTGCAACTGGCGCAGAAATCTTTTTCGTAGGGCATGATCAAACCGACTTCGCCCTGATAGTCAGGATGGCGGAACACTTGCGCGGGTCCGTCACTGCGTCCACGCGGCTGAAGCTGCCAACCCTGCATGATCAGTTGATCGCGAATCACCTCACCCGAGATGTGATGACGACGGAACAGATCACCGCCCTCGCCGGTTTCCATCAGTTCGATAAAGCGCAGCTGAATTGGACGGATGCGGATCCAGTCGAGGAAGGTCGCCAGGCTGTGGCTGTTGAGATCGCGCATCAGCACGCTGTTGACTTTGACCTTCTCGAACCCGGCGTCAAACGCGGCATCAATTCCGGCCATCACTTCCGCGAATTTGTCCTGGCCGGTGATGGCGTGAAACTGGCGCGCATCAAGGCTATCGACGCTGACGTTGATGTTGGTGAGTCCCGCGTCACGCCACGCACGAACATCACGCGCCAGGCGATAGCCGTTGGTGGTCACGGCGATCTGGCGGATGGCATCGTTTTCGCGCACTGCTGCGATGATATCGGTGAAGTCGCGGCGCATAGAGGGTTCGCCGCCGGTGAGACGCACTTTTTCCGTGCCCGCGGCCGCAAAGGCACGCGTCACGCGGCGAATCTCGTCCAGCGAGAGGAAACTTTTGTTGTGATTACCGTTCGGTTTATAGCCATCGGGTAAACAGTAGGTACAACGGAAGTTACACACATCCGTGACCGACAGGCGCAGATAGTAGAAGCTGCGCGCATAGGCATCTGTAAATTGTGGCACCTGAACACCTTTCCAAATACGGGAGATGCAGTCATTTCTTTCTGCACCCTGGCAGCGATGCTGCGGCCATGCATCCATATCGTTATGACTTAGGCATGCAAGGCTTGGGAGTCTGTTGTCATTATGGACAACACGGTTAATTCGAATGGTAGCGCGATTTCGCCCTCGCATCCATCAGTGAATTTCGCTATATATATTGATACATAACGTTTTTTCACCGCATTTTCGCCGCAGGATACGGTAAAATGCGCGACAGATATTGATACACATCACTTCAACTGCACGACAACCTGCAGTTGTCCGTTAAAAGGAACAGCATGAATCGTACCCTGGCAGATTTGGATCGCGTGGTAGCACTGGGCGGCGGGCACGGCCTGGGTCGTGTGATGTCGGCGCTGGCACCGCTGGGCTCACGCCTGACCGGCATCGTGACCACCACCGATAACGGCGGATCCACCGGACGCATTCGTCGTTCGGAAGGCGGTATTGCCTGGGGAGATATGCGTAATTGCCTGAACCAGCTGATCATGGAACCGAGCGTAGCCTCGGCAATGTTTGAATACCGTTTTGCCGGTAACGGCGAGCTGGCCGGTCACAACCTCGGTAATCTGATGCTCAAAGCGCTCGATCACCTTAGCGTGCGGCCGCTGGAAGCCATCAACATCATTCGCAATCTGCTCAAAGTCGATGCCTTCTTGATTCCGATGTCGGAGCAACCGGTAGACCTGGTGGCGCAGGATTGCGAAGGCAATATGGTGTATGGCGAAACGGCAATTGATGAAATGAAGCTACCGCCGCAAGAGTTGATGCTGCATCCCAATGTCACTCCCACTAAAGAAGCACTGGATGCGATTGCGGAAGCGGATTTGATCCTGATTGGCCCAGGCAGTTTTTACACCAGCCTGATGCCAATTCTGCTGATGGAGGAGATGGCACGCGCGCTGCGCCGTACGCCCGCCACCATGGTGTTTATTGGCAATCTTGGACGTGAGTTAAGCCCGGCCGCCAGCCTGACGGTGGCGGATAAACTGGCAATGATGGAAAAAGCCATCGGCAGGCGAGTGATTGATGCCGTGGTGGTCAGCCCGTCAGCGGACGTCAGCGGTGTGGAAGACCGCCTGATTGTACGCGAACCGCTGGAGGCCGCCGATATCAAGTATCGTCACGATCGCCAGCTGCTGCGAATTGC
>AEWW01020895.1_pt1 | contig 12212 bp, 10 predicted proteins | sample 267848 | NCBI WGS metagenome assembly AEWW01 (sample SAMN00713649, study PRJNA62039) | ant fungus garden metagenome | place: Panama: Gamboa | collected Apr-2009 | depth 0.5 m m | reverse complement strand
GTGATGATGCCGTACTTATCCAGTCCGCTGGCCACCGCTTTCAGCGCCGGGCCGTTGCCGCCCTGCGGTGCCACGCCAATCGCTGCCAGTTTCTTGTAGAAGCTCCAGCCGATGGTTGGCGTGTTGATATCGGTGTGCAGCTTGTACAGCGCCGCACCGGAATAGAGCGGGCTTGGCATGGCGATCTGACCTTTATTGGCCTCTACCGCCAACGCGTTCCAGCTATCAATTGGCTGCGCGTGCTGAGTGTTATAAGCAATTACCGTGGCGATGATTTTGGTGCCAAAGAAGGTTTTGTCTTTGTCGTAGAACGACGGATTGATGTGGCTCAGTGGCGCATCTTTGTAGCTGTACAGCTGGTTCTGATTCTTCAACGCGCCAAGATTGATGGCATCAGCAATCAGCAACACATCCGGCTTGGCGCCGCCGCTCATCATCTCGGTCTGCAATACGTTCATCAGCTGCGTGGTGCCGTTACGCGTCCACTCCACTTCGACTTTCGGGTACGCGGCTTTGAACGCGTCCACGGTTTGCTGCGCGATTTCCGGTGCCTGTGAGGTGTAAATCACCAGCTTGCCGGACGGGGCATCATCGGCGTGGCTGGCGGCGGCAAACACTAATCCACTGGCTAACATCAAAGCGTTAAAAGACGTGCGCATAGCAATTTCCCTAAGGTTTGAACGTTATGAAGGAAGAATCCAACCGTCGCGCAGCGCCACCCCAAGGGTCGCGTCAACAACGGGTAAAGCGGCATCGGCCAGCTGCAGCGTGATGCTGTGGTCTGGTGCCTCGATGGGTGCAACATCAATTTGGTAATGGCTGCCGCGATAGATCACCCGCTGCACGCGTGCCGCAAACTGCGGTTCACCCGGTTCAGCGAGACGGAAATCCACCGCATGAAAACTGGCTTTGCCGTGAGGCATCGGGCGTTGTTCGGCCGCACAGCGCAAGGTGACGCGCAGACCACACAGCGTGACAAGTGCTTTGCCCTCGCCGGTAGGTTCGATATCGCTGACCGGCAGCACTTTGCCGTCATCGATAAATCCCGCCACCATTGCATTCGCCGGTTCACGCCACAGGGTTTGCGGCGTGGCGAACTGCATCACGCGGCCGCCGTCCATCACGACAATGCGGTCGGCCAGCGCCATCGCTTCGTGCTGATCGTGGGTGATGTAGAGCAAGGTGGCGTGGCTGTGGCGATGGAAGCGTCGAAACTCCTCTTCCATGGTAGCGCGCAGGTGCACATCAAGGTTGGCCAATGGCTCATCGAGCAGCACCAGCGTCGGTTTAGCGACCAGACAGCGGGCTAACGCCACACGCTGACGCTGTCCACCGGAAAGATCGGCGGGACGGCGCGAGGCAAAGTTTTCTAATCCCACCAGCTCCAGCGCTTGTTGAGTACGGTTGTCACGCTCATGGCGCGCCACGCCGTTGACTTTCAGGCTGTAGGCGACATTTTCCGCCACCGTCATATGTGGCCACAGCGCATAGCTCTGGAACACCACGCCGAGCTGGCGATCTTCCGGCGGCAGGTGCACGCCCGGCGCAGCAAAGCAGCGCTCACCGACGTGGATTTCACCGGCATCAGCGGTTTCAAAGCCCGCCAGCAGACGCAATAAGGTGGTTTTGCCGCAGCCCGAAGGACCCAGAACGGCGATGAACTCTCCCTGCGCAATCTGCAGCGAGATATCCTGAAGTACCGGCTGGGCAGCAAAGGCTTTGCTTAACCCGCGAAGTGTGATCGTTGCCATGTTTCTGGCCTTTATCTGACAGTCCGGCTAAGACCCTACGACAATCAGATGACGATCCCGTGACATCGATTTGACGTTTCCGTGCTCAAACAAAACGGGAGGCCCTAAAGCCTCCCTGCTACTTATTCGGCGCTTTCAGCCTGCAGATGCATGCCGATGTAGCGCTCATAGCGTGATGGTTTCACGCGTGACAGATCCACCAGCACCAGCCCATCAATACAGTTGTTGAAATCAGGATCGCTGCCGAAATCGATAAACTGCACCCCGCCCGGCTCACACACTTCCGAGTACTGCTTGTAGAGCGTGGGAATCGCGGTGCCGAGGTTCGCCAGCAGATGCTTCAGACGACGCAAGTCTTCCGCATAGTTATCACCGGTAAACTGCGCCAGCACCTCCGGCAGCGAGGCCGGATAAGGACGGCGCGATTTTGCCAGCGGCAATTCAGTCGGGAAGTACATGCGGTAGAACGCCACCAGCAGATCGCGCGCCGCCAGCGGCATACCGCCGGAGATCGACACCGGACCGAACAGGTAACGGGTCTCCGGGTATTTGGCGATATAGGCACCAATGCCCATCCACAGATAATCCAGGCCGCGTTTGCCCCAGTAGGCGGGCTGGATAAAGCTGCGACCCAGCTCCAGGCCCTGATTGATGATCGGCAACATGCGCTCGTCGTAGTGGAACAGGCTGTCGCTGTAGATGCCTTCCAGACCACGACGCTCCAGCTGCTCGGCTCCCGGAATAAAGCGATAAGCGCCCACAATCTCCAGCGCATCGTCATCCCACAGAATCAGGTGATAGTAATCGTCATCGTATTTATCGAGGTCACGACGGCGACCGCTGCCCTCGCCCACGGCGCGGAAGGCGATTTCACGCAGGCGTCCGAGTTCACGCAGCAGCGGCACCCAGGTCGCGCCGTTACGACGCCACAGGTAAATCTGTTTGCCATCCGGCAGCGAGCCGAGACGCTCACTCTCCATCAGCGCTTTTTTCAGTTCGGCACGATCTTCCGGGCGCGCAATCGCCGCTTCAGTCTGGAACAGACCACGACGGCCCTGACCAATGCGATATAAGTGCTTGCGCAGCCGTTTCGCCAGCTCTTTGCCCGGCGTGTGGCCATCGTGCCAGTTGGCAAACGGGATCTGCTCGCCAATGTGCAGCTTGATGCGCGATCCACGCTGGCGGAACATCTCGCGCACCAGCATCAGCAGCGCCAGCGGTGAGGCGATTTTGGCGGCGGCATAGAACGCAAGGCTATTACGTCCGACGACGTGTGCCGGAACAATCGGCGCACGAGCACGGGCGGCCAGGCGCAGGAAGCTGTGATGCCAGCGGTTATCCCGCACACCACGGCTCGAAAGGCGCGACACTTCACCCGCCGGGAAGATAATCAGTGCGCCCTGATTGTCGAGATGCTGCTGCATGCGCGTCAGCTGTTCGCGACTGGTGCGGTTGCCCATGTTATCCACCGGCAACATCAGATTGTTGATCGGCTCCAGCATCATCAGCATGCGGTTTGCCACGATTTTCACATCACGACGCACCTGAGACACGGCCGCCAGCAGCGCCAGCCCGTCCAGCGCACCGAGCGGATGGTTAGCGACAATCACCACCGGACCGCTGGTCGGGATCTGCTCCAAATCGCGTTCACTTAATTCACAGCGCACATCCAGGTGCTCCAGCACTTGCTCGACCATATCCACCCCTTTCAGGTGGCGATAACGGTCAGCAAAAGATTGGAATTCATGTTCGCGAACCGCCCATTTCAACAGGCTTTTTTGCCAGTTCGCGGGGTGATGGCCTGGCCAGTAAGTATCGAGAAGCTGATCAACAGAAAACATCATTCACCTTTTGTGCGCAGAGGTTTATGGCACCGAAGTTAAACAGGCTTGTTTTCAGATTTATGACCAGTGAGAAAGCGAAACGGAAATAACGGGGGGAAACGCAGGGCGTTAGCCAGTAATGGCACCGCTAGCGAACCGTACAGAGGATTGTCGAGCCAGCGAGCGGCAGAAGCCGCCCCTGAAAAGACAACCACTTATCGATGGTGTGGCACCGCCCGATTCATCGTGCGTGAGCGGTTAAAGTTTTAACGGCGGCAATTGTGAGAACACGCTCAACAAGCCTTTGCTCCACAACTGACGAATCTGCGAAAAGTAAGGGTGCTGTTCGGTAATATGATGCTGTTCGTTATCTTTGAAGCTGTCGGTGTGATACACCATCACATCCAGCGGCAGCCCTACCGAAATATTACTCGCCAGCGTCGAGTCCATGGAAATCAGCGCACACTGCATCGCCTGGCTGAGCGGGGTTTCATAACGCAATACGCGATCAATAATCGGCTTGCCGTACTTGCTTTCACCAATCTGGAAATAAGGCGTATCCACACTGGCTTCAATGAAGTTGCCCTGCGGATAGATCTGGAACAGGCGCGGCTCTTCACCACGAATCTGCCCCCCTAATAGCAGCGTGCCACCAAACTCTTCGCCATCACGTTTGATCACTTCACGCAGGGTTTCCCCCACCAGCAGCGCAATGTCATACAGCGAGCGCCCATTTAGCAGATTGGGCTGATCGCTGTCGTGGTTATTACGCCGTAGCAAACTCATCACGCTTTGCGTGGTCGCCAGATTACCGGCGCTTTGCAGCACCAGCGTGCGTTCATCATCCACCTGAAACACGTGTAATTTACGGAACGAGGAAATATGATCGACGCCCGCGTTGGTGCGTGAGTCCGATACAAAAATCATCCCTGACGATAAACGCATTGCCACACAATAAGTCATAGTCACGCCTGCAAAAAAATATCACTGCTGCGCATGCACCTGCTGCACCGCGGCCATCGCCAGCATATCCTCACCGCCGCCGCCCAGCCGCATACCGCGCACCGGACAAGCATCGAGATAATCCACACCCACCGCCAGACGTAAATGCTGGCGCGTACTGCGCGTATTGTTGGTGATATCAAAGCTGTGCCAACTGCCATCCAGCCAGGCTTCAACCCAGGCGTGAGTAGCAACGTGTTCTACATTGTCCGTATAAAGATAGCCGCTGACATAGCGCGCCGGGATCCCGAGACTGCGACAACAAGCCAGAAACACATGGCTGTGATCCTGGCAAACGCCGCTGCCCGCCGCAAATACTTTCGCTGCGGTATCACTCACCTGGGTGCTGCCAGGCTGGTACGGCATTTTTAACAGCAGCTCATCCATCAGTTTTTCCAGGCTGGCGAGCGGTTTTTCCGCGTGCCAGTAGCGCTGTGCGAAATCACGTATCGCCGCATCGGGCAAGGTTAATGGCGTGGCGCGCAAAAACACCAATGGCGAAAGGATCGATTCAGGGTCGGGGGAATACTCCCCTTCATCCAGAATTTCCACCACGCCGCGCGCAGCAATCTCCAGTTGCTGATGTGGCGTATCCAGCGTCAGCACATGCAACACGTTGCCGTAAGCATCCAGGGTGCGCGTGGCTTCGCACGGTAAATCGAGATCCCATGACAGAATCTGCTGGTGCACCGAGTTCTGCGGCGTCAGGCGCAGATACTGGGTGCTGAGTTTGACCTGATGCTCATAGGCATACCAGGTTTTGTGCTCGATATTCAGTCTCATTTCGCCTCCAGATAGGTCTGATTGATGCTTTCTGCCAGCGCATTGGTCTGCGAGAGAAAGTGATTAAGCCAGCTGTACAACCCGTCACGCGTCAGACTTTCCCAGGTGCTGAAGCGCATTTCGGCCAACAGCACCGTCACCAGATAGCGTGGACGATCCTCACCGCTGCTGCCGATCTGTTCCAGCTGGTTGGCGATCTCCTCAATGCAGGAGTGCAGCGAACGCGGGCTTTCGTTACGCAGGATCAGCATCTCATTCACCAGATCCGGCATCAGCTGCTGCTTAAAGATCGCGTTATAGGCTTCACGCGCCGACACCGCACGCAGCAAGGTATCGAGGCAGTAGTATTCCCGCACCGAATCGGGGTTCTGCTCCAGCAATTGCTGGTTGACGCTCAACAAACGCGCGGTACCGTCGCTGCGCTCCATCAGCGTGCCGATACGGATAAAACACATCGCATCGCCACGCAGCAAAGTGCCGAACATCGCGCCACGAAACAGGTGAGAACGCTCTTTAACCCAGTCAAAAAAGCTGTCAGCGTTGGCGCTGGTGATGCCGCGTCGCCGCATGTTACGCATCTCAATCCACGTCGAGTTGATGCTCTCCCACACTTCAGACGACAGACTGCCGCGCACCGCGTGCGCATTGTTCCACGCCTCCTGCCAGCAGCTAAAAATGCTGCTGGGGTTACGATCGTCAAGAGCGAAAAAGTTAAACAGCTGCGGCATGGTGAAACGCCCGTTCAGGGTTTCAAACAGCTGGCGCGTGCCGGTGAGATTGAGCGGCAACAACAGCTCATCGGTTTGGCTGTTACGCACCGGCATCAGCGAAAGCCGGTTGGTGACATCCAGCACCCGGGCAAGTTGTTCTGCGCGCTCCAGATAGCGCGCCATCCAATAGAGGCCACTGGCCGTGCGGCTTAGCATGATGCGTCATCCTCCAGAACCCAGGTGTCCTTGGTGCCACCGCCCTGTGATGAGTTCACCACCAGCGAACCTTCGGTCAGCGCCACGCGGGTTAAGCCACCCGGCACTAAACGAATATCCGCACCGCATAAGGCAAAGGGACGCAAATCGATATGACGCGGCGCCAGGCCGTTGTCGATAAACGTCGGACAGGTGGAGAGCGACAGCGTGTCCTGCGCAATGTAGTTTTCCGGGCGTGCTCTTAGGCGATCGCGGAAATCACTCAGCTCCTGCTGGCTGGCCACCGGGCCAATCAACATGCCGTAACCGCCAGCGCCGTGTACCTCTTTCACCACCATTTTGCTGAGATTGGCGAGGACGTAAGTCAGATCCTGCGGCTTGCGGCACTGCCAGGTCGGCACGTTGTTGAGGATCGGATCTTCATCCAGATAGAAGCGGATCATGTCGGGCACGTAGGGATAGATCGATTTGTCATCGGCCACGCCGGTGCCAATGGCATTGGCCAACACCACGTTACCGGATCGATACACCGACAGCAGGCCCGGCACGCCGAGCATCGAATCGGGACGGAACGCCAGCGGATCGAGGAACGCATCATCAACACGGCGATAGATCACATCGACTTTGCACGGCCCGGCGGTGGTGCGCATCATCACCGCACCGTCTTTGACAAACAGATCGGCACTTTCCACCAGCTCAACGCCCATCTGCTGCGCAAGGAAACTGTGTTCGAAGTAGGCGCTGTTGAAGCGGCCCGGCGTCAGCACCACTACCACCGGATCGTTGACCGGTGAGCTTTCGCGCAGGGTTTGCAGCAGGTGTGAAGGATAGCGTTCTACCGGGGCAATATGCTGCTCGACGAACAGTTCCGGGTAGAGGCGCATCATCATCTTGCGGTTCTCCAGCATGTAGGAGACACCAGAAGGCGTGCGCAGATTGTCCTCCAGTACGTAGTACTCGCCGTCGTTGTTGCGCACCATATCGACACCGGTGATGTGCGCATAGATGTTGCGGTGCAGATCGACACCTTGCATGCAGGGCTGATATTGATCGTTTACCAGCACCTGCTCGGCAGGCACGATCCCCGCCTTGAGGATGTGTTGTTGATGGTAGATATCATGCAGGAAGGCATTCAGCGCCTGCACGCGCTGGCGGATGCCGCGATCGAGCATCGCCCATTCACCCGCCGGAATAATACGCGGTACGCTGTCGAACGGGATGAGCCGTTCTGCGCCGCCATCGTCACCATAGACATTGAAGGTGATGCCCACACGATGAAACAACAGTTCCGCTTCTTCGCGCTTACGCGCCACGGCCTCTTTGTCCGCCTGTTGTAACCACTCCCAGTAATGCTGATAGTGCGCACGGTGTTCACCGTTGCTCAATAACATCTCATCATAGAAGTGTGACGCTATCTGGTAGCTTTCTTTCATGATTTACCCGGCGCTTGTCAGAGGACCTGGATCCTCTCCTGCACAAAGTGTGCCAGAGGCTCACGCCCCAAACGGCACACGCGCCCCGATAGCGGAGCAGCGCCGAATAACACTCAGATTGCACCTTACTGGTGCATTAACTGCTGCGCAATTGGCAGCCAGATATCCGTCATCGCTCCATCGCCCCCCGTGAAAGGATCGCGATGCGGTAAAGGTACGCGCGCGATCTGATCTTTCGCCGCGCGTAAACGGGAAGGTTCATCACGCACGGTTTCCGGGGACATCCCTTCAGGATAGGCGCCAACGGCGAAAAAATCGTCTGAGGCGAACACCTGTTTATGGCCGACACCGGCGGGGATCAGCACCGCATCACCCTCACGTAGCGTCACCATGCGACCGCTATCGCCGCCAAACAGCACTTCCGCCCAGCCCGACGCGACGCCCAGAATTTCATGGGTGTTGGGATGGTAATGGGTGTAAGGGAAGATCGGCGCGCGCCACGCGGCCGGCCAGCCGTTAGCAGTGAAAGTTTTTTCAAACCATTCGGCGCTGTTGCTTTGCAGCTCCTCATCATAGTCAGGCGCAATGCCGGGCCAGATGATCAGCGGCAGCAGATTGTTAGGCACGCCGCCCGAGGGCTGCGACAGCATCAAATGCTGCGGATTATTTGATGAACCTGCAGAAAAGGTACCGGCGGCGAAAGACATCAGTAACAGCAGGCTGGAAGTGTTGGCAGTCATACTCTTTCTCCGGGAAGCCACGTTAATTAATTGTGGCAAACCCCGACGGCATTGCAATGTGCGCCCGCCAACAAAATTCACATAAAAGAATGATTTACCTTACTAAAGCCAAATTAGTTGGCAACATATTTAACATTTTGTGGGACCGGAAAAGCCGCCAATAAACTGTTATAAAAAAACACCTCAATTCTGTATCTGATTCGCTTCACTGTTATGTGATTTACTGGCAGGCAGTAACATTTAGAGGTGAACTATGGAAGCGATCAAACAAATTCTGCTCGATGAAATCGCCACGCTGAACCGTGAAGGCCAGCGCGATAATCTGCCACGCTTTAGCTTTTCATTCCTCAAAACCCATCCGGGGCTGTGGGCGATCATGTACCTGTGCTACGCGCTGTGCGTGGCGCTGATCTTCTCCACTGAGATGCTCGGCTGGCCCGCGTTCTGGTTCGCCACCGCCTTTGTATTGGTGATGAGCTTCCTGATGCTGATGGATATCAACCCCAAATACCGCTTTGAGGATATCGACACGCTGGATCTGCGCGTGTGCTACAACGGTGAATGGTATTATGTGCAGCCGGTTTCGCAGCAGGCGCTGGATAAGATCGTGGAAAATCCCGGCACGCCCGACCGCGTGCGCAGCGGCATCGATCGCCTGATGAAGCAAAAAGGCGAAGTGGATTTTTATGATGTTTATTACCTGACATGGGGAAATAAACAGGCGGCAACTATCTGATGAATATCGCCTTGCACGAGATGCAAGGCAGCACAGGCTACAAAAATCTGACGCGATGTTGTCAGGTTGCCCTGCAGGTACAAACGGCACATCGAATTCAGACTGACCACATTGGTAATCCTTTGTGGTCAGTCGTCTCGGGGGCCAACATTTTGCGGCAGAGCCGTTAAGCCGACGCCAACTGAGCAATCAATTTCCCTAACGTCTCCACCGCCGCCTCGGCGCGCGCATCCCACGGCCAGGCGGTGTTGAAGCGGAAACAGTGGCTGAACCCTTCACTGCCCGAGAACAGCTGACCGGGCGCGATACTGATGCCTTCTTTTAACGCCAGATGATACAGCTGCGTGGTGTTGATCTGCTGCGGCAGCGCAATCCACAAGAAATAGCCGCCTGGCGTATCACTGATCTGCGCGTCAACAGGCAGCACACGACGTAAAGCCTGCTGCGCCAGCTGCTTACGTTTTGCCAGCGTCTGGCGCAACTTCTTTAAGTGCGTGTCGTAACTACGGGTGCTGAGGAAGTCGGCTAATGCCAGCTGCATCGGCGCGCTGGTGGAGAGCGTGCTCATGAGCTGAATACGCTGTACGCGCTGTGCATAGCGCCCGGCAGCCACCCAACCCACGCGAAATCCCGCGACCAGATTCTTGGAAAAACTGCCGCAGTGCAGCACATTTCCCTCGCGATCAAAAGCTTTGGCGGGCAAAGGCTTGTCGTGGCCGCTGTAGAGATCGCTGTAAACGTCATCCTCAATCATCGCGACCTGGTAGCGCGACAGCAGAGTGACCAACTGTTGTTTTCGTTCAGCGCTCAGGGTAAAGCCCAGCGGGTTTTGTCGATTGGTCATCAGCCAGCAGGCTTTGACCGGCCAGCGTTGCAATGCCTGCTCCAGCTCGTCGAGATCGATGCCCTGCTCAACATCGCTGGCGATGGCAATCGCATTCAGTTTCAGCCGCTCAATCACCTGCAAGGCGCCGTAGAAAGAAGGATTTTCAATCACCACCCAATCACCGGGTTCGGTCACCGCTTGCAGGCTGAGGTTGAGCGCTTCCATCGCGCCGTTGGTGATGACGATATCGTCCGGCGACAAGGTGATGCCCTGCTGGGCATAACGTTGCGCCAGAATTTTACGCAGCGCTTCGTTGCCGGGCGGCAGGTTATTTAAGGCATCACTGGGTTTCAGATTGTGCGAGACTTTGACCAGCGAGCGCATCAACTGACGCTGCGGAAAGAGTTCGGGATCGGGAAAGGCAGAGCCAAACGGCATGATGCCAGGGTCACGCGTGGCTTGCAGCACATCAAACACGAAACTGTTGGTGTCCGCCTGCTCGGTTTTGGCAATCGCCTGTGTCGGCAAACGTGGGCGGCTTTCGGCAGCACGAGGCGCAACGTAGTATCCGGATTGCGGTTTTGACAGGATCCAGCCCTGGCTTTCCAGCACTTCATAGGCGTGCATCACCGTCATCAGGCTAAGGCCGCTCTGCTCCGCCTGCTGACGTAATGACGGCAGCTTTTCGCCCGGCGGCCAGATGCGCGCTTCGATCTGCGTCCGAAGTTGATCCACCAACTGCTGATATTTCGCCACCCTGGCTCCGATATGGGAAATGAGTGCGGCTATTTTCCCTCACCCTGGCCCCCTCCCGCAAGCGCGAGAGGGGATGGTTGGGATGGGGGCCATCACCGCACAAAAATCCTTACGGCAACTGCACCAGCTGCTGCTCGTTTTCGACAAAATTCGGCAGTTCGTGGATGCGTTCTGGCGGCACCGGTTTGCCCAGCAAATAACCCTGCAAGGTATCGCAACCCAGGCCGGTGAGGAACGCTTGTTGATCCTGCGTTTCCACCCCTTCCGCCACCACTTTGAGATCGAGCGACTGCGCCAGTGCCACAATGGCAGAGACAATGGTGGCATCTTCAGATTTCGCCTGCAGTTCATTGACGAAGGCGCGGTCGATCTTCAGTTCACTGGCGGGTAGACGCTTGAGATACAGCAGGCTTGAATAGCCGGTACCGAAATCATCAATCGAGGCTTTCACGCCCATATCCGTCAGTTGCGTCAGAATACGTACACTCTCTTCCGGATCACGCATCGCGGTGGTTTCCGTCACTTCCAGCGTCAGCAATTCGGCCGGGATCTGATGCTTCGCCAGCGCCTGCGTCACGGTTTCCACCAGGTTGCTCTGCTCAAACTGCAGCGCGGAGAGATTCACCGCGACCGACCAGTGTGGATGGCCCTGCAGATGCCAGCAGTGCAATTGACGGCAGGCTTCGTTAATCACCCAGTTACCGATGTTGATGATCATGCCGGTCTTCTCGGCAATCGGCAGGAATTTGTCCGGTGCCAGCAAACCGCGTGTCGGATGTTCCCAGCGTAGCAATGCTTCAAATCCAATAATCGGGCCGCTCGGCGCACAATATTTTGGCTGGTAGAACAGACGTAACTCTTCATTATCCAGCGCTTGCCACAGGTCGTTATTGAGCTGTAACTGCGACTGCGCCAGAGTGTTCATCGACGGCTGGAAGAAGTTGTAACCGTTACGGCCGTTGTTCTTGGTGTGATACATCGCGGCATCGGCGTTAAACATCAATTCACGCTCATCTTTGCCGTCGCCAGGATAGACCGCGATGCCAATACTCAGTGACACCACCAGCTCATAGCGTGAAATATCAAACGGACGATCGACCGCTTTCACCAGCGCATCCGCTACCGCTGCGGCGTCATTGGGCTCATCGATTTCGAACAGCAGCACGAACTCGTCGCCACCCATGCGTGCCAGGGTGTAGTGCCCTTTCATCTGACTGATCATGCGCTCGGCCACGGCAATCAGCAGGTTGTCACCCACATGGTGACCAAAGGCGTCATTGACCGCTTTGAAGCCATCCAGATCCATAAACATCAGCGCAAACTGCGACTTCTCGCGATTGGCTTTGTTGATGGATTGCTCCAGACGATCTTCCAGCAAAATACGGTTTGGCAGGCGTGTCAGGTTATCGTGCAGGGCCAGTTGCGCCAGCTCGCGG
>AEWW01043677.1_pt1 | contig 12277 bp, 6 predicted proteins | sample 267848 | NCBI WGS metagenome assembly AEWW01 (sample SAMN00713649, study PRJNA62039) | ant fungus garden metagenome | place: Panama: Gamboa | collected Apr-2009 | depth 0.5 m m | reverse complement strand
CTGACCCGGTCACTGCCCTGCCTAACCGCCAGCGCCTTATCCGTGACCTTCAGTATCTGGCGGTGGCGGGGGACAATACGCCGCGCCGGCTGGTGCTGATTGACTGCATCGACATGCCGCGCGCCTATGAGCTCGCGCGTTCGATGGGCATGGGTCCGGTGGAGAGCCTGCTGAAGGACGTAGCCACGCTGCTGCCGCTGCGGCTGCGTCCTGCCACTGGCGAGCTGCTCTACACCGTTGCCACCGGCCGCTTTGCCGTGCTGACGCGTGACGACAGCCGGCTCACCGCGGACTGGGTGGCAGGACGACTGGAGGGGATCAGCGCCGACCTGGGCGACGGCATCGCCGTGGCGCTCAGCACCCACACCGGCGAGGTGGCCTTTACCACGGGCAGCATTACGGCGCAGGAGGTGCTACGCCGCGCGGTCAGTGCCCTGCACGAAGCCATCGGGCGCGGCGTTCCCGCGATGCGCTTCAGCCCGGCATCCGATGCCCGTCACACCCAGGACTTTACCCTGATAAACGATCTGGCAGCCGCTCTGCAGGAAGACAAAGGTCTGTGGCTCGCCTACCAGCCCAAAATCTGCCTGCAGAGCGGGCGCCCTGTGGGCCTGGAGGTGCTAGCGCGCTGGCGTCACCCTCAGCGCGGCGAACTTTCTCCCGCGCTGTTTGTGCCGCTGGCTGAGCAGACTGAGCTGCTCAGCACGCTTACAGCCTGGGTAACCGATCGCGCGATCGCGCGCCTTGCCCGCCTGCGCAATAGCTGCATCCAGCTCCCGTTGACCATCAATGTCAGTTGCAGAGACTTTTCGCGTGAGGGTTTTGCCGACGCACTGGAAGCAAAAATGATCAGGGCAAAGCTGCCCACTTCGCTGCTGGGCATAGAGTGCCTGGAGACCGAGCGCATTATTGAAAGCCCGGCGGCGATGCAGGGTCTGGAGATGCTGAAGCTCAGGGGATTTGGCATTTCGCTGGACGACTTCGGCACCGGCTACAGCAATATCAGCTACCTGCGGCGCATGCCGCTGGACGTCATCAAACTGGACCGCACGCTCATCAGCGAAATCTCGTCAGACACCGCATCGCGCATCATCGCGCGTAGCATCATCGCGATGCTGAAGGAGCTGGATTACACGGTGCTGGCAGAGGGGGTGGAGGATGCAGAAACGGTTAACGCACTTACGCAGTACGGCTGCGACCAGGCGCAGGGCTTCTTCTATTCCCGGCCGCTGCCGGAAGGTGAACTCGACGAGTGGCTGGGCTGGAAGCTGCGTGGTCAGTGCTGACAACGGCCGCGCAGGAATGAGCTACCCTGCTGACGGAAGGCTGCCTGGGAATGCACAATGACCTCATCAACATGCCCTGGCTGTGCATGCTGCGCAATGCCTCTTCAGGCGCCTAAAGCTCGGCAATGATACGGTTGCCGGTATTAAGCCGGTAAGCGCGGATGTAGGCAACCGTGCTGATGGCCATTGATGGCGCAACGCGTCACCAGAACAGTCAGTAACAGCTTCAGGGGCAGCTGGATCAGATTCTGCGGGCTACCGAAGTCCGGACTCAACTTGCGACGCCGTTAATAGGCAGCAAAAGCAAAAAAGGGGCACTGACTCAGGGAGATGATAAAAAAGTCCCGCAACCTGACCAGGTATGTCGGGCGGAAAAAAGCAAAGAAATTCGCGACAAGGATCATCGCGGGATGACGGTAACATAGATGAAAAAAACATTTAATGATTTGTTTCACTCCTGACGATTAGAGTCTTAACAGTCAGGAAGGTGATTATTAGCGTAAAAAAAACCGCGCTGATGGGCGCGGCATAGCAATGCGGATTTCATACTGCAATTGTTATTAGAATCAGTAGAAGCTTAGTTCGTGTGAACCCTTCGTCAAGCCTGATGACTAGCCTATCTGTAAACCGTGCAGACAGATAACTTTACTGACTGTCATCTGTGAGGGCGCCTCAGATGAATATCCTGCTACACATCAGCTGGAGCGTACAGACGTTAAATCATTGCAAAAGAACCATTGCTAAAATAAGCGTTGTAGCACACTGCTCTCTCAGGGTTCAGAGATGATGACTTCTTCTGCTCAGTATAAATGAAAAGAAAAACGATTTTTATAAAAAAGTTATTTACGTGGGAGCATGTGTGCAGTCCGGAACAAAGTACGGCCTGCTGACGTATACTGGTTCAATTGCTGCCAAATTTTACGTTATGTCAGACTCAGGTTTTTTCTCGCACCGCCTGCTGCTTCCCTGACATTTGCTGCGTTGCTGGTCCCGCTTAATCCTGGCATCGTACGCCATAAGAACCCTTTTTCCCCTCACCGTCAGGCGGTAGCACTCACTGACCCTTCGCCATTCTTCGCCGTAAAAAAATTCGGCCAGTCGCAGTCTTACCAGCATCGCCATTACGGCAGGCATTTTGTCTGCCGGTACCGATTCTCTTTCCTGCATCAGGGAAAGAAGACGAAAATGCTTTGGAGACAGTTTTATCATAACCTTGTTACAGTGCTGTTGCTTATCCGGCGAATCAGGTCATAGAGATGCAGATTATAACCGCAAAGGCTCTCTCTGTTAATGTATGGCGCTGATTGCAGCAATGCAGTTAAAGAACAGAGTCACTCCTCACACTATTTCCGGTTGCTGAGCATCAAACAATAAAAACAGCGCAGAGGGGTGGCCCTCACAAAGAATTTTACATTGCTCTGGACCTTCATCGCGGGCCCCCCTGCGACAGAAATGCTGCCAAAAAAGAAGAGTGCTCATGATCCCTGCTCTTCACGACGTCAGACACTCCCGGGACCTGCTACAATCACCGCGTTACGCCCTGCGCTCTTCGCCTGATAGAGTGCTTCATCTGCACGGCGAAGCATTGTATCCCTGTCTCCGGCACTGTCTGCCAGCGCGGCTACTCCGGCAGAGACCGTCATGACCCCCACGTACGGGAACGTTGTGGAGCTGACTAATTCGCGGATGCGCTCCGCTGTCCGGGCCGCATCTTCCACTGACGTCCGGGGCTGAAGGACAATAAACTCTTCTCCACCAAAACGGCTGACCACGTCACCCGCGCGGCAGGTCTGCCGCAGCAGGCCGGCAAGGCTTACCAGTACCGCATCACCCGCTTCATGGCCGTACCAGTCGTTGATTTTTTTAAAGTGGTCGATGTCAATGGCTATGACGCACTGAGTTGCGTCATCACGGTCCCTGTCTGCCAGCAGCGTAAAGCCACGGCGGTTGCAGAGCCCGGTAAGCGGATCGCTCATGGCCTCGTCGCTGAGCGCAGCCATGCGAGCCGCCACCGCGTGACGGTGATACTGTACGGCTTCCTTCAGGCTGTCGGCTTCATAATACCAGGCCGGTACCGAATCGAACGACGCTTCACTGCCTTCATTTCGCACCATACCGGCCAGCTTCTCCAGCGGATAGGCAATACGCCCGGCCACCAGGATCACCAGAGCGACCGTCAGGACAATGATCCCCAGAAGGAACCACAGCGCATTTTTTGCGGTTCGCACCAGGATATCCCGGACTGTTTCAGAGGTTCCTGCAATGAAAATGTTCCAGTCGGTATTATGCAGGCTGGCGTAGCCCGTCAGGAACTTCTGCCCGTCAACTTCCGTGCTGAACCGCCCGCTATCCGTGGTGGCCAGTCGCTTCTGCAACGCTGAGTTCAACGCCATTCTGCTTCCCACTCGAGCCGGGTCGTGACTGAATATAATGAGGCCGTCATTGCTGACGACGGTGACGCTGGATCCGCGGGCGTAAAAATGCAGGCTGAGAATGTCGCTCAGCATGCTCTGCTTTTTGAGGTAGATAGTGCCGCCTATGTAGCCCAGATAACTTCCGTCCGGTGTAAACAGAGGCTGCGACAGGAAGATCACGTAGTTACCTGTAGCAGAGGTATAGGGCGATGAGATAAACGGCTTCTGCGTGGTAATGGCCTGTCTGCTGGCGTCGGAATGCAGCTTTATGCCGATGAGGCTAAGTCTTTCCGGCGAGGTCGCGGCGATAACGGCGTCGCGGTTAACCACCACTACGGTATTAAAAAAGCCCGACTGCAGCCGCAAGCGATCGGTCTCGTCCCGAAGGTGTCCCGGATCGTTAAGCCCCTTAATCTGCCCGGCGCTCCAGGCGAGCTCACGCTGCGCAGTGCTCAGATAACGATCGGTGGTGTCGGCGAGCTTGCGCGCATAGGCGATATTACTCTCAAGCAGGCTGTCCTCAATGTTGCCCTTCTGAAAAATCAGCAGCGATCCGAGCAGCAGGCAGGCGGTCAGTATCACTCCGCCGACGGAAAGTAGTATGAGCAACGTTCGGAGACGTAATTTACCAGGAAGCACAGCGACCAAAGTCCGCAGGAAGTATTTTTACAATATAACGATAAACCACCTGATTGAAGCCGCAAGTACACCAGTAAAAGGCTGCCGTTTAGAGTGTTAGATAGCATGACCTGTACGATATACACTGCCTCATATGGAAGAAGCTGGCTTCCGGAAGCCATCTCTGAAACGGGCTGATTTCATGTCTGCAAGGTAACCGACCTGATCAAAAGCCCGGTTATCTTAATTTGCAGGAATTTGTCAGGGGCTCAAATCAATGAGATATTACTGACTGGTCTTCAGGCCGAACGTTATGCAACATTGCTGTCACACCTCCACTCCAACTCAAGAGTTGAACCCCGCTCACCGGCTTTGGCGCGCGTCTTTCTGAGAGAAAGTTTTTACTGACCACACAGAAAAACAGCCCGCGCAAACGGGACCTTAGACTAAAGTAGGGATCTTCGGGGGTCTATCTAATGCTAATAAGCGCGATAGCCACTAAGCTTATGAAGCGCCTGAATAGCCATCAAGTATGAGCCGTTCTTTTACCCGAACGGGATACAAGAGCATTTTGCTTGTAGGATTTTATCCTTGAAAGGGCAAACCGGATGACATTAATCCAATGCGGGTCAGCAGAGATTAAAAGAGACCTCTTAAGAGAGGTGTGCAGCTCACTCCATGTCGCAACCCGGTCTCCGGGATCTAGACCAATCTCTCCGCTCAGATGCATTAGTGCTGCATTTATATCAGATTTGATGATTTGATATTCCTCTCCTGATTGATGCAGACAAGCCAGTCTTTTTATCTGAACTTCATATTCAACCGTAAGTAAACTGTTCATCTGTACCCTCATCTGAATCCCGGAATTAACGATAAGTATAGGTTAAAGAAACTGTATAAATTAAAATTCCCCAATAGATCCTTTCAAGGCCAAATGTGGTCATTCCAGTAAACCGCGGATCGCAAGGCATGCTGCCTCATGCGCTGATGATGACATTACCTCCCCACGGGACACTTTAATGATCCAGCAACCGGATAAAGGATTTATCTGACCTAAAATCGACTCCGTATTATGTCAGCGATACGGTAATGCTGAACTGTCCGGTGAGAGTTCGCAATATTCTCTGATGTCAGGATACCCAGCAGTTTCTCTTTTCGGTAAAGTGAGATTTCGTACGCTGACAGGATGCCTTCAGCGCAACGCTTATCAGAACCAGCTGTCATGTAAATCGAATATCCATGACAGCACGTGGGTAAAAACGGTTAAGAAATAAAAGGAAAGCGAAGCCTGAACACAGACAAGGCGGTTTTCCTGATGCGGCCGTTGAAAGTATGTGTAACAAGGAAACCTCCACCGTTACGTTCAACAGAGATAACCTGCGTCATGAGTTTCTTATAAGATGAAAAACTACCAGAGAAATATTTCCCTACCATTTCGCATGGAAGAACGTCATTATAGTTCATAGCTGTCTGATGTGACCTGAATTTCCAGTAACGGGAAATTAATTTTAGCGTAAAGCGGACTTTTTGCACTTCCCGCTCGCAATTTTCTAATTTAATCACATACGGAGTGCAAAAAAACTACTTTCGGCTAACAGGGTCAGACTAAATCTTCTAAGTACAGTAAGGCCTCTCAGCGGGATCAATAACAAATTGAATTATTCAATCTGATATCATAATCCCCCCTAAAAGGGGCTGTGACAATCAGAATATGTGACCCGATGAATATATTTGAGAAAGAATATTTTAATTAATTCATGGCTGTCAGGCTTGATAGGTAGCAGAACCTGCAGCTTTCATGGTAGGTGTAATTATGTGCACTGGCCACAAAGAGCTACTGACCTGTCCGAGTCAGGCTACCTGATGATGATCCTGTCGTGGCAACTTTTTGTTGGGATTTTTTCTTTAATGACACAGTTAATCGGCTTGAATCAATCAGGAATTTGTCGACCGGCAAATGACAACCCACCTTGTTGCTGAGAATTGTGGTATTTTCAACATACAGAGTCGTCGACTGCTTCAGAGCTATCGTACAGACGGTACGACGGTCATGGCTGAAAGGTGACGCGGCTGGCCCAGGAAATATTAACCGCCTGCAGGCCTTCCTGAACGTGCGGTTCAGCTCATGCGCGAGCGCTAACCTGATTTGTTCCTACGCTTAATAGCGAGAAGCTTGCCGGGCTGTGCGGCGTTGTATTGTTTAAAGATATTGTGCGAATACTGCTGACGCAGTCATCCCTCTGGATCTGCAGACAATGCGACCTTAAAATTCAGCAACCGCGATATCAGCGCGTATGTTTGTGAGTTGACTGACCTAAAGATTTGCGTCACTGATTGTACCAGCTTCGCTGGAATTTTTACGGGCTCATCCTAATATCAAAATGTCGCTTCTACTTCTCTGTATTAACGGCATACTCCGATTGATCATGATTGGCACCCTATGTGCAGCCCGGACGCCATCAGTGCCGGGCTTTTTTAATTACGAAACTATCACTTCTGAAACCGCACCAAATCGGCTAATCCATCCAGTAAATTCTTATCATGGAACTTTTCAAAACGCTCAAGTTTATGTTGCTATAATAGCGACGTATTCATATACACACAGCAAGCGTTATGCGTACGAAAAGAGAATTTCCAGTTGAACGAATTTTTTACCCGCCTCTGCGCGGGTTTTTTTTGTGACTAACGACTGGACTATTCAGGAACCACCTCTATCATAAGAGCGTTCCGGTTCTCCTCGGAATTACCAACATTCTATTGCTATATCAGGCATTTAATTATGCCGCCCGGGCTTATTTTTTGTCCCCAAAACTGTCACATCTGTATTCAGGTATAATCGGGACTTACTGTCTTAAGGATTTCTGATATTTACAATAAGATCCAAGAGTTAACACTTTACATACGTGGTTAATTCTTAATGCTAAAAATCATACCATTACACTAAATTCAGGTTATATAACGATCTCAGTTTTTTCTAATAGCGTTCCATATCTCTTCAATATGAGTGATGTGATGTTGTACATCACAAACCGCAGTTGAACGCCCGTTCCATTTTCAGAAGCGGTTTATTTTCTTCGCCAGGCGGCTCAGATTGCAACTTTTGTTGCTGGAAAGTGCATGATGGTAACAAACCAGAGGGTTCGATAGTTACCCCCAAAGATTGCCCGCGCTTTAGCTCACTCGCTGTGCGGGCTTTTTTACTGCTATGGTTTACATTAATTACCGGCGTGAAAGAATCGCCGCATGGGGCGAGTACCTCCGGCGCCGGCATCATCCGGCGTATCGATGTCGCTGGGGTGGCTTTCTGCCGCCGGCGCGATCGCTGCTGCTCACCTCGCTGGTGACCGGGCTGACCAGCTTCTGGATGCTGGCCGTGCCGCTGCCAGTCATCTAAATTCTTTCTGAGGAGGCTTCCATGCTGCTCAGTCCGGGGACATCAGGGCTCAATATCCGCACATCGGATGACAGCATGTCTGGCAGTGAAAGGGTCACGGCAGTACTGCACCCAGGGTTTTACGTGCTCCCTGACGACCCGGATGCCATGGGGTATCAGCGTCAGGGCTGTCGCGACCAGAATGAATGCCAGGATCCATCCGGGTACATGCTTCATTTTCTGGCAGGTTCCGGCATTTTTTCTCCCCTGTACACCGCGTTCAGCCGCTGCTGAAAAAGACGGGGATCGTGCTCTGCGCGTATGCGCCTTAATGAACCTGCTGACTTACTCTCAAGCTGGGCCCTGTTTTTCATGATATCCATAATTATCCTTTTAAGCTGTTCTACCATGCTTATGCGCAGCCGTTGTTTCTCTTCCTCAGACTTTACGCTCAATTCGAACGATCCATTCAGCGGGCAGCGTATCATCCAGCCCGCTTCGTCCGGATTAATCTCCGGTAGCGCCCGGATGTTTGTGGTGATCACCGGACAGGCGCACGCCTGCATTTCAAGGACGGAAAAACCGTAGGTGTCCTGCCACGTGGGCAGCAGCCCGACGTCAGTGGACCGGATAAGCTGCAGTACCGCGTTGTTGGCCAGAGAGGTGAATGGCTGGAAGACCGGCGTTTCGCGGAGCGCTTTTTCGATGCTTCCCCGAAACGTCGCGTCGTCCTGAAAATTTCCGTGCGCCACGTTGTGCGTCCTGCTCGTGTCGCCCACGATATTGACACGCACATCGTTCGCGCTGAGCGCGCCTTCCCTGAGCAGCTGACTGAAAGCAAGCACGACTTCAGCGCCTCCCTTCCGGTAAAACTCATTTCCCACAAAGGTAAAGGTCAGCGGGCCTCCCACCGTCTTTGCGATCCTCTCCTGCAGAACCGGCTGAGGGGGATGCAGGACGTGCAGTTTAGGAAGGATAGCCGACCGCTCAGCCGGAAAGTGCTCAAGTAACTGCAACTGGATTTGCCGGGTGGCTTCGGATATAGCGATGATACCCCTGCAGCCCGGTGAGCTGACATGCCTGAGCTCCCGGGACAGTTCGGGATTGGTGAATTTATCAATCCCCCTGATCGGAAGGACACGGGGCAGTTCGGTTTCAAAGGTTGCCACCCAGCTGCCCGCACCGGTTGCGACTTCATTGAATAGATGAATGATGTCGGCGTCATCTAAGGAGAAAAAGGGAAATGGACGAAAGATAAACAGTTTGTTGCGGCGCAGTAACCTCTGTCTGACAGCGTTGGCCCAGGTCCAGACATTCCTGAGTCGGTAGTCCAGATAGTCATGTAAACCGTCAGTCAGGATGTTTCTTTTTTCAGGGTAACCCGTACCCCCCACGATGATTTTCATATTTCCCCCGGCGTGATACAAATCGGCAAAAGATGAACGCAACGTAAATTAACTTCTTATAACGTAAAGATATCTAAATGAGACTTTTGATCAGATGACAATAATTTTCCAGCAGCGGTTTCACATTCAGGGAACATTCAGAGAAATGCCCGAGCAGTGCAGATTGCAGGACAACCCGGTTTAACACGGGATCCGGGCCTCTACCGCGCAGAAAGGTACTTCTTAGGAACAGAATTTTTCAGAAAGTTCTGGTACTGATACTTGTTTCTGGAGGAACACAGTTCAGGCCTACAGCCACGACGCAGGGGCCGGAACGTAGTATTCGGGAGGAAGTGATAGCCGCGCACCGGGAGGGTGGCGTTGCCTGATGACAGAACAGGTGTTTCGCGCGGAAGCGGGTGGGCCAGTTATTTACAGGCGAAATAATGGTGCAGCAACTCAGGGATTAAAGGGTGATGCTACTCACCTGAAACATTGATGTTTCCACCCGCAGGGCACTGATGCGCTCTTCTTTACGGATACCATTTTTCCCATGCAGCTTTTCAGCGCTCCTGCCGGGTTGCATGCGCTGCAGTTGAGTCACCCGTACCCTCATCCGCTTCATCTCTCTGACGGATGGCAGGCTGGATGGAGAGCCTGTCTGTGACCCGGCTGATGCAGATGGTCGCGCTGGCTGCCATCACCTTTGTTTCTGAGTCAGGGGGGCATCCTAAGTCAGGTAATGGCGCCGCGATTCGGAAGATGACGGGCTCCAGGCACCATCCCGCTGGTCGGATCCCTGAGCCCCGCACTCGTGGCTGCGCTGGGTAACGGACTGACCCGCGTCTGTGTGCCGGTCGTGCTGCTGGCCGAGGTCACACAATGGCGTGAATAACCCCTCCCATCTTTATGAAATCCTTAATGATTTTTACGATGCCTTAGCGACTTCCCGCAGGAAAAGATTTTCAGTCCGTATAAGCTTTATTTTTTTACATGTGAGCTGATGAATTGAAAGCATTGACCTCAATGCGCGGCATGCCATTGTTTGCCCTGAGCCTTTTTTCGGCGGGGGCCCCGGCCAGCGTAGACATTTTTACCGTTCCTGATGATCCTTCCACGGCTGAAAGTGATTTTGCAGGTAACGTTCAGGGCAGCTACGCCCATCAGGGAGGTAATTCCCGTACGTCCACCCTTTCGGCTGATTCAACGCTGACCTGGTTTGATAGGGCGAACGCTTACAGCCTCTGGGGAGAAGCCTACAACTACAGCTCTGATGACACCCGCTCCTCCGAGAAATATCAGGCGGGCCTGCGCCTGCGGCATAACCTGGACGGCAAAAATTTCCTTTTCGGACAGAGCGGGTGGTCAGGCGACAGATTCAACGGGTACCGAGGCCGCTACACCACGGTAGCCGGATACGGTAGGCAGATATTCAGCGGGCCGCTTCATACTCTGCGCGCTGAGGTCGGCCCTGGCGTCAGGCATGATGAGTTCACTGACGGAAACGAAACGACCAATGCGCTTGCCTATACTGCCCTCAGCTATTCTTACAAACTCACTGACGCTGCTTATTTTATACAGGGCGTTTCAGTGCTTGCTTCCAGGGATTCCACTCTCAATTCCGAAACCGGCCTGAGAGTCGGCCTAAATAAAAGGTTCGCCCTGAAAGTGACGTATAACTACACGCACAATTCCATGCCGCCTTCCACGGCGCCGGATAAAACCGACACAAAAACGCAGGTTTCCATTGTTTATAACATTCCCTGATGCAGCGATGTTGCATTCCGGAACCGGGACATCAATTTTCGCTCCCCCTGGAGATACCTTATCAAACCACGCGTTCTGCCTGACATCCTATCTGATACGCTGATGGCTTCTGAGGAGATGAAGATGAGAAAAATGGTTCTGCTGCTAGTGGCGTTAAGCTGAACAGTACCACTTTCCGACGGGATATGGCCCTAGCGGCGGGTCCGGAGGCAGGTCAGGGTGACATTCAGCATCTGCGTAATACAGACAGCAGGCGGAGTCAGCGGCCTGCCTGATGATGGACGTTCGGCGGGCCTCAGACAGTAAGATTGCTCCCTGAGGCCAGGTGAACTTCATCAGGGGGAATGATGCAGTACGTTTGCCCGCCTTCCGGGGACACCGCCGAAAACCTTCCACTCCAGGGGCTGACACACAGTCACATGAACGATGTCAGATTGTTTCCAGAGCATCACTACCGTCCCGGAAAGCAGGGAGTTTAGACGCGTTTCAGCGGTGGCCACCTTCCGCTCAGTCGGCTGACCTCAGCCAAAAAAGTCCGGATAATAACAGTAGCTCAATGCCGGACATACAGCGCGCCGGCGACCATGTATATGCGCATTGGTCATCCGCCCGTCAGCGCAGCTTCAAATAATGGCCAGTAAGACCGTTCTGACGCCGGGATGATTTCTGGTCTTAACAGCTTTAACCGTATACGGCCTTATGGCGACTGCGTAGTGTCTCAGAGAAAAGGTCAGACTTCATGCTTCACGCAAAACTCGGTGTCAGGAATATTGTTCTGAGAAAAAAATTTATCCGCGACAGCGGAAGTTATGTCAATTGTAAGCCTAATGCACTGAATACGAAATTCGGTGAAAAACCTTCAGGCCTCCCTGAACGGAAATGATTACCCGAACTCTTACCCTTCGTTAATCATTTCAAAAAGGTAATTTAAGGTGAAGATACTGGTCATCTGCAGAGACAACATAGGCGACAGCATACTTGCCACGCCGCTCATTGCGCACCTGTCCGCCATCCACGGAGCGACCACAGATGTGCTGACAAACAGCTATGCATCGCCGGTGTTCAGCCATAATCCGCATATCCGTAAGGTGCATGAGTACAGCAAATCCAAACACTGTAAAAACCTGATCAGCGTTATCATGGCTGCCGCCGTACGAATAAAAACCATATTCAGGCTGAGAAAGGAAAAATATGACGCGGTGATTATCGCTAAATCGTCCCGGGATTCGCATTCGGTCAAGTGGGCTGCCGGCATAGGCGCTAAGCGCGTTATCGCATTCGGGGATGAAGCACATCCGCTGATTGACAGGCTTGTGTCCCGGGCTGAGGGCACCCTGCACGTTGCTGAAATGCTTTTCAGGCTAGCTGCAGCCGTAACGGACGTACCGCCGCTGCGCCGGTTTAACCCCGGGAAGAGCAGCGTCTACCCGGCCC
>AEWW01004547.1_pt1 | contig 12308 bp, 12 predicted proteins | sample 267848 | NCBI WGS metagenome assembly AEWW01 (sample SAMN00713649, study PRJNA62039) | ant fungus garden metagenome | place: Panama: Gamboa | collected Apr-2009 | depth 0.5 m m | reverse complement strand
CTGTAGCACAGCAGCAGGGCGCACAGTATAAAATCACTGAAGCTAACACCAACAACCGTGTGCACATGACTGCAGAACTGTACAAATAAGTTCAGTTTCCGCTTCAGCGTTAAGGCCGCCTTCGGGCGGCTTTGCTGTTTCTGGAATCTGGAATCTGTTATTGGGTGCTGTGATCTGGCCGGAAATGTCCCTGCCTTGTCTCACACCTAAGCTCACTGGTCTGTAGCATGTTGCGTCATCACTCAGCAAAAACAGGCATCTCATGAAAATCATCGTCGGCAAAAACTTTTCCCCAGCGCGTGCGTGGGAGGCTCTCGATATTGCCAATTTTGATGGCACCAGCGTGCGATTGCACTGGACTGATCAGCCTTATCGCTGGCACATCAATGACGGTGAAGAAGTCTTCGTGGTGTTAGATGGCGTGGTCGAGATGCATTACCGCGAGCGGGAGGAAGTGCATAAAGTGATGCTCAACGTGGGTGACATTTTCTTCGCCAGCGTGGGTACCGAACATGTCGCTCATCCCCAAGGTGCGGCACGCGTGTTGGTGATTGAAAAAGAAGATTCAGTTTAGCCCTCGACAAACTCACGAAGGCGTACAAAAAAACAGCACTGCGCGGGAGCTGGCACTGCAGGCGGGAAAAGCTGATTTATCCACAGGTTAGCGAGCGCTCTTTTCACCTGAAATGTGGATAAGATGGCACTCTACCGATCAATGACGTTATTGTAATGTGGGTTATGGTTAGTGCGATCATGATGATCGCACTAATAGTTAATAATGAAATGGTAACCTGAGTTATTATTATTTTCATCGAAGGCACACAGCCTTCACAAACAACCCAAAGGAATAAGACCATGAAAACCATCAAAACACTGACCATCGCCGCTGCCGCCGCTCTTTCACTGATGTCTGCTGCCAGCTTTGCCCAGAGCATCTCCGTTGAGTCATCAACTCTTGACGGTGCCGAAGCGAAAGTTGCCGCAGTAGCACAGCAGCAGGGCGCTCAGTATAAAATCACTGAAGCGAACACCAACAACCGTGTGCACATGACGGCAGAACTGTACAAATAAGTTCAGTTTCCGCTTCAGCGTTAAGGCCGCCTTCGGGCGGCTTTGCTATTTAAGGCCTAATAAAACGTATTAGCTGATTGCGTTGACAAAACGCTGCGTTATTTGCTGAGGACGGGTAATCGCGCCACCGACCACCACAGCATGCGCGCCCAGTTTTAAACACTGCGCCGCCATCTCAGGTGTTTCCACATTGCCTTCTGCAATCACTGGCGCCTTCACTGCTGTTAATACTTCACGCAGAAAGTGAAAATCATTTGCCGCCAGATACTTTCCGCGCGTTTCCGCCGTATAGCCATGCAGCGTAGTACCTACGCAGTCGAAGCCGAGTTCATCCGCCAGCAACGCCTCATCAACTGTCGCGATATCTGCCATCAGCAATAACTGCGGATAGCGTTGACGAATCGCCGCCACCAACTGCGGCAACTGCAGTTCGCCAGGCCTCTGATGTTGCGTGGCGTCCAGCGCGATCATCGCTGGATTCGCCGCCATCAATTCATCGACCTCTTTGAGCGTGGCAGTGATATATACATCACTGCCTGAATAATCTCGTTTGATAATGGCGATAATGGGCAAATCCACGGTTTGCATAATCTGCTCTACATCGATCAGACTGTTGGCGCGGATTGCCGACGCGCCACCTTGCTTCGCGGCTAATGCCATACGCGACATGATATAGGCGCTGTGCAGGGGTTCATTTTCCAGTGCCTGACAAGACACCACCAGTTTCCCTTTAATTTGCTCCAGCATGTTTGCTTTCATAGCGCGAGTAACTCCTCAACTTCATTTTTGATAATGGTGACGTGCGGGCCATAGATCACCTGTACGCCGTTGCCACGCTGGATAACCGCGCGAGCGCCCGTGGCCTTCAATGCGGCTTCATCAAGTTTAGAACTGTCGTTTAGTGTGATACGCAAACGTGTGGCGCAGCAGTCAAGTTCGGCAATATTGTCTTTACCGCCCAGCGCTTTAATCACCTGCAAAGGGCGTTCGCCAGCGGCAACTGGCAAGGTATCGATGCTGACATCTTCACGGCCTGGCGTTTTGAAATTGAATCGAGTGATCAGCAGGCGGAAGGTAAAGTAATACAGCAGGAACCATGGCACGCCGACCAGGGGCACATACATCCAGTGGGTTTTCGCTTCACCCTGCAATACACCGAACAGAATGAAATCGATTAAACCGCCGGAGAAGGTCTGTCCAATGGTGATGTGCAGGATGTGGGCGATCATAAAGGCCAGGCCATCGAACAGCGCGTGAATCACATATAACACTGGCGCCACAAACAGGAACGAGAACTCAATCGGTTCGGTGATCCCAGTCAGAAATGAGGTGAGGGCGGCGGATAATAACAAACCGGCCACACGTTTGCGGTTCTCGGGTTTGGCAGTGTGATACATCGCCAGACAAGCCCCGATCAGGCCAAACATCATGGTGATAAAGCGGCCCGACATAAAGCGCGCCGTCCCCAGATAAAACTGCTGCGTATTGGGATCGGCCAACTGAGCGAAGAAAATGCGCTGAGTGCCTTCAACCAGATGACCATTGACCATTTCACTGCCGCCCAAAGCGGTAGTCCAGAAAGGCAGATAGAAGATGTGATGCAGACCAAACGGGCCGAGCATGCGCAACACAAAGCCGTATATGAAGGTGCCGAAATACCCCGTGGCATCGACCAGTCCACCCATACCGAATATCAATTTCTGAAAATGCGGCCAGACGATGGTCATTGCCGCGCCAACGATAATCGCCACAAACGAGCTAATAATCGGGACGAAACGTGAGCCACCAAAGAAGCCGAGAAATTGTGGCAGGGCAATTTTGTTATAGCGGTTGTGCAGTAACGCGGTGACCAGCCCGATCACAACACCACCAAACACGCCGGTTTCCAGCGTTTGAATGCCGAGCGCCATGCCTTGACCCACGGCACTGAGATTACTGCTGGCCAGCACGCCGGTGAGCGTCAAGAGGGCATTGATGGTGGCATTCATCACCAGATAGGCGAGCAGAGATGCCAGTCCTGCTGTGCCCTTGTCGCTTTTCGCGAGACCTACCGCCACGCCCACCGCAAACAGCACTGCGAGGTTGGCGAAGACCACCGAACCTGCGCTGGCCATGATGGTGAACACCCCTTGTAGCCAGGCGATATCCAGAAACGGATAGGCTTTAACAGTGTTGGGATTGGATAACGCGCCGCCAATGCCCAATAGCAAGCCGGCGGCAGGTAATACCGCGATCGGCAACATAAAGGATTTTCCAAAACGTTGCGCTTTTTCAAACCAGCCTCCTGAAGAGGCTCCACTGAACATTGACATAAATTTTTATCCCCGAAGTGTTGTTGTGGTAAAAATTATTATCATAATCTACTTCATCGGATGAAAATTACTACCATTAGTGTGATAGCTTTCACTTATAATGAATTCTGCTGGCACAAAGCAGGGCCTTTACGCACACTAAGCGCCATCAATATTGGCTAATGGAGAGGTGTCATGACGGACAATGGAAATATTTTGCTGCATCTGAAGCAGGGCTTGCCGGGCTATAGTCCTGCGCTGCAAAAGCTGGGCGACTTCATCCTGACCGAACCGCAGAGAGTGCTGTATCTCACCATTACCGAATTGGCGAAAGAGACGGACACCAGCGAAGCCAGCGTGACGCGCTTGTGCCGCAACCTGAGTTGCAAAGGCTACACCGAATTTAAGATGGCGCTGGCGCTGGATGTGCAGCAGAGTCAGCCCACGCTGGCAGCAACGGGCGATCCGGTTGATGCGCTGGTGGAAGAGTCGGTGCAGGCGCTGCGCGATACCGGAAAATTTATTGATCGCGAGGTCTTACAGCAGGCAGGTGCGGCGGTGCATCAGGCGCGTTCTATCCAAATCTATGGCGTGGCTGCCAGCGCGATAACCGGCGAATATTTGCATTATCGTCTACTACGGCTGGGCAAATCCGCGCAGCTGTTTGGTGATATGCATCGTGCGGCCATGAATGCTTCGACCCTGGGTAAAGGTGATTTGGTCATCGCGATCTCTGCTTCCGGTTCAACCAAAGATCTGATGCATGTGGTCAATGTGGCGAAGAAGCGCAAAGCTCAGGTGCTGATGCTAAGTAATACGCTGCGCAGCCCGATGGGCAATCTGGCGGATATGTTGCTGGTGGCGGCGCGACCGGAAGGTCCACTTAATGCCGGAACGTTGAGTGGGAAGGTAGGGGCGATGTTGCTGGTTGAGGCGTTAATGGGGGAGCTGATGGCACATGATGCGCATTACGCCACAGCCAGTCAGCAAACGGCCAGTGCAACGTTGCCGATGTTAATCTGACCGCTGGGTCATTCGCTCTTAATTCCAACATGACGGAAAAATCGGTGCGCAGCGATGCGCACCCGAGAAGATACATTTACTCACTCGCCAGCGCGGCGACCGGATCCATACGGGCAGCTTTGCGCGCAGGCAAATAACCAAAAATCATGCCGATAATAGTGGAGCAGGCGAAAGCTGCCCCCGCGGATTCCCATGAGTAGATGGCTGTCAGTACACCGCCTGCCATCAGACTAATCAGCGGACCGATCACCAGTGAGAGTGCCACGCCGAGTGAACCGCCAACCAAACATACCAGCACCGCCTCAATCATAAACTGCTGCATGATATCGCCACGCCGCGCACCCACGGCCATACGCACGCCAATCTCATGCGTTCGTTCGGTGACGGACACCAGCATAATATTCATCACGCCGATGCTGCCGATCATCAGCGCAATCGATGCCACCATCAAAATCAGCAAGGTCAAGGTGGCTGCTGCCCCTTCAATCGCTTTGCGGTACTTATCGCGGTTAAACATCAGGAAGTCTTTGATGCCATGGCGCGCAGTCAATAGTTGCGTAAGAGATTCCACCGCCGGACCGCTGACCACATCATCTTTCAGCTTAACGCTGATACTTGTGAGCGCTGTTTGCCCACTGATGCGGTACATCATGGTGCTCCAGGGCAGCCACACGCTGAGACGATTGGGCGAAATGCCGTTATCTTCATGCGCCACACCAATGACTCGCACCGGCACAGACCCTAACACGATCATTTTTCCGATGGGGTTTTCATTGGCTGCAAACAGCTTATTGCGCGTATTGGTATCAATGATGATCTCTTGCCGGGCATGGCGTTCATCACTGAAGTTGCTGCCTTCGGTGAGTTTGATGCCCTGAATCTCAAAGTAATCTTTGCCGACGCCCGATACGGATGCTTTTGACGAGTTGGAGAGATAACGGATCGGCTGCGTCGAGAGCAGCTCAGGGCTGACTTTGTCGACAAACTGCTGGCGAGCAATCACATCGGCATCCGCCATCACCAGCGTCAACACCGGATGCGCATCATCTTCGGCGAAATCGCCGCCGGCATACACGGACACCACATTCGTCCCGAGACCGGAAATACTCTCCAGCGTTTTTTCACGCGCACCTTGTCCAAGCGCGACGACAGTGACGACAGCGGCAATACCAAAAATAATACCGGTCATGGTGAGTGCGGTGCGTAAGCGATGCGTATTCATGGCATTTAGCGCCATGCGCATTGACTCGCGCAGGCGATCAACAAATCCGCGCAGCTTGCTCTGACTTCTGCTCACCATTGGCTGATAGCGCGATCGCGTCGCCTCTGTTTTTGGCCCGCTGTCAGCAAAAATTTCGCCGTCCTGGATTTCGATGATGCGGTCTGCGTGTTGCGCCACTTTCATATCGTGTGTGACGATAATTACCGTATGACCGTCACGATTCAGGTCATGAAGAATGCGTAACACTTCCTCGCCAGAATGCGAATCCAGCGCGCCGGTCGGTTCATCGGCGAGAATAATCTCGGCTCCATTAATCAACGCTCGCGCAATACTGACGCGCTGCTGCTGGCCACCAGAGAGTTCACCCGGTTTATGGTGTTCACGGCCTTTGAGACCGAGCCGTTCCAGTAATTGAGCAGCACGCGCCCGCCGCGCATGCCCCGGCAAATTGGCATAAATCGCAGGGATTTCGACGTTGCTTAATGCGGTCAGGTCCGGCATTAAGTGGTAGCGCTGAAAAATGAAGCCAATATGTTCACGGCGGACTTTCGCCAGCGCGTCCGGAGAGAGTGAAGCGGTATTCTGGCCTGAGATAAAATAGTGACCGCTGTCGGCGGCATCCAGGCAGCCGAGAATATTTAGCAATGTGGATTTGCCCGAGCCGGAAGGGCCAATGATCGCGACCATTTCGCCACTGGCGATCTGCAAATTGATATCTTTCAGCACATGCAAAGATTCTGAACCGTTAACATAGCTGCGCTGAATGTTTTTCAGTTCGATCAAGCTCACATCACCACCTTGTCCGCATCGGCGGCTTGGGTAGCAAGGATGACTTTCTCACCGGCTTTCAAGCCGCTGAGAACCTGAATATCAACGCTGTCTGAAATACCGGTGGTGATAATACGTTTCTCAGGCTGATTCTCCTGGTTCGCCACCTCGACAAAGGTCTTGCCTTCCGCGTCTTTTTTCGTTGCCTGTACCGGAATCAACAGTGCGTCTTTCGCAGTGTCGCGCAGCAGATTAACTTGCGCGGTCATTGAGATGCGCAGGGTGTTATCAGGATTGGGAACATCGAGTAACGCATTGTAATAAATGGCGGCATTGGTACTGCTGGCCGGCGTACTTTCACTGTTGCCCATTAAGGCATCATCTTTCATCACCGATTCGGGTGCCAGTTCAATGCTACGCAGCGTCGCGTTATAGCGTTTATCGGGATTGGCGAAGGTGGTAAACCAGGCTTGCTGGCCGGGGTGGATGGTGGTGATGTCCGCTTCGGAAACCTGCACTTTAATGGTCATGGTGCCCAGTTGCGCCAGCTTGGCGATGGTCGGCGCGCTCTGCGCGGCGTTAACCGTCTGGCCCTGTTTGGTCACGATGGCGATCACCGTGCCATCCATCGGTGCCATGATGCGGGTATAACTGAGATCGAGCTGTTTCTTGTCCACCTCAATCTGCGCCTGAATGACGCGCGCTTTTTGCGCCGTTAACTCTGCCCGCGCGGTGCTCCAGGCTTCGGCCGCTTCGTCATAATCCTGACGCGACACCAGATTGGCTTTAATCATTTGCTGCAGGCGTTTGAACTGCGCATCCTGCCTGACCAACGTTGCTTCACGTGTCTCCAGATCGGCTTGCGCGACGCTCAGTGCAGCCTGCGCGTTGCGTAAATCACTGCGCTGTGGCTGATCGTCAATTTCAGCGATCAGCTCGCCCTTACTGACGTTATCACCGGCTTTGATATACAGCTTTTTCACCTGACCTGAAACCTGCGCACCGACATTGACGCGCTCGATAGCGTCCATCTTGCCGGTCGCGGCGATGACGTTTTCGATGTCGCCTTGACGCACCACGGCAGTGACCAGTGGATTCGGTTTTGGTCGTGAACTGCTGTAGGCCCAGACCAGAATAATGATCGCCAAAATAACGATCGCGACCAAAAGCCGCTTTTTAGAGGTATTCAACATAAGCATCCCTTTAATGAAGCGAGAATAGTAATCACTAAATGCAACAAACAGGAGAAAATTCGTCAGGATTCTTGTATTAAATCGGTTGTGTTGAGAAAAAAATGAAAATTTTTCGAATAGAAATCGTCGTTGAGTTGTTTACCCCTAAACCACTCACTATTTGGGAAATGCTATGTCCGCTCCGGCCCGCCAAAACTCACGTCAACGCTATGACGCTTTCAGCATGACGCTGCACTGGATCACTGCGTTTAGCGTCATTTTTCTGTTTGCCTCGGCGCACATTTGGGAACAACTGGAAAAGGGCACACCGCTGCGCAAGGGATTACAGGCGTGGCATATCTCTTTTGGGATTGTGTTGGCATTGGTGATGATTGTGCGCCCACTGTGGCGTTTCTATTGCCAACGTCAGACGCATTTGGCCGTGGCGCCAGCTGAAAGCAGCACGCCGATGCGCATCATCGCGCATGCTGTTCATGGCTTGTTGTACCTGTTGTTATTCACTCAGGTTGTATTGGGTTTTCTGTTTCGTTGGTCGCAACAGGAACCGTTTAATTTCTTTGGCCTGTTCGATATTCCAACCTTTATTCATGTCGATACCGCACTGCGTCACACGCTGGCGGGATTACACAATAACGTTGCCTGGGCGCTGATTAGCCTGGCAGGTGCGCATGCGCTGGCGGCGTTACTCCATCACTACGTTCTGCGTGACAACGTGCTGCGCCGTATGCTGCCGTTGCGCGATTCGATGCCCCTCCGCGAGGATAAATGAATGATGAAGATGATGAATCAGGTTCGCTGGTTTGCCGTGCCGGTATTGCTGATGGTGTTACATGCACCGACTGCATTCGCCATGGGCGATGACGACAGTGACAAGAAAACCCCGGACTGTCCGAAAGGGCAGGTTTATGACAGCAAAACCAAATCCTGCGTGCCGGAAAAAACCAGCATGCTGAGTGATGAGGATAAGACCAATTACGCCTACCACCTGGCGAAAAAAGGCGAGTATCAAGCTGCGCTGACGTTACTGGATACGTTGCACAATCAGAACACCAAAGAGGCATGGAATTATCGCGGCTACGCCACACGTAAACTGGGCCGCACCGACGAAGGGATGCGTTACTATCAGAAATCAATCGCACTAGACCCCAAATATGCCAAAGTGCGTGAATATTTAGGTGAAGCCTGGATGATCAAAGGCCGTCCGGATCTGGCTAAAGAGCAGCTCACTATCATCAAATCGCTGTGCGGGGTGAAGTGTGAAGAGTATCAGGATTTGCACGCGGCCATTAATGGTCACCCTGAGTCCTGATGACCGCTGTTGACGGAGGATAGAAACATTACCAGCACTGAAGTCCGTCAACATCTGGCGGCGCATCTGACGCGTATGTGGCGTTACGCGATGGTGTTATCGCGTAATAAAGATGTGGCCGAAGAGTTAGTGCAGTCCACCTGTGTGCGGGCGCTGGAACGCAGCGCCCAGTACGCACCGGGCACACGCATCGATCGCTGGCTGTTTACCGTGCTGCACTCCGTTTGGATCAACGAACTGCGCGCGCAGCGGGTGCGCATGGGGCAGGGATTCGTCGAGAGTGATGAATTGCTCGCTCCCGACCATCAGCAACACAATGAACAGCGCATGCAATATGCCAAAGTGATGCAACGGGTTGGGCAGTTGCCAGAGGCACAGCGCAACGCGGTATTTTTAGTTTATGTCGAGGGTTTTACCTATCAGGAAGCCGCCGACACGCTGGCCGTACCGATTGGAACCATCATGAGCCGCCTCGCTGCGGCACGCACTACTTTAGCCAGCGTAGTGACAGCGCGGCCTGCGGTACAGGAGAAACGCTTGTGAATGCACCACGATTTACCTCGCCCTATGCCGACGAAGCTATCGTTGCCTGGCTGGATGGTGAAATGCGCGCGGAGGATGCGCAGGCGTTTGAAAACGAACTAAAGCGCAGTGAAACGTTGTCAGCACGGACGGCTGAGCTAATGAAAAGCAATCAACCTTTTGCGGATGCGTTCGCGCCAATGCTGGATGAGGCGCCGCTGGAGCGTATGGAGTCACGACTGGCGTACCTGCTGGACAACACGCCGTCCGCACCGATAAAAGAGGCTGTTCAGGTTAGCCGCCGTGCGTTGATCGCGGCATCAGTCAGTTTTCTGCTGGTGGGCAGTGCCGTCGGTTTTTGGGCCAGACCCGTCGCGAAAGCTGAACAGGATGAGAGCGCGCGAATACGTGAACTGGAAGCACAATATATGTCGCTCTATAGCCCGGAAACGTTGGCGGATGTCGACAGTTCGCCACAGGTGTTAGCGCGTTCATTACAACGCACGGCGCGCGACCTCGATCTGCGTCTGACGACTGAGCAATTGACGCTTCCTGAAGCGAGCCTGAAAAGTGTGCGTATGCTGCGCTACGACGATTCACTGATCACTCAAATCGCCTGGAATCACAGCAATTACGGTCCGATGGCCCTGTGTATTTCGCGGGAAGATGCGAGTAAACAGAGTGCATTGGCGCAGGAAAAACGGCACGGTATGAATCTGGTGTGGTGGCATCGCAGCGGATATCAGTACGTGTTGATTGGGCGCAATCCTGCTGATCAGTTAAAACGAGCGGCGCAGGTGTTGAGCGCCGCTCTGGTGTAATTTATCAGTGATCACTCATTATGCCCCTGGGATGCAGGATACCAATATCGCAGGGGCGTATTGATGGGAAGTTCGCTTAAAGGATGCCCAACTGCTGTTTCAGTTGCGCAATCTCATCGCGCCATTGTGCCTGCAACGCCGGTTTTTGATGTTTGGGCTTACGCTCTCTATCTTCATCCAGCTTGTTTTCCAGATCACACAGCGCCAGCAGCAGTGCATCTTCATCGTTGTACGATTCAGACGTCACGGGCAGAACATTTACGGTCTGGCTGTCTGACGGTTGTTTGGCACTCAGTTGCTCAATCACCGGTTCAAAGTCATGCCACTCGCTCAGTTGCTGATCCTGAATCAGCCAGAAACGGTTACAGCTGCTGACGATCAGATTGCGATCGTGCGACACCAGCAACACCGCGCCCTCGAACTGATTGAGGGCGGCAGCCAACTCCTCTTTACCCAGCATATCCAAATGGTTGGTGGGCTCATCCAGCAGCAATAAGGAATAGCGCGCGAGTGTCAGCCCGACAAACAGCAGGCGTGAGCGTTCACCGCCACTCAGCGAGCCCACTAATTGCTGATGACGGAGATAAGGGAACCCCGCACCTATCAGAGCCATCTTTCGCTGGTCGTCACTTAGAGGGGCAAAATGCGCCAGTGCCTCGTTGAGGCTCTCCTCATCATGCAATTGCGTGAGGCTTTGGTCGTAATAACCTAGCTTTGCACGCGGATGAAACAGTGTGGTGGTCTCACGCTGGTATTCCAGCCAGAGTTGGCGCAGCAGCGAAGATTTTCCGCTGCCGTTGCGGCCCACTATGGCGATGCGGTCGCCGCTTTTAACCTGCAGGCGGGGTAACGAAAACAACGCAGGCGCGTTCTTTGCTGGGTGAATGTGCATTTCAGTCAGCGCCAGCACCCGATCGGCATCCAGCGATTCTCCCAGCAGTTGAAGGCGCCATAAGCTGCCTTCGGTCAATGTGGTTTGTGCCTCTTTCAACCAACTGGCGCGTTTCTCCATTTGCTGCGCTTTACGCGACAGACCTTCGTTGTCGTAGGTACGTCCCCAAATTGCCAGCCGTTTGGCACTTTTTTCGACGCGCTCAATCTCATTCTGTTCTGCCTGATAACGTTGTGCATCGGTTTCATCCTGCTGGGCCAGCGCTTGTCGGGCAGCGGAGCAGGGCAGGCGGAAGAATTGCAGGGTTTGATCGCGCAGGATCCAGCTGCAATTGGTGACCTGATCCAGCAAGGTGCTGTCATGTGAGACCAGCACAAAGCTGCCTTTCCAATTTATCAGGAACTGTTCCAGCCAAAGCAGCGTTGGAAGATCCAGATGGTTGCTGGGTTCATCCAGTAACAGCAGATCAGGCTGGAGAATAAGTGCACGCGCCAGCAGTAACCGCATATGTTGACCGCCACTCAACGTGGCTGCCGTTTGGGTATGCTGTTCAGCATCGAACCCCAGCGAAGAGAGTAGCGCTTCCGCTCGCCAGGCTTCACTGACCTGTTGCTGTTCTGGCAGACGCGCAATCACGCTTGTCAGCAGCGTGGCTTGCTGGAGCAGAGGGGGAAGATGTTGCTCAATTCGCGCCAGCAAACAGTGGTTGGCTAACGTAACGCTGCCCTGACTGCTTGCAAGTTCACCGCTGAGGATCTTTAGCAGAGTACTTTTTCCCGTGCCGTTATCACCGAGCAGCCCAATGCGATCGCCTTTTTTGAGGCTGAAATTGATGTCATGAAATAGGGTACCGAAGGCGTTATCAAAGCCGACAGCGTGTGCGGATAGTAATGTGCTCATGTGCTTACTCATAAGTTGCAGGCGTGCGAACGCCTGACGTCAAAAACTGCTGACGACAACCCGGTAAGCCGGAGGAAGGGATGAGAATTTCAGTAGACTTCGCTCAGGCGGATTATCGCAGCACGAATGCAGAGATAGCTGAGCGCGGCCAATTACTATAAAAGTGTGAGTAAATAAACAATTCACACGATGGCATAGTAATCCTCCTTATTTATCAGTAGTGAGTAGGGTGGGTTGATGATAGTCACCTGGGCTGGCATTATCCACAGAATATTCGCGATGTTGTGAAGCCACAG
>AEWW01043364.1_pt1 | contig 12320 bp, 12 predicted proteins | sample 267848 | NCBI WGS metagenome assembly AEWW01 (sample SAMN00713649, study PRJNA62039) | ant fungus garden metagenome | place: Panama: Gamboa | collected Apr-2009 | depth 0.5 m m | reverse complement strand
GGTGATGATCAACACGGCTTTGCGCCCTGCGACATCCCCCAGATGACCAAACACAAAACCGCCCAGCGGACGTGAAATGTAACCTACCGCATAGGTCGAAAACGCCAGAATGGTGCCAACCAGCGGATCAAAACTGGGGAAGAACACATGGTTAAACACCAGTGCCGCCATGATGTTGTAGACGGTGAAGTCGTACCACTCCAGCGCGGTGCCGATGGAACTGGCAGCGGCCAGGCGCCCGGTTTTCGAAGCCGTGCGCTTATCACGCACCGTCTGCTGCAATGAAGAGTCTGTATTAGCCATGTGCCAACTCCTGTTTGGTTAACTGCCAGCTAAAGGCATAGCGTTGAACATCGCCGGTCATCAATTCCGCCGCGTGTGCGGCCAGTTGGTCACAGCTTGATGCGTCACTGCAGTGAATCAGTAGCATCGGTAGCATCTGCCGCTGTCCTTTACTCTCCATCGGCAACGGAGAACTGAGCACCACATCCGGGGTCAGTAGACTGGATGCGATATAGCCCGGCGTGTGGCTAATTTGCTGCTGCCACGCGGTCAACACATCAGCATCCAGCGCGTTCAACGTCACCACTGCCAGATGGGTGCCGGTGCCTTTGCCATGCTTGTGAGTGACCGCGCTGACGCGACGCATCGGATTAACCATCTTTTGCAGATTCTTCACTGACCATTCGGTCTGACGCGTGAAGGCCGCGTGATAATCCGCGCTGGTAAAAGCTTCCAGCGCCTCGGTTTCATACAGGCCAAGATACTTGCGCTCGGCATTGATTGCCTGATAGCGCGTTCCGCTTAAGAAGCCACTGATCGCGACGCGCTCCTCTACATGTTCATGGTCATACCATTGGTTAAAGTCTGCTTCGTCTTCAGCGCCAATGTTAGTAGCAACAAACAGCATGCCGTGGGGTTGAGTCATCATCAGGATCTCCAGTTGAGGGCAGTTTCCACGGCAAGCGACCAGCTGATTAAGCGGGCGTCATCACCATGAACAGAAGCAAGGCTTAGGCCAACCGGTGCACAACCGGTTTGATGGCAGGGTAAAGAGAGCGCACAGCCGTCCAGCATGTTGATTACGCTGGTGTTACGCAGCATCAGAGCGTTGACTTCCATGTAATGCTGCGCATCTTCCAGTGAAGCAATGGTCGGCGCGATACGTGGAACGGTAGGCATCAATAAGGCGTCAAAGTCTGCCAGTACGCTATTGACGCGCAGCTGCCACGCCTTCCGCTGTTGATGAAGTTCATTGGCGTCTTGCTCCGTCAGCAAACTGCCGCGTTGCACACGCACCAACACTTGAGGATCGTAAGCTTCGGGTTGCGCCAGTGCGGTTTGTTGATGCCACTGCCATGCCTCGTATGCGGTAATGCCGCCACGCGCATTCATGCTGTTCAACTCATCCAACTCTTCAAGCGGCAGTGCAACCAGGGTGGCACCAGCCTGTTCCAGTGCCTCGATGGCATTTTTCCAGGCTTGCGCAACGTCTTCGTCGAGTCCCTCCAGCACGCGGGTCTGCGGGATGGCGAAACGAGCATTGCGCAACTCCACCTGCTGGAGTTCAAGCGGCTGTTCCGCGATGACGCTGTCCAGCAGCCAACAGCTGCGCACGTCATGGGCAATCACGCCGATGCTGTCGAGTGAGGCAGAGAGCGGTAACGTACCCGCTTGATTGATGCGATTCGCGGTGGGTTTAAAGCCGGTCAAGCCGCACAGCGCGGCTGGAATGCGCACCGAGCCACCCGTGTCAGTGCCGATAGCGCCCAGGCACATGCCGTCTGCCACGGCGACAGCCGCACCAGAAGAAGAACCACCCGGAATGCGTTTGTCTTCGCGACGCCACGGATTGGCCGGCGTGCCGTAATGCGGGTTGATGCCCAACCCGGAAAAGGCAAATTCGGTCATGTTGGTTTTACCGACAATCGCCGCCCCTGCGTGATGTAAGCGATCGACTACCTGGGCATTCGCTGCCGCCGGTTCTGCATTCAGGAGCAAATGTGAACCCGCCGTGGTTGGCTCGCTTTGCACATCAAACAGATCTTTGATGCTGACAGGCAGCCCATCAATAGCACTGAGGGCTTGCTGGGTTTGCCAGCGAGCACTCGCTGCTGTTGACTGTTGAACGGCCTGGGTGGCATAGCGGGTGGTGAAAACAAGATCCCCCTCTTTTAACGGATCCTGCGCTGCGCGCAATGCCGATTCAGTGAAAACCTCAGGAGACGCGTTGCCGGCCTGAAGCTGCTGACTTGCTTGCCAGAGTGTGGTCATTAGCATGCTCCTTAAGCGACCACTGGCAGCGCGCCAGTGCAGTAGGCGTGTTCCAGCGTGCGGTTCAATTGGGGGTCGTGCAGCGCCATGCGGAATTCACTGGAGGGACGAATGCCGCCAATCGCACCCAGCGTGCCGCAGGACATCGCCAATCCTTCTTTAGCCGGGCTGTCGTTCAGATAGCGGGACAGCAGATCTTGTGGTGTCAGTAATGAGGCCAGCGTACCCTGCTGATAAACCACCCATTCGCCCTGCTCTTTTATCCACGAGGTCAGCTCCAGCGTATCCCAGTGCTCAACCACCTCGCTCATGCGCCACGCTTTGCTGCCAACCGGTTTAATACAGGCCTGTTTGGAGAGGGCAACGCTGAAGGTTTCCAGATAACGATCGGTGTGATCTGAAGTGAGGGAGACCCACCATTCGCCCCGATGGAAAAACACAAAGGGCTCAGCTTCCCCGGAGGTTTCATCGCCGACCACTTCCAGCAGTGGCTGTTGGCTCAGTTGATTGGTCGCAACGCGGTAAAACAACGGTACTGCACCGGGAGCGGGCACACCCAGTGCCTCAAGCTCCCTGATATGGTGCAACACCGCATCACTATCGCGTCCGGCCCAACCCGCAATAATGAAATGGGAAACCTCGACATCGAGCGTGCTAGCGGCTTTATCGCCGGTTGTGAACTGAAGGTGCATGTGATGATCTCCATTTGAAAAATCACTGTGAAATTTCACTGTGTTTTCAAACTAGCGATTTTCATGCCAGATTTTTGTGTAATATGTCTCATTGGCAAAAAAAGGAACGTCGTGATGAGTGAGTCAGTTACTGAAAATGTGAACCCAGCCAGCCGGGAAAAGAGCCTCTCTTTAAATGAACAGGCTTATCTGGCGTTCAGGCACAAGCTCATCACGCTTCGCTACAAACCAGGGGAGTATTTAAATACCGCTCAGGTGATGGATGATTTGGCAATGGGTCGGACGCCGATCAATCAAGCGATTCATCGGCTGGCCACCGAGGGGCTGTTGCAGATCATCCCGCGCAAAGGCGTGATGGTGGCACCTTTGTCGATAGATGATGCACTGGAGTTAATTGAGGTGAGATTGGTCAATGAAACCCTGTGTGTTGAACTAGCCAGTCAGAAAATCATTGATTCACACATTCAACAGCTGCGCGAACTGAACCAGCAAATCGCCAGAGCGAGCGAATCACGTAGTCGCGAAGAAATGATGTTGCTGGATCGCGAATTTCATCAGGTGCTGGCCGATATCGCCGGAAACAGTCGGCTGTCAGATATTCTGAGTGTGATTCATGCGCAGGCACAGCGCTTTTGGGCGACAACGTTGTCCAATGTTGTCCATATGGATGAAGTCATTGCGGAGCATAATGAGATTATTGACGCACTGGAATCCGGTGACACGCAACGAGCGGCCGATGCCGCACGGGCTCATATTTTCTCGTTTAAGCGCGCCCTGCTCTCGACCTGACTTCTCCGGAAATTTTCCACATGGCGAGGTGTTAAGCGCTTTTGCTGACAAGTCACCCAGCAACCGACTCGCGGTAACTGGGCGATTCAATTTTGCTGCCGAATTTAGCGGCGACTTGAAATTTTTCTGCTGTAAAAGCGCTTTTTCTTTTTACCACGAACGATGGCGTAAATTGAAAATGCCAACACGATGGATAATATAAAAACCAAAACCAGTTGTGACATGACCAGCCTTATTATTGTTTACAGACGATGCCTTTCGCAATATAGATCAGCGCTCGCTCAGAGAATGAACTCCTGATATGCAAGCGCCTTTTGCAATATGAAAAATTGTTTTTTATCGTTGAGTAACTTCTGTTCATCAGTGCTGCGATATCTGCAATCTCAACGCCCAGTGATTTCATGTAAATGATTTGCATACTTTGCAGCGACAACCTGACGGCTCTATTCTCATGCAATAGCACCGCACTCATGATGTAGCACAGCAACGCATTGGCTGATGATCTCAGCGAAACAAAATGAATACGGGAATAGACCTCGTAATTGTCCTTATCCTGCGTCAGCACGAAAATAAATGCGCGCTCGCCGTATCTTTTTCGTAAGACAAAAACATCATTCATTCTTGCCTCTAAAGACATCGAGCAAGCATTGACGATAATGATAGTACTGTCGGTTTGTTGCTGTGGAAATCTCTCACGCATCATGGCTGAAATACCCGCTACGGTATATTGGCAATCTGAATACAGCACGAGCGAAGTCGTTCCCAGATTAAGTACCCTGGCGTTAGTAAGTGGCATGCGAATACCCACGCAATGTTGCAATTAATTAGGCTTTTTCTGATTTACATTGGACTTAAGTCTCAAAAAAATCATACACCTTTCATATCTTGCCGCGCAGGGTTATTTCATTTTGCTTGCGTGTTCTTAGCGAAATGCTTACGCACCAGCAATAAGACATGCCGATGCGGGGTGATTTATTCAAATAATTGGGGTTTGGAAAGGAAATAATCTTCGATAAATTTGAATATGAAGAATTTGGCACGCCGTTGCTAATGAACTTTACGTGCCACTCTAAAATGGTGTCTGCGAGGCAAGCGTTGCGCTGCTAACGGCAGCGCACCCATTTACTTCACGCTCATCAGCCGCTCATCCGCCCCGATTTTACGTGGAGCTGACGGATTGATATCGCAATTACGCGGCAGCAGTGCCGTAATAATCCCCGCCACCACCAGCGAACCCGCCAGCCAGCACACCGCCACACTCTGCCCGTACAGCATCGTCATGATGCCGACCAGATATGGCCCGCAGAATCCGCCCAGATTGCCAAGCCCGTTAATCACGCCACGCGCACCACCCGCGACTTCTGGCGAGGCGATACGGCCGGGAATCGACCAGAACGGGCTGGTTGCCGCTTTCAGGAAGAAACCACACACCACCAGCGCAATGTAAGACGCGACGATATTAATGTGCAGCACCACCGATGCCAGCAGCGCAGCGGCGAAACAGAACAGGGAAACCATCACCCACAAACGGCGTTTTCCTGTACGGTCGCTGAGCCACGAAATCGCATATATCCCCAGAATAGTGGCAACAAACGGGATTGCCGCTAACAAGCCGACCCCCGCCATATTCGTGCCGGTGAGATTTTTCAGAATGCTCGGCAGCCACAGCGTGTAACCGTAATCGCCGGTCTGATAGAAGAAGTTCAGTGCCACCAGTTTCATCAAGCCAGAATTACGGAAAACCGCTTTTAATGGCGCTTTGTTCACTGGCGCAGCACTGCGATGCGCGGCACGCTCGCGGGCCAGTTCCCGTAACAGATACGCTTTCTCACGGGCAGGGAGCCAGCGCGCCTCTTCCGGCCGATCGGCGATCACCAGCCACCACACCAGCAGCACCGCCGCAGACAGTAAACCTTCGATAATAAACAGCCAGCGCCAGTCGAGTACGTTAATGATGTAACCGGAAATCGGTGCGGTAAACATGCCACCCAGCGGCGCGAACATCATCACGAAGGCGTTGGCGCGTCCGAGTTCTTTTTCCGGGAACCAGTTGCTGACCATGGTGAGTACTACTGGCAGCATGCCGCCTTCGGAGATACCCAGCACAAAGCGCAACGCCAGCAGTTGGTAGTGGTTGGTGACGAAGCCGGTGGCAATTGACACCACCATCCACGCGATCAGTGACCAGGCGATAAAGCGTTTACCGCTGCCGTTCACCGCGATACGTCCGCCCGGCACCTGTAAGAACAGGTAACCAATAAAGAAGATGCCGCTGACCATACCGGCCATTTGGCTGGTGATCGCCAGGTCCTGATCCATGCCTCCCGGCAGCGCAAAGCTGATGTTTACGCGGTCCATAAACGAGATGATGCAGGTAATTAAAATCGGGGCAATAACGCGATACCAACGTGTTCCGGGGATTTTCTCGTGCATAACGCCCTCTCTCTTTGCGCAACCATGCGTAAGCTCTATGGCTTCTTATTAAAGAGAGTTTGGTAATAATTATTGCGATCCTAATCACTGGGATGAATGTTAAGAAACTGTGTTACTTACGGCGTGATCGCAGGGGCAAAATTCTCCGGTTTTAGAGCCATCAAGCGCAGCCATACGATTTTTGGCGGGATGATTGATTAGGATTGGTGGCTGAAATAGCAGGTGTAACCTGATGCCGTAACATGACACGCAACAAGATCGCCATAAGAGGCGACCTTGCGGAGGTTAATGCAGTTTGTAGTGTGCGCATTCATGCGCACCTGGAATCAATCTACACGCCTGCGACGCATCAAGCGCCACGCGACAATCACCACCAGCAACACAATGATCGCGCCGATCATACCCGGCAACATCATCGGTTGCAGACGCGCCAGCAGCGGTGGATGACCGCCCTTTCTCACCCACGCCACATCACCCGCCGTTACGGTAACCTCGGCATTGCCGTAATGCGCTAACACGAAGTTACTGATATCGGCGACCTGCTGGTCATTCAGTTTGTCGACATAGGACGGCGAACTGAAGCCCGGCATCAGCACCTGATGATCGGCGGTGTCACGTTGCACACCAAACAAAATGGCAGAGATCAGGTTGTTCGGATTACGCAACCCGGTTGCCGTGTTGTGGAACAATGATGGATAGGCCTGATTAGCACTGCCCGCGCCATCCGGCTGGTGACAGCTGGCGCAGTTGCCGCTGAACAGCGCCGCGCCGTTGTCCAGCGAGTGATTAGCATTGTTCGGGTTGCGCCCACGCACGCTATTTTCCACATCATAAGGCGCGCCGTAGCTAAAGGCTGGAATAGTGTCCCCTTCATCACGAATCGGTGCGGTGCCTTTCAGGTAAGTGGCGATAGCATGTAAATCGCTCTCCGGCAGATACTGCAGGCTGTGCTCAACCGCTTCCGCCATACCGCCCGCCGCCTGGTTTTTGCCCGGTGCGCGTCCGGTTTTCAGATACTGCACCAGCTCGTCATCGCTCCAGCCGCCAATACCGCTCACCTCATCCGAAGTGATGTTTGGCGCATACCAGCTACCCAGCGGTCCGCCCGCCAGTGGACGGTCCTGCTGCTCCTGCATCATAAATCCGCGCGGGGTGTGACAGGTATTACAGTGCGCCAGGCCGTTGACCAGATAGTTACCGCGATTCCACTCCGCGCTTTTGTTACCGTCGTTCTGCCACATTTTGTCGTTGGCGAACATCATGTTCCAGAAACGCATGCTAAAACGCAGGTTGAATGGGAATGGTAAATCGGTTTGCGGGTTGTGCTGCGCCTGCGCTTTCACGCCATGCATCATGTAGTAATAAAGCGCGTGCAGATCTTCATCGGTCATCATGCTGTAAGAGGTGAAGGGCATCGCCGGATAGAGTTGCGCGCCATCCGCACGTACGCCGTGCCGTACCGCCTCGGAGAACTGGGCCTCGCTATAATTGCCGATGCCGCTGCTATCCGGCGTAATGTTGGTGGCGTAAATGGTGCCCATCGGTGAGGCGATACCGTAGCCGCCGCTGTAGGCGGTTTTGCTGCCTGGCGCAGTGTGGCACGCCTGGCAGTCAGACGCCGTGGCTACCTGTTCACCTTGTCGCAGCAAATTCACATCCAGCGTTTCCGCCTGCGCGCCATAAGCCATCAGCGCGAATAGGCTACCTGCAAGCAGCGTTTTCATGCGAACTCCTTCATACGCAGGCTGATGTCATGTGCCGCTTTCAGGCCGAGCGCCGCCATGGTCAGCGTACTGTTAACCACGCTGGCGGAAGGGATCGCACCACCACCCGGCAGCCACAGGTTCTCATGGTCAAAGGCACGGCAGTTGCCATCCACGACCGCATCTTTGCCGCTTTTGCCCATGATCACGCCGCCCATGATGTGGTTGTTGGCATTAAGACCTTTACTGATGGCGAACTCTTTGCCGTTAAACAGCTTGCCGATTTTCTCCAGCTGTTCATGCGACACTTCCGCGCCCTTGCGCACGTAATCCCCGACGTCGTAATAGATATCGGGACACGCCAGGCCGTGTGGATCTTTGCGTGTTTTGCTCAGGGTGAGACGGTTTTCCGGATCCGGTAGCGGTTCAAGACTGATCGAGATATCGACGCTGTGCACTGAGCGATAGCGAATCTCCTCATCCAGCGCTTTGCCGACCAGTCCCTTTTTCAGCGCCTGCTGGGTGGCGGCCACTACGCGTGAGATGTTGTTCAAAATCATTTTGTTGGCCGAGTAATCACGACGAAACTCGCCATCACGATAGCCGACCATGCAACTGCTCTGCGCCGGTCCACGTCCCAGCCACACCGGGTCTTCGGTGAGGAACGAACAGTGGAAGCCGGAGTGATCCATCATATTGCGGCCGACCATATCAGAACCGTTGGCAATACCGTTCGGGTTACCACCGTTAGCGGCCAGCAGCAGCAAACGTGGGGTTTCGATACCGTTACAGGCCAATGCAAACGCTTTACCCGAAGCTTTGTGCGAGGCGCCAGACGCATCTTTCCAGTGCACGGCGATGATGCGGTTATTGCCATCAGTATCGATTTTGTAAACTACCGCTTCGGCCAGCACCACTGCGCCATTCCGCTCGGCGCGTTCAATGTGGTGGATGCCGTTGTACATCGCGCCGATCGGGCAGATCGGTTGGCAGTTATTGTTGCCGCAGCAGGTTGGACGCCCTTCCCACGGACGCGTACTGCGCCCTTGTGGAATCGGCACCAGGTTGTAACCGTGCGGATTCACCACGCTGGCGAAATAGTTATCACCGTGGGCAAACGGCACCATATCCATCGGGTAAGGCTGGCTGCGTTCAACCGGCGACTGCATATGCGGATCGTTCGGCCCCGCCACACCAATTTCGTTTTCCGCGCGGCAATACCACGGTTCCAGCTCGTCATAGCTGATTGGCCAGTCACGTCCGACGCCGTATTTTGACTGCATCACAAAATCGCTCGGGTGATGACGCCAGCACGATGCCGCCCAGTGCCAGGTGGTGCCGCCTACGGTGCGCAAATAGCCCTGCTGAAAACTGGACGCGTTAGGACCGATCACGTTGACATAGTTGTTCGGCGGGAAATAGAGCGGCGCGGGCGCGAATTTGGACTGCGGATACAGTCCCTGGAAATCTGACCCAGCGCGATTCGCAAACGGCATGTTGCGCCAGTTTTCTACCGCTTGCGCGCGGTCAATGCGTAAACCTGCTTCCAGTACCAGCACCGAGTAGCCCTGACTGACGAGTTCGTTCGCCATCAATCCACCGACCACACCTGAGCCCACAATCACAATGTCCGCGGAGGCATCACCCTGCGCAGTAAAAGTTGGTTTTTTCATGATTTTTCGTCGTTTTAGTTTTGAGGAAATTACAACTGTTCGATATGACCGTCGTGCTCATCCGGCACCGGTGCGGTCCACCAGATGGGTCCATTGCCGCAGTAAGTCGGCACCACCAAACCATCGCTGACCGTCTGGTACATCAGCGCCTGTTTGTAAGCCACCAGTGTGCCGTGATAGTCATCCCCTACCGTGCCGGTGTACCAAGCCGTGACGATTTGATAGAGGAAATCGTGCAGTCCTGCGCTGCTGGCTTTAGCCAGGAAATCCTGGGCGGTGATTTCTGAAGTTATCAGCGCATCGAGTTGCGCAACACGCGGCACAAATTGCGTGTCACGCTGCGCCAGAACTTCGTAAAAGCGCGCAGCAAGAGTCACATCCAGGTGTTTGTGTTCGGTGATTGCTTGTGAGATCTGCACAAACTGTTTCACCGCGTCGCTGGCGTGAATCACGCTGGCCGCAAACGCCCGCCCTGGCAGGGCTGCGACCGCGCCAGTAACGGTTAATCCGAGTGTGGCGAGCAGAAATTCCCTGCGAGTGGAACCGGTTCCATTTTTGATTACAGAAACGGTTTCGGGTGCAAAATGTCGTTTCATGGGGTTACCTGATGCTGAGACAAAAGAGGAGAAAGCCAAACGGCGCTATCCTAACGATTTCGTTGCAAAACTGTTATCAGGATTTGAACGAAATCCCATTAAAGGGTGTGGATTTAGCTCTAAATGATAATTTAGGTCAAAAATTGTTGGGTTTGGGATAGTTGCGAGGAGGGATTGAATGTGGGTAAAAATTAATCACACAGACAGTAGAACGCTATTTAGGTTATGATAATATTCAATAATCAACATAACCAAATCAGGAGTTCCTCCATGAGTCTCATCGAACAACATGCAGGGGTTTCCACATTGATTGGCACCCCTAAAGAAGTCAAAACACGGTTAGGAAAATCTCAGGCTAATCAGGTATTAGTGGTGTCCTTCGATAACATCAGCAACCTGCGTGTGCTCAGTACGCTGACAGAAAATATTTCTACTGTAGCTTCAACCATGTTTGAAGTTTTTAAAGAGCGGCAGGAGAAGCAGTCACTCGAGATATTGGTTGGATCGATGCTGCCCAAGGCCCCTGCCTCACCACACCTGATGAAAGAAGCGGCCATGCTGTTGCAAGCACGTAAAGCCGTGTTGGAAAGTGGGAACTGGTTAACCGCCGCTGACGTCTCGCAGTTAGCCGGTTTGAGTACTACCAATCCCAGTGCTCAACCGAATAAATGGAAAAAAAGCGGCCAGATATTTGCGATTCACCACAATGGCATTGATTACTTCCCGGATTACGGTCTGGATCGCAATACGCAATTTCGACCATTGAAAGCGCTCTCTGATGTGCTGAAGATATTCGCAGATCATAAAGATGGTTGGGGAATAGCGTTCTGGTTCTTGTCAGTGAACAGCTTTCTTGGTGGTCAACGCCCACAGGATATGTTGGCTAAACACTCAGAGCGGGTGATTGAAGCCGCAAGGGACGAAATCGAAGGGGTTGGACATGGATAAACTGCCAGAGCAAATGAAGGCTCAGCCCCTCTGCATTAATAATTCATTGACGTTGGTAAATGACATTTAGTTCGATAATACAGTTATTGACCTGGATATAAGAAATACGAGGCTGATAGATACCGGTCAATAACAGCGCCGGATTTCGTTCAATTAAATAACCCTGTAATTAAAATAGCTACATATCGCTTATTAGTCTTATTAGTCTTATTAGTCTTATTAGTCTTATTAGTCTTATTAGTCTTATTAGTCTTATTAGTCTTATTATTTTATTCCGGTTCTTAAATGTGTTCTGATGATGTTATTGCCACTCCCATGGATTGAGCAACATAACGCCTAGTCCTTCAAAGTCCCTGGTATTTCGCGTAACTACAGTCATATCATGACGAAAGGCAGTGGCCGCGATCATTGCATCATTCGCGGAACGTTGGTCGGGTACATGGAGGCTCGCACAATAAATGGCAGTTTCGGCATCAAAAGGCAGTACACGGCCTGAAAACTCACGTAATACCACTGATGCAAACCATTCGCGTAGCATTTCTCCCTGACGCACATCCTTTCGCAACACCTGAAGGATGCCTTTTTCGATCTCCATAATCGTAATCGCTGATATGAACATATCACCCGCATCTACCGTATCCGTCCAGTTGGATACTTGTGGATCAATTTTGGGCGTCCTTGCCTTAAGCATTTCCGAAATGACATTGGTATCAAGCAAATATCTCATGAAAAATCCACATCCCTGAAGTTTATGTCCACTCGTTGAGGATCAAAATCGATATCAGCGACACCGGGCATAGCAAGTGCATCCTGGATATTGCGTCGTGTACCCGTTAGCTTTTTATATTCCTCAAACGTCATCAATACGTGGGCTGGTTCTCCGCGATCAGTGATGTATACAGGGCCTTCCTCCGCCAGTTTTTTCGCAGCTGATACCTGCTGATTGAACGAACGGCTCGAAATTGTTGAGATACCCATAACAGCCTCCTGAGAATGTAGAAACATAACTACATGATACGTCAGCTGCACAATATTTCAACACCATGCTGAAAATAAGCATGTTTCAAGGGTACTGGAAATCTAGCTGATTGAAGTTCAAGAAAAATAAGAATAGCGGTGATAAATTAGCAGCGGCGTTTTCACATCCTCCGGCAAGCGCTCACTCAGCGGCTGCTCAAATATCGCCAGGCACTGCTCGATCTCGCGCCGCAT
>AEWW01004458.1_pt1 | contig 12335 bp, 12 predicted proteins | sample 267848 | NCBI WGS metagenome assembly AEWW01 (sample SAMN00713649, study PRJNA62039) | ant fungus garden metagenome | place: Panama: Gamboa | collected Apr-2009 | depth 0.5 m m | reverse complement strand
TTCAGTTCCGCGGTAATGTATAGCGATCAGAAGGGTGGATAAATTTTTTGGTAAAAATTCGGTAGAACTGACTTACCGGCTCAGTATGAATCCCCCTCAGCGTATCCGTGTACCAGAGTTCGCCCTCACAGTCCCAACCCTTCAGCTCCAGATAACGGTGGTCATCGAAACGATAATAACCTGCGTCGGCGGTTGTTGCGCCTGACATCCAACGACCATAAGCATGGCCGCCAGAACGGTCCCTGATGTGTATGTCTGCTTCATAAATATTCCCTAAATATCGAGAGCTGACCGTTGGTTTCCTATACCCAGTTCCCTGTCACTTTTGGGTTTCGGCATCTCCCACTGCAGGTTTGCCACTTTCTGATTACCGGCAGCCAGATCGCGGGATGGCCTCACCCTGGTCGCATTGTTAAATTCGTTTAACACTCCAAACTTGCCCGTGGGTAAAACTTCATTCGGTTTGTTCATAAAGAATTTGGTTACAGCTGCAGGCAATTTACCGGAACGATAATATTCAATTGCCTGTTGGTTCAAACTCAAAGGATCGCGCCAGTCTGCACGATGCAGTAGATCTTCCCAGAATTTACCTACTTTATAGTCAAATACACGTCTTACTGAGCGTCTCTTCGCCTATAAAAGAATACACATCGGCAGCCATATTTTTGCTTCGAGGAAAGTAAAGCAAATAACGGTTTAACGTATCCTGTAATTGAATTATTTTCGTTTGTTCTGTCACAACCAAATATCCTTTTGATAAAACAGGGTCACTCAAAAATAATACGCCCGGCAACACAAAATTAAAATATAAGTTTATTATTCCATAATATATAATATTACCAGCCCATTACATTCACAGCGGAAATAAAAAACATTCATTTAAAGTCGACAAAAAAACAAAAGATGGGGTAAAGCAGATATTCAAGTCATTAAAAAGGGCTCCATGATAAACATGGAGCCCTTATTCGACATCAGGCTTGCCTGCCTTGTTGTCATAGTAACGGCGAATTACGACTCCCAGGCCTGCTCCGCTTTCGTCGCGTCAAACTGCGGCGGCGGTTTACGGAAACGGCGGGTCAGGTAGGTCAGATAAAGCAATCCCAGCGCGGCCCACACCAGACCCAACGTCAGCGAGGTCGCCTCAAGGTTCAACCACAGACCCCCACGGTCAGCGCGCCAACCATCGGCAACAGCAGATAGTGGAAGCGGTCTTTCCAGGTTTTGTTATACCCCTTGCGCCGCCAGAAGTGGTTGTATACCGAGAGATTAACGAAGGTAAAAGCCACCAGCGCGCCGAAGTTGATAAGCGCCGTCGCGGTCACCAGGTCGAAGAACAGCGCCGACAGCGCGACGATGCCCACCATAATCACGTTCAGCGCCGGGGTACGCCATTTCGGATGCACATAGCCGAAAATGCGCTCCGGGAAGACGTTATCGCGGCCCATCACGTACAGCAAGCGCGACACGCTGGCGTGCGACGCCAGGCCCGATGCCAGGGTATTAACAAAAGTGGTGCACAGGAAAATCGACTGGAACAGCTTGCCGCCGACGTACAGCGCAATTTCCGGCAGCGCGGCGTCCGGATCTTTAAAACGATGGATATCCGGGAAGAACAACTGCATAAAGAACGAGGCGACGATAAAAATAATGCCGCCGTACATCGCGGTAAGGAAGATGGCCTTCGGGATCACCCGCGCGGCATTCGGGGTTTCTTCTGAAAGCGTGGTAACGGCGTCAAAGCCGAGGAACGAGAAGCAGACAATCGTCGCGCCGGTAATAATCGGGATCAAATGCGCATTCTCGCTGATAAACGGCTGCAGCGACCAGACGGTACCAACGCCCTCGCCTTTATGCAGCCCTTGTACCACCAGAATCACAAACACCACCATGATGGAGATCTGCACCAGCACGAACAAGGTATTGAAGTTGGCCACCAGGTTGACGCTTTTCAGATTCGCCGCGGTCAGAATGGCGACAAAGGTCACCACCCACACCCACGGCGGCACTTCCGGAAACAGCGCGGAGAGGTAGATCTTCGCCAGCAGGACGTTAATCATCGGCAGGAACAGATAGTCCAGCAGTGAGGACCAGCCGACCATAAAACCGATATGCGGGCTAATTGATTTTTGCGCATAGGTGTAGGCCGAACCCGCTTCCGGGAACTGGCGCACCAGCTTGCCGTAGCTGATGGCGGTGAATAGCACCCCAGCCAGCGCCAGCAGATAAGAGGCTGGAACGTGGCCATTACTGATGCCGGAAACGATGCCGAAGGTATCAAACACCGTCATGGGGGTCAGATAAGCCAGCCCCATCATCACCACTTGCCACAGTTTGAGCGATTTACGCAGACGCGGTTTTCCCGCCTGAGCGGCGTTTTCTGCAGGAAGATTAGCAGCCATGACGCATTCCCCCCATGCCGACGACAGTTTGCGGGCACAAAGACCGGGTAACAAACCTGCTTAGCAAGGGGGTAAGACGTAAATAAAAGGGTAAGACGGACCGATGAACGGCGGTAAGTTGGCATCCAATGCGGCCAAAGAGGCCCCCTTCTCCCTGCGGATATTTGAACATCTGCATCATCTCATTTCCTCGTCACACACTGTGTCGTTAACTGAAGCCCCGTTGCCGCCTGCGCTCCTTAACGCGACATCCGGGAAATGGCTGGGCTCCCAGCAAAAAGGACGACCAGGCTCCGCTCAGGCCGTATGATGCTACTGATTAAACTAATGCGCCCCTTACGGGGCGAACATCAGGCGTTTTTCAACATCCACTCAATTTCGGTTTCTGTGATAAGACGCTCAAACTGCAGTAACTCATCATTCTTACAGGCGTGGTAAACGTGGCAGAAACGCTCGCCAAGACGCTCCCGCAGATGATCGTTTTGCATAAACTCCCACAGCGCGTCGCTCTGGCGGATCGGGAACGGCAAGCCTTCTTGTTCCAGACCGTTACCTTCCACCTCTTCCTGCAGCGGCAGCGGATTATCCAGGCCGTGCAGGATGCCGGCGAAAATCGCCGCCATCACCAGATACGGGTTGGCGTCCGCCCCGGCTACGCGGTATTCAACGCGGTGGTTATGTCGATCGCCGCACGGGATACGCAGCGCTACCGTACGGTTGTTATGCCCCCATGACGCCTGCGTCGGCACATACATGCCCGCCTGGAAGCGACGATACGAGTTCACGTTCGGCGCCAGCAGCGCCATCGACGCCGGCATCAGGTCAATCATCCCGGCCAGCACGCGTTTCAGCAGGGCTGAATCCTCGCCGTCCGCATCCGCCAGCACGTTTTCACCCTTATTGTTTTGCATGCTGATATGGATATGCATCCCGCTACCCGCATGCTCTTCATAAGGTTTCGCCATAAAAGTGGCGTGCATCTTATGCTTCTCCGCCATTAAACGCACGAGACGTTTTAATGCCAGCGCATCATCGCACGCATCCAGCACGTTATCGGTGTGGTGGAGGTTGATTTCGAACTGCCCCGGAGAGGCTTCAGCCACCGCGCCATCCGCCGGGATCAGCTGTAACTGGGCCAGTTCATCAATATCATTCAGTACATCGGCAAAATGGTTGAGGTTATCAACGGAATAGACCTGGCTTTGGGTATTGCGGTCGTCGGTGCCGGGCGCGCACGGCGGCTGCAGGTAGCCTTCGGCATCGCGTTTGCGATCGAGTAAATAGAACTCCAGCTCTACCGCTACCACGGGGAACAATCCGCGCTGGCGGAGCTGCTGCCAGAGGCGGTTGAGTACGTTCCGCGGCTCAACGTCAAAGGGAGCGCCATCTTCATCAACCATGGTCAACAGGACCTGGCCGATGTATTCCGGATCGGCGGCCGAAGGGGTCAACGTGCCCAATACCGGGACGCAGCTGCGGTCCGGTTCGCCCATATTCTGGCCAAGCCCGGCCTCTTCCACCACGTTGCCGAGAATATCCATCGCGAAAACGGACGCCGGGAAGTAGCAGCCTTTCTCCAGCTTGCTGAGGCTGGCGACCGGAATGCGTTTGCCGCGGAAGCAGCCGTTCAGGTCTGTGAGGAGTACATCGACATACTGAGTGTTGGGGTAGGTTTCGAGGTAGCGCTTCACTTCTTTAGCGAACGCGCTTACCCGTCTCTCTTCCGTCTGCTGAACAAAATTCTCAACTTCTACGATATTGGTATCCATGATTCACCGCCGTTGTTTTAGTTTTCGGACCCTGACTGAAAACGTCAAATATAATGTCCACCCTTCGAATGTGTATGCAAACAAAATGTTTGTCAAATGTTAAATTAAGTTTGCAAACGGCTATTTCCACTGCTAGATTGAGAAAATATTGAACGATATGGCCGTTTATCAGCCACTGGCGGTCATAATTTAGTCCACTTTGTGAGGGCGATCATGGAAAATATAATGTACAAGCCAGTTATTGGCGTCGTGATGTGTAGAAACAGGCTTAAGGGTCACCAGACCCAGACTCTGCAAGAAAAGTACCTGAATGCCATTGTTAACGCTGGCGGACTGCCGATTGCCCTGCCGCACGCGCTGGCCGAGCCGGAACTGCTGGATGCGTTAGTCGATAAACTGGACGGGATCTACCTGCCAGGCAGCCCCAGCAACGTGCAGCCGCACCTTTATGGTGAAAACGGCGATGAGCCTGACGCCGACCCCGGGCGTGATCTTCTGAGCATGGCGCTAATTAACGCCGCGCTCGCAAGGCGCATCCCCATTTTCGCCATCTGCCGAGGGCTGCAGGAACTGGTTGTCGCCACTGGCGGGACTCTGTATCGTCGTCTGTTTGAACAGCCGGAACTGCTGGAGCATCGCGAAGATCCTGAACTACCGGTGGAGCAGCAGTATGCGCCGTCCCACCAGGTGGAGGTGCAGGAAGGAGGTTTACTTTCTCAGTTAATACCGGGCTGCAACACGTTTTGGGTAAACTCGCTACACGGCCAGGGCGCAAAAACGCTGGGTTCGCGTCTGCGCGTGGAGGCCCGTTCACCGGATGGGCTGGTTGAGGCGGTCAGCGTCAACGACCACCCTTTCGCGCTGGGCGTGCAATGGCATCCTGAATGGAACAGTAGCGAATACGCCCTGTCGCGTATGTTGTTTGATGGTTTTATCACCGCCTGTCAGAGCCATGTCGCCGAAAAGCGGCGGCTCTGACCACTACAGTTAAGGAAATGCAAATATGAGCGATGACGGACTGGCGCCAGGGAAACGTCTGTCAGAGATCCGCCAACAGCTGGGTCTTTCACAGCGTCGTGCCGCCGAACTGTCTGGGTTAACACATAGTGCCATCAGCACCATAGAGCAGGACAAAGTCAGTCCTGCCATCAGTACGCTGCAAAAGCTGCTGAAAGTATATGGGCTGTCGCTCTCGGAATTCTTTTCTGAACCCGAAAAGCCGGATGAACCGCAGGTCGTCATTAATCAGGACGACCTTATCGAAATGGGGAGTCAGGGCGTTTCAATGAAACTGGTTCATAACGGAAATCCGAACCGTACGCTGGCGATGATTTTTGAAACTTACCAGCCTGGGACCACAACCGGGGAGAGAATAAAGCATCAGGGTGAGGAGATAGGCACCATACTGGAAGGTGAAATCGTGCTGACGATTAACGGTCAGTCGTACCACCTGGTGGCTGGACAGAGCTATGCCATTAATACCGGCATCCCTCATAGCTTCAGCAACACCTCGGCAGGTATCTGCCGCATTATCAGTGCCCACACCCCCACCACATTCTAATTTCTTAGCCTGAGCAGGTTTCAGGCTTTCTTCAGGCCTGTCGCGGCGGATGTAATATTTCCGCCGCGGCGAAGAACTCGCAGTAATAATACCTGCGCAGCGCGGAAATCTTATTTCCTGCTGGCCCAAAGATAATTAACGCCAGTGAATGGCGAAGAGACGGTTTTCTACCCCGGGGACGCCCTGCGCCCTGAGCCCCTGAAAACGCCGAACCCTATATTTTGCCGATGATGTTTTTAAGGAGTCATGATGAATTTTCAGCACCTGGCTTACTGGCAGGAAAAAGCGAAAAACCTGGCCATTGAAACGCGCTTATTTATTAACGGCGAATATTGCGCCGCGGCCGATAATACCACCTTCGAGACTATCGACCCTGCCGCACAGCAGACATTAGCGCAGGTCGCCCGCGGTAAAAAAGCCGACGTCGAACGGGCAGTGAAAGCCGCGCGCCAGGCCTTTGATAACGGCGACTGGTCGCAGGCCTCCCCGGCCCGGCGTAAAGCGGTTCTCACGAAATTTGCCGACCTGATGGAAACCCATCGTGAAGAGCTGGCGCTGCTGGAAACGCTCGATACCGGCAAACCGATTCGCCACAGCCTGCGCGACGATATTCCCGGCGCCGCCCGCGCCATTCGCTGGTACGCCGAAGCGCTGGATAAAGTCTATGGCGAAGTGGCGCCCACCGGCGGCAACGAGCTGGCAATGATCGTTCGTGAACCGATTGGCGTGGTGGCCGCGGTGGTGCCGTGGAACTTCCCGCTGCTGCTGGCCTGCTGGAAACTCGGCCCGGCGCTGGCGGCAGGCAATAGCGTAATCCTCAAACCCTCGGAAAAATCGCCGCTCACCGCCCTGCGTCTGGCAGGGCTTGCAAAAGAAGCCGGACTTCCGGACGGGGTGTTAAACGTGGTCAGCGGCTTTGGCCACGAGGCCGGGCAGGCGCTGGCGCTGCATCCTGACGTTGAAGTCATCACCTTCACCGGATCCACCCGTACCGGCAAACAGCTGCTGAAAGATGCCGGCGACAGCAACATGAAGCGCGTGTGGCTGGAAGCGGGCGGCAAGAGCGCCAATATCGTCTTCGCCGACTGTCCGGATCTGCAAAAAGCGGTCAACGCCACCGCCGGCGGTATCTTCTATAACCAGGGGCAGGTCTGCATCGCCGGCACCCGCCTGCTGCTGGAAGAGAGCATCGCCGACGAGTTCCTGGCATTACTGAAAGCCCAGGCGCAAAACTGGCAGCCGGGCAATCCGCTCGATCCCGATACCACCATGGGGATGTTAATTGATAACGCCCATGCCGACAGCGTGCACAGCTTTATCCGCGGCGGTGAACCAAAAGCACGCTATTCCTCGACGGGCGGAAAAATCCGTGGCCAGCCGCCGTCGGCCCGACCATTTTCGTCGATGTCGACCCGCATCAACCCTCAGCCGCGAAGAGATCTTCGGCCCGGTGCTGGTGGTCACGCGCTTCAAAAGCGAAGAACAGGCGCTGCAGCTGGCCAACGACAGCGACTACGGTCTCGGCGCCGCGGTGTGGACCCGCGATCTGTCGCGCGCCCACCGCATGAGTCGCCGCCTGAAGGCCGGCTCGGTCTTCGTCAACAACTACAACGATGGTGATATGACCGTCCCGTTCGGCGGCTATAAGCAGAGCGGCAACGGGCGCGATAAATCGCTGCACGCGCTGGAAAAATTCACCGAACTGAAAACCATCTGGATTGCTCTGGAGTCTTGATCATGACTGAACATACCACTAGCTACTACGCCGCCAGCGCCAACAAGTATGAACCGTTCCCAACGCTGGAGGAATCAATCAACTGTGACGTCTGCGTCGTCGGAGGCGGTTACACCGGCCTCTCCTCGGCCCTGCATCTGGCCGAAATGGGCTACGACGTGGTGGTGCTGGAAGGCGCGCGTATCGGCTTCGGCGCCAGCGGCCGCAACGGCGGACAGCTGGTTAACTCTTATAGCCGCGATATCGACGTTATTGAGAAGAACTACGGCCCGGATGCGGCCAAAATGCTCGGCAGCATGATGTTCGAAGGCGGCGATATTATTCGCGAACGCATTCAGCGCTACCAGATCCAGTGCGATTACCGCCCAGGCGGCCTGTTTGTGGCCATGAACCATAAGCAAATGGAAACGCTGGAAGAGCAAAAAGCCAACTGGGAGCGCTACGGCAATACCCAACTGGAGCTGCTCGACAGCCATGCCATTCGTCGCGAAGTAGACAGCGACCGCTACGTCGGCGCCCTGCTCGACCACAGCGGCGGCCATATTCACCCGCTGAACCTCGCCATCGGCGAAGCGGACGCCATTCGTCTTAACGGCGGCCGGGTGTATGAGCAGTCGCTGGTGACCCGAATTCAACACACCAGTCCGGCGGTGGTCAGTACCGCTCGCGGCCAGGTAACCGCGCGCTATGTGATCGTCGCCGGTAACGCCTATCTCGGCGACAAGCTTGAGCCGGAACTGGCGAAACGCAGCATGCCGTGCGGCACTCAGGTCGTGACGACCGCACCGCTGCCGGAAGCGCTCGCCCGCTCGCTGATCCCGAAAAACTACTGTGTGGAAGACTGTAACTACCTGCTGGACTACTACCGTCTTACCGGCGACAACCGCCTGCTGTACGGCGGCGGCGTGGTCTACGGCGCCCGTGACCCGGACGACGTAGAGCGTCTGATTATGCCGAAACTGCTGAAAACCTTCCCGCAGCTGCAGGGGGTGAAAATTGACTACCGCTGGACCGGCAACTTCCTGCTGACCCTGTCGCGTATGCCGCAGTTCGGCCGTCTCGATAACAATATTTACTACATGCAGGGCTACAGTGGCCACGGCGTGACCTGTACCCATCTGGCCGGACGCTTGATTTCAGAACTGCTACGCGGCGATGCCGAGCGCTTCGATGCCTTCGCCAAACTGCCGCACTACCCGTTCCCGGGCGGGCGCAGCCTGCGAATTCCTTTTACCGCCATGGGCGCCGCCTACTACAGCCTGCGCGACCGCCTTGGGGTCTGATTTGCCGTTCGGTTCCGTGATTAACTTTTGCTAAAGGGTGTTTATTATGAGCAACAATGAATTCCATCAGCGTCGTCTTTCCGCTACCCCGCGCGGCGTGGGCGTTATGTGCAACTTCTTTGCCCAGAGCGCGCAAAACGCCACCTTGACCGATGTCGAAGGCAATGAATATATCGATTTCGCCGCCGGCATCGCGGTGCTGAATACCGGCCATCGCCATCCGCGGATGGTCGCCGCGGTTGAACAGCAGCTACAGCAATTTACCCATACCGCCTATCAGATCGTGCCTTATGAAAGCTATGTGTCGCTGGCGGAGAAGCTCAACGAACTGGCGCCGGTCAAAGGCCCGGCAAAAACCGCCTTCTTCTCTACCGGCGCGGAAGCGGTAGAAAACGCGGTGAAAATCGCCCGTGCCCATACCGGACGCCCCGGTGTTATCGCCTTCGGCGGCGGTTTCCATGGCCGTACCTATATGACGATGGCGCTAACCGGTAAGGTCGCGCCGTACAAACTGGGCTTCGGGCCGTTCCCCGGCTCGGTATACCACGTGCCGTACCCGTCAGCACTGCACGGTATCAGCACCGCCGATTCGATTACCGCCCTTGAACGCCTGTTCAAAGCCGATATCGAAGCCAAACAGGTGGCGGCGATTATTTTCGAACCGGTACAGGGCGAAGGCGGCTTTAACGTCGCGCCGAAAGAGCTGGTTGCCGCAGTACGCCGCCTCTGCGATGAGCACGGCATCGTGATGATTGCCGATGAAGTACAGAGCGGCTTCGCCCGCACCGGTAAATTGTTCGCCATGGATCACTATGCCGATAAACCGGATCTGATGACGATGGCTAAAAGCCTGGCGGGCGGCATGCCGCTTTCCGGCGTGGTCGGTAACGCGCAGATCATGGATGCCCCGGCGCCGGGCGGCTTAGGCGGCACCTACGCCGGCAACCCGCTGGCGGTGGCGGCCGCGCATGCGGTGCTGGATATCATTGATAACGAAGCGCTGTGCGAGCGCGCGCAGTTCCTCGGCGAGCGCCTGCTGGCGACGCTACAGGAAGTTAAGGGCTGGTGTCCGGCGCTGGTGGAAGCGCGCGGCGTGGGTTCGATGATCGCCGCCGAGTTCTTCGATCCGGCGACCGGCGAACCGTCGGCGGCGATTGCGCAGAAAATCCAGCAGCAGGCGCTGGAGCAGGGCCTGCTGCTGTTGACCTGCGGCCAGTATGGCAACGTTATTCGCTTCCTCTATCCGTTGACCATCCCGGATGCTCAATTCTCCCGCGCGCTGACGATCCTGCAGAGCGTCACTCGTCTGTAACGCCCTCCGCCGGCGGCGCTGGTCGCCGGCTGTTTTCCTCACTGCTGACGATACACTGCTGGGGATAGTGCTGCTGAAAATAGTGGCGCAGAAACTCCACGGTGGTGCGAATTTTGGCTGAGGTCGCCAGCCGCGACACGTAGACCGCCCAGACGTTGGCGGGCTGATAATAGTCCGGCAGCACGTGTACCAAATGGCCGCTGGCGATATTTTCACTGACATCCCACCATGAACGTAATGCAATCCCCTGTCCCATCCAGACACCACTGATGCACAATTTCACCATGGTTGGAGGAGAGCGGCCCGGTTACCTTGATCGCGTGCTGGCCCTCTTTGCTGTGCAGTTGCCAGACGCCAAACGGATGATCGCGCTCTTTAATCACCAGACAGGGTAAGGCTGCCAGGTCGCTTAGCTGTTTCGGCGGCGAGTGGCGGGCAAGGAACTGCGGCGACGCGCAGAGAATACGGTGGTTGGTCGCCAGCTTGCGGGCAATCAGATTCGGCGCGATATCGTCGCCGACGCGAATATCGAGATCCACCCCTTCATTGACCAAATCCACCAGACGGTCCTGGACATCGAAGCGCAGCTCAAGTTGCGGGTACTGGCGGGCCAGCGCCGACAGCGCGGGGGCGACCACCCGGCGACCAAAGCCGAAGCTGCTGATAATTCGTAGCGTTCCCTGCGGTACCTGACGCACGTCGGAAAGCTCGTCCATCATCTCATCCACATCCTGCAGAATGCGCTGCGCCCATTCGTAGATCCGCTCCCCCTCTTCGGTAATGGTGACCCGGCGGGTGGTACGGTGCAGCAACATCACATGCAGGGTTTGCTCCAGCAGCGAAACCCGCTTGCTGACGAACGCCGGTGAGACGCCAAGCTCCTCGGCGGCGGCGGCAAAACCGGCCCGGCGAGCGACCAGCATGAACACGCGTAAATCATTTAGCAGCGGCAGATTATTCATGATCTGTGTTTTATGTTTCACCAGTTAGCGTGATTAATTATGAACCAGTCAATTATAGGATAGGCAGGTGGTCAAACATCATCGCTAAAAAGTGAGAACCGGAATGAAAAAAACCTGTCGTATTGCCGCCATCCCCGGTGACGGAATTGGTAAAGAAGTTCTGCCTGAAGGTATTCGCGTGCTGCAAGCCGCCGCGCAGCGTTGGGATCTGTCGCTGAGCTTCGAGCAGATGGAGTGGGCAAGCTGCGAATATTACGCCCATCACGGCAAGATGATGCCGGACGACTGGCGCGAGCAGTTGCAGGGCTTCGATGCTATCTATTTCGGCGCCGTCGGCTGGCCGGATACCGTCCCCGACCATATCTCCCTATGGGGTTCGCTGCTGAAGTTCCGCCGTGAGTTCGATCAGTACGTCAATCTGCGCCCGGTGCGCCTGTTCCCCGGCGTCCCCTGTCCGCTGGCAGGTAAAAAGGCCGGCGACATCGATTTTTACGTGGTGCGCGAAAATACCGAAGGCGAATATTCCGCCCTCGGCGGTCGCGCCAATGAAGGCACGGAGCATGAAGTGGTGATTCAGGAGTCGGTCTTCACCCGCCGCGGCGTTGACCGGATCCTGCGCTACGCCTTTGAGCTGGCGCAAAGCCGCCCGCGCAAAACGCTGACCTCCGCGACCAAATCTAACGGTCTGGCGATCAGCATGCCCTACTGGGATGAACGCGTGGAAGAGATGGCCAAAAGCTATCCCGAAATTCGCTGGGACAAGCAGCATATCGATATTCTCTGCGCCCGCTTCGTGCTGCAGCCGGAACGTTTCGACGTGGTCGTCGGCTCCAATTTGTTTGGCGATATTCTGTCGGATCTCGGCCCGGCCTGTACCGGCACTATCGGTATTGCGCCGTCGGCTAACCTGAACCCAGAGCGGACCTTCCCGTCGCTGTTCGAACCGGTTCACGGGTCGGCACCGGATATTTACGGTAAAAATATCGCCAACCCGATCGCTACCGTTTGGGCCGGGGCGATGATGCTCGATTTCCTTGGTAACGGCGATGAGCGCTACCACGCCGCGCACAACGGCATTCTGGCGGCGATAGAGCAGGTGATCGCCAGCGGGCCGAAAACCCCGGACATGAAAGGCAACGCCTCAACGCAGCAGGTCAGCGACGCTATCTGCAAGGCCATTTTGGCGTAATTACCCCGCCGCTCCCCGGTGGCGCTGCGCTTACCGGGGCTACAATGGCACGCTCATGTAGATATCGCATCGGTTTGCAACGGTTTTGGTCCGGGAAAAACATGTGCTTTGTGTTAATTCAGAGC
>AEWW01016664.1_pt1 | contig 12352 bp, 10 predicted proteins | sample 267848 | NCBI WGS metagenome assembly AEWW01 (sample SAMN00713649, study PRJNA62039) | ant fungus garden metagenome | place: Panama: Gamboa | collected Apr-2009 | depth 0.5 m m | reverse complement strand
TGCGGCAAACGCTTTACTCCGGACCCACCATTCCTGCCTTTATCAATATTTGTGCTCTCTGTTGGTTAATTCACTCTGCACGGCCGATGCGGTCTATACAGCAACACCATAGGTCAAAGGGAAGATAAGGTTCGCCCGAAGAGCAAAGCGTCTGGGCCACGGATGGCCCAGCCGATCGGCATGGATGCCGGTTTCCTTTGCGATCGGGCGGACCTTATCTGACCCAGCACCTAACCTTCAGCGAAAAAGCCAAACCACGCAACCTAACCAATCTGCCCAATATTCACATACTGGGTTTCCAGATACTCCTCCAGCCCAACATCCGCGCCTTCGCGACCTAATCCTGACGCTTTCACACCCCCAAACGGCGCTACTTCCGTGGAAATGATCCCTTCATTAACGCCAACCATGCCGCTCTCCAGTTGCGGAGTCACGCGCAGTGCCCGCGCCAGATCACGCGTAAACAGATAAGCGGCCAGCCCATACGGCGTATTGTTGGCGCGCTCGATCACTTCCTGCTCCGTACTGAAACGGAAGCAGGCCGCAACCGGTCCAAATGTCTCTTCGTGTGCCAGACGCATCTGCTCATTGGCATCGGCCAGCACCGTGGGCTGATAAAAGCTGCCACCCAACGCATGGCGTTCACCACCGCAAACCAAACGCGCACCGTGCTGCAAGGCATCCTGCACATGCGCTTCGACTTTCTCCATGGCTCGCTGATGAATCAGTGGCCCTTGCTGTGCGCCCGGCGTCAGACCCGGCGCGACTTTCAACGCGTTCGCCGCTGCTGCCAGCTTGGTGACGAATTGATTGTACACGCCATCCTGCACATAAAAGCGGTTCACGCAGATGCAGGTCTGTCCGCTGTTGCGGAATTTGGCTGCCATAGCGCTTTCGATTGCGGCATCAATATCGGCATCATCGAACACGATAAATGGTGCATTACCGCCCAACTCCAGCGACAACTTCTTCACTGAACTCGCGGCATCGCGCATCAGCAACTGGCCAACACCCGTAGAGCCGGTGAAGGAAATTTTCCGCACCGTATCGTGGTGCGTCAGCGTGTGGCCAATCTCCACCGTTTCCCCGCTCACCGCATTCAGTACGCCAGCCGGAACGCCAGCCTGTTCAGCCAGCACCAGCAGGGCAAAGGCTGACAACGGTGTCTCATTCGCCGGCTTCACAATCGCGGTACAACCGGCGGCCAGCGCCGGGCCCAGCTTGCGCGTCAACATCGCCAGTGGGAAATTCCATGGCGTTATCGCGGCGACCACGCCCACCGGCTGTTTCAGCGTCAGGATCAGATTTCCGGCCTTAGTTGAAGGGATCGTCTTGCCGTTGGCACGCTTGCCTTCCTCGGCAAACCACTCAATAAAACTGGCGGCGTAAAGCACTTCGCCACGCGCTTCAGCCAGCACTTTTCCTTGTTCCTGCACCACCAGTTGCGCCAGCGCTTCCTGATTATCGATAATCAATTGATACCAGCGCTGCAGGATCGCAGCGCGCGCTTTGGCAGTTAAGGCACGCCAGGCGGGCAGGGCGGCGGCGGCGGCATCAATGGCGCGGTTGGTTTCCGCCGCGCCAACGTTAGCGACCTGTGCCACCACGCTGTTGTCGGCCGGATTGGTCACATCATAAGTGCGATCGCTCTCCAGCCATTGTCCATTGCAATACCAGCCGGTACGCAGCAGTGAAGATGTCATGCGATATTCCTTGCAGATTGAAGTGCGATATCCGTAAACACCGTGCGCGCAGCACGGCTATGACGGGCGATACGTTTACCTGCGGTGTAATCGTTAATCACGTCGCACGGCGTGTAGTTACGTTCCAGCTCGAAGCGCTCTTCGCTATCCAGCGGGGTATGCAGTGCCGCAATGGCGCTATCCAATTGGGCGACGCTGTCTGCACCTACCAGCATCGAATCCACGCCTGGATGGGACAGCACCCAGGCCTGAGCAATCTGTGCGCTGGTTAATCCACGTGCGGCGGCGACACGGCCGACGGATTCGGCAATCTGAATCGAAGCTTCATCGGCATACATTTCACGGGTGAAGAAATCAGTTTGATTGCGGATGGATTGCGCATCACCGCTTAACAGCCCGCGCGCCAGTGGGCTAAACACGGAAACACCCAGGCCCTGATCGCGACAGAACGGCATCATTTCGCGTTCCTCCTCGCGGTAGGCGCAGTTCAGCTGCAGTTGCATATTGATCGGTTTCACAAACCCGTTGCGCTCGCAGCACCACAAAATCTTCGCCAGCTGCCAGCAATACATGGTGGAAACCCCCACGTAACGTGCTTTGCCACTGCGCACGATGCTGTTCATCGCTTCCCATGTTTCTTCGATCGGCGTGTTCACGTCGAAATAGTGCAGCATGTAAACATCAACATAGTCGGTGCCAAGGCGGCGCAGGCTGCCATCGATACTGTCGAGAATGTGTTTACGCGAGTGACCTTGGTTGTTCTGGCCCCCGCCAAGTGGATAACCCACTTTGGTGGTCAGCACCAACTCATCACGCTGGGCGATGCGTTTGAGCACACGGCCTACTACCTCTTCACCGGCGCCGCTGGAGTAGAAGTCAGCCAGATCGATAAAGTTGATACCGTTTTCCAGCGCGTGACGAATAATCGGCTCGCTTTGCGCCTCGTCAAAAATCCATGGTTTCCAGCTCTTGCTGCCCATATTCATGGTGCCGAGGCAAAGACGCGACACCTGCAAACCGCTGTGGCCCAGTTTGATGTATTCCATGCTGCAACTCCTGCTACTTCGGGGAATAAAAGGGATTGCCCAACTCGGGCAGGGCATTGATTAACTGCTGGCGGCCCGGCAACTTCTCCATGGCCGCTTCTATCGCCACTTTGCAGGCGCGATAGTTATTAGCGAACACTTCATCGAGATCGGTACAGCCAGGATTCACCCAGTTAGCGGTGACAATGCACCACTCATCTTCGGCTTCTGGCGGCAACGTGCCTTGCAACTGCGCCTCGGTTACAGCTTTAGCAATCGCAGCCTGTGATGCGCCCCAGGTGGCATTGCCGTGCAAATCGCTACTGATAGCGGCTTTGTTGACATACAGCGTCATCGGCTTGGCTGGCACATTGGGTTTAATCACCACCATAAACGGGCAGTGGCCTTGTGAAGGCGTCGCCAGGCTGCTGGAGAACGCCTGACCCACCACGCCGTTGCGTGGTCCAATCATGATATTGATATGCGAAGCGTTAACGCCGTCGCCTGCAAAGCCTTCACCGATATACATTTCCATCATTGCCTCCAGTTACAGATGTTGTGTTGAAGTTGAAGCGTTAGGGCTGAGCGCTTTATCCACTGCCGGGGTCTCCTGAGAGGCGTCAGTGAGCGTCAGACCTTTGGTCTCGGGTGCCCATGCGATGGACACCAGCGCGCCGAGCACCAGAATCGCCGCCAGCAAACCCATGGTGCCGGCGATGCCGTAATTGACGATGGCGAGTGGCAGCAGCAGCGTGCCGACCGCCGAGCCCAGTCGGCTCATTGAGGTGGCGAAACCCACGCCGCGAGAGCGCACATCGGTCGGGAAGCTCTCTGCCGGGAATACGCCTACCAGGTTGCTCACGGCCGACATAATCAGCGTAAAGGCGGCAAACAGCAGAATCAGCCAGATGCCGGGGCTGGTGTGCAGCAGGCTCAGCAGCAGCAAACAGGTCGCAAGGAAAATAAAGGAACCGATCAGGAAGCCTCGGCGCGAGCACATCGCCGTTAGCACGATGCCCAGCACCGCTCCCACCAGCAGCAGACCGCTTAGCAGCAGGTCAGTGGCGAAGCCTTGATCCAGTCCCATTTCGCGCAGGATGGCGGGCAGGAAGGTATAAATAGCGAAATAGGGGATCACCAGGCAGACAAAGAACAGACAGTTAAAGGCGGTGCGACGACGATAGCGCGGGCGGAACAGTGCGCTCAGGCTGCCATCCTGCTCCTGCTGTTTCTCTTCCTGCAAGGTGACGTGCGAGCCAAATAAACGATGAACGATGGCCATGGCTTCCTCGCGTCGACCGCGACGCAGTAACCAGCGTGGGGATTCCGGCGTACCAATACGCAACAGCAAGATCGCCAAAGCTGGTAGAGCAGAGGATGCGAGTAACCAGCGCCAGCCATCAACGTGTGCCTGCAGTGCCAGATGTCCGGCAAAGCTGGCGGCGACATAGCCGACCGTCCAGAGCACGCTGAAGGCCCCCAACAGTACGCCGCGATGTTTGCGCGGGGCGAACTCCGCCAGAATGGTATGGCCGACCGAGAAGTCACCGCCTAAGCCGAAGCCAATCAGCACGCGCAACAGGAACAGTTGCTCTGCTGACTGGGCAAAAAACTGCATACCGGATGCGAGGGTAATCAGGATAAAGCTGAAGCAGAAAATCTTTTGGCGGCCGACACTGTCGGCGATCCAACCGAGAATCAGGCTACCGAGAAATAACCCGATCAACGCCGAGCTGCCAATCATGCCTTGCCAGAACGGCGTGAGTGACATTTGCGGTGTCATCTGTGTCAGCGCGAAGCCAACGGAACCGAGAATGTAGCCATCGGTGAGGTGCGCACCGAAGGTGAGCCCGGTGATTTTGAGGTGAAAGCGATTTAAGGGTACATCATCCATCAGAGTCGTTTGCGTCATGTTCCTTCCTCCTTCGGGGAGAGATGGTTGTTATTTTATTGTTATCTGGATGAGAAATTACTGTGACATTGGAGCCGGGTGCAGGCCAGTGCGAAAAAGTCATACCCCTATTCCGCAATTTCCTGTGATTGCACTCAAAAATTTAGGTTTACGTTCTCCGTTACCGTCTGGGTTGTGATTAGATTGGCGCGATGTTTTACCGCCTGGCTGCTGGAGTCAGAATGAGAAAGTTGCCTTCACTCAGTATGTTACGTCTGTTCGAAGAGACCTGTCGTACGCTGAGCTTCAGTAAAGCCGCCGATGCCTTGTTCATGACGCAAAGCGCCGCCAGCCGCCAAATGCGCCAGCTGGAAACCTTCCTTGGCAAAGACCTGTTCGTGCGTAGCCACAGTGGATTGATGCTGACGCCGGAAGCCATCCAGCTGCTACCCGTGGTACGCCAGTCGCTGGATCTGCTGGAAGAAGGCGTACGCAGCGTGCAGCAGCATAACCCCCGCCAGCACCTGCGTTTACAGGTCGCTCCTACCTTTGCCACGCGCTGGTTAGCGCCGCGTCTGGTGTCATTGCGTCAACAGCATCGTCAGCTGCAAATCATGCTGATCAGTGAAGCGCGGCAGAAATACAGCGACTTCGACTGCGCCATTCGTTTTGGCTCGCAGCAGGATGCGCAAGAGGCGGGCGCGGAAGGCGAATGGCTGTGCCATGAAACTTTGGTGCTGGTGGGCAGTCCGCTGCTGATGCTGGATGGCATCTGGCCAGATATCAGCCTGATGCCACAGTTGCATGTGCTGAACGGCGACAGTCGGCTGGATAACTGGTCGCGCTGGTATCAGGCCTGCGGCGAAACTGCGCCGCCGGAAGATAACGGACTGGCGTTTAGCACGCAGGATCAGGTGATCAACGCCTGTGTCACCGGTGCAGGTTTTGCCGTGCTGGATCGTGCCATGGTGCGTAATGAACTCAGCAACGGCGTTTTGGTTCAGATTTCGCCGCAGTTGCTTTCCGGCGCTAACGGCTACTGGCTGGAGGTGCCTTACGGTAAACAGATGTTGCCGCGCGTGGCGGTATTTCGGGATTGGCTGCTGGCGGAGATGCAACGTTTCAACGCTGCCACGCCCGCAGCCAGCGTTATCCTTTAGTGAAAAGGTGGGTGTGCAGTGGATTTAGTTGAATTGTTAAAGAACTCGCCGGTGGTCGCCGCCGTCAAAGATGCGCAAAGCCTGCAACAGGCGATTGACTCACCTTGCCAGGTGGTGTCGGTGCTGTATGGCAACATATGCAACATCGGGCGTATCGTCGGGCAGATAAAACAGGCTGGGAAAATCGCCTTTGTGCACGTTGATCTGCTGGAAGGCAGTTCGCGTCAGGAAGTGGTGATCCAGTTCCTGAAAATCGTGACGCAGGCCGATGGCATCATCAGCACTAAACCGGCGATGCTGAAAGCCGCGCGTCAGCACGGTTTCTGGGCAATCCATCGCCTGTTCGTACTGGACTCCATCTCCTTCAACAACATTGATAAACAGGTGGCGCAGTCGCAGCCCGACATTGTGGAGATCCTGCCTGGCTGCATGCCGAAAGTGCTGGGCTGGATCACCGAGCGCATCAGCCAGCCGATCATTGCTGGCGGGCTGGTGTGCGACGAAGAGGATGCACAGCTGGCGTTAGCGGCGGGCGCGCTGGCAGTCTCGACCACCAACGCTGGTGTCTGGCCATTGGCGCATCGAAGCTAAGCTAAGCTAAGCCTCCGCGAGTGGGCTAAGGCGCTTAAGCAGAGGATCGAGCGCGCTGTGAAGTTGCTGGTAAACCTGCTGATTGAGTTGCTGATACAGCGCATGATGGCGAGCATTCGGCAGGAATGTCTCGCCGGTTTTCACCAGTGCCGTCACGCCTTCCTGATAGCTTTGCCACACGCCTAATGCCATCCCCGCATTGAGAGCACAGCCGATAGCGGCGGAGCTGCGCATCGCATTGCGGCGTGCAGGCACCCCAAAGATATCGGCGAACAGTTGCATAAACAGGTCGCTGTTGGCACCGCCACCGGAAATCACTAACTGTGTCAGCGGGCGATCCAGCGCCTGCATCATCGGATCCAGATGGTTTTTCATGGTGAACACGATGCCTTCCAGCAGAGAGCGGAACAGGTGCGCGCGGGTATGACGGCCATCAAAGCCAATGATCGCCCCTTTGCGCCACGGTGCTTCGGCCGGTGCGGCCCAGTCGTGGAGCGTGATAAGCCCGTCGCTGCCGGCCGCAACCAGACTGGCTTCAGCACCGAGCAGGGTTTCGATATCCACACCGGTATCTTGTGCATCCTGCAGTGCCGCTGCACCAAACTGATCGCGGAACCAACTGACCGTCCACATCCCCCGCCGAACGCCCATGCACTCGTAGAGAAAATGGCCCGGCAGCGCCGCCTGGAACGGCCAGAAGTGCTCACTGGCGTGCGGTTGCGTGTCGCCATGTACCATCGCACCGATATAAGTGCCCAGTGATATCAATGCCTCGCCCTGAGCCAGCGCGCCAGCGCCTAAGGCTTCCACCGCTTTGTCATGGGCGGTGGCGATAATTGGCAAACCCAGCGGTAACCCGCTCGCCCGCGCGGCGGTGGACGTGACTTCGCCCAGTATTTCACCGGGGCGCACCACATCAAACAGCTGATCCCGGCGCAGATGACAGCTCGCCATTTTGCTGTCGTCCCACGTCTGGCGGGCATCATCCATTGGCCAGCAGCCGATGTAATTGGCACTGGTATCGCGTGTCTGACCGGTAAGGCGATGGGTGATATAGCCGGAGGTGGTGGTGATCCAGCGCACGTCACCGTATTCCGGTGCGGGTTGATAAGGCTGGTTGAGCCGTGCATCCATCCAGTTGATCACCGGCCACGCCAGTTCACCATCTTGACGCATCAGCACCCGGCAGCAGCGGATCACGCACAGCCCGGCGGCCAGCAGTTGATGGTCCTGACCACCCAACTGGTGAAAGCGCGTCATTGCCGCACGGCAGGCCTGCTGCACCGAATGCCAAAGATCATCATCAGGATGTTCGGCACGATTGGGCTGAGGGATCTCAAGTGCACGCAGCGGCTGCTGTGCGCTGCACATCACCTCGCCGTCGGTGCGGAAAATCACCACTTTGGCACTCTGTGTGCCGACATCAATTCCCATCAAATAACGCGCAGACATATCAGACTCCTTTTAAGGGCGCGGCGTGACCAGCAGGTGAGACCCGCTTGATCTGGCTAATCAGTAAGGCGGTAAACAACAGCACCAGCAGGCTGGCGCAGCCGCCCATGATCCACATGTTGCGGTAGGCAAGGGCGGGCGGCAGCGTATCCTGCCAGTAGCCCACCAGTGGATAGACGAAGACATCGGGTAAGAAGCCAATCACTGAGCAAATACCAATGGTGGTGCCGAGGATCTGCTTAGGTGTATTCACTTCACCGATGCAGGCAAAATAGAGGCCGCGTGAGGCATAACAGGTGAATCCCATCAATAAGATCAGGCCGATTGCCAGTGCCAGGCTAATAGGCGATTGTGTGACGACATACAGCAAGGCGATCACACACAGGCAGAGTCCAGACAGGAACTGGATCACGCGCGTCGGCGATCGCCAGCGGCTGTAACTGGTGACCATGCCGCCCAGCGGACCGCAGATGGCGCGGAACACTTTGTTAATGATGATGCCCATGTAGCTGGCTGCCACTAATGACATGCCATAGATTTCGGACAAATAGTTGGTGGAATAACTGAGGATGGCGTAGATGGTGTAGACGCCGAAGATAATCATGCTGCAATACCAGGTGGTGGGCATTTTCAGCACGCGTAGCGCATGCTGCAGACTAAAGGCTGATGATTGCTCCTCGTCCTGTTGGGCAAAACCATCGCTGACCAAAAACCAGCAGGCGATGCCGAGTGCTATATAGGTGCCGCTGTAAATCAGGATCACTGCTTTCAGGCTGTTCGGATCGTCAGGGTGAAATTGGGCAAACACCCAGACGGTAAACAGTGCCAGCCCCATCACGCCGACGCCGCGCAGACCTTCCATCCAGCCCATGATTTTGCCTTGCTCTTCACGCGTGCCCAACAGCGAAGCCGCTTTGATCGACACCGCCCACAGGAGCAGAATGGTGGTGATGGCAAAGGCGACCTGAATCAGTAACATCGCCCACAGCGGTGGGTAGGTGGCCATAATGGCACCCAAAATGCCAGTGGCGATCATGGCACCGGACATCACTTTACGATGGGAAAATTTGTCGGAAATTAAGCCGCCGGGCGCATAAAGTAAAATAGCGGTAATTCCAAAGGTGCTCATGATGATACCGATTTCGGTATTCGAAAATCCCATGAATTTCGCCATCGGGATTTGGTAGATATAACGTAAATACGCCAAATCAAAACTAATGCCACCGCTGATGCTAATAACCGCTAATGTTAACCAGCGGATTGAGTTTTTGGTTTGCATCTTCGCCCCCAAATTAGAAACAAAAAAAAGAGAAAAGCGTACTTTCCGCAATCGCAGAAAGTTACTTTTCTCTTGGTCTCAGACAGTAACGGGGAGCATTTTTAGCATGACATCTTGCCATGACGTTGTGAAGGAAGTCACAGAATGACGTTATTAAAATGACTCGGTTTATTCTTATATATTTTTCGCTGGCGCATTTATTCTGTTGCTTAATTAATCACCTTAATGTCTTCAGATTTTTTTGTGATTGAGATCGCTTTTTATTTCGAAATGCCCATGCTAGCGTAATAACCAGTTACTCGAGATCTGGAGAAAAGTAACTTCTTCGCTTTACTGCGAAGGAGCTTGCTTTTCTCCTTTTTTTTGCCCGTTATTCAGACCAGGAGATGGAATCATGACGGAATCGCTGGATACATTTTCACTCGATTTCTTTTCGCTGCGAGGGCAGTGCGCCATTGTCACCGGAGGCAACACCGGTTTGGGCCAGGCCTTTGCAGTCGCGCTGGCAAAAGCAGGTGCCAATGTCTTTATTCCTGATCTGGCGCCTGCCAATCCAGAGACAAAGCAACTGATTGAAAAACAGGGTGTTCGTGCAGAATTTATGCAAGCGGATATCACGCAGGCTGGTGAACCGGCGCGCATTGTCGCGGAGTGTCTGGAGCGCTTTGGCCGGCTGGATATTCTGGTCAACAATGCCGGTATCTGTAAACTCAATAAGGTGCTGGATTTTGGTCGTGAAGATTGGGATCCGATGATCTCAGTGAATCTCACCGCTGCTTTTGAGATGAGTCATCAGGCAGCGAAAATCATGGTGCCGCAGCAGAGCGGTAAAATTATTAATATCTGTTCGCTCTTTTCCTGGCTTGGTGGCCAATGGTCACCGGCTTATTCCGCTACCAAACATGCGCTGGCCGGTTTAACTAAATCCTATTGTGATGAGTTGGGGCAATACAATATTCAGGTTAACGGTATCGCGCCAGGCTATTACGCGACGGCCATCACCACTGCCACGCGCAGTAATCCTGAAACCAATCAACGCGTGTTGGATCATATTCCGGCGAATCGCTGGGGAGATACACAAGATTTAATGGGTGCGATGGTGTATTTAGCCAGCCGCGCATCAAATTACGTCAATGGCCATTTATTGGTTGTCGATGGTGGATATCGGGTTCGTTAATTAATCATATTTGTTGAGAGGAAGAATATTATGACGCTTTCACGTGAAGCCATTGTTGAACAATTAAAAGAGATCGTCGGCCCACAACAGGTAGTGACCGACGAAGCTGAATTAAAACGCAGCAGCCATGATCGTTTTCGTAAATATGCTGATATTCACGGTGTTTACACCCTGCCGATCCCGGCTGCGGTGGTGAAACTGCAAAATACCCAACAGGTTTCGGATGTCTTAGCCTTTATGAATCGCCATCATATTAATGGCGTACCGCGCACCGGTGCATCAGCAACGGAAGGTGGGCTGGAAACCGCCGCACCAAACTCGGTGGTGCTGGATGGATCCGGCATGAATCAGGTCATAAAGATCGATATCGAAAATATGCAGGTCACTGCGCAGTGTGGTGTCACGCTGGAAGTGCTGGAAAACCAGCTGCGGGCACAGGGTTACACCACCGGTCACTCACCGCAGTCGAAGCCGCTGGCGCAGATGGCCGGCCTGGTGGCGACGCGCAGTATTGGTCAATTCTCGACGCTGTATGGTGCGATTGAAGATATGGTGGTGGGGCTGGAAGCGGTGTTCCCCAATGGCGACATCACCCGCATCAAAAACGTGCCGCGCCGTGCGGCGGGGCCAGATATTCGCCATGTGATTATCGGCAATGAAGGCGCACTGTGTTACATCACTGAAGTCACGGTAAAAATCTTCAAATATCAGCCGGAGAACAATCGCTTCTACGGCTATTTGCTGGACTCGATGAAGACCGGATTCGCCATCCTGCGTGAAGTGATGGTGGACGGTTATCGTCCTTCGATTGCTCGTCTTTACGATCCGGAAGATGCGAAGCAGCACTTCAGTCATTTCTCGAAAGACAAGTGTGTGCTGATCTTCATGGCAGAAGGCACGGCGGGCATTAGCGAAGCCACTGGTAAAGGCATTGAAGGCATTGTGGCGAAACATTCTGAGTGCCAGCAGGTTGATAGCCAGCTGATCCAGACGTGGTTTGAGCACCTGAACTGGGGCCCGGAGAAAGTGCAGGCGGAGCGAGACTATATCCAGCGCACCGGCAATATGGGCTTTACCACCGAGGTGTCGGGTGACTGGTCAACCATCAATGCCATCTATGAAAATGTACTGAAGCGTATTCGCACTGAATTCCCACATGCTAAAGACATCACCATGCTGGGCGGTCACTCATCACACAGCTACATCAACGGCACCAACATGTACTTTGTTTACGACTACAACGTGGTGGATTGCCGTCCTGAAGAGGAGATGGCGAAGTATCACGTGCCGCTGAATGGCATGATCGTGGAAGAGACATTGAAGTTGGGCGGCTCGATGGTGCATCACCACGGTATTGGTAAACATCGCGTGCAGTGGGCGAAGCAAGAACACGGCAGCGCATGGCCAATTTTGCAGGCGCTGAAAACCGCGTTTGACCCGAACGGGATCATGAATAAAGGCACCATCTTCCCGCAGGAGTAAAACCACAAGGTGCGCAGCCATGCGCACCTTACTTATTTCTCGCCGCACACCTCGCAATGCCGATCCTGCATCACTTTCATGTTGCGGAATTCCGCACTCATCGCATCGTAGATCAACAGGCGTGCACGGGCAGGTTGCCCCAACGCGGTCAGCACTTTTATGGTCTCTAAAGCTTGCATCGCGCCAATCACGCCCACTAATGGCGCCAGCACGCCGGCTTCCACGCAGCTTAATGTCTGATCGCCAAACAAGCGGCTAATACAGCGATAACAGGGTTCGTCCTGTTGCCAGGTAAACACGCTGAGTTGACCTTCCATACGAATGGCCGCACCGGAAATCAGCGGCACCTTGTGCTGGTAACACAAACGATTGATCTGCTCACGTGCACTGACATTATCCGTACAGTCCAGCACCGCATCTTGGCGCGCGATCAGGGCACTGAGTTGAGCATCATCCAGCTGTGCATCAATCGGTTCGAGCTGGCAATGTGGGTTAATCGCCGCCAGCCGTTGACGCGCAGATTCCACCTTGGGCTGGCCGAGGGTGGCATCGCTGTGAAGAATCTGGCGCTGCAGATTGCTTAAGCTGACGG
>AEWW01041562.1_pt1 | contig 12383 bp, 3 predicted proteins | sample 267848 | NCBI WGS metagenome assembly AEWW01 (sample SAMN00713649, study PRJNA62039) | ant fungus garden metagenome | place: Panama: Gamboa | collected Apr-2009 | depth 0.5 m m | reverse complement strand
GTCACTGTAAAAAACCACCGGCTTGCCGTGTTTTTCGATGTAGTTGCGGGTGGCCACCATGTAATCAAAGGCTGACTCACTCTGACAGAAGCGCAGGTGCATCAGACGGCCGGTCGCATCGTCAATATAAACCAGAAGGCAGCATTTTTGCGCGCGGCCTTCGAACCAGTCATGGTGTGAGCCGTCGATCTGGATAAGCTCGCCCAGGCAATCCCGCCGCAGGCGCGGCTGATAAATGCGGGGCTGACGACGAGCGTGTGGGATCCAAAGTCCATCCGCAGTCATCCAGCATCGCAGCGTCTCAACAGAAATCGTAATTCCGTGGCGCTCCTGAAGTTTTTCTGCGGCAAGTGTGGGGCCGAAACCCACGTAATTTTCACGTAGCAGCGTCAGTATGCGGTGGCGCAGACTCTCATCGATGCGATGTGTGCCGGGCTTTCCACGCCGTGCATCGGTAAGACCGGCTGCACCAGACTCGCGGTAGCGGTTCATCAGCCGCTGAACCTGACGCTCGGTAAGATCCAGCTGAAAGGCCGCATCACGGCGACGCAGACGTTTTTCTATAACAGCCTGAATGACGGGAAGACGGTGAAGTTCTTTGTTCGACATGGTCACCAGCATCAGCAGAGATCTCCCAGAAAAGGTGGCAAACGCGCCGCATCTGGGTGACATTATGAACTAGCTAAAAAGTGACATTATCAAATTGGACTCTCAATAAAAGTACGGGTAATGCTCTTTATGTATAATTATCAACTAATTATATAAGTTCGCAAAATACTTATTATGTTAAATATTGTATCTAAAGGCGCACCCCAGACTTTGCCAGGCTATTACCTGCTGATAGTTAATGACGTGTCAGGACATGTTTTTTGCACGGAACTGAACTTAACAGCTTCATGTCATCAAACCTCATACTCTGCTCTGTCGTTCACATGGTAAATGACTCAGTGGGCTTTACCGCTCAACTCATTCTGCAGCGAAATAAGTAACGACGATAACCACCGCTAATATGTTTTACGCTTACAATATAGCCATTGCTAACGACAGAAACTGCAATATTAACGATGGGCAATGAGTTTATTGGCTGGATCTTTAACTCACGGTAATAAAGTTAGTGTGTGCTGTAGCCATTTATGCACTGTTAAACCATCTGCTCTGGGGTCATAATATCCATTATTGTCAATGATGAAATTATTTGACAGTTCATTACAGTTGGCTAATAAATAGTTGATTTCCTGCTTAAGGGCGCGAACTCTTTCAGAAGTCTCTCGGTTTATAAATGACTTTATTATATCATCAGGTTCGGAAGCTTCAAGAAACCAATCCTGATGAAAGTAAGCACCTAATAAATAAGTAATGTTTTCATTTTTCATATTTAGCACCATGATTATTTGGGATAAGCCGTATGAATCCGATAACCATTCGGCATAAGCGAATCTTTATCTATGACAAGAATGATCTGGTTCGATAAATGAGATGATTGGTCTCCTTGATTCATAACTCGGCCCACATTAAATGTCTCTTCATGCGTTAAAATTAATCTAGTTTGATCGCCAGATAACCATTCATTTAGTTTTATCTTGTTTGACTGATCTGCAATTGCATTTCCTATGGCTTTGTCTGCTGCTGCATCATCAAAAAATGTAGAAGTGGCACTAAGGCGAGGTTCAGCTTGAAGCCGGGCCAATAATTCAGCATCAGATTTGTTCACATGCTTTTCAATTACATGACCACCAAAATTCTCATGATAAATTAATGAATTACCCGTTTCGGCTTTAACCGTTGTACTTTTTGCTAGCGTAATATAAGCCTTAGCAGCCACATATTGCAATAATTTAGCTTCTGAAGTGGGTACCCCACCTGAGATGATTTCTGCTGCTTTCTCCGGCGTCATCTGCTCGTTAGACATGATAAGATCTAACGGCATACCGAAAAAGTTACCCCAAGCAGTAATTAATCCTTTGGCAGCATTCTGCCCGTCTGGCAGATCACCTTCGGCTGCTTTTGCTAAAGCTGCGGCGATCTCATCAGGAGACGCGCCCTTTTGCAGCATTGATATACCCAAAGAACTCTGCGCTTGAGCATTATCCGAAAAACCTTTACCAAAATCACCGGGGCTCAGCGTATTATTCTCAACCTCACTACGCCCGGTCACCGCCCCACTACCTGCACCCGTGCTGCCGTCAATCGCACCGCCTGAAACCGCACCTGCCAGTGTACCTATGTTAGCCAGCAGTTCTTTCTGGTCTTCCGTTAGTTCATTAACATTCTTACCAAAAATAAACTTACTGAGTTCATCATTGTGCCCCAGCATAGCTGTTGTAAAGCCGCCGGCTGCACCGCCAGCCACGCTACCGCCCTGCGCTTTTGCAATCAGCCCTGAAATCAGCGTGTGCAGCAGCACGCGCATCGGTTCACCACCGTCGGTATTTTGTGAGACATACTTAACCAGTTGTGCAACCAGTGGAGAAGCCCCGGCTGCTACCGAACCTGAAACGTTGCCACCTGCCAGCGCTGAGAAGAGGCCAACAACTGCCTGTGCGGCTGACTGGTTGAGCGACCCGATACCGTACTGCGCTTCAACCTTCTTATCAGAATCTGCAATCGCCTTCTGCTTCTCAGCGTCTGATTTACCTTTATAAGTTGGATCGTTTTCCAGTTCTTTTTGTGCTTCCTTCTTACGCTGTTCCTTTAATTTTTCGTACGTGGTTTCGATGACCTGCTGTCCGAGTGCTGTCATCTCACGCTGCACATCCAGATTGCTCTGCAGTTTTTCTGCGTCGAAGTTGTCTTTCAACGCATTTTCGGCCGACGCGGTATCGTGACTTATCTGTGATACGTCCTGCTTCTGCGCATCAGGATTGCGGATCTCAATGGTGCCAGGTGAGATAGCGCTGTAAGTGGTAGAACTGGCGCTGTCCTTATTCTGCTGCAGCGAGGCAACCGGCAGAGAGTTGCGGTCAGATGCCGGATCTTTTTTATCGTCCTTATTCTTATCGTTGGCGGCACTGGACTGTTGCGTTTTATCCGTATCGCCGCTGGCCGTATTACCGTAGCTGCCGCTGACAGAGAAGCCATAGCCGCTGCTACCAGAATTGGCATGGTTATCAATATCGGTCCAGCCCAGTGTACCGGTGCTGAGATGATTTTTGTCCGGGCTGGCAGATGAGCCGATGATGGCGCCATCCAGTTGCGTGTGATTGCCAACGTAAATATCGTAGCCACCTTCGCCTGCAACGATGCCACTCTGCTGCTGAACGGAGGCAAAGTCATTATAGAGGTTGCTCCCGCTCATATTTGCGCTGCCTTCGACTACAGACCCCGCACAGATAGGCGGCACACAGATACTGACGTTCGCGCCCGATGAGCTTTGCTGACTTTTGAAGCTGGCGCTGTCCTGCTCGCTGCGGATTAACAGGTTTCTGCCTGCATCCACATCGACGTGCTTACCGCTGAGGTTAGCACCCTGCAATATCACATCCTGACCGGAGCTGACGCTCAGGTTATTACCCGCCGTGACTTCACTGTTGTGATGTGTGACGGAACTGCCGTTGGCATTCGCGCTGCTCTGGCTGGCCGAAACGGAAATGGAGAAGCCGTTCTGAGAGCCACCCAGCCCAAAGCCAACGCCCACGCCATACTGGCTGCCGCGCTGGACGATTTCAGGGATGAGGTGTCGGTGGCGCTGTTAAGCTTCACATCGCCACCTGCGGCGAGCGAAACGTTGTTGCCGGTTATCTTCACACCCTGCGCCGTAATGTCTTTCTCCGCGTTCAGATCGACATTGTTGAGCGCGCCCAGCACCGTACCGTTTTCCTGAGTGCTGCTCTGGGTCTGTGACTGGTGGCTGCTGCCCGCGGTCGCGGACACGCTGACCTTGATGGCTGCGTTACTTTGCGCAGATGACGAGAGCGCCGTCATGGCCGCCTGAGCTGCATAGATGGCCTGCAGGCGAGGGTCGTCATGGTTTCGGTTAGCCTCCCGCGCCTTATCCACTGCCTGCGCAATGCTGACCGCATAACCCGAGACCGAACCGGTGATCCCGTATTTTGTGGATTCACTGCTGCTGCTGGCGTTATGCGTATCTTTGGCAGGATCGAGGTGGATGTTCTCCCCGTTGACGCTCAGTGAATCACCGGCGAACACGTCCGCCCCCTGCAGGTTAACGTCTTTAGCCGCATTTACCGTCACGTCACCCAGCGTACTGACGATACCGCTGCGCACGGTGTTCTGCTGCGTGCCCGCGCTGGCGTTTTTCCAGCTGTTGTGGCTCACGCCTACGGTTCCGCTGTAGCCGTCACCGCCCAGATCGCCAATGGCATGATCCGATCCGCTGGCCGACGTTTGCTGGCTGTCTTCACCTGCTACCACGCTGACGTTACCTTGCTCCGCGTTAAGCGAGACGCCGGTAGTGCCGGTCAGCGTTGATCCGGTTATCGCGATATCCCCTTTGTGGCTGGTGACATCGATGCTGCCGGCGGTTATCGACGACGTGTGCTGAGTCAGGATGTTGCTGTCGCCGCTCATCTGGCTGTTTTTCGAGCCGTAGTTGGTGCCTGCCGAGCCGTTGTTCGGTGAACCGCCGGCACTGCGCGTCAGCGCGCCCAGTGAGGCAGACGTGGTGGCCGACCAGCTCTTACTGCTGCTGCTGGTTGCTGCCTTCTGGCTGTCGGCGGCTGAGGTGATGTTGATATCACGCGTGGCGTCCAGCGTCGCTTTACCGCCGGCGTTCAGGCTGCTACCCCCGACCAGAATATTGCCGGTGGACGTATCCGCATCACCGAGCGCCTTCAGGGTCAGATTGCCCGACGCGTTAAGTGCACTTCCACTCTGATAAACGCTCTCGCTGTTCTGGCTGGCTTTGCTGCCTGATCGGCCATAGGTCAGACCCGGTCCGGGTGAATCCACCGCGCTGGCACCGAACTCGTTCCCAATCTGCTTGACCTGGTCGTACACCGAGCTGGTGTTTTTCATGATGTCACGCAGGTTGCGCACCGTGTCCAGCGGCGTGAGGTTCAGGCTCAGGCCAAACCCGCTGCTCTTCGACTCCTGATTCGCGGTATCGCGCACCTGATCCTGTCCGGCCACGATGGCGATATTCTTCGCCGTGATGCTGATGTCGCCGTTCTGACCACCTGCAACGACGTCGCTTCCGCTGATAAGCGCGTTGTTACCCGCGGTCATGGTGACCGCACCGTTGCCTGCTCCCACCAGGCTGCGCGCATCGCTCTGCGTCACCTGCTCGTTATTGCGCTCACTCATTGCCGACTGTTTGCCGTAGCTGAGACCGAGCCCGCCGCCCGTCAGGCCGCTTTTCTTCTTTTCGCTCAGGCTGTATGTAGATTCTGTATTGGTGGCCGCAAGAATATTCAGATCATGACCGGCATTGAGAACAACACCCGTATCGCCGGCAACCGATGAGCCCTGAACGGTCAGATCATTTCCGGCATTAATACTGATAGTGTTGCCGCTGAGCTGAGACCCTTTCTCTGTGGTAACACGATCATCCTGCACCGTATGAGTGCTGTTTTTATTCAGCATACCGCTGTGCCGGGTTTGCTCTTCGATGTAGCGGGACTCACTTTCTGTGGCACTGCCAATCAGCACGTCTTTTTTGGCACTGAGGGCAATCCCGCCATTATCACTGCGGAGGGAACTGCCACTGACATTAATGTCTCCGGCGCGAGCAACAGTAGTAATCCCTTCTTTTGCGCTGAAGGCGCTGCCCGTCACGGTCTGACGGGAGGTTTCTTCCGATCGCTGACCTTCGGTTTTCCTTTTTTGGTATGTTCAGAATCAGAAGCCTGGGTAGACTGCTGCGCCGCTTCAATGGTGACATTTTCTGCACTGACGCCAATGCTCCCCGCCGTACTGTATACCTGAACGCCCTGCGCGACGAGGTCTTTACCCGCCGTCATTGTCACTCCAGCGGTTCCGCTCAGGCTGCTGAGTAATGCTGTGTCTTCGCTACGGGTGTTGCTGACGGAAGAGGTGCTGCTGTCGGCTTCCAGATGCGTATTGTTGGTGGTTTTATCTGCCAGCAGTTTTACATTGCCGCCAGCCTGCACATTTAACTCACTGCCTGCCTTAGCCTGGCTGCCCTGAAGGGTGATGTCCTGCCCGGCTTTGAGATTCATACTTCCGCCGGCATTGAGCTCACTGGCCAATGCCTTTTGCCATTCACCGCTGACAGTGGCCATGCGCTTGCCCGCATCTTCCAGACCATCGCTGGTCCGGTTACCCATTGAGCCAGAGATTATCTTTAAATCCGCAACGGTTGAGCTTTTTGCCGCGCTGATAACAAGATTGTCACGCGCACTGACATTCAGATCCTTTGATGCATCAACTTTTGCGCCCTGAAGCTGTATATCATTTCCGCTGAGACTGATATTTCCCGCAGCGAGTGTGGCCTGACGTAGCGCATCCTGAAGATTCGTGCTTATGTTCAGGCTGTCTGCCTGCACGTTGATGGACTCCGCCTTAATGTCACCGCTCTGATGAGAGAACTGGCCAGCATCAATACTCATTGCTTTGTCGGCTATGATGTTGCCAGCATTACTCACGCTATTGGCAGAGAGCTGGAGATTAGCTCCGGCAATCAGAGCGCCATCTCCAGTGAGACGTAATGTTGACTGAGCCAGATAAACCTTGGGCACCCATACGGTTTCAGGTCCGGCGGCTGTTTCAACGGTTTCACTGACCAGCCAGACAATATCCTGTTGCAGGGAGGCTATCTGCTGTGGCGTCAGCGCAACGCCTGGGATCAGATGAAAGTCCTGCGCAACTTTCGCGCCATTATTCATCAGGTTCTGGTACTGCTCCATGGCATCTTCACCCTGCACGGATTGCTTTCCCGTCAGGCTCAGCACCTGGTCTCTGACCAGTTTTTGCTCGTAAAAACCATCTCCCAGACGTTTATGCACCGCCGCCGGGTCGTAACCAACCTGTGAGAGCAGATAATCGCTGCTGATAAAGCGTGTCTGGCTGGTAAAGCGCTCATCAGTGACGACCAGATAGCGACTGCCTGCCACCGGGTTCTGGCGGAATAATCCGTTGTTGGGTACTGAAGTGACGACGGTTCCCAGCTGCTGCAGCTTTGTCAAAGCCAGCTCAGAGGGGAGCAGCGGGCGTTGCAGGGGAGATGCATTCGCCGCAGAGCTTGTCATCGCGCTGGCAAGCGCAGTGTCTCCCGTGGCTGAGCCGTTACCGTCCACGCTGAAGGCCAGCGGATTACGTTGCCATTCGGCCTTTTCTGCATCGACAGCCTGCAGTGCAGCAGTGACAGCACTTATCTGTGCCTGCCTGACCGTGGTGTTCTCAATATGTGCGCCAGCGATACTGACATTCCCGTGACCGCTGATGATGCCATCGAATGTGGTAAGCGCTGTGGTGGCATCCAGATTGTTAGTGGGATACCAGTGATTCTCTCCCTTGTCATAGTGGTCAACAATGACTTCCTGACGTCGCTCATTCACGGAGTAGCCGCGGTTTATCACGCTCGCCGTACCGTCGATGGTCAGATTGCCATTGCTGCTGATTGTGCCGGCATCATTCTGTAGCTGGCCGCTGATGTGGAGCGACATATTACCGCCGGACAGAAGACTGGCGCCGCTGCCTGCAGAAATCAGCTGGTCGCGAGTAACAGTGCCTGTGATAGTCCGCTCGCGGAGATTGTTGTAATCCGTCACGTACGGTGCGCTGGCGATATCAATGAAACGGTCCGGGCTCCAGGTCTCAATTTTTTCACTGTCGGTCGCGTTCCACCACACGGTGTTCTGATAAGGCGTAGGAACGCTTCTCTGGCGGGGACCGCGTGTTTCGTAGAATGTCATGGCATAACTGCCATCGGCATTCGGAACCAGAGCCAGATAACTGACCCACAGGCTCACCAGCTGTCCTTTATTGTTTTTTACCTGCACTTCGGCTCGTTTGGCCGCTGCATCGATGTTCAGCAGCGTGCCATAGGGGTTGCTGCTGGCGGAGGCATCATCACGGTAAGTCAGCTTCTGCGTGGTCGGCGCCATGGTACTGATATCGGTATTGACGTTCTCGCCGTAGGAGCGCCAGTAATAATTGTACAGGTGCTGGTTATAGTCGCTTTTTTCAGCTTCCCGGTTGATAACCAGCCCTTCGCGCAGGTTATCCAGCCGGTTCGCTTCCACAGTCACATCACCATCAGCTTCAATGGAGCTTGCTTTGTTTTCTATCAGGTCACCGCTGCTCATATGCAGTCGTCCACTGCTGTAGAGTAATGCACCATCACGGTTGCTGGTACGTTCGCGAGACTGCAGATCCAGCGACTGCGTGGCCGCAATGACGGCCGCTGAGCCATGGTTATCTATAATACGCCCGTTAACGAGGACATCATCGCCCATAATGGCTGCATTATTGTCGAGAGCATCAACGCTGAGCGACAGTTTGTCTGCATCCAGGCGACCGGTGTTCAGCAGACTGCCGGTGGTTAACTGAAGGGTCCGGGCCACGATGCTGGCCGGGTTAATAATACTGGTGGCACTCAGGGTCAGATTGCCTGGCAGCAGCCAGTCAGCGAGGTTGGTAACGGTACCCGCCACAGACAGCGTCAGCGTACCGTTACTGCTCAGAGTCTCTCCTGCCCGGTGTGTGTAATCCTGTGCCAGACTGAGGTTCATTCCCTGCTGACTCTGTAAAATCCCACCCTGATTATTGAAATTCTGCACACTGGCCGTTAAGATTCCGCCAGACTGTATTTCACCGTTCTGATTCTGGAGAACGAGTCCGGGTAAGGATGCTGCACGTATGAAAAGATGACTGAGAGGGTTAATGCTCAGTGAGCCATTGGCTTTAATTCGGCCCTGATGATTATCAAGAAGCGACAGGCCCCCCAGCGTCAGCGTGCCGGCGCTTTGCAGGCTGCCAGCAGTGTTATCAATTTCACGTGCCGTCACGGTGGAGGGGCCCGTTCCCAGAACCGAACCGCCGTCACGGTTAATCAGCCGGGTGGTATCAACCGTCATACCCGCCTGGCTGCTGATAATCACGTTGCCGCTGTTGTTGAGGGTTTCTGCCTGCAGCCCGAGATCCTTTGTTGAAACGATCTGACCGGCTGCATTCGTAATTTGTTCACCTGCAATGCTCAGCGCATTGCCGCTGTGAATTTTTCCGTGAGTGTTATTCAGAGAGTCGACGTTAAATACCGCACTTCCCTGGCTGATAAGCGTTCCGCTGTCGTTATCCAGTTGCGGCGTTTCAACTTTAAGACTGCCCCGGCTGCTCGTCATACCGTTCTGGTTGTTAAAACTGCCGGCACTGATTTCCTGATCGCCCTCACTGCGCAGCGATCCCCCCAGATTATTAAGTTCACTCAGGATTTTCAGGCTTAAAAGCTGCTGGCTGTCCAGTGCACCGTCTTTGTTTTGCACTGACTGAGCGGCAACGGACAGTGCATCACCACTCTGGATTTTACCCAGCTGGTTATTTAAATCCCGGGTCAGCTCAAGCGTGAGCATTTTCTGGCTGTAAAGTAGCCCTCCCTGAGTGTTATCAACGGACTGTGCGGCAATCTTTAATATTTCTCCTGCCAGCCACTGACCTCCGGCGTTATTAATCGCCCCGCTGGTTTCCCCCTCATCAGAGCCTGACACCCTGAGCTGACCCTGGGCGCTGATTTTACCCGCGCGGTTATCCGTATCCTGTGAAATATTAAGGCTGAGGTCATCGGCAGACTGTAATACCCCCTGCTGGTTGCGGAGCGATACCGTCTTAAGCTGAGCACTCTGCCCGGTCTGAACGCTCCCTGAAGTGTTATCGAACAGCGAAGTACTCGCCTGCCACTGGCCCTGGCTGCCTATCCATCCCTGATTATTACTGAGGGTATCAGCCCTGAGCGTCTGAGCGGCCTGGCTGAAAATCCTGCCTGAACCGTTATCGAGTGTCTGAGTCAGTTGCATATCCAGACTGTCCAGCGCATTGACTGAGCCCTGGGCATTATAGAAACTGGCCGCATGCAGTGATGTTCCCCCCGTGCCGGTGATCTGACCGCCCTGATTGTTTAAATCAGCGCCAAGATCCAGTGAGAGTTTTTTCTGACTTAAAATGACGCCCTGCTGACGGTTGGAAATATTTTCCCCCTGAAGCGTCATGTCTCCACCGCTCTGCAGTGATCCCCCATCGTTACTCAGCGATGCAGGTCCAGCGCTGTGCCAGGACAGCTGATCCTGTGCGGTAAGTTTGCCTGCATGATTGTTGATGTCGCCAGTGGTTGCCAGATCCAGTGCTCCGCCGGACTGCAGGCGGCCCTGTGAATTATCCAGGCCCCAGGCACTGATTTTGACGAGACTGCCTCCCTGGGCCGCGCCGTTCTGGTTGTTCCAGTTTCCTGACAGGCTGACATTCAGTTCGCTACCGGCCTGGATATTTCCGGTCGTATTATTCAGGGCGCCCTGGGCGCTCAGCGTGATGTTCTGGCCGGCTAAGATTTTACCCTGTGCATTTTCAATACTGCCCGCAGTGATGCCAACTGCGTCACTGCTGAATTCCCCCCCGCGATTATCGAAAATGCCGCCCGCGCTAAGCGTCAGGTGCTGCCCTGCGCTGACCAGACCCCTGCTGTTTAAGAGGTCACCTGTAGTGACCCCGGCAGAGGTTGATCCGGTTATCTTTCCGTTGGTGTTCGTCAGTCGCTGAGCGCTGAGTTCAAGCGCATCACCACTGAGTTCACCCGCGGTGTTGTCGAGTGCGCCATTGACATGAACAGACAGTTTGTTACCGGTTAGTAGCTTCCCGTTTGCATTGCTGACATTGTCTGCAGCGAGACTGAGCCGGGTGTCACCCTGAAGAGTGCCGCCCTGATTTTCGACATTCCCGGTGGACAGAATATCCAGAGCCTGGCCCGCGACGACTGACCCAAGACTGTTGTCAACACCATTCAGGGAGTCAATATGGACATCCAGCAGGCCCGTTACCTGGCCCTGCTGATTATCGAAATGTGAAGACTTCAGCAGAACCTGCTCGCCACCTGTCACACCTTTCTGGTTCACAAAGTTGCTGGCCTCGATACTGAGTTGCTTTCCGGCCAGCAACCTGCCATCCGTATTATCGGCATCACCAGATGAATGAATCTGCAGGGAGGAAAGGCTTCTCACCGAACCGGAGTGGTTCCCGAATGAGCCGGCTTTCAGGGTCAGGTCGCCATTGCTGCCCATCTCGCCAGAATCATTATCGACAGCATCCGTAAAACTCCACTGCTGTGCGTTATGACTTAATGCAACCAGACGACCGTTCTGGTTAATCAGTGAACCTGAATATAGCTTCAGGCTGTCAGCTTCAATGGCGCCGGCGGTGTTATCCAGCAAGCCGCTCAGCATGAAACGGCTCTCTGCAGCCTCTGTCTGTGACCATACCGCCTGCTGATTAAAAAGATTTCTGGCGGTAAGATCCCAGTCTCCGGCTTTAATCTGCGCCTGGCGTGCATCAACATCGCCGGAGGTGTTGACGATAAGATGCCTGCTGTCGACTTTCGTATTCTGTAAGGCTACCCCGCCTTCAGCCGCACTGAGAGTGGCCTGATTAGCTGCCAGCTGAGCCTGACTCAAGTCGATACGCTTACCCGACACAGAGGCGGTCTTTTTCGTCAGCAAACGGCCACTGCTGTGAACATCCCCCCCACTGGTGAGCGTCAGATCGGCTTCCTGCGTCAGGGTGCCGTTAGCGTCACTGCCGGCCAGGAGGTTACCCGTGTTCCGGATATCACCCGCGGCGCTTAACTTAATACTGCCCGCAGCCGCTATCGTTCCGGTCTGCCTGATATCACCTTTACGGCTTTGCACATTCAGTGTGCCCCCGCTGTAAAGATTACCTGCGTGTTCAATGGCATCGTCAGCGGTAAGTGAAACGGATCCCCCCGCCTGCGTGGAGGCGCCATTCTCCCCTGCCTGCCAGATGAGACGTCCGCTACTGCTGACTGTCAGGGTCTTACCCGCCTGTAACTGCGCCCCCTGATTTCTCACCCCTACGCCGGCTTCGGTGCCCACCATCTGAATCTGGCCACTGTACATTCCGCCCATCTGGCCCATATCAATTGCCAGTTCGGGTTTAGCTGAACCATTATCGGCAGAGGCAACAACCGTTTTGCCGTCGGCGCTGATATGATTTCGTCCGGCGACCACGTTGATCTTTTCTTTAGCCCACACGCCCGCGTTAACCTCCACGGCGCGGGCGAGGACATCAACATACTGCGTATCCTGACGGGCATCACCGTTAAGGCCCCCCCCTTCAACGCGGATAACACCCTGCTCTACCTGATAACCGGCAAGGGTTCCGTCAGCATTCAAGCTCTGGCTTACCGGTAGTCAGCGTCATCCGGCCGGCGTTAATCGTCCCGCATCCGTTGCAGACAATACCCG
>AEWW01007279.1_pt1 | contig 12517 bp, 9 predicted proteins | sample 267848 | NCBI WGS metagenome assembly AEWW01 (sample SAMN00713649, study PRJNA62039) | ant fungus garden metagenome | place: Panama: Gamboa | collected Apr-2009 | depth 0.5 m m | reverse complement strand
AAACAGCTGATGCCGCAGATCAAAGTGATCGCGGTGGAGTCGGAAGATTCGGCCTGCCTGAAAGCGGCACTGGATGCGGGCGAGCCGGTGGATCTGGCGCGCGTCGGGTTGTTTGCTGAAGGTGTAGCGGTGAAGCGCATCGGCAGCGAAACTTTCCGCCTGTGCAAAGAGTACCTCGATGACATCATCACCGTGGACAGCGATGCCATCTGCGCGGCAGTCAAAGACCTGTTCGAAGATGTGCGTGCGGTAGCGGAACCTTCGGGTGCGCTGGCGCTGGCGGGCATGAAGAAGTACATCCAGCAGCACGACATCAAAGGCGAGCGCCTTGCGCACGTCTTGTCGGGCGCCAACGTCAACTTCCACGGTCTGCGCTACGTGTCAGAACGCTGTGAAATTGGTGAACAGCGCGAAGCGTTGCTGGCGGTGACGATTCCAGAACAGCAGGGCAGTTTCCTGCGTTTCTGTCAGACGCTGGGTGGCCGTTCCATCACCGAGTTCAACTATCGCTATGCGGATGCCGATAACGCCTGCATCTTCGTTGGGGTGCGCTTAACGCGCGGTCTGGAAGAGCGCAGTGAAATCATCAGCCAGCTCAGCGAAGGTGGTTATCAGGTGGTGGATCTGTCAGATGATGAGATGGCGAAGCTGCACGTGCGCTACATGGTGGGTGGTCGTCCATCGAAGCCGCTGCGCGAGCGCTTGTTTAGCTTCGAATTCCCGGAAGCACCGGGCGCGCTGCTGAAATTCCTGCAGACGCTGGGCGCACACTGGAATATCTCGCTGTTCCACTATCGCAGCCACGGCACCGATTTTGGTCGCGTGCTGGCGGCCTTCGAAGCCAACGATCAAGAGCCGGATTTCGAAACCCATCTCACGGCGTTGGGCTACGAATGGCACGATGAAGCGAATAACCCGGCGTTCCGTTTCTTCCTCGCCGGGCAGTAACTACAGCAGGTTCCAGAAAGCACTGATAAGCGGCTCCCCGAGCCGCTTTTTTTGTACACACACGCCAAGCTCCAGCGGCGCGACCGACTCGACATTCTCCAGCGTCAGCACGCGATTACGCACCGGCTCCGGGCTGTTCTCCAGCACCACATCCGGCAGTAGCGCAATGCCACATCCCAGCGCCACCATCGAGACAATCGCCTCATGCCCGGAAACCGTGGCGTAAATTTGTGGATTGGGAATGCGATGGCGACGGAACCACAAATCAATGCCGCGCCGCACCGGGCCTTGTTCCGGCACGATAAACGGAATCTGCGACCAATCAGGTTGCGCCTGTGTGGCCTGGCTGCGCACCGCACACGGCAGCGCGGGCGCGATTAGCACCAGCGGAAGAATGGCGAGCGGTGTGAAGTCGATGCTGGCGGGCAGCGATTCCGGACGTCCGGCAATGGCCAAATCTGCCTCGCCAGATTGCACCATCTCAATTGCGTCGGCGGCATCGCCGGTGGTGAGTTTGATTTCCACCTGCGGATGTTCGGCGCGGAAGCGGTCGAGAATCGGCGGCAAATGGCTGTAAGCGGCGGTCACCGAGCAAAAAATGCGCAGTTCGCCGCTCAGGGACGGGCCGTTCAGATCCATCACGTGGCGCAGCTGTTGATATTGCAACAAGGTTTGCTGAGCAAATTGCTTGAGGCGCTCGCCGGCTTCAGTGAGCGTCACGGTGCGGTTATCACGCAGGAACAGCGCGTGACCGACATCTTCCTCAAGGCGCTGAATCTGGCGAGAGAGCGTGGAAGGGCTGACGTGCATAGCACGCGCGGTGCGACCAAAATGACAGCTTTCGGCCAGATGAAGAAAGAGCTTCAGGTCTCGTAAATCCATGCGCGTTTCACCTCAACGTGTTGTTGCAAATTCTGCAATGTGACCTTGCTAATATATCAATTTAAGCAATGGATTTCCTGTCATATGATGGGGTCATTCGCGGCACTGAATACGGTGTCGTTACCGAACAAAAGCAAACACAACATCTAACCGGAGTACCCATGGCTAACTACTTCAACACATTGAATCTGCGCAACCAGTTAGCGCAGTTAGGCAAATGTCGTTTCATGTCACGCGATGAATTCGCGGATGGCGCTAGCTTCCTGAAAGGCAAGAAAGTCGTTATCGTTGGCTGTGGCGCTCAGGGTCTGAACCAGGGTCTGAACATGCGTGACTCCGGTCTGGATATCGCTTATGCACTGCGTGCTGAAGCGATTGCTGAGAAGCGTGCTTCTTTCCGCAAAGCGACCGATAACGGTTTCAAAGTGGGTACTTACGAAGAGCTGATCCCACAGGCGGATCTGGTCGTTAACCTGACGCCAGACAAGCAGCACTCAGCGGTAGTTAAAGCGGTACAGCCTCTGATGAAAGATGGCGCAGCGCTGGGCTACTCACACGGTTTCAACATTGTTGAATCGGGTGAAACTATCCGTAAAGATATCACCGTGGTGATGGTTGCACCTAAGTGCCCAGGTACTGAAGTGCGTGAAGAGTACAAGCGTGGTTTTGGTGTGCCAACCCTGATCGCGGTTCATCCAGAAAACGATCCAAAAGGCGAAGGCCTGGCAATCGCTAAAGCCTGGGCTGCTGCAACCGGCGGCGACCGTGCTGGCGTCCTGGAATCTTCCTTCGTTGCAGAAGTAAAATCTGACCTGATGGGTGAGCAGACTATCCTGTGCGGTATGCTGCAGGCCGGTTCACTGCTGTGCTTCGATAAGCTGGTGGCTGAAGGTCACGATGCGGCTTATACCGAAAAACTGATTCAGTTCGGCTGGGAAACTATCACCGAGTCACTGAAATTCGGTGGCATCACCCTGATGATGGATCGCCTGTCTAACCCGGCGAAAATCCGTGCTTACGCACTGTCTGAGCAGCTGAAAACCATCATGGCTCCGCTGTTCCAGAAGCACATGGATGACATCATCTCGGGCGAATTCTCTTCCGGTATGATGGCTGACTGGGCGAACGACGACAAAAACCTGCTGACCTGGCGTGAAGAGACCGGTGCAACTGCATTCGAGAACGCACCACAGTTCGAAGGTAAAATCGACGAGCAAGAGTACTACGACAAAGGCGTTGTGATGGTTGCGATGGTGAAAGCGGGCGTTGAGCTGGCCTTCGAAACCATGATCGATGCAGGCATCATTGAAGAGTCTGCTTACTACGAATCACTGCACGAGCTGCCGCTGATTGCGAACACCATTGCACGTAAGCGTCTGTATGAAATGAACGTGGTTATCTCTGATACCGCAGAATACGGTAACTACCTGTTCTCCTTCGCGGCAGTTCCACTGCTGAAAGAGTTCATGACCACTCTGCAGCCGGGCGATTTGGGCAAAGCGATTGAAGGCACTCAGGTTGATAACGCGCAGCTGCGTGATGTTAACGAAGCCGTACGTCAGCACCCAATCGAAGCGGTTGGCCGTAAACTGCGTGGCTACATGACCGATATGAAACGCATCGCGGTTGCTGGCTAATCCCCGCACGACACCGTTTTCAGCACAAGAAGAACCCCGGCTTGCCGGGGTTTTTTTATGCCTGAACAGATAGCTTCCCACCCCCAGTAACTAAAAAAACTCTTCTAAGCCGCAATGCTATGGCGTTCACACAGTCCGTTTGTTTTGGTAAAAGTCATTTAAGCGACGGGTGATAACGCAGTCTGGTGCCGTACAGGGGCTGACGGTCCTCGCGCCGCTGCGCGGTACCTTCACTTCATTCGTCTGCCTCACGGAACGGCGGGGGGATGGCACATCCTGTGCCGCCACGCCTTTCGCCCGCATCCATGCGTGCTCTCCTGGCAAACTCACTACGTTCAGCGCTGCGGATTGCCAGCCCCTGTACGGCACCAGCCTGCTCTGAAGCTTAAGTGCGTGCTGTTAAAAAGGGCACGATAGTTGAGGCCAGAGCGCCTCTGCTGCTGCAAGGCTATCCGCAGCGCTGAGGCTTTTACGTTGGGCCAGGAGCCAGCTGCATGGATGCAGCTGGCAGTTCGGGTTGGCCTGGATGGCCTTACCCGAACGGTCCGTAGGCACGACGTGGAAGCCGAGGGCAACCGCGTCAGCGGCGCGAGGACGGCCCGGCAGCAGCAGAGGTGCGCTGGCCCGCACTCAGTCACCCAAATGAAAAAAGCTGCCACTTTTAACAGTGACAGCCTTTGCATATAGGGCGTTAACTGACGAGCATTAGGCCTGAGCCGGGTTCGTTATATCAATCTGCAACCCTTACACCGCTTCGTACAGTGTCTGATGACGAGTCTCTTTACAGGCAATCAACGCGATCAGCGTCAGTACCGCCATGGAAGCCAGATAAAAACCGACCGCCTGCAAACCGTAGTTAGCGTTCAACCATGTTGCAATATAAGGCGCAACCGAGGCACCGAGAATTGACGAGAGGTTATAGGAGAACGACGCGCCGGTATAACGCACTTCGGTCGGGAACAGCTCTGGCAGCAGCGCGCCCATCGGCCCAAAGGTGAGGCCCATAATGCTCAGGCCTAGCAGCAGGAAGCCCATCACCAGAATCTGTGAGCCTGAACCCAGCAGCATCGGGAACATCAGTGCGAAGGCAATGATCAACAAAGTAATGGTGATCATGGTGCGACGACGGCCATAGCGGTCTGCCAGCAGGCCCGCAATCGGTACCATCACACCAAAGCCAATCACCGCCACCATCAGCATCCACAGGAAGCTATTACGGGAAAAGCCTAAGCCCGCTGGCGCCGGTGCAGTGCCGTAACTCATCGAGTACACGGTCATGATGTAGAACAGCGTATAGGTCGCCAGCATGATGAAGGTGCCAAGAATCGTAGCGGTCAGATGCTTGCTCAGCAGCGTGCCGATTGGCATTTTGACCTGCTTGTTCTCTTTCTGCACTTTGGCAAACACCGGGCTTTCATGCAGCGAAACGCGCACATAAAGGCCAATCAGTACCAGTACAGCAGAAAGGATAAACGGCACGCGCCAGCCCCAGTTCATGAACTGCTCATCGGTCAGCAGCCAGGAGAGCAACAGGAAAGTACCGTTGGCGAAGAAGAAGCCAATTGGCGCGCCAAGCTGCGGGAATGAACCATAGAGCGCACGTTTTTTCGCTGGCGCATTTTCGGTTGCCAACAGAGCGGCGCCGCCCCATTCACCACCAAGACCCAGACCCTGACCAAAGCGTGCCAGCGCCAGCAGCAGCGGAGCAGCAACGCCGATGGTTTGGTATCCAGGCAGCAGACCGATCAATACGGTAGAGACGCCCATGGTTAGCAGCGATGCCACCAGGGTGGCTTTACGGCCTACACGGTCGCCAAAGTGACCAAACAGCGCAGAACCAATCGGGCGCGCGACGAAGGCGATAGCAAACGTAGCCAGCGACTGTAGCGTTGCCACGGTGGCATCACCCTGCGGGAAGAAAATATGCGGAAAGACGATGACGGCCGCAGTGGCATAAATATAGAAATCGAAGAATTCGATCGCGGTGCCGACAAGCGATGCCACGACCACTTTGCCGCGTGAGTTTACGGGCGTGTCGTCGTGTTTTTTGTCGAGTGTTTCTGTGATGGAGGCTTGCATGACTGTTTCTTAATTGTAAATGTAGACAGAGAATCTTACGCACCTGTTTTGCGGCATTCAATGATGAAAACCCGTGCCAGAACAGGCATTTTCGGCGAAAAAGTGGATAATTTCTGAGTTGCGGCAATCGGCGGGTGATGGGAACGGGAAGTGTCACTTTTTTGGCGGGAATCTCTGCAAAAGGGCCAAATTAAAGTGACCCTTTAGCGTTTCCTGCTGGTTTTTGCTGGAATAATAGCCAGCAGGAAACATTTTTAGCTGTTGCGGCAAATGTAACAATTTTGCGATGTTAATTGCCCTGATGCGGCTGCGGCATCTCTTTATCATCCTTGTATTTTGCGGTGGCTATCCACGCGGCGCAGAACAGTGTCAGACGGGCAAAGAAGTAAAAGAACGCCATTAATCCCAGCACTGAACCAAAGGCTGCCCCAGAGGGCGAAGTGGCCAGCTTTGGCAGCGTCAGCGTCATCACAAACTTAATCACTTCAAAACCAATCGCCGCCAGCAGCGTGCCGCGAAATAGTGCTTTTTTGCGCGGCTTATGGCGCGGCAGAATCCAGAAAATCCACAGGAACAACAGATAGTTGGCAAAGATGGAAATCGACAGCGCAATGATGGTCATTGCCGGGCGCAGCCACTCGATATCCTCCAATCCCAACGCGTTGACGATGGCATTCTGCGCGGCACCGGCAATGGAGGTCAGCGACAGGGTAATCACCAGCGCCAGCATCAGACCCAGCAACGACACCAAATCACGCGCATATTTCTTCCATAACTTCTCTTGATCGTCCGGCTTACGCTCCCAAACATCACGCGATTGCGCGCGCACCGCCTCGCGCAAATTGCCCATCCAGTTAATGCCAGAGTAGAGCGCCAGCAGCAAACCGGTTAACCCGACCGTCGCGCGCTGCTGAATCGCGGTGTTCACGGTGTTCTTTAGCGTAGTGGCCAGCGTCGGATCGCTGATGCTGTTAACGATTTTGTTGATCAACTCGGTGAGTAAATCCTGATTCGACGCCAGCACAAAACCGACTGCCGCAAAGGAGACCATCAAAATCGGTATCAGAGATAGGAAGGAGAAGTAAGTGATCGCTGCGCCAAACTGGCTGCCGAGGCGATCGTTAAACCGATCCAGCGCGCGCATAAAATGCGCCACCGCCGGAATGGCCTGGAACCAGGCCGCAAAGCGCGACACGTTCTGGATTGAGCCATCCACGGTTATGTTACCGGTCTTGATATCTATCAGCGGCTTCTTTTCAGCCGTGGGTTCTTGGTTAGGTTTGTCTGTCATAGACGATAATCATCCTGTTCACTGCGAAATTAAAATTATAGCCCTTTATGTCACATACTCCTGCAACACCTGACTCAGCCACTCCATAAACACCCGCACGCGACGTGCTACGTTGCGGCGATGTGGGTAAAGCAACGAAATCGGCATCGGCTTGGCGGGGAAGTGATGCAGCACTTCCACTAACTGGCCTGATTCCAGCAGTGGCTGCACACCAATCGCGGGCACCTGAATAATGCCTAATCCCGCGATGCAGGCGGCACGATAGGTTTCGGTGCTGTTCACCGTCACCACGCCGCCGGTCTGAACGTAATGGCACTGCTTGCCATCAAAGTATTCAAACCCCAAAGAGGGCTGGCCCAACTGCTGGGTGTAATGCACCATCGCGTGCTGCGCCAGATCTTCGAGGCGCACCGGCATGCCGAAGCGGGAAAGGTAGTCGGGACTGGCGCAGTTAATCAAGGCATGTGATCCGATTTTTCGCGCAATCAGACCCGAATCTTTCAGCTCGCCCACGCGGATCACGCAGTCAAAACCTTCACGAATCACATCCACCTGGCGATCGCTGCTGCTAAGCTCAATTTCGATGCCGGGATAATGCTGCAGAAACTCAGGCAAACGCGGCAGGATAAATCCGGTGGCCATGGCTACCGACATATCGACGCGCAACTTGCCGCTCAGGGTGGCGGGATCGTGCTGGAACAGGCTGTCCATGTCATCGAGCATCGATAACAAATCGAGACAGCGATCGTAATACACCAGCCCGTCCTGGGTGAGATGAACACGTCGCGTGGTGCGATGCAGTAGACGCGTGCCCATTTGATTTTCCAGCGCCTGTAACTGGCGCGATACGCTGCCTTTCGGTAGTCCAAGACTTTCAGCTGCACGGGTAAAACTGCCCATTTCTGCCACCCGCACAAAAACCTGCATTGCGTGAATTTTATCCATGTTGTTCACCGATTGTTGTTGTTAGTGAAACAGTGCTGTGTATTCCTCTGCGTTTATAGATCAATTCATAGCGAATATCCTTATCCCGTGTTCAATTTTCCATCTGGAGCGAAACATGAGTCATAAAATTGCATTGATTACCGGTGGCAACCGCGGTTTGGGCAAGAATGGTGCGCTGAAACTGGCGGCCAAAGGCGTGGATATTCTTTTCACCTATCGTGGTCACGCGGAAGAAGCGCAGGCCGTGGTGAAAGAGATTGAGGTGCTGGGCGCGCGTGCTGTGGCTCTGCAGCTGGATGTTGGCGACAGCAGCACTTTTGACACCTTTGTGGCACAGGTGAGAGAGGCACTGCAAAAAACCTGGCAGCGCGACAACTTTGATTATTTAGTGAACAACGCCGGTCACGGTCACTACAAGTTGTTTGCGGAAACCACCGAAGAGGAGTTTGATGCGCTGATCAACGTGCACTTCAAAGGGCCTTACTTCCTGACGCAGAAGCTGCTGCCGCTGATTATCGATGGTGGCCGCATCCTGAACATCTCCAGCGGATTAACACGCATGACGCTGCCGGGTTCAGGCACCTATGCCTCGGTGAAAGGGGCGATGGAAGTGCTGACGCGCTATCAGGCCAAAGAGCTGGGCGAGCGTCGTATTCGCGTCAATATTCTGGCGCCGGGTGCGATTGAAACTGATTTCGGCGGTGGACGCGTGCGCGATACCAAAGATCTCAACGATCACATTGCCTCGGTGACATCGCTGGGCCGCGTTGGTCAGCCAGATGATATTGGTGACGCGATCAGTGCCATCCTGAGCGAAGAAACCGGCTGGATCACCGCGCAGCGTATTGAAGCTTCAGGTGGGCAGGCGTTGTAAGAATGCACGATTAAGCACGCTGTAATAATGCGCGATAAATCGCGCCGCTACGCAACCGTGCAGATGGCCGTAACGGCGCAATTTATTGCGCGTATTTTAGATCTCAATCGTCCCGTCAATCACGGTCACCGTCTGGCCGCCAATCCAGATGCTCTCACCACTAAAACTCACCTGAATCCGTCCTTCACGCTGAATGGCGCTGCCCTGACGTGCGCGATAATCCTCAGTTTTCCCCTGCGCCGCAAAGTAACGTGCCAGACAGGCGTTGGCGCTGCCGGTTACCGGATCTTCGGTCAGGCTGCCGTTCTCAACCAGCAGCGCGCGCACTTCGAATTGCTCGCCGCAATCCTCTGGCAGCGGGCCAAACAGCGCAGTCCCATTGACGTCGGCATGCTTTTGCAAGCGCAGCAGATCCGCCGCGCTGGCCTGCACATCCAGCACCGCCTGTGCGCTGTTCATCGGAATCAGCAGCCAGCGAATGCCCATATCGACAATGGTCGGCGTCTGGTTGGTGTCAAAGGCCTCGCTGTTCAGTGCGCTGCTCATCAACGCGTCATCAAATGGCGTCAGCGTGACGTTGGGGGCCGCGAAGGCCAGCGCGCCATCCTCGCTAATGCGCACATCCACCAGGCCGACGCCGCACTCTTGCACAATCTTGCCCGGCGTTTTCACTTGCCAGCCCGCTTCCAGCAAGGCGTGAGCTGTGCCCAACGTCGGATGCCCGGCAAACGGCAATTCCCCTTCGGTGGTAAAAATGCGCACCCGGTAATCGGCTGCGGTATCCTGTGTTGGCAGGACAAAGGTGGTTTCCGACAAATTGGTCCAGCGGGCAATAGCAGCCAGCTGGGCGTCACTTAATCCCTCTGCATCCATAATCACTGCCAGCGGATTACCTTTGAACGCTGATGAGGTAAACACATCCACCTGCTTAAACGCGACTTTCATTTTCACTCCTTGCTGGTTGAGGCACTCTGACATCCTGATTTACATCCTGCAGATTGCTAATGGCAGCCAACAGGACTATGAATAGGTTAAGAATTCTGGAATCGGAGTCCGCTATGTTAAAAGTTCTTGGTCGTACTTCTTCAATCAACGTGCGCAAAGTTCTGTGGTTGTGTTCAGAACTGGATCTCGCGTATGAGCTCGAACCCTGGGGTGAAGACCCGCAATCGCTGCACTCGGCGGAATTCATGGCGCTCAACCCTAATGCCATGGTGCCGGTGATCATCGAAGATGACTTCGTGATGTGGGAATCCAACGCCATTCTGCGCTATCTCGCCAACAGCAATGGCGGCGACTGGCTCTATCCTGAAAACCCACGAGCGCGTGCACCGGTGGATCAGTGGATGGACTGGCAAGCCACCGAACTCAATACTTCCTGGCGCTATGCGTTTATGTCACTGGTGCGCAATTCGCCCGCCCATCAGGATCCGCGTTTGCTGGCCGCCGCGATTAAAGGCTGGACGCACACCATGAATATTCTTGACCAGCATCTGCAAAAAACCGGGCGCTACGTCGCAGGACGCAATTTCTCGCTGGCAGACATTCCGGTGGGGCTTGCAGTCAATCGCTGGTTTGAAACCCCGCTGGAGCACCCTGAATTTCCCGCCGTACAACTCTATTACGAGCGTCTGACCGAGCGTGAGGGCTACACCACCTGGGGCCGCAACGGCAAACCCTGATCCTGTCCCGGTGCCAGGCCTGTGATTTCGCAGGCTAGCGCGCCGGTGCGTTTTAGTGCCCACGTATAACGCTCATCAAACGGATAACAGCAGGAGAGGCGCAGTGCATGTTTATAACGGTCGCTCAGCGAATAGAGCGCTCCCGGCGTCACGCAAATCTGCTCCTGTAATAACCGATGGAACATCTCCACGGTATCCACTTTCCCTGGCAACTCCACCCAAAACACAAAGCCTCCTTTTGGCAGCGTCGCGCGTGTCCCCTGCGGAAAATGGCGCGCCATGATGCCGCGCGCCGCATCGAGATTGGCGGCATAGCGGCGGCGCAGCGAGCGCAGATGATGATCGTATCCGCCGCTGGCGAGGAATTCGGCGAGGGTTTCACACAGCAACCGCGATTCAGACATCGAAGAGACAGCTTTCAAACGGGCGATGGTCTGATGGAAACGACCGGCCGCGGTCCAGCCCACGCGGAAATCCGGCGCCACGGTTTTGGTAAAGCTGGTGCAGTAAATCACCCAGCCCTCGCTATCAAAGGCTTTCACCGGCGGCGAGAGTGGCCAGTCAAACTGCAGCTCGTCATACAGCCCATCTTCCAGCATTGGAATATGGTAAGTATTCACTAACTTTGCCAGCCGCTTCTTATTTTCCAGTGGCATCACATAGCCAAGAGGATTCTGCGCGCCGGGCATGGCGATCAGCGCCTGAATACGCTTCTCCTGCAGCAGCATCTCCAGCGCATCCAGCGACAGTCCTTGCTGAGGATCGGTGGGGATTTCCAGCGCTTTCAGGCCCAGTGACGCCAGCAGGGGGAACAGGAAGAAGTAAGTGGGAGATTCCAGCCCAATGCAGTCGCCAGGCTTGGTCACCGCCCGCAGCGCCAGCTGTAACGCTTCCATGCATCCGTGGGTGAGGGTGATCTCTTGCGCGGTCAGATTGATACCGGTGTGCAGACTGCGACGTGCAATCTCCTCCCGTAAGCGCTCACTACCCGGCGGGAGCGCATAGCGCCCGACGATGTCGGGATTGTGCCGTAAAATGCCCGAGGTAATTCGGCCTAAGCGCGCTGCCGGATAAAAGGTGCCATCCTGCGGACAGGCCAAAGAGATATTGGTGTAATCGGCATTATTCTGCGCGGCAAACACCTGCTCAATCAGTTCCAGCTTCTGCGTGCTCGGGTCGTTGATTTTCGCGGGCAGCGGTTTGACCGGACGCGTCACGGCTGGCATCACGCCACGCACGTAATAGCCCGATTGCGGACGCGCTTCAATCAGGCCGCGATCTTCAAGGATTTGCCAGGCATTAAGCACCGTATTGACGCTAACCTGATGCGATTGTGCCACACGGCGGATGGCGGGCAGCCGTTTTCCCGGTTTCAGCGTGCCCTGATGAATCGACTCGGCAAAGCTATCTGCCAGCTGCTGATACAGCGTTTGACCGGATGAAAGGGGAAGGGACACAAAAGCCTCCGCGTGCGATGGGTACAATCTAAATTAATATTAACTGTATCCATTACAATAGTGGTTTTGTGTCTCTGTTTCCATCACCCGGTACGCATTAGCATGATGTTAACTTTGGACCATCAGGAAGCGCATCATGCTCGACCCTTCATTCTTCAGCTACGTCACGGTGATGTCGATCACCCCCGGCCCGAACAACCTGCTGCTCGCCACATCGGGCGTCAATTTTGGTTTCAAGCGCACCTTGCCGATGCTGTTTGGCATTCTGGTGGGCTGTGCGATACAGATGCTGTTGGCAAGCATGGCGTTGGATGTATTACTGCACTGGATGGCATCCATTCGTTTACCACTCACGGTGGTGGGATGCAGTTACTTGCTGTGGCTGTCATGGAAAATCTTTCGTGCCGCAGCGCCAGAAGCGCGTGAGCGTCCGCGCCCGATGACGCTAGTGGGCGGCATCTGTTTTCAGGCGGTGAATCCCAAAGCCTGGCTGATGGTGACTAACGTGGCGCTGATGTACGCCAACAGCAACGGCGTCATCACAGTATTGCTAGGATTTGCCGCATTGAACTTACCTTGCATCCTGATCTGGGCCGCGATGGGGGATCGTCTGCGCAGTCATCTGCAAGTGGCGTGGAAACGTCAGGCGTTTAACAGTTTGATGGCAATGTCGCTGGTGGCCACCACGGCCTGGATGCTGTACGACGCGGTACTGCTGAGCT
>AEWW01002422.1_pt1 | contig 12535 bp, 9 predicted proteins | sample 267848 | NCBI WGS metagenome assembly AEWW01 (sample SAMN00713649, study PRJNA62039) | ant fungus garden metagenome | place: Panama: Gamboa | collected Apr-2009 | depth 0.5 m m | reverse complement strand
GTACCTTCCTCGACGATCTTTGATCGATCATCCCCTTTTACTGCCAGAGAATGTGTGCAGTAACCGGGTTTAAATCAAAGAAAAGTGATGCGGGCAAACACGCATCGCTTTCCTTGTGTAATCATTTATCCATTGTTTAAATCTTAAGCGGCCGTGATGGCCCGGGAGCGAACCGTGGAAATGACCCATGCACAACGACTGATCCTCTCCAATCAATACAAAATGATGGCGATGCTTGAGCCGGAAAATGCGGAGCGCTATCGCCGCTACCAGACCATCATCGAACGGGGCTACGGCCTGCAACTGCGCGAACTCGACAAAGAGTTTGGCGAGCTAACGGAAGCCACCTGCCGCCAACTCATCGATATTATGGAAATGCACCATGCGCTGCATGTCTCCTGGTCGAACCTGAAAGAAGCCAATAATATCGAAGAGCGCCGTCTGGCGTTTCTCGGCTTTGATGCGGCCACCGAGGCGCGCTATCTCGGCTATGTGCGCTTTATGGTGAACGTCGAAGGACGCTACACCCATTTTGATTCTGGAACTCACGGCTTCAATGCTCAGACGCCGATGTGGGAAAAATACCAACGTATGCTGGCGGTGTGGCACACTTGTCCGCGTCAGTATCATCTTAGCGCGAACGAAATCGCGCAGATTCTCAATGCCTGAATAAGGAGCGACGCGTGGAGTACAGGGGTTTTCTGTTTGATTTGGACGGTACGTTGGTGGATTCGTTGCCTGCGGTGATCCGCGCATGGTCATTGTGGGGCGAGCGCCAGGGTCTTGCGGCGGAAGAAGTCCTGAACTTCATACACGGTAAGCCAGCGATCAATTCACTGCGCCATTTTATGGCAGGCCAGTCTGAAGAGGCGATTCAGGCGGAGTTTATGTGGCTTGAGCGTTTAGAAGCAGAAGACACGCAGGGCGTGCAAGCGATTCCGGGGGCAAAGGCATTGCTCGCCACACTCAACGAACTGCAGATTCCCTGGGCGATAGTGACCTCAGGATCTATCCCGGTGGCTCACGCGCGTCACAAAGCGGCGGGTTTACCCATGCCGGAAGTGTTCATTACCGCAGAAAACATCAAATTGGGTAAACCGAACCCGGAGCCGTATCTGCTGGGTGCTGAACGCCTGGGGCTGCCTGCAGCGGAATGCGTTGTGGTTGAAGATGCGCCCGCTGGCATTATTGCCGGGCTGGAAGCGCGCAGTGCAGTGGTTGCGGTTAATGCCCCCACGGATGCCCCGCGCCTGAATGAAGTGACCTGGCAGGTGAAAACACTGGAACCGCTGGTGGTTTCACCTACAGAAAACGGCATGTTTACGCTTTCTGCCAACGTCTGACAGAACGGGCCATAGCGGCCCGTTTTTTATAATGGGGTATCCTGAGAAATTTCATCCAGCGACAGGCTAAAGCTTGGAATGAATATCTCTACAAAGTAATCCATTTCGGGGGAACGACGCTGTGACAATGTTTTCTCCAGACGTGCCTTAGCCAGCAAAAACTCGTTATTTCCTGCTGACAGCTCTTCCAGACATTTCACGTAGGCGCACAGCGCGTCAGCCTGCTTCACCACCGCTTGTTCACTCTCGCTATGCAAATGCTCGTCAATCAACGGACGGTAGGCATCCTGCAATTCCGGCGGCAACATCTCGATCAACTTCTGCTGAGCGATCTTTTCGATCTTTTTGTACTCATGAGCAATTTGCGCGTTGTAATACTTCACCGGCGTGGGTAAATCACCGGTCAGCACTTCACTGGCATCGTGATACAGCGCCAGCATCGCAATACGCTCTGCATTGAGATTGCCGTTAAATTTTTTGTTTTTGATGATGGCCAACGCATGTGCCACCATCGCCACCTGAAGACTGTGTTCAGAGACATTTTCGGTGCGAACGTTGCGCATCAATGGCCAGCGATTGATCAGTTTAAGACGGGAGAGATGAGCAAAAAAGTGGCTACGGGTCATAGACGGTTCCTGTTCTCACGGCGGGGAAGGAGTGCCTTCCCCGAGATGAAAACAGTATATACCCTTCATACTTCGGGTTGCATGTGCGTTAGCTGCGTTCACTTACCCAAGTCGCTCAAGCAAGTAAGCAACCTGAATTCATTCACTTGCTGCCTGCATGCATTGCGGGTCAGTGTGTCAGACTACTGACGATAGCCTTGCAGGAAACGACCAAATTTATTGATCGCCATTTCCAGATCATCAACACGTGGCAAGGTGACGATGCGCACGTGATCCGGCCATGGCCAGTTAAAGGCGGTACCCTGAACCAGTAGCACTTTCTCTTGTAACAGGAAATCCAGCACCATTTTTTGATCGTCAAAGATGTTGAATTTCTTGGGATCGATGCGTGGGAACATGTACAAAGCGCCTTGCGGTTTCACGCAGCTGACGCCCGGAATGTCGTTGATCAATTCCCAGGCACGTTGGCGCTGTTCATACAAACGACCACCAGGTGCAATAAACTCGCTGATACTTTGATAGCCACCTAACGCCGTTTGAATCGCATGCTGAGCAGGCACGTTGGCGCACAAACGCATCGACGCCAGCATCTCCAGCCCTTCGATATAGCCCTTAGCGTGTTTCTTCGGACCGTTTAACACCATCCAACCCTGACGGAATCCCGCAACACGGTAGGTTTTAGACAGGCCATTAAAGGTCACGGTCAGCAGATCCGGCGCCAGTGCCGCAATCGAATGGTGCTGTGACTCGTCATACAAAATCTTGTCGTAGATTTCGTCAGCGAAAATGATCAGGTTGTGCTGACGCGCAATCTCCACCACTTCCATCAGCAGTTCTTTGCTGTACACCGCACCCGTTGGGTTGTTCGGGTTAATGATGACGATGCCACGCGTGCGCGGGGTTATCTTACTGCGGATATCGTCCAAATCCGGGAACCAGCCCGCAGACTCATCACACAGATAATGCACAGCTTTACCGCTCGACAGCGACACGGCTGCCGTCCATAACGGATAATCTGGCGCAGGTACCAGCATCTCATCACCACTGTTCAGCAATGCTTGCATCGCCTGCACAATCAGTTCAGAGACACCGTTACCAATGTAGATATCTTCGACGGTAACATCGCGCATATCACGCGCCTGGTAGTGCTGCATAATCGCTTTACGCGCCGAATACAGCCCTTTTGAATCACAATAGCCTTGCGAACTCGGCAGGTTGCGAATCACATCAACCAGAATTTCATCAGGGGCTTCAAAACCAAACGGGGCAGGGTTGCCGATGTTGAGTTTGAGAACTTTATTACCTTCTTCTTCCAGACGCTTAGCTTCTTTCAGTACCGGGCCACGGATGTCATAACAGACATTTTCCAGCTTGCCGGATTTATCAATTTGAAAATTCATCGTTACCGCCTTAACGGGCAGAGTCCTTTAACCTGCCACCAAAATCAAACCTGCCCAATTTACTCCTCTCACTGTCACAAAAGAAGGGCGGCTTAAGGTTTTGGCGCGTTTGCCAATGATTCCTGTCTTGGGTGGCGTAAAACGCAGTTTGCGAAGGTTAATCTGGTTAATAACTCTATTGTTTGATTTTTTTGTAATATAAAATGCTGGTGGTTTGTGCTGGCACTGTAAAGCCGCTAATCCATGGGTATTGGAGGTCATTAAGAAATTTTTTATTTACATCCTGCAAATAAAACCATTAGCGACCTGATGAAATAGTTAAAGAAATCTTGTTGGATGTCGAAGAACTAAACAGTGCCGTTGCAGCCATCGCTGGTGCCATTAAATGTCATGCATTCTTAATCAGTTTAAGGTGGCAGCATGAAGCGCTGCGAAGTGACCTATTCTGATAACTGCAGCAGGTTAAATAGCATTTACACTGTAACTTTAACGCAGCTGCAGCAGTTTAAGAACCTGGGGGGTTAAAAAATGAGCGCTGTTGTGGCAGGATGTGGCGGAAAAGGGATTTGGTCAAAAAATGCGATGATTTGATCGAAAACATTTCCCTTTAAAGCGTAAAAATGATTAAGTATAATTTATTATTTGATGCACTTTATCGCTTCGCATCAGCATAACATGATGTTATCTCTTTTTGACCCGCAGGCCGTTTTCGCGGGAAACTAGACAACTACGCAGCTTCCAGCATCTGTGCGACATACGTCTTCGTACCCGAAGTTGTTCTGTCTTATTAGACGGCACTCCTCTGAATGCAGAGTGACGTATCCGTCGGCATCCGCCTGACACGATTTTTCCATGACAGCTCCACACAGGGCTGTCATTAAGCACCATTACCTCTTATCTATTTGATAAGTAGGGTAATACACCAGGGTAGTAGTTTTAAAAAATCTTATAAGTGAAGAAAAAACATGACTAATGCAAATCGTCCGATACTGAATCTCGACCTCGATCTGCTGCGTACTTTTGTTGCTGTTGCTGACTTGAATACTTTTGCGGCGGCGGCTGCAGCAGTGTGCAGAACGCAATCCGCAGTAAGTCAGCAGATGCAACGTCTGGAACAATTGGTAGGTAAAGAGCTGTTTGCCAGACATGGACGTAATAAACTGTTGACGGAGCATGGCATCCAGTTGCTAGGCTACGCCAGAAAGATCCTTCGTTTCAATGACGAAGCGTGCACCTCTTTAATGTACAGCAACATCCAGGGCGTACTGACCATCGGCGCCTCCGATGACACTTCCGATACCATTCTGCCGTTCCTGCTTAACCGCGTAACGTCGGTCTATCCGAAGCTGGCCATTGATGTGCGCGTCAAACGCAACCCGTTCATGATGGAAATGCTGAATCAGGGTGAGGTTGATCTGGTTGTCACCACGTCCAGTCCTGGTAATTTCACCCATCAGGTCCTGCGTACCTCACCGACGCTTTGGTACTGTGCTGCGGATTACATCTTCCAGCGCGGCGAAGCCATTCCACTGGTGCTGCTGGATGAACCAAGTCCGTACCGTGACATGGCGATCGATCACCTGAATGAAGCGGGCATCCCATGGCGCATTTCATATGTTGCATCAACGCTGGCAGCAGTGCGTGCGGCAGTGAAAGCGGGTCTGGGTGTCACAGCACGCCCGGTTGAGATGATGAGCCCAGAGCTGCGTGTGATGGGTGCAGCTGAAGGGCTGCCGGTATTGCCCGATACTCAGTACCTGCTGTGCCGTAATCCAGACAGTGATAACGAGTTGGCGCTGGCGATCTTCAACGCGATGCAGTCCACCAACGATCCTTACAATCTGACGGCAAATCCAGATGGCACCCTGCTGCTGGATGACGAAGAGTAAGGTCAACAATAGCGGGTTATTCCTTCACGTTGGAATAGCGGATAATTGTTAAAACTTATTAAAATGAGCCTTAGACTGATAAACATCAGCTAAGGCTTTTTTTATGCATTTTAATTCACGCTTTCTAACGCGATTCACCACCAATAATTTTCCTCTCTTCCTGAAAAATGGAAATTGTTCCATTTTTGTTCAAAGTGGAACTTCTTTATCATTCCGTGCCATCTTTCCCAGGGCATTTGCCTGTACCGATCGCCGATTTTTACAGCAAAAAACACCGTTATGTGTTCTGGATCAAAAAAATACCCCCTATAAGGGGGGGGAAATCCCTGTAAGACCTGTCAAAATATGATTGTTAAATGCACGATCCATGCATGTGAATACCCGCTACACTGAAATTAACCTCACAAACTGAAGCGATTTAGCTGGTATGATGGGGTTCATTTGTTAATAATATGCTACGGGTGTTAATTAATGTTTGGATGCTTTTGTCAAAGTTGACAAAAGGTTATAGAAAGGAGTAAAAAACCCCATAAAATTGCTGCTTATTTGATAATGACAGCATAGTTTACAAGGTTTTTTATCCTTCCCTTGAATTCATGTGGTGTGTTTGCTGCAACAGTGCAGGATGCCAGCGCCACTTTTGATGAGTAAGCAAAGAGTATGTCGACAACCACAGAAGTGATCGCTCATCACTGGGCGTTTATTGTTTTTATTGTTATTGCATTTGGCCTGTGTGCCTTCATGTTGACCGGCGGTTGGTTGTTAGGTGGACGTGCGCGGGCACGCCATAAAGACACCCCGTTTGAATCGGGTATCGAATCCGTCGGTGATACCCATATTCGCCTCTCCGCTAAATTCTATCTGGTTGCGATGTTCTTCGTTATTTTCGACGTCGAAGCCCTCTATTTATACGCCTGGTCGACTTCAATCCGTGAGAGCGGATGGGTCGGCTTTGTCGAAGCCGCAATTTTCATTTTGGTGCTATTGGCAGGCCTGGTTTATCTGGTGCGCATCGGTGCACTGGATTGGGCTCCTGCGCGTCGTCGCGTAGTGGTCAAATCAATTCCGGTCAGTCACAACCACACCAACCCTCATAAGCAGTAAAAGCGAGGCAATAAGATGGACTACACGCTGACACGCGTAGACCCGAACGGCGGCGGTGATAACGATCGCTATCCGCTGCAGAAACAGGAGATTGTTACCGATCCTCTGGAGCAGCACGTTCATCGCAGCGTCTATATGGGCAAGCTCGAGCATGCCCTGCATGACATGGTGAACTGGGGTCGTAAAAACTCTCTCTGGCCGTACAACTTCGGTCTTTCCTGTTGCTACGTGGAAATGACCACGTCATTCACTGCGGTGCATGACGTGGCGCGTTTTGGTGCGGAAGTTATGCGCGCCTCCCCACGTCAGGCTGACTTTATGGTGATCGCCGGTACGCCGTTTACCAAAATGGCGCCGGTTATTCAGCGTTTGTATGACCAAATGCTGGAACCAAAATGGGTGATTTCCATGGGTGCCTGCGCTAACTCGGGCGGCATGTACGACATCTATTCAGTGGTGCAGGGCGTGGATAAATTCCTGCCGGTCGACGTGTATATTCCAGGCTGCCCACCGCGTCCTGAAGCTTATATGCAGGCGCTGCTGCTGCTGCGTGAGTCCATCGGTAAAGAGCGCCGTCCACTGTCGTGGGTGGTGGGCGATCAGGGCGTTTATCGCGCCAATATGCAGCCAGAGCGTGAGAGAAAACGCGGCGAGCGTATTGCCGTCACTAACCTGAGAACGCCAGACGAAGTCTAAGCTTCCCGTACACGGATGGCACAACGGCCGCAGCAGAACATCACAATTTAATGTGCGCCGCCATCCTGACGCCTTCTTTTAGCGCCTGATTACAGGCCGGAATGGTGAGTAACGTATGACAGATTTAACCACGCAAGATCTCGCTCAGCCTGCATGGCAAACCCGCGACCACCTGGATGATCCAGTGGTCGGCGAGCTGCGTAACCGTTTTGGGCCGGATGCCTTTACCGTTCAGGCCACCCGCACCGGAATTCCGGTCGTCTGGGTGAAGCGTGAACAGTTACTGGAAATTGTCGAATTCCTGCGTAAGCTGCCGAAGCCGTACGTCATGCTGTATGACTTACACGGTTTTGATGAGCGTTTACGTACCAACCGCGCGGGTTTACCTGCCGCGGATTTTTCCGTTTTCTATCACCTGCTGTCGATTGAACGCAACCGCGACATCATGCTCAAGGTGGCGCTGTCTGAAAACGATCTGAATGTGCCCACCATCACCAAAATCTTCGCCAATGCCAACTGGTATGAGCGCGAAACCTGGGAGATGTTTGGTATCACGTTCCAGGGGCACCCACACCTGACGCGCATCATGATGCCGCAGACCTGGGAAGGCCATCCGCTGCGTAAAGATTACCCGGCGCGTGCCACTGAATTCGATCCGTTCGAACTGACCAAGCAGAAAGAAGATCTGGAGATGGAGGCACTGACCTTCAAGCCCGAAGATTGGGGCATGAAGCGCAGTACCACCAATGAGGACTTCATGTTCCTCAACCTCGGTCCGAACCACCCATCAGCACACGGTGCCTTCCGTATCATCCTGCAGTTGGATGGTGAAGAGATCGTCGACTGTGTGCCTGACGTCGGTTATCACCACCGTGGTGCCGAGAAGATGGGCGAGCGCCAATCCTGGCACAGCTACATTCCGTACACCGACCGTATCGAGTATCTCGGCGGCTGTGTGAACGAGATGCCTTACGTGCTGGCGGTAGAAAAATTAGCCGGTATCACCGTGCCAGATCGCGTCAACGTGATCCGCGTGATGCTGTCTGAGCTGTTCCGTATCAACAGTCACTTGCTGTACATCTCCACCTTTATCCAGGACGTGGGTGCCATGACGCCGGTGTTCTTCGCCTTCACCGACCGTCAGAAAATTTATGACGTGGTTGAAGCGATTACCGGTTTCCGTATGCACCCAGCCTGGTTCCGCATCGGCGGCGTGGCGCACGATCTGCCGAAAGGGTGGGAGCGTCTGCTGCGTGAGTTCCTCGACTGGATGCCGAAGCGTCTGAAAGAGTATGACAAAGCCGCACTGCGCAATACCGTGTTGATGGGCCGTTCGCAGGGCGTTGCGGCCTATAACATGGACGAAGCGCTGGCGTGGGGCACCACTGGTGCTGGCTTACGCGCCACCGGTCTCGACTTTGACGTGCGTAAATGGCGTCCGTATTCAGGCTATGAAAACTTCGATTTTGAGATCCCTGTTGGCGCAGGCATTAGTGATGCCTACACCCGCGTTCAACTGAAAATGGAAGAGATGTGGCAGTCACTGCGCATTCTGGAACAGTGCCTGAAAAACATGCCGGAAGGCCCGTTCAAAGCGGATCACCCGCTGACCACGCCGCCACCAAAAGAGCGCACGCTGCAACACATCGAAACCCTGATCACGCACTTCCTGCAAGTTTCGTGGGGCCCGGTCATGCCGGCCAACGAATCCTTCCAGATGATTGAAGCGACTAAAGGGATCAACAGCTACTACCTGACCAGCGATGGCAGCACCATGAGCTACCGCACCCGTGTGCGTACGCCAAGCTTCCCGCATCTGCAGCAGATCCCATCGGTGATCCGCGGCAGCCTGGTATCCGACTTGATCGTATACCTCGGTAGTATCGATTTTGTTATGTCAGACGTGGACCGCTAATTATGCACGATCAAAAAATTGCCATTCACACTATCGACCCTGATGAGGTCTTTGTGCTGAGCGAGACCGAGCACCACGCTATTGAGCACGAAAAACACCATTACGAGGATGCACGCGCCGCCTCAATTGAAGCGTTGAAGATCGTGCAGAAGCAGCGTGGATGGGTGCCAGATGGCGCCATCAATGCCATTGCTGAAGTGTTGGGCATTCCAGCCAGTGACGTAGAAGGTGTGGCGACGTTTTACAGCCAGATCTACCGCACGCCGGTTGGCCGTCACGTCATTCGTTATTGCGACAGCGTGGTGTGCCACATCACCGGTTTCCAGGGCATTCAGGCTGCGCTTGAGCAGAATCTGAATATCAAGCCGGGCCAGACCACAGCCGATGGCCGCTTTACCCTGCTGCCAACCTGCTGCCTGGGCAACTGTGACAAAGGCCCAACCATGATGGTGGATGAAGATACACATGTTCATCTGACCCCGGAAGGCATCGCCAATCTGCTGGAGCAGTATCAATGACCATTAAACAGATCATTCGTACTGCGGAAACGCATCCACTCACCTGGCGTCTGCGCGACGACAAGCAGCCGGTGTGGATTGATGAATATCGCAGTAAAAACGGTTATGTCGGCGCTGATAAAGCACTGAAAGGCATGAGCCAGGACGAAATCGTTGCGGCAGTGAAAGACTCCGGTCTAAAAGGTCGCGGTGGCGCAGGCTTTAATACCGGCCTGAAGTGGAGCCTGATGCCGAAAGACGAATCCATGAACATCCGTTACCTGCTGTGTAACGCCGATGAAATGGAGCCGGGCACCTATAAAGACCGCCTGCTGATGGAGCAAATGCCGCACCAGTTGGTGGAAGGTATGCTGATCAGTGCGTTCGCCTTGAAAGCCTATCGTGGCTACATCTTCTTACGTGGCGAGTACATCGAAGCGGCCGTGCATCTGCGCCGTGCGATTGCCGAAGCCACCGAAGCGGGATACCTCGGTAAAAACATCCTCGGTACCGGTTTCGATTTTGAACTGATCGTGCACACCGGCGCGGGACGTTACATCTGTGGTGAAGAGACCGCGCTGATCAACTCACTGGAAGGACGCCGTGCGAACCCGCGTTCTAAGCCACCGTTCCCGGCGAGTGCGGGCGTGTGGGGCAAGCCAACCTGCGTCAACAACGTGGAAACTTTGTCCAACGTCCCAGCCATCTTCCTCAACGGCGTTGACTGGTACAAGAACATCTCTACCAGCGAAGACACCGGTACCAAAATGATGGGCTTCTCTGGCCGCGTGAAAAATCCAGGCGTGTGGGAGCTGCCATTTGGCACTACCGCGCGTGAGATTCTGGAAGATTATGCCGGTGGCATGCGCGATGGCCTGAAATTCAAAGCCTGGCAGCCAGGCGGTGCGGGTACCGACTTCCTGACCGATCAACATCTTGATCTGCCAATGGAATTCGCCAGCATCGGTAAAGCGGGTAGCCGTTTAGGCACGGCATTGGCGATGGCGGTCGATCATGAAATCGGCATGGTTTCGCTGGTGCGTAATCTGGAAGAATTCTTTGCGCGCGAGTCCTGTGGCTGGTGTACGCCGTGCCGTGATGGCTTGCCATGGAGCGTGAAGATCCTGCGTGCGCTGGAGCAGAAAAAAGGCCAGCCGGGTGACATCGAAACCCTGCTGCAACTCTGTCGCCAACTCGGCCCAGGGAAAACCTTCTGTGCCCACGCACCGGGTGCCGTTGAGCCATTGCAGAGCGCGATTAAATATTTCCGTGAAGAGTTTGAAGCCGGCATTGCGCCGCAGGTGTTTGGCAATACCCGATCGATCGGTGGTATTCAGCCCAACCTGCTGAAAGCGCGCTGGTAATCAGCCGCCGTACACGGAATTCACCCTGCGCCGACACGGCGCGGGGGACAGAATTAGATGTTTAACGCTCGTCTTAGGGCGAGCCTTACGGAAGCATGTTCACTATGGCTACAATCCATGTAGACGGTAAAGAATATGATGTGAACGGAGCGGACAACCTGTTGCAGGCGTGTCTCTCTCTGGGCCTTGATATTCCTTATTTTTGCTGGCATCCGGCGCTGGGAAGCGTGGGAGCCTGCCGCCAGTGTGCGGTGAAGCAATTCCAGAATGCCGAAGATACCCGTGGTCGTCTTGTTATGTCATGCATGACACCGGCGTCGGACGGCACCTTTATTTCCATCGACGATGGCGAAGCGAAAGAGTTTCGTGAAAGCGTGGTGGAATGGCTGATGACCAACCATCCGCACGACTGTCCAGTGTGCGAAGAGGGCGGTAACTGCCATCTGCAAGATATGACGGTGATGACGGGCCACAGCTTCCGTCGTTACCGCTTCACCAAACGTACGCACCAGAATCAGGATCTCGGCCCGTTCATCTCCCATGAAATGAACCGCTGTATCGCCTGCTATCGCTGCGTGCGTTACTACAAAGATTACGCAGACGGCAAAGATCTCGGCGTTTACGGTGCCCACGACAACGTTTACTTCGGTCGCCCGGAAGATGGCACGCTGGAGAGCGAGTTCTCCGGTAACCTGGTCGAGATCTGCCCGACCGGCGTATTCACCGATAAAACGCACTCCGAACGCTACAACCGTAAATGGGATATGCAGTTCGCACCGAGCATCTGCCAGCAGTGCAGCGTGGGTTGTAACACCAGCCCAGGCGAGCGTTATGGTGAACTGCGTCGTATCGAAAACCGTTACAACGGTACCGTAAACCACTACTTCCTGTGTGACCGTGGTCGTTTCGGTTATGGCTATGTGAACCGCAAAGATCGTCCACGTCATCCAGTACAGAAGCGCGGCAACGATTGGGTCAGTCTGAATGCCGAACAAGCGGTGAATGCCGCGGCTGACGTACTGCGTCAGGCGAAGCGTGTGATTGGGATTGGATCACCGCGTGCCAGCATTGAAAGCAACTTTGCGCTGCGTGAACTTGTCGGTGCGGAAAACTTCTCCACCGGTATGCCTGCCGCTGAGCAGGCACGCGTTGAGTTGATGCTGAAAGTACTGCAGGAAGGCGGTATTTACACGCCATCACTGCGCGAAATCGAAAGCTACGATGCGGTGCTGGTGCTGGGTGAAGACCTGACTCAGGTCGGTGCGCGTGTCGCACTTTCTGTGCGTCAGGCGGTGAAAGGTAAAGCACGTGAAATGGCAGCAGCCCAGAAAGTGGCTGACTGGCAGATCGCGGCGATCCTGAACATTGGTCAGCACGCCAAACATCCGCTATTTGTCACCAACGTTGATGAAACCCGTCTTGATGATATCGCGGCGTGGAGCTATCGCGCACCGGTGGAAGATCAGGCTCGTCTCGGCTTCGCTATTGCCAATGCGCTCGATGAAGCAGCTCCAGCCGTCAGTGGCTTTGACAGCAAGCTGAATGGCAAGCTGGATGTGGTGGTACAGGCGTTAGCCGGTGCCAAAAAACCACTGATTATTTCTGGTACTCACTCTGGCAGCACCGCGATGATTGAAGCGGCCGCCAACGTGGCGAAAGCACTGAAAGGTCGCGGTGCCGATGTCGGTATCACTTTCCTTG
>AEWW01030615.1_pt1 | contig 12556 bp, 13 predicted proteins | sample 267848 | NCBI WGS metagenome assembly AEWW01 (sample SAMN00713649, study PRJNA62039) | ant fungus garden metagenome | place: Panama: Gamboa | collected Apr-2009 | depth 0.5 m m | reverse complement strand
TGTTCCTCATTGATTTCTGCGGCTAGCCTTCTGGCGCGAGGTTTTCTATCATATTGCTTTCCTGCGAATCCTGGGCGCACCCATGCACGATATTTTTAATATGCTGCTGGCGGTTTTTGACCGCGCGGCATTAATGCTCATTTGCCTCTTTTTTCTTATCCGCTTACGCCTGTTTCGCGAACTGCTGCATAAATCGGCGCATACGCCTCGCGAGCTGCTGGCGGTCACCGCCATCTTCTCCATGTTCGCGCTGTTCAGCACCTGGTCCGGCGTTCCGGTAGAAGGTTCGCTGGTCAACGTACGGATTATCGCGGTGATGTCCGGCGGGATCCTGTTTGGGCCCGTGGGTCGGCGCGATTGTCGGCGTAATTGCCGGGGTACACCGCTATCTCATTGATATTGACGGTGTGACCGCCATCCCCTGCTTTATCACCAGTATTGTCGCCGGGCTGCTTTCCGGGCTTATCAACCGCAAAATCCCGAAAGCCCAGCGCTGGAAGGTGGGGATTCTGGCCGGGATGCTGTGTGAAACGCTAACCATGATCCTCGTGGTGCTGTGGGCGCCGACGCTGGCGCTGGGGATCGATATTGTCTCCAAAATCGGCATCCCGATGATCCTTGGCAGCATCTGCATCGGTTTTATTGTACTGCTGGTCCAGAGCGTGGAAGGCGAGAAAGAGGCCAGCGCGGCGCGCCAGGCAAAACTGGCGTTGGATATCGCCAACAAAACGCTGCCGCTGTTCCGTCACGTTAACAGCGAATCGCTGCGTCAGGTTTGCGATATTATTCGCAGGGACATCAATGCCGATGCGGTCGCGATTACCACCACTGACCGGGTGCTGGCCTACGTTGGCTATGGGGAAAATAACTATAACGATCGCAACAACGATATCAGCCCAACGACTCGTAAAGCTATTGAAAGCGACACCATCATCATTAAAAACAACGATGAAGCCTACAGAACGCCGGAGATCCACTCCATGCTGGTGATTCCGCTACGCGAGAAAGGTGTGGTGACCGGCACGCTGAAAATTTACTACTGCCACGCGCATCGTATTACCTCCTCGCTGCAGGAGATGGCGATCGGCCTGTCGCAAATAATCTCCACCCAGCTTGAGGTCTCCCGGGCCGAACAGCTGCGTGAAATGGCCAATAAAGCGGAACTACGCGCCCTGCAGAGTAAAATAAATCCTCATTTTCTGTTTAATGCGCTTAACGCCATCTCCTCTTCCATCCGTATGAATCCGGATACCGCCCGGCAGTTGATTTTCAATTTGTCGCGTTATTTGCGCTATAACATTGAGTTAAAAGATGACGAGCAGATCGACATCAAGCGCGAGCTATACCAAATTAAGGATTATATTGCGATCGAGCAGGCGCGATTCGGCGACAAGCTGACGGTGATTTATGATATTGATGAGGACGTCAGCTGCGTCATCCCCAGCCTGCTCATTCAGCCTCTGGTAGAAAATGCCATCGTCCACGGTATTCAACCCTGTCGGGGCAAGGGCGTGGTGACTATCGCCATCAACGAATGCGGAAACCGGGTGCGCATCAGCGTACGGGATACCGGGAACGGTATTGACCCGGCGGTGGTGGCCCGCGTCGAAGCCGACGAGATGCCGGGTAATAAAATTGGCCTGCTGAATGTTCATCATCGGGTGAAACTGCTCTACGGCGAAGGGCTGCATATCCGCCGCTTGACGCCGGGGACGGAGATTGCGTTCTACGTCCCCAACCAGCACGCCCCGGCGACTGAACCGGTATCGCTGTTGCCATGAGCGGAGAAAACATGAAAGTCATTATTGTTGAGGATGAGTTCCCGGCGCAGCAGGAACTCACCTGGTTGATTAACACCCACAGCCAGATGGAGATCGTCGGCACCTTCGACGACGGTCTCGACGTGCTGAAATTCCTGCAGCACAATAAAGTCGATGCCATCTTTCTCGACATCAATATCCCCTCGCTGGATGGCGTGCTGCTGGCGCAAAATATTAGCCAGTTCGCGCATAAGCCGTTCATCGTCTTTATCACCGCGTGGAAAGAACATGCGGTGGAAGCCTTTGAACTGGAAGCGTTTGACTACATCCTCAAGCCTTATCAGGAATCACGGATTATTAATATGTTGCAGAAGCTGTCCAGCGCCTGGCAGCAACAGCAGCAACTGGCGGTAAGCGGCACGCCCGCGCACAACCCAACCCGCGAAAACGACACCATTAATCTGATTAAAGACGAGCGGATCATCGTCACCAGCATTCACGATATTTATTACGCGGAAGCGCATGAGAAAATGACCTTCGTCTATACGCGCCGTGAATCATTCGTCATGCCGATGAACATCACCGAATTCTGCAGCAAGCTGCCGGCTGCGCACTTCTTTCGCTGTCACCGCTCGTACTGCGTCAATCTGAATAAAATCCGCGAAATTGAGCCATGGTTCAACAACACCTACGTCCTACGATTACGCGACCTTGAGTTTCAGGTGCCGGTCAGCCGCAGTAAGGTGAAAGAGTTTCGCCAGTTGATGAATCTGTAATGAGATGGGCGGCGCCAAACGCCGCCCGACTGAGAGTGGCTTAGAGTATATACCCAAGCGTCTGGCGCAGATGCGCGCCGGAGCCGAGCAGGCCAGGGTTATCATGAACGATGAGATAGACCGGAATATCCTGCACGTAGGCTTTAAAGCGCCCTTTATCTTCAAACCCGCCGCGGAAACCCGACGCCTTAAAGAACTCAAGGAAACGCGGGACAATGCCGCCCGCGATGTACACGCCGCCGAATGTGCCAAGGGTTAGCGCCAGGTTACCGCCAAAGCGCCCCATAATGACGCAGAACAGCGACAGCGCGCGGCGACAATCAATGCAGGTATCCGCCAGCGCACGTTCAGTGACGTCCTTCGGCTGTAGGTTTTCCGGCAAACGGCCATCGGATTTAACGATAGCCCGATACAGATTAACTAATCCCGGGCCGGACAAAACGCGTTCGGCGGACACGTGGCCCAACTCGTTGCGTAACTCCTCGAGAATAATGCCCTCTTCTTCGCTATTCGGCGCGAAATCGACGTGGCCACCCTCGCCCGGCAGGCTCACCCAGCGTTTATCAACATGTACCAGGTGCGCTACGCCAAGACCTGTACCAGCGCCGTAGACGGCGATCGGTTTACCTTCCGCCGGTTGCGCGCCGCCGAACTGGATCAGATGCTCGGTTTTGAGCATTGGGATCGCCATCGACACCGCGGTGAAATCATTAATGATTTCCAGATGCGCGAATCCGAGGTTCTTTTTCATCTCGGCAATAGAAAAAGCCCAGGTATGGTTGGTCATCGCCACCCAGTCGCCGGTGATGGGGCAAGCAATGGCGATGCAGCCATCCTCGACCTTCACGGCTTGTTCGTCGAGATAGACGCGTACAACGGCCTCAAGGCTTGGGTAATCGAGCCCGGAATAAGTTTTAGCGCGGGAAATCTCCCCGCTTGCGATATCACATAACGCCAGACGGGCGTTAGTTCCGCCGACGTCTCCTACTAAAGCAAATTTTGTCATTCCGTTACGGCTCCGCTAAAGTCAAAATAATTCTTTTCGCACACTGTAAATTCATGGCGACATAACAACAACGACCAACGTACAGCCGCCGGTAGTTTAGCGACATTGGTCACATTTAGACTGTAATCTATGTAACATGCCAGTTTATGTCATACACGCAACGTCAGGTTTGGCCTTAAGTTTATCGTTTCAGCACCATTTGCGCCGAAGCTCTTTACAGAGACAGGCAAAGTAGCGCTTCAGGACATTTAAAAGGAACCCTTCATGCTGCACCCGCGCGCCAGAACGATGCTGTTGTTATCGATACCCGCCATTCTTATTGGTATCGCATCCAGCCTGGTATTGATTGTGGCGATGAAGATAGCCGCAGTCCTACAGAGCATCTTGTGGAGCGACCTGCCGGCACATATCGGCATTGCCGCCGATAGTCCGCTATGGATAATTGCCATCCTCACTCTCACCGGGATCGCCGTGGGGCTGGTGGTCCGTTACAGTCCTGGACATGGTGGGCCAGATCCGGCAACCGAATCCTTAATCGGCGCGCCCATCGCCACCAGCGCGCTACCGGGATTACTGGCGGCGTTGATTCTCGGCCTCGCGGGCGGCGTGAGTCTCGGGCCGGAACATCCGATCATGGTCGTCAATATCGCGCTTGCCGTCGCCCTTGGCTCGCGTCTGTTCCCACGAGTAAGCTCGCTGGACTGGACAATCCTCGCCGCATCGGGAACCATCGGCGCGCTGTTCGGCACGCCGGTTGCCGCGGCGCTTATTTTTTCGCAAACGCTCAATAGCAGCAGCGACGTTCCGTTATGGGACCGGCTATTCGCCCCACTGCTGGCAGCGGCGGCAGGCGCATTGACGACCGGTATCTTTTTTCCATCCCAATTTCACCCTGCCGATCCCGCACTATCCACACCTGCGTATCGTCGATATTATCAGCGGCGCGATCGTCACGCTTATCGCCATCGCCGTCGGCATGGTCGCCGTGTGGTGTCTACCGCGTCTGCACGCGCTGATCCACCGGCTGAAAAATCCGGTGTTAATGCTAGGTATCGGGGGGTTTTTACTGGGGATCCTGGGCGTTATTGGCGGGCATATTACGCTGTTTAAAGGGCTGGACGAAATGCAGCAACTGGCCTCCAGCCAGACCCTTGGCGCCGGCGATTTTCTACTCATTGCCGTGGTGAAACTGGCGGCGCTGGTGCTGGCGGCCGCCTGTGGCTTCCGCGGCGGGCGTATTTTCCCGGCGGTGTTTGTCGGCGTCTCGTTGGGGCTAATGCTGCATGCCCACGTTGAAGCGGTACCGGCCGCCATTACCATCTCCTGCGCGATCCTCGGCCTGGTGCTGGTCGTTACCCGCGACGGCTGGCTGAGCCTGTTTATGGCGGCAGTGGTGGTGCCGGATACCACCCTTGCTGCCGCTGCTTTGTATCGTGATGCTCCCGGCCTGGCTACTGCTGGCCGGGAAGCCGCTGATGATTGCCAAACGCCGCGGCGATTAGCTGCGGTTGTTGCGATCTTCCAGCGCCTGGGTAACCGCGCGTAAGAAGTCAGGGATATCCATTTTCGGCAGCATAACTTCGACCATCGTTAGCTTATCGGAGTTAACGCTATCGGCCATCGCCTCCGCCAATTCGCCGGTTTGCGTTACCCGCCAACAGCGGGAAGGCGTATCCGGCGCAAAAGCATCGGGGAAGCGGCTCCAGTCCCACAACGCAATATCGTTGTAGCGCTGTTCTGGTCCGTGAATGGCGCGCTCGACGGTGTAACCCTCGTTATTCAACAGCAAAATTAACAGCTTTTGCTTATCGCGCAGCATTGAGCTCATCTCCTGGATAGTGAGCTGGGCGGCGCCATCGCCAATGATTAATACCACCCTTCTGTCCGCGGCGGCGGTCTGCGCGCCGTAAGCGGCAGGTAGCGTGAAACCGATTGAGCCCCATAGCGGTTGCACCAGCAGCGTCGCCTGGGAGGGAAGTTTTAATGAGGCGATACCGAATGCCGAGGTCCCCTGATCGGCAAGAATAATATCGCCCGGCCGCAGCTGTTTCTCGACCGTACTCCAGAAGTTTTTCTGCGTCAGATTACCCTGCGGCGCGCCGGAAGCGTCGGGCGCGATGATATCTGGCGCGCGCCATTCCGCGGACAGCTTGCCAGAAACATCAATGAGGGCCGCCAGCGCCTGATCCATCGGGATTCGGCTGAACCAATGATCGCCAACCCGCGCGGCAAACGGCTGGATTTCGATGGTTTTCTCCGTTGGCAAATGATGGGTAAAGCCGGCGGTAATCGTATCGGTAAAGCGCGTACCCACGCAGATGATGGCATCAGCGCTTTCCATCGCTTCGCGGGTTTGCGGCGCGCTGGCGATCCCGCTATAGGTCCCGGCGAACCCCGTTCCCTGTTCGTCAAATAGCCCTTTACCCATTAGCATGGTGGCGTGGGTAATCGGCGCGGACTTAACCCACTGCTGTAGTGTGTTTTGCAGACCGTAACGCTGAGCGAGAAAATCCGCCAGCAGCGACACGCGGCGACTGCTGCGCAACAGTTTGGCCGCGTGCTCGCGAAAGCCGGCAAGCTGGTTTTCATCGGCCGCCGGGCCCTTAATGACCAGCGCGCGGGCCGGCGGCACCGCGCGGGCTTTCGCCACGTCGGCAGGCAGCATCAGATACCCTGGGCGGTGGTGGGTCAGCATGTCGCTTAATACCCGGTCAATTTCGTGACAGGCGTTGCCCGCCGTTAACGTCGCCTGAGAACAGGTAATATGTTCGCTCATCCGCGAGAAATGGGTGAAATCACCATCGCCGAGGGTATGGTGCAGCAGTTCGCCGCGCTGCTGCGCGCCGGTAGATGGCGCGCCCACAATGTGCAGCACCGGGATATGTTCCGCATAGCTACCGGCCACTCCGTTTAACGCGCTTAACTCACCTACGCCATAGGTGGTTAGCAGCGCGCCGGCGCCTTTTATACGCGCATAGCCGTCTGCGGCGTAGGCCGCGTTCAGTTCGTTAGCACAGCCGACCCATCCCAAATTTTGATGGGCTATCACGTGATCGAGAAACTGTAAGTTGTAATCACCAGGTACGCCGAACAGGCGATCGATACCACAATCTACGAGACGATCCAGCAGATAATCGCCAATGGTGTAAGTCGGTTGCATATCCATAATCCTTGTTGTTGTGCAGGTAATCTGAGTATTAGATATGCGTTTTACCTGTCCAGATTGTGAGCAATAATGAGGGTGGAAAGCAAAATTTACGCGTTATCCCCATATACTCCGCATGCAACATTGATTAGTGTAAACGTATACACACCCTGTTTTGATGCGGAGGAAGTATGGTTTACCAGGCAAGCGACACGCGTTATCAGACCATGGAATACCGCCGATGCGGGCGCAGCGGCCTGAAGCTACCGGCGATATCTCTCGGTCTGTGGCATAACTTTGGCGATGAGACACAGGTCGAGGTCAGCCGCCAGTTGCTGCGTCACGCCTTCGACCTCGGGATTACCCACTTCGACCTGGCGAACAATTACGGCCCACCGCCGGGATCGGCGGAGAGCAACTTCGGGCGGATCCTGAAAGAAGATTTTCTGCCCTACCGCGACGAACTCATCATCTCCAGTAAAGCGGGCTATACCATGTGGGATGGTCCTTATGGCGACTGGGGATCGCGTAAGTATCTGGTCGCCAGTCTCGACCAGAGCCTGAAGCGGATGGGTCTTGAGTACGTCGATATCTTTTATCACCACCGCCCGGACCCGGAAACGCCGCTGGAAGAGACCATGCGCGCGTTGGATCATCTGGTTCGCCAGGGAAAAGCGCTCTACGTTGGTTTATCGAACTACCCGCTCGAGCTGGCACGTCAGGCTATCGCTATCCTCAACGATCTCGGCACGCCTTGCCTGATTCACCAACCCAAATATTCGATGTTTGAACGCTGGGTGGAAGAAGGATTATTAGCGATGCTGCAGGCCGAAGGCGTGGGAAGTATAGCGTTTTCACCGCTGGCTGGCGGGCAGTTGACCAACCGCTATCTAAACGGTATTCCGCCAGACTCGCGCGCAGCCAGCAATAGCCGTTTTTTACAGCCGGAACAGCTCACCGCCGAGCGGCTGGAAAAAGTCCGCCAGCTTGACGCCATTGCCGGGCGCCGTGGACAGAAGCTCTCACAGATGGCCCTGGCCTGGGTGCTGCGTGAAGATAAAGTGACGTCAGTGCTGATCGGCGCCAGTAAAACGGCGCAACTGGACGATGCCGTAGGCTATGTTAAGCAATCGTCAGTTCAGCGCTGAAGAGTGCGCCGCCATTGATGCGATCCTTGCGGTGTAAACTCATTTTTACTTTGGCAAAAAGTGCTATTTCTTGCGATTTAAGAGTTCCCTGATGCTACGCCTCTTTACCGGCTCGTAATATCTGGTTAACAGGTCATTAAGACCCGATCGTGAGGAGAAGAGTATGTTCAGGTCACTGATTCTGGCTGCGGTACTGCTGGCGTGTGCGCCGGTTATCGCCAATGCTGGTGAAATCACCCTGCTGCCATCGGTAAAATTACAAATTGGCGATCGTGACGGTTACGGTAACTACTGGGACGGTGGCGGCTGGCGCGACCGTGATTACTGGCGTCGTCATTATGAATGGCGCGATCACCGCTGGCATCGCCATGATAACGGCTGGCATCGCGGTTGGGATAAACGCGGCTGGGATCGCGGTCGTGCTTACGAGCGCGGCTATCGCGAAGGCTGGAACGATCGCCGTGGCGGCTGGGGCCGAGGCCCTGGCGGCGGGCGCGGACATGGTCACGGGCACCACTAATTGATAAAGGGAGCGAAAGCTCCCTTTTTTGTTGCCGTATTAATCTAATGCGGAACCAATAATCAGCCAGCCGTTCAGCGCCACCACAATCGCCACAATCAGCCAACCGATGCGTTTTACCCAGCGACTGTTTACCAGATCGCCCATTAACCGCGCATCGCTGGTAAAAATCAGCAGCGGCACCAGCGCCAGCGCAATCCCGAAGCTCAGCAATACCTGGCTCATCACCAGGATACGCGTTGGATCCAGCCCCATCATAATCACGATAAACGACGGCAGCATGGTGATAGTCCGGCGAAACCACAGCGGAATATGGAAGCGGATAAACCCCTGCATCACGACCTGCCCGGCAAGCGTTCCGACTACCGTCGACGAGAGACCGGCGGCAACCAGACTGAGACCAAAAATCGTCGCGGCGGCATGGCTAAGCAGCGGTTCGAGAGTTAAATAAGCCTGGTCGAGATCGGCCACGCCGGTGTGGCCGTTGAAGTGAAACGCAGCGGCGGCGGTCGCCATCATCGCCAGGTTAACGAAGCCGGCAATGGTCATTGCAATCGCCACGTCCCAACGCGTGGCGTTATAGCGTTCTTTGCGCGAGCCGTCGTGCAGGTTTTGCGTCAGCGATGAGTGCAGATAGATAACGTGCGGCATAATCGTCGCCCCGAGAACCCCGGCGGCAAGGAATACCGCTTCGCCATTCGGCAGGCTCGGAATAATCATGCCTTTGGCCAGCGGCGCTAACGCCGGCTGCGAGAAGATAAGCTCGACCACATACGCCACCGCCACAAACAGCAGCAGCCCGCCGATGACTTTTTCCAGCGGTTTCTGCCCGCGACGCTGCAACATCAGGATCAGGAAGGTGGCGACGCCGGTCAGCACCGCCCCCTGTAATAAGGAAATGCCGAGCAGCAGCTTAAAGCCGATGGCCGCGCCGATGAATTCAGCCAGATCGGTCGCCATGGCGATAATTTCCGCCTGTATCCAGTAAAACCACACCACCGGGCGCGGGTAATGGTCGCGGATCTGTTCCGCGAGGTTTTTACCGGTGGCGATACCGAGCTTGGCCGATAACACCTGAATCAGCATCGCCATCAGGTTCGCCCATACCACTACCCATAACAATTGATAGCCAAAGCTGGCGCCAGCCTGGATATTCGTGGCGAAGTTACCCGGATCGATGTAGCCGATGGCAGCAATGAATGCGGGCCCCATCAGTGCGAGCCTCATCTTGCGCGCTGCGCGACCGCTGCTATTCTCAACGCGACTGTTAGTCATTTTCTGCCCCTGGAAATATAGCCTTTGCTATGTTTAATGCTATCAAAATGCGAATGATTATCAAGTTCATTTAGAAAGGTGATAATGATTGCTTTGATAGGAGGGAACGATAGCAGGCCAAATAACGAAACGGGCGTGAAGCTGTGGACAACGCGCCTTTCATCAGATTAGTACATTAATGCAACTTTTAATACCTTTGCATAACATAACAAAAATGTACGATTGATCACTATTTTTGTTATTGGTCACATATCCTTGCAATAGTGTGGATTCGATCTCGTTTTATTTAGGCTTGTTGCATAGAATGTGCACGGAAATTTAACCTGCCTCATATTTGGAGCAAATATGGACCGCGTCTTGCATTTTGTCCTCGCGATCGTTGTGGTGGCTATACTGGCCTTGCTGGTCAGTCACAACCGTAAGCAGATCCGCATTCGTTATGTTATTCAATTACTTGTTATTGAAGTTTTGCTGGCCTGGTTCTTCCTGAACTCCGATGTCGGTCTGGGTTTTGTGAAAGGCTTTTCCGAGATGTTCGAGAAACTTCTCGGTTTCGCCAACGAGGCACCAACTTCGTATTCGGTAACATGAACGATAAAGGTCTGGCCTTCTTCTTCCTGAAGGTTTTGTGCCCAATCGTCTTTATTTCCGCGCTGATTGGTATTTTACAGCATATTCGCATTCTGCCGATTGTCATCCGCGCGATCGGTACCGTGCTGTCGAAAGTTAACGGCATGGGTAAACTGGAATCTTTCAACGCCGTTAGCTCGCTGATCCTCGGCCAGTCGGAAAACTTCATCGCCTATAAAGATATTCTCGGCAAAATGTCGCGCAACCGTATGTACACCATGGCGGCAACCGCGATGTCTACCGTTTCGATGTCCATCGTCGGCGCCTATATGACTATGCTGCAGCCGAAGTATGTGGTTGCCGCGCTGGTGCTCAACATGTTCAGCACCTTTATTGTTCTGTCGCTGATTAACCCGTATCGCGTTGAGCAGAGCGAAGAAAACCTGCAGATGTCCAATCTGCACGAAGGTCAGAGCTTCTTCGAAATGCTGGGCGAATACATTCTGGCAGGCTTTAAAGTAGCGATTATCGTTGCGGCGATGCTGATCGGCTTTATCGCGCTGATTTCCGCGCTCAACGCCCTGTTCGCCACCGTCACCGGCTGGTTTGGCTACAGCATCTCCTTCCAGGGGATCCTCGGCTACATCTTCTACCCGGTTGCGTGGGTGATGGGTGTGCCGGCGAGCGAAGCGCTGCAGGTAGGCAGTATTATGGCGACCAAACTGGTGTCTAACGAATTCGTGGCGATGATGGATCTGCAGAAAGTGGCAGCGACGCTCTCCCCGCGTGCGGAAGGTATCATCTCCATCTTCCTGGTCTCCTTCGCCAACTTCTCTTCTATCGGCATCATCGCCGGGGCGATTAAAGGCCTGAATGAAGAGCAAGGTAACGTGGTTTCTCGCTTTGGTCTGAAACTGGTTTACGGTTCCACGCTGGTCAGCGTGTTGTCAGCCTCTATCGCTGCGCTGGTACTGTAATCAAACTGACGTTAATAAAATAACAAGCCGGGCAGCGTTATCGCCCGGCTTTTTTACGCCTTTAATTCGCTTAACGGCTGCGGTTTGCCAATCAGGTAGCCCTGCAAATAATCGACGCCCAGCGCCAACAGCATCGCCTTTTGCGCCTGAGTCTCTACGTACTCTGCGACGACCGTAAGCTGTTTCGCCCGCGCGATTTCGATAATGGATTTCACGATAATCGCATCAAGCTGGTCGCTCTCGATTTCGTGCACGAAGCAGCCGTCAATTTTTACGATATCCGCCTGCAGGCTTTTCAGACGCTCATAGTTAGCGTAACCGGTACCAAAGTCATCAATGGCGATAGCGCAACCGAACTCACTCAGCAGCTGAATATTATGCATGCTGGTATCCGCATTCGAGAACGCCTGCTCTTCAGTTATCTCAATCGTGATATAAGCAGGCGAAACGCGATAACGCTTAAACAGCGCGATAATCTGCGCGGCGCTATCCTTTTGCATCAGCGTATACGGCAGCAAATTGACGGAGAAGCGTCGGCCGGGATGTTGATCAAGCTGGCTGAACAGCGTTTCCAGCACCAGCATATCGAAGCGCTGGCTGAGGTTAAACTGTGCAATAAGTGGAATAAACCGATCCGGCGTGATAATCGTCTCGCCGCAGCGCATACGGGTGAGGATTTCGTAATAGCCCTCCCCTCCGCATTTTGAATCGGCTGCGCGTACAGCAGGAGATTACGCTCGTTCAGCGCTTGTTTTATTTTCGTCAGCATCCGACCTGTTCGGTTGTTTGATCGGAAACCTCCTCCTGCGCGTATCTAACGCCAGCACCCGCTGCACGGCGCCAGCCTGCTCCGATAACCAACTAAGCTGGCCGAGCATAGGGTGTAATTCGGTCTCAATGCCGCTGTAACTCCCCCACGCCGCGCCAAACTCTAAATCCAGAACCTGGTTATGCCAGTTAAATTTAGCGTGGTTAAGCATCGCGACGATGTGATTTAGCCGCGCAGCCGGTTCCGGCCCCTCAATCACCAGCAATAACTCGCTACCCGGGAGCTGATAAATTTTATCGCGGTGGTCCAGTAGCGGCTGCAGACGGCGGGCTATTTGCCGCTTGCACTCTACGCGCATCATCATGCCGTAATGGCGGCTAAGGAAGTCCAGGTTTTCGATGCGCAGACTGCTAATAACAACCCGCGGCGACTGGCGCAAATGTCCTTCCAGCGCCCGCAGATTGGGTAACCCGGTTAACGGATCTTCTTCAGCCCGATCGCGCCAGCGTTGTTTAATTCTGTCGCTACGCGAATAAATATCTGTCATGTAAAACAAACAAATCGTGAATGAAATTAACACCGACAGGACAAATGACAAGGAGTACCCCGA
>AEWW01026200.1_pt1 | contig 12677 bp, 13 predicted proteins | sample 267848 | NCBI WGS metagenome assembly AEWW01 (sample SAMN00713649, study PRJNA62039) | ant fungus garden metagenome | place: Panama: Gamboa | collected Apr-2009 | depth 0.5 m m | reverse complement strand
GCCGAGGACGATCATCAGCAGTACCTGCACAAAAACCCGTACGGCTACTGCGGTATCGGCGGGATTGGCGTTTGCCTCCCCCCGCAGGCGTAATCCTGAAGAATAAGGCCGCTGGCGAGAATAATTATCGCTCTGGTGGCTTTACAGACATTTACGCTATACTACGCTGTGTCATAGCCGGTCCAGCGCCTTCGGACCGGTTTTTTATGTATTCCACATTAAAAGAGTTATCCACTTCCCTTCCGAGGATCTGGCCTCAACGGTCAGAAAAGATATGTTAAACAGTATTTTAGTAATACTTTTCCTTATTGCCGTCAGTGCGTTTTTTTCGATCTCTGAAATCTCACTGGCCGCATCGCGTAAAATCAAACTCAAATTGCTGGCTGATGAAGGCAATGTGAACGCGCAGCGCGTTCTCAAAATGCAGGAAAACCCTGGCACCTTCTTCACCGTCGTGCAGATCGGCCTCAACGCCGTGGCCATTCTGGGTGGTATCGTCGGCGACGCCGCCTTTTCCCCTGCTTTCCACAGCGTGCTGAGCCGCTACATGTCGCCGGAGCTTTCCGAGCAGCTGAGCTTTATTTTCTCCTTCACCCTGGTCACCAGCTTATTCATCCTGTTTGCTGACCTGACGCCGAAACGCATCGGTATGATTGCGCCAGAAGCCGTGGCTTTGCGCATCATCAACCCGATGCGCTTCTGTTTACTGGTCTTCCGCCCGCTGGTGTGGCTGTTTAACGGCATGGCGAACAACATCTTCCGTCTGTTTAAAATCCCGATGGTGCGTAAAGACGACATCACCTCTGATGATATTTACGCGGTGGTGGAAGCCGGTGCGCTGGCCGGGGTGCTGCGTAAACAAGAACACGAATTAATTGAAAACGTCTTTGAGCTGGAATCCCGTACCGTTCCCTCTTCAATGACGCCGCGCGAAAACGTGATTTGGTTCGATCTGCACGAAGACGAGCAGAGCCTGAAGAATAAAGTGGCGGAGCATCCGCACTCCAAGTTCCTGGTGTGTAACGAAGATATCGATCACATCATCGGCTACGTCGATTCCAAAGACCTGCTGAACCGCGTGCTGGCAAACCAGAGCCTGGTGTTAACCGGCGGCGTGCAGATCCGCAATACGCTGATCGTGCCGGATACCCTGACGCTCTCTGAAGCGCTGGAAAGCTTTAAAACCGCCGGCGAAGACTTCGCGGTGATCATGAACGAATACGCGCTGGTGGTAGGGATCATCACCCTCAACGACGTCATGACCACCCTGATGGGCGACCTGGTCGGCCAGGGGCTGGAAGAACAAATTGTCGCCCGCGATGAGAACTCATGGCTGATTGACGGCGGTACGCCAATCGATGACGTAATGCGCGTGCTCGATATCGATGAGTTCCCGCAGTCCGATAATTACGAGACTATCGGCGGCTTTATGATGTTTATGCTGCGCAAGATCCCGAAACGCACCGATGCGGTGAAGTTCTCCGGCTACAAGTTTGAAGTGGTGGATATCGATAACTACCGTATCGACCAGCTGCTGGTCACCCGTATCGATAACAAACCAACGGTGCTGGTACCGAAACTGCCTGATGTCGAAGACGCGGCAAAAAAAGAGAAAGGTGCGGCGTAAGCGGCCCTGAAAACATCAACGGCTCCCATCGGGAGCCGTTTTTTTTCGTGCCGTCATACCACGTTATGCGGTCTCTGTTTGCAGACGCATAACCTGACGATTGACCTCGGACATCACTGAGAAGTGCAGCTTGTCCTTAACCTTCGGGATAAGGATTTTGCCCTTATCAAATTCAAAAGCGCCAACGTCCTTGATGTACAACCGTCCACGAAACAGGATCTTCACGTACTTCGCCACTTGCAGCGGATTGTAGCGTTGGAAAATTTTCATTGTTGTCTCCTGCCAGGGTTACGCTCCTGCGGTGCCACAGTTAGCCCGCGTATCGGGAGCGCAAATTTTAATGCCCTAAAACTATAGTCCAGATTTCCGAAGACACCCAGTCTGTAGAAGTTTTTTTACCCTTTGATGACAATAATTCAGAATTTTCGTTTCAGGCATACGTAGTTGTTAGTATAAGTTTCCGTTTTTATTGAATGTGTGCGTTAGCACGCAAACTGGCATCACGCTTGCGGGTAATGGCGACAATTCGCACTTATCATTAAACAAGACCAAGTGGTCGGATCACCTGCATATAAAAAAGGATATCTCATGACCCTACGTAAGTTGCTGGCGGTTTCCGCCCTCCTGTTGCCGTTAATGGCTTCGGCACATAATTTTGTCGACGGTCAACGCGTCGCGCCGGTAGGCATCGCCGACCGCGGAGAACTGGTACTGAGTAACGATAAGTTTAGCTACAAAAACTGGAATAGCTCGCAGCTGGCGGGAAAAGTGCGCGTCATCCAGCATATTGCCGGGCGCACCTCGGCAAAAGAGAAAAATGCCAATCTGATTGAGGCGATTAAGGCGGCTGGCCTGCCGCACGACCGCTACCAGACCACCACCATCGTCAATACCGATGACGCGATCCCCGGTTCCGGGATGTTCGTGCGCAGCAGCATTGAGAGCAATAAACAGCTCTATCCGTGGTCGCAGTTTATCGTCGACAGCAACGGTCTCGCACGCAAAGCCTGGCAGCTCGATGAAGGCAGTTCGGCGATTGTGGTGTTAGACAAAGACGGACGTGTTCAGTGGGCAAAAGACGGCGCGCTGACCCAGCAAGAGGTACAGCAGGTCGTCGACCTGCTGCATAAGCTGCTTAATAAATAGAGACGCGGAAGCCGGGGTTGAGGAAGGATTCACGCGGCGTGTAGTCGAGGGTTTTACCCTGCCAGTCGTGAACGTGCGCCCCGGCGGCTACCGCGACCGCATGACCGGCGGCGGTATCCCAGGTGCTGGTCGGCCCGAAGCGCGGATAGAGCTGCGCCTGGCCTTCCGCCACCAGGCAGAACTTCAGCGACGAACCGATTGAGGTGGTCTGGTGCTCGCCCAGTTGCTCCAGATACTCCTGTAGTTCCGGGTCATTACCGTGGGAGCGGCTAATTACCACCAGCGGCGGGCGAGCATCGCGAACCTGAATCTGCTTGCGCACGCCGCACTCTTCTTTCCACGCCTTGCCATTTTGCGCGCTGTACATCACTTTCATCACCGGCGCGTACACCACGCCCAGCGTTGGTTTGCCGTTTTCAATCAGCGCGATATTGACGGTGAATTCACCGTTGCGCTTGATAAATTCTTTGGTGCCGTCCAGCGGATCCACCAGCCAGTAGCGCTGCCAGTGCTGCCGCACTTCCCACGCCGGCGGATCTCTTCCGACAGGATGGGGATTGCTGCATCCAGCGCCTGCAGGCCGCTGACAATGACTTTATGCGCGGCGATATCCGCCGCGGTAACGGGAGAATCATCCTTTTTGCTGCTCACATCCATCGGCTGGTTCCCATCGTAGACATCCATGATGGCATCGCCCGCGGTCCGTGCAAGCTGACATACTTGTTCTAACATTCTCCACCTCTTCTGGTTACAGTGGCGTTAACTCGTTGTTTTATTTATATCGCATCATCACCAGTTCCGCTATCTGTGATAACACTAGCGGTTTCCATTCACGCTTTTCTGGCAGAATTCACAATTCTGTAAGCAACAGAATGTAAATACATTTTCTTTTGTGCCATTGCTCATAAAAAAGGACGCCTCTGATGATTAAGTTTAGCGCAACGCTGCTGGCCACGCTGGTGGCGGCCAGCGTCAACGCGGCGACGGTCGACCTGCGGATCATGGAAACCACCGATCTGCACAGCAATATGATGGATTTCGATTACTACAAAGATGCCGCGACGGAAAAATTCGGCCTGGTCAGAACCGCCAACCTGATTGAAAAAGCCCGCGCGGAAGCGAAAAACAGCGTGCTGGTGGATAACGGCGATGTTATTCAGGGTAGCCCACTGGGCGACTATATGGCGGCAAAAGGACTCAAAGAGGGGGATGTGCACCCGGTTTATAAGGCGATGAACACCCTGAATTACGCCGTCGGCAACCTGGGCAACCATGAATTCAACTACGGTCTCGACTTCCTGCACAAGGCGCTGGCCGGGGCGAAATTCCCCTACGTTAACGCCAACATTATCGATCTCAAAACCGGCAAACCGATGTTTACCCCCTACCTGATTCAGGATACCCAGGTTCAGGATAGCGATGGTCAATCCCATACCCTGCGCATCGGCTATATCGGTTTTGTGCCGCCGCAGATCATGACCTGGGATAAAGCCAACCTCAACGGCAAGGTGAAGGTCAACGACATCACTGAAACCGCGCGTAAGTACGTGCCGGAGATGCGCGCGAAAGGCGCTGATGTGGTGGTCGTGGTTGCGCATTCCGGCCTCTCCGCCGACCCCTATCAGGCAATGGCGGAAAACTCGGTCTACTACTTAAGCCAGGTACCCGGCGTTGACGCCATTATGTTCGGCCACGCCCACGCGGTGTTCCCCGGTAAAGACTTCGCCACCATTAAAGGCGCGGATATCGCCAAAGGTACGCTAAACGGTATTCCGGCGGTGATGCCGGGAATGTGGGGCGATCATCTCGGGGTGGTCGATTTGGTGCTGAATAACGACAGCGGTAAATGGCAAGTGACGCAGGCCAAAGCCGAAGCGCGGCCTATTTACGACCCGGTGGCGAAAAAGTCGCTGGCGGCGGAAGATAGTAAAATGGTGGCGGTGCTGAAAGCCGATCACGACGCCACTCGCGAATTCGTCAGCAAGCCTATCGGCAAGTCCGCCGACAACATGTACAGCTACCTGGCGCTGGTGCAGGACGACCCAACGGTGCAGGTGGTCAACATGGCGCAAAAGGCCTATGTCGAACACTACATCCAGGGCGATCCGGATCTGGCGAAGCTGCCGGTGCTTTCCGCCGCCGCGCCGTTTAAAGTCGGCGGACGTAAAAACGATCCGGCAAGCTTTGTCGAAGTGGAAAAAGGCCAGCTCACCTTCCGTAACGCCGCCGACCTCTATCTCTACCCGAACACGCTGGTGGTGATGAAGGTAAGCGGTAAAGAGGTCAAGGAGTGGCTCGAATGCTCCGCCGGGCAGTTTAATCAGATTGACACCGCCAGCAGCAAACCACAGTCGCTGATTAACTGGGACGGGTTCCGCACCTATAACTTCGACGTGATTGACGGCGTAAACTATCAGATCGACGTGAGTCAACCGGCGCGCTACGACGGCGAGTGCCAGATGATTCACCCGCAGTCAGAGCGCATCAAAGACCTGACCTTTAACGGTAAGCCTATCGATCCGCAGGCCACCTTCCTGGTCGCCACCAATAACTATCGCGCCTACGGCGGCAAATTCGCCGGTACCGGCGACAGCCATATCGCTTTTGCCTCCCCGGACGAAAACCGTTCGGTGCTGGCGGCGTGGATTGGCGCGCAGTCGAAGAAAGATGGCGCGATCCATCCGGCGGCGGATAACAACTGGCGTCTGGCGCCGATTCACAGCAAAACGCCGTTGGATATTCGCTTTGAGACCTCGCCTGGCGACAAAGCCGCGGCGTTTATCAAAGAGAAAGCGCAGTATCCGATGCGGCAGGTAGCGACCGATGATATCGGCTTCGCTATTTATCAGCTGGATTTGAGTCAGTAATGCCTGTCCCCGGTGGCGCTGCGCTTACCGGGGCTACAAAGTGAAGCTGGCTGGTAGCCCGGATAAGGCGCCAGCCGCTATCCGGGTATAGCTACCCGGTGGCGCTGCGCTTACCGGGGCTACAAAGCGAAGCTGGCCGGTAGCCCGGATAAGGCGCCAGCCGCTATCCGGGTACAGCTCCCCGGTGGCGCGGCGCTTACCGGGGCTACAAAGCGGAGCTGGCTGGTAGCCCGGGATACATTTTCACTCCCCGTGGTTAGCCAGCACCGCGGGGAGATTCAGCTCGATCCAGTCCGCCAGCGCCGCCACCTTCTCGCTCACCTGCAGGCCGAGCGGCGTCAGGCTATATTCAACATGCGGCGGCACCACCGGATATGAAACACGGTCGATAAAGCCATCCTGTTCCAGCGCCTGTAAGGACTGCGCCAGCATTTTTTCACTGACGCCGCCCATTTTGCGTCGCAGATCGCTAAAGCGGTGGGTTCCCTCGCGTAGCGCCACCAGAATCAACACGCCCCAGCGGCTGGTCACGTGTTTTAGCACATCACGCGACGGGCACTGTTCAGCAAACAGATTCCCGTTGCGCAGTTTGTCGCTCAGCGTCGGTTCGGCCATTTTATACTTACCTTTTTGTACGTACTTACTAAAAGTTAGTTAAGGTGTTAGCTTACCACAACTGCCAATGAACACGAAGGAGAAGACCTATGATCGCGATTACCGGCGCTACCGGCCAGCTTGGCCAGCACGTACTGCATGATCTGTTAAAAACCGTTCCCGCCAGCCAGATTGTGGCGATTGTCCGCAACCCGGCAAAGGCGCAAGCGCTCAGCCAGCAGGGCGTCGTCGTGCGCCAGGCCGAGTACGGCGATGAAGCCGCGCTTACCGCCGCGCTGCAGGGGTTGATAAACTGTTATTAATCTCTTCAAGCGAAGTCGGCCAGCGCGCCGTTCAGCACCGTAACGTCATTAACGCCGCTAAAGCCGCTGGGGTGAAATTTATCGCCTATACCAGCCTGCTGCATGCCGATACCTCACCGCTGGGCCTGGCCGGTGAACATATCGAAACCGAACAAATGCTGGCCGATTCCGGTATTCCTTACGCGCTGCTGCGCAACGGCTGGTATACCGAAAACTATTTGGCCAGCGCGCCGCCAGCGCTGGAACACGGCGTGTTTATCGGCGCCGCCGGCGAAGGTAAAATCGCCTCCGCCACCCGTGCCGATTATGCCGCCGCCGCCGCTCACGTTATCGCCGGTGAGGGCCATGCCGGGAAAGTTTACGAACTGGCGGGAGATAACGCCTGGACCCTGAGCGAACTGGCTGCCGAGCTGAGCAAGCAAAGCGGGAAAAATGTGGTTTATCAAAACCTCAGCGAAGCCGATTTCGCCGCCGCGCTGAAAAACGTCGGCCTACCGGCCGGGCTTGCCGATATGCTGGCGGATTCCGATACCGGCGCGTCGAAAGGCGGACTATTTGACGACAGCCGCACCCTGAGCAAACTGATTGGCCGCCCGACCACGTCGCTTGCCGATAGCGTGAAAGGCATCATCTAATCGCTCCCTGTCAGTTTTTGCGGTTGCTTCCCGGCGCTTCATCTCTAATATTGAAGGGATGAATCGTCGGGAGACACGGCATGCAGGGCGTACCACCACAATTTAGCGATGAAAAAGACCACGCGCGCTTTCGCCATCTCGAACAACTCCCCGGCGTTGAGCTCTATCACGCCCATATTTCCCGCTATGCCTTTGAACCGCATACCCACGAAGCCTTCGGCATCGGCGTGATTGAACAAGGCGCCGAACGCTTTCGCTATCGCGGTAGTCAGCACGTCGCCTCAGCCAATTCCATCGTCACCATGAATCCGGATGAGCTCCATACCGGCGAGGCGGAAACCGCCGAAGGCTGGCGCTACCGGATGATTTATCTGGAGCCGGATCGGCTGGAGGCCTTCACCGGCGTTCGCCACTGGTGGTTCAGCGAGGTCGTGCGCCAGGAGCCGCAGCGCGCCCGGCAAATCGGCCAACTGATTTACGGCCTGTGGCACGCAGACGATCCGCTGGCGCAGCAGGGGATACTGCTCGACCTGGTTGATACCTTCCGCCCGCTGGCTCACCATTCGCCAATGGCGCCGGAAGCGGCGCATCGCTTCGATCGGGTACGCGACTACCTGCACGATAACTATATGCGTGCCGTCAGTCTTGATGAACTGGCGCAGGTCGCGGCGCTCAGCCCCTATCACTTCCAGCGCCAGTTTAAAGCCCACTTTCACGTTACTCCGCACCAGATGCTGATGGCGATTCGCCTGTGGCGCGCCAAGGCGTTTTTGACCCACGGCATGCCCGCCGCCGAAGTGGCCATCGCCGCCGGGTTAACCGACCAATCGCACTTAACCCGCGCCTTCACCCGCCGCTACGGCATTACGCCGGTGCGTTATCAAAAGCAGGTCGCCGGGCGCTAAAGCGCAATCTCATACAATATTCTTTCCCCCACGCCCTTCTACACTTGGCGCAAGCAAACTGAAGATGGATGTCATCATGATTAGCGGCGTGTTGTATGCCCTGCTGGCGGGGTTAATGTGGGGGCTGATTTTCGTCGGCCCGTTGCTGGTGCCGGAATACCCGGCGGTGCTGCAGTCGATGGGGCGCTATCTGGCGCTGGGACTTATCGCCCTGCCGCTGGCGTGGCTCGGCCGCGCGCGTCTACGCCAGCTGAAGGGTAAGGACTGGTGGACCGCGCTGGCGCTGACCATGATGGGGAACCTGATCTATTACTTCTGTCTGGCCAGCGCCATTCAGCGCACCGGCGCGCCGGTATCGACGATGATTATCGGCACCCTGCCGGTGGTACTGCCGGTGTGCGCCAACCTGCTTTATAGCCAGCGCGATGGCAAGCTGCCGTGGCGGCGGCTATTTCCGGCGCTAATCTGTATTGCGCTGGGGCTGGTATGCGTCAACGTAGCGGAGCTGCAGCACGGGCTTCCTGATTTCAGCCCGTGGCGCTATGGTTCGGGCATTCTTCTCGCGCTGATCTCCGTCGTCTGCTGGGCGTGGTATGCCCTGCGCAACGCTCGTTGGCTGCGTGAAAACCCGGATAAGCCGCCAATGATGTGGGCTACCGCGCAGGCGTTGGTCACCCTTCCGGTCTCGCTGGTCGGTTATATCGCCGCCTGTGGGTGGCTGCAGAACCAGCATATCGACTTCCCGCTCCCCTTCGGCCCGCGCCCGGCGGTGTTCATCGTCCTGATGCTGGCGATCGCCGTACTCTGTTCGTGGGTCGGCGCACTGTGCTGGAATATTGCCAGCCAGCGCCTGCCGACGGTGATCCTCGGGCCGCTGATCGTCTTCGAGACGCTGGCCGGTCTGCTGTACACCTTCCTGCTCCGCCAGAGCCTGCCGCCGCTGCTGACGCTCAGCGGGATCCTGCTGCTGGTGCTCGGCGTGGTGTCGGCGGTTCGCGCCCGCCCGGATAAACCGGTCCTGCAGGAACTGCGCGTTGAGCCAAAAAAATAGCCTGGTATCCCAAAGGGGTATTCCCATCGATATAAGATGCATTTAATATGCATCTTATATTTTTGATGACGAGGTAATTGCTATGGCTTTCCGTGACCAACCTTTGGGCGAGCTGGCGCTGAGCATCCCGCGCGCCTCCGCGCTGTTCCGTCAATACGATATGGATTACTGCTGCGGCGGCAAACAAACCCTGGAGCGCGCGGCGACGCGCAAAGCGCTGGATGTTGCGGCGATTGAAGCCGAGCTGGCGAAACTGGCCGAGCAGCCGGTCGAGCGCGACTGGCGCGCCGCGCCGTTCGCCGACATCATCGACCACATCATCGTTCGCTATCATGATCGCCACCGCGAACAGCTGCCGGAATTGATCCTGCAGGCAACCAAGGTTGAACGCGTCCACGCCGATAAACCGAACGTACCAAAAGGGCTAACCAAATATCTGACCATGCTGCACCAGGAACTCTCCAGCCACATGATGAAAGAGGAGCAGATCCTGTTCCCGATGATCAAGCAGGGCATGGGCGCTCAGGCCGGTGGTCCTATCAGCGTAATGGAAAGCGAGCATGACGAAGCGGGCGAACTGCTGGAAGTGATCAAGCACATCACCCATAACGTGACGCCGCCGCCGGAAGCCTGCACTACCTGGAAAGCGATGTACAACGGCATTAACGAGATGATTGACGACCTGATGGAGCACATCAGTCTGGAAAATAACGTGCTGTTCCCGCGTGCCCTCGCCGGAAAATCATAAAAAAAGGCGCCCGCAGGCGCCCTCTCGACATTGTCAGTTTATTGGCCACTCCGGGTGGCCTTTTTTATTTCGCCAGACGTTTTTTACCGGCAAACAGCCAGCCCGCGCCCAGCAGAACAAACCACAACGGGGTAACCATCAGCGCTTCGCGGGTATCATCTTCCAGCGTCAACAGCACCAGTACGAAGACGAAGAAAGCCATGCACACCCAGCACATCACTTTACCCAGCGGCATCTTATAGATGGACTTCTCGTGCAGCTGCGGACGCTTTTTACGATAGACCAGATAAGAGCAGAGGATAATAGTCCAGACGAACATGAACAGAATCGCCGACACCGTGGTGATCATGGTGAACGCGGCAATCACGCTCGGGTTGACCATCAGCATTACCACGCCGCCCAGCAGACACATGCAGGAGAAGGTTAAGCCCTTCGCCGGCACCGCGCGCTTCGACAGCTTGGCGAACATTTTCGGCGCCTGACCTTCCTGCGCCAGACCGAATAGCATACGGCTAGTGGAGAACACTCCGCTGTTAGCGGAAGAGGCGGCGGAAGTAGTACCACGAAGTTGATCAGACTGGCGGCAGCCGGCAGGACCAACCAGAACAAACAGCTCAACGAACGGGCTCTTGCTCGGCACGACGGAGCTCCACGGCGTCACCGACATAATCACAATCAGCGCGAAGACGTAGAACATAATGATACGCAGCGGGATGGAGTTGATCGCCCGCGGCAGTGATTTTTCCGGGTCTTTGGTTTCCGCCGCGGTAGTACCCACCAGCTCAATACCCACGAAGGCGAATACCGCTATCTGAAAGCCGGCAAAGAAACCGCTGAGGCCTTTCGGGAACCAGCCGCCGTCATTCCACAGATGCGCGAATGAGGCTTCGACGCCGGTCGGCGATTTAAAGTGCATCATCACCATCACCAGGCCGACCACAATCAGCGCCACAATGGCGACGATTTTGATCATCGCGAACCAGAACTCCATTTCGCCAAACATCTTCACGGTCGCGAGGTTCAGGCCCAGCAGCAGCAGGATAACCGCTAACGAAGCGACCCAGTCAGAAAGTCCGGGGAACCAGAACTGCGCGTAGGCGGTGATGGCGACAACGTCCGCCATCCCGGTGACCACCCAGCAGAACCAGTAGGTCCAGCCGGTAAAATACCCCGCCCACGGCCCTAACAGGTCGGAGGCGAAGTCACTGAATGATTTATATTCGAGGTTCGACAGCAGTAATTCGCCCATCGCACGCATGACGAAGAACAGCATAAAACCGATGATCATATAAACAAAAATAATGGATGGCCCGGCGAGACTGATGGTCTTGCCAGACCCCATAAACAGCCCGGTGCCGATCGCCCCGCCGATAGCAATAAGCTGAATATGCCGGTTAGTGAGATTTCGCCGTAGCGATTGTTCAGTCGTCTCCTGCTCGTCGGCAACGACTTTGACCTGATCTACCATGTGATTTTCTTCCTGTTGTACCTGTCTGTGTTGTTCAGGCTCTGTTGGCCTGTCATTTGTCGCAACCCTGGCAAGAGGGTTTATCGATATTAGGTAAGAATCGGAGGGATGAATACTATGATTTAGATATAATGTTAATTTTATGTTTAAAGTGAGTGTTATATCACCAATGTAACGCGAAACAGCTCACAAAAATACACTCAACGAACTTATATGCAATACAAAATTCCAATAAATTTATAACTTAAGGATTTTACACTGTTTTTATTGGCTCCCTCCCCCTGACAGGAGAGGAAGCCCCTGGTGCTTAAATAATGTCCAGCAGCTCAACTTCAAAGATGAGGGTGCTGAATGGCGGGATAGAAGCACCCGCGCCGCGCTCGCCATAAGCCAGGTTGTGCGGAATAGTCAGTTCCCATTTGGAACCTACCGGCATCAGGGTCAGCGCTTCGATCCAGCCGCCGATCACGCCGGTCACCGGGAATTCAGCCGGTTCGCCGCGGGCCACGGAGCTATCGAACACGGTACCGTCGATAAGTTTGCCGGTGTAGTGAACGCGTACGCGGTCGGTGCGCGCCGGGATCGGGCCTTCGCCCTGCGTCAGTACGCGGAACTGCAGGCCGGATTCAGTGCTGTTCACGCCTTCTTTTTCACGGTTTTCATCGAGGTATTTCTGGCCATCAGCGGCCATCGCCTGGAAGCGCTCGCGACGCACGGCGTCAGCGCGTTCATGGATTTCACGCAGCGCGCGGTGTACGGCTTCAACCGGCACCTGCGGCTGATTACCTTCCAGCGCATCGGCAATGCCGGCAACCAGCGCTTCCGGCAGCAGCCCCTGCAGGCCGGATTCGCTCAGTTGTTGTCCAACCTGCAAGCCGATACCGTAACTTGCCTGCGCTTCGATAGTGTCAAAAGTCGGGGTTGCCATCTTTGTTCCTTTTTTGGGTGATAAACATCTTGAGAAAAGCGTTCGAAAGCATAACAGCCATAGAGGAATGGGTAAAACTTTGTCGGCGGATGATGACAAATCTCAGCGAAACAGAAACAATAGGCGATATCAGGTTAACCTCTACCTTCAGGACGTTAGCCGTCTATACTCATAAGCAGGATAAAAATATGCGGAGCAGGAGGAAAGCCATGCCCGGGCGCTTTGAATTGACATCTACCCTGGCGAAGATCTGGCACGCCCCGGATCAACTTCGTCTCATGGATCCGCTACCGCCCATGCATCGCCGCGGCATCATCGCCGGCTTCCTGCTGGTCATTATTGGTTTCCTGCTCCCCTCCGGTGATAATAGCACGCCGGCCCAGGC
>AEWW01034784.1_pt1 | contig 12728 bp, 10 predicted proteins | sample 267848 | NCBI WGS metagenome assembly AEWW01 (sample SAMN00713649, study PRJNA62039) | ant fungus garden metagenome | place: Panama: Gamboa | collected Apr-2009 | depth 0.5 m m | reverse complement strand
CATCAGCCCGCACTAAATCTACTTCTCTTCCACCGCTGGCACATCCGGCCACGCGTGGACCACGGCTTTAATCAGCGTCGCCAGCGGAATGGCGAAGAATACCCCCCAGAATCCCCACAGCCCGCCGAAAATCACCACTGACAGGATAATCACCAGCGGATGCAGGTTAACTGCTTCTGAGAACAGCACCGGCACCAGCAGGTTCCCGTCCAGTCCCTGAATAATCAGGTATACGGCGAAACAGCTCCAGAACTCCGTACCCAGACCAAACTGGAACAGCGCCACACCGACTACCGGAATGGTCACCACAAACGCGCCGATATACGGGATCAGAACCGAGAATCCGACCAGCACCGCCAGCAGCAGCGAGTAGTTCAGTCCGAAGATCACGAAGCCAATCCAGGTCGCCACGCCCACCACAATCATCTCCAGCACTTTGCCGCGAATGTAGTTGGTGATCTGCTGGTTCATCTCCTGCCAGACCTGACCGGCGAGACTGCGATTGCGCGGCAGCACGCGGCGCACCGCGTTCAGCATCTGCTCTTTATCTTTGACCAGGAAGAACACCATTAGCGGCACGAGAACAAGGTAAACCGCCAGCGTCAGCAGGCCTACCAGCGAGGCCAGAGAGTATTTCACCACCGAGTCACCCATGGTCATGATGCGGGCGCGCATGTTTTCGGCCATCGCATCGATGATCCCGGCGTCCATCAGCGCAGGATAGCGGCGCGGCAGCGTGGCGGCAAAATCAGACAGTTTATTCAGCATGCCGGGCATATCGCGGATCAGGTAGATCCCCTGTTGCCAGGCGATGGGCATCACCACGAAGGACATCAGCAGCAGAATGCCGACAAACAGCACCAGAACAATGCTGGTCGCCCAGCGCCGGGAACAGCCGATATGTTCCAGACGCGCGGTGGGCCACTCCAGCAGATACGCCAGCACAATCGCTACCAGTAGCGGCGCCAGCAGGCCACTAAAGAAGAACAGGATACCGAATCCGGCAACCAGAATGACCAGCAAAGCAATGGCTTCCGGGTCGCTAAACCGACGCCGATACCACTGCATTAACATTTCGAGCATACAACCCTTCCCTGAATCGAATGGCGGGAGTGAGACGGTGAATTGTATCTAACTGTCACAAAAAAGACTTTCCTTTTTGTTTCACTGTCAGGTTTCGCAAAACCCTGATGAATGGGATTTTCTTCATCTCTTAACACGGCTACACTCGCAGAGCAGCGGAGATGAACGTTATGCGGGTTCATCGGTCAAATTAGCACATCCAACATACAGGACAGTGGTTATGTTCAGGCAGTTGAGAAAAACACTGGTTGCGACACTGATTGCCGCCGTGACGGTGGGTCAGGTGTTGCCCGCTTTCGCTGACTCGTCCGATTCATTGCCGGACATGGGCACCACGGCAGGAAGCACGCTCTCCATCGGGCAGGAGATGCAGATGGGTGATTATTACGTACGCCAGCTGCGCGGCAGTGCTCCGCTGATTAACGACCCTTTGCTGGTGCAATACATTAACGGCCTGGGGATGCGTCTGGTGGCGCACGCCGACTCGGTAAAAACGCCCTTCCACTTCTATTTAATCAATAACGACGAAATCAACGCCTTCGCTTTCTTTGGCGGGAACGTGGTACTGCATTCGGCGTTGTTCCGTTATTCCGATAACGAAAGCCAGCTGGCGTCCGTCATGGCGCACGAAATTTCGCACGTCACCCAGCGCCATCTGGCGCGTGCGATGGAAGATCAGAAGCGTAACGCCCCGCTAACCTGGGTGGGCGCGCTGGGCTCTATTCTGCTGGCGATGGCCAGCCCGCAGGCCGGGATGGCGGCACTTACCGGGACGCTGGCGGGGACGCGTCAGGGGATGATCAGCTTTACCCAGCAGAACGAGCAGGAAGCAGACCGCATCGGCATTCAGGTTTTACAGCGTTCCGGCTTTGACCCGCAGGCCATGCCGAGCTTCCTGGAAAAGCTGCTCGACCAGGCACGCTACTCGTCGCGCCCGCCTGAAATTCTGTTGACCCACCCGCTGCCGGAAAGCCGCCTCTCGGATGCGCGTAACCGAGCCAACCAGATGCGTCCGGTCGTGGTGCAGTCTTCGCAGGATTTCTACATGGCCAAAGTGAGAACGCTTGGCATGTACAACTCCGGACGTAATCAGCTCACCAGCGATCTGCTGGACGGGCTGGCGAAAGGCAACGTGCGCGAGAAAAACGCGGCGCAGTATGGTCAGGCGCTCCAGGCGATGGAGGCCAGCAAATACGATGAAGCGCGAAAAGCGCTTCAGCCGCTGCTGGCGGCGGCGCCTGACAATCCGTGGTATCTCGACCTCGCCACCGATATCGATCTGGGGCAGAAAAAAGCGACCGATGCGATTAATCGCCTGAAAGGGGCGAAAGATCTTCGTAATAATCCAGTATTGCAGCTTAACCTGGCGAACGCCTACCTACAGGGCGGCCAGCCCGGCGAGGCGGTGACCATTCTGAACCGCTACACCTTTAACAATAAAGACGACCAGAACGGCTGGGAGCTGCTCGCCCAGGCCCAGGGGCAACTGGGTAACCGCGATCAGGAGCTGGCCGCGCGTGCGGAAGGTCTGGCGCTGGCGGGTCGTCTCGATCAGGCCATTTCCCTGCTGAGCAGCGCCAGCTCGCAGGTGAAGCTTGGCAGCCTGCAACAGGCCCGCTACGATGCGCGAATCGACCAGCTGCGCGGCCTGCAACAACGCTTTAAGCCGTACGAGAAGATGTAATAAAGGAGAAGTCATGACAGACGCGGTAAAAATTTACCATAACCCTCGCTGCTCCAAGAGCCGAGACACCCTCAGCCTGCTGAAGTCTAACGGCATCGAACCGGAAGTGGTGCTGTACCTGGAGACGCCGCCGGACGCGCAGAATATCCGCCAGCTGCTGAAGATGCTGAACATGGGCAGCGCACGCGACCTGATGCGTCAGAAAGAAGATCTGTATAAGTCGCTCAATCTGAACGATACCAGTCTCACTGAAGATTGGCTGATTCAGGCGATGGTCGACAATCCAAAGCTAATTGAGCGCCCGATTGTAGTGGCAAATGGCAAGGCGCGTATCGGCCGTCCGCCGGAAGACGTGCTCGAGATCGTCTAATCGTTACGCCGCAGCGCTTCCAGAAACGCCTGCGGCGTACGCTCTCCCAGCTTTTTCTGCGCTTTTCCCCGGTTGTAAAACTCACACAGTTGGATCAACAGCTCTCCCATCGGTTCACTGTTCACCCGCGGAATGATTTCGCGTAACGGCACGGTGACCTGAAGAGCGAGATAATACTGTGAATGCACTTTTACGGTGACGTTATGCTCTGGCAAGTTCACTTCCAGCCCAAAAGTCTCAACAGATCGAATATCCGCCGGACAGGCAGCCAGCACCTCGTTCGTCCAGCGGGTCAGCAACTGCGGCGATACGCCAGCATAAAGCCGGGCGTAACACCAGCCGCTGACGGGTTCACGCGCCCAGAGCAGGTGTTGCTCGCCATCGTCGTCCATATGTAGCGACAGCGGCTGATGATGCAGGAGTAGCTTCTGCGGCATGATCCCGGCCTTCAGCGCCTTTTTGCCCTGCAACGACGCCCCCTTTTGTTTTAGCGAGGCTGGTTTGAGGTAGCGGTTCAGGGTCGCGCGGGAAACGGCGATCCCGAGTCCGTCATTCACCAGCAGCAGCAGTTCATCCAGCGGTGCCCCTGTGATATCCCGCAGGGCATTTATCAGTGCCGCCTGCTCTTGTCTCAGCGCTTTGTGTATCACTTTTGGCGTTGTGTGGTTATCCGAAACCTGGTCGCGGTTGCGCCAGCGCCTGACGGTGGTGACCGAGATCCCCAGCTCAACGGCAAGTTCCCTGTCACTTTTATCTGACTGCTGAAGATAACGACGGATACGCGGTGTGGTGGTGGCGTTGGCATGCAGTTTGATTTCCATCGCGTCTCTCCGGAACTAATCTTATGAGATTTATATCAGAGCGGCGAATGCTTTGTGACCGATTTCACCTTTCGCTCGCCACGCTTCACTGATAATCCACAGACATAACATAAACAACACCTCTCAATCTTGTACGGAGTTCACAATGAACAATGTTCTGGGATTTCTTGAAGCAAAACTGATGCCGCTGGCGGCGAAAACGGCCCAGCAGCGTCATCTTGGGGCCATTCGCGGCGCCTACGTGTCATTCATGCCGTTTATCATCGTCGGCTCCATTCTGCTGGTGATCTCCTCCTTCCCGAATCAGGCCTATCAGCAGTTTATGTCTCAGGCCTTTGGTGAGAGCTGGAGTGCAATTATAGAGATCCCGTTTAACGCGGTGTTCTCAACCATGTCGCTGTTTATCAGCTTCCTGGTGGCCTACCGCCTGGCTGAGCATTATGGCGAGGACCGCATCTCCTGCGGCATCCTGGCGCTGGTCGCGTTTCTGATCCTGACGCCCTTTATCAAAGTGGCGGAAAACGGCGGCATTACCGTGATGCCGGTGGAGTGGATTGGCAGCAAAGGGCTGTTCGTGGCGATGATCGGTTCCCTGCTGTGGACGGAACTGTTCTGCTGGCTGAAGCGCAAAAAGCTGGTCATCAAAATGCCGGACGGCGTGCCTCCGGCGGTGCAGGAGTCGTTCGCGGCCCTAATCCCGGCCCTGCTGGTGATGATTCTGGTGCTGCTTATCCGCATCATCTTTGAAAACACCCACTATCACACCATCCACCAGTTTATTTATGAAGTGGTTGCCACCCCGGTGCGCCACTACGGCACCTCTTATTTCGGGGCGCTGATGACCGTATTCAGCATCACCATTCTGTGGTCAGTGGGCATTAACTCCGGTTCGATGATCAACGGGATTATTCGCCCGCTGTGGATGGAGAACCAGACCGACAACATCGCCGCGATCCAGGCGGGAACGACGCCGCCACACATCATCACCGAACAGTTTTTTGACATGATCTGGATGGGTGGCGCGGGCGCCACGCTGTCGCTGGTGATTGCGATGCTGATTTTCGCCCGCAGCAAAAACATGCGCGAAGTAGCGCGCCTCGGTGCGGGCGCGTCGGTGTTTAACATCAACGAACCGATCCTGTTTGGCCTGCCGGTGATCATGAACCCGATCATGCTCATCCCGTTCAATCTGGTGCCGCTGGTGCTGGTCACCGTGCAGTATGCGGCGATGAAAATTGGTGCGGTCGCCGTCACCACCGGGGTGTTTATCCCCTGGACGCTGCCGCCGGTTATCAGCGGCTTTATCGTCACCGGGCACCTGAGCGGCAGCGTGATGCAGCTGATCAACCTGCTGATTGGCGCCATGCTGTACCTGCCTTTCATGCGTATCGTGGATAAACAGTACCGCGCCGCGGAGCTGACTACCGCTACGCAAACCGACACCACCCTTGCAAAACAGGAGTAAAGCATGTGGGGAATTATCGCAACCTGGCGAATGGCGCTTGAAGGCGTCACGGAATCTGCGTCTGCGCTGGCTGCGGGCAAACCTGTCGCTCCGGCGGTGGTGGATGCCGTCGCCGCCGTCGAGGACTTTCCGTTTTATAAATCCGTCGGCTACGGCGGGCTGCCGACCGAGAACGGCGAGGTAGAGCTGGACGCGGCCTATATGGACGGCGATACGCTGGCGTTCGGCGCCGTGGGCAATCTGGTGGATATCGCCAACCCGGTACGCGTGGCGCACGCGCTCAGCCGCCAGCGCTATAACAGCCTGCTGGTCGGCCAGGGCGCGCGCGAATGGGCGCTGAGCCAGGGCTTTGCCGACAAAACCATGCTCACGGATCGCGCCATGCAACACTACCGTAAGCGCTGCCGCGAAACGCTGGACAAGGGGTTAAGCCCCTACGACGGACATGACACCGTCGGCATCATCGGCCTCGATAAACAGGGCTCGATGAGCGTCGCCACCTCCACCAGCGGCCTGTTTATGAAAAAACGCGGTCGCCTCGGTGACTCACCCATCATCGGCTCCGGCTTTTACTGCGACAGCGAAACCGGCGCGGCCACCGCCACGGGCGTCGGTGAAGATCTGATGAAGGGCTGTACCAGCTACGAAATCGTTCGCCGGATGGCGCAAGGGATGACGCCGCAGCAGGCGGCGGATTCGGTGGTGTTCGAACTGGAAGACAAGCTGATGTCGCGCTTTGGCCGCGCGGGCGATCTCTCCGTGGTGTGCATGAACAGCAAAGGAGAATTTGGCGCCGCGACCAACATCAAAACCTTCTCGTTTGTGGTGGCGACGGCTCGCCAGCCCCTCACCGTTTTCCGTACTGAACGCCTGCGGGAGAAAACGCACTATCACGCGGTAGATGAGGAGTGGATGCAGGCCTATGCCGCGCGGATCCGCGCACCGATTGAGGAGTCATGATGATCACATACCAGTTTATCAACGCGCTTTCAGACGCGAAGCCGCAAAGCCATTTGATTGCGCGCGCTGACAGTTCCCTGTTACCGGAAAGCGCTCTTGTCGCTGAAATGCGCCAGCAGAGCACCGTCGCGGACGCGCGCTTTGGCTGCGCGCCGTTTGCCCGCATCACCCTTTTGCCGGATGCGCTCTGGCATGACGCCCTGACCGAAGGGTTGCTAACCGCTCTGCGACCGCTGCTTGCCGCCCCCGCCAGCGCCGAACTCGTGCTGGACGTGACGGATATTGACGATGTGGTGCTGGCGCAGGTACTGCGTTTTCTCTTTAATCAGGCGCACAGGCTCAGTGACCTGAAGCTGAAGAAGACGGACGAAGCGCTGCGTCTTACCTGCATCACTGCCCTCTGCTTGCCGGAACAGCAGGCGAAGCTGGAGACGACCTTCCGCCAGCAGCAGACCATTGCGCTCGGCATGGTTGCGGCGCGACGTCTGGCGGATATGCCGTCCGACCGCTGCACGCCGCAGTTTGTGGTGGAAGAGGCGCAAAAACTGTGTGCCGCCAGCCCTGCCCTGCGCTGCGAGGTGTTGGATGAAACGCAAATCGTTGAGCAAGGGCTTGGGTTGCTGCACGCCGTCGGCAAAGGGGCGACCTGTCCGCCGCGCCTGCTGGCTATTCACTATAACGGCGTGTCTGATGGACCTGTGCGCTGCTACGTGGGAAAAGGCATTACCTTTGACACCGGCGGCCTGTGGCTGAAGGAAGGCGCGGGCATGTACACCATGAAATATGACATGTGCGGCGCGGCTAACGTGCTCGGGCTGATGCTGACCGTTGCGGAGCTGAAATTACCCGTGCGCATCATGGGCGTGCTGGCGCTGGCGGAAAACGCTATCGGCCCCCACGCCATGCAGCCCGGCACGGTGGCGACGGCCTGCAACGGCACCACCGTTGAAATCAACAATACCGATGCCGAGGGCCGGCTGGTGCTGGCAGACGCTATCGCCTGGGCGAGTCAGCGCCATCCGCAGGCTCACTATATCATTGATATGGCGACCTTAACCGGAGCGGTGGTGAAAGCGCTGGGGTATGAGCTGAGCGGACTGATGACCCAGGATGAACCGCTGCGTCAGGCACTGACGCTCGCGGGCAAACGGAGCGGCGACGAGGTGTGGTCCCTGCCGCTGGATGCGCGGCTGAGAAAGCAAACCGACAGCGCGATTGCCGATCTGTGCAACACGCCGACCAACAACGCGGCGATCAGCGCGTCGGCGGCGTGGCTGCTGCACCATTTCTGCCCGCCGACCATTCCGTGGGCGCATCTGGATATCAGCGGGACGGCGCTGTGGCGTGAAAGCGGACGAAGCGTGGCGTCGGGAAGGCCGATTCCTCTGCTGGTGGAGCACTTGTTGGGGGATCTTTAGCCGGGTGGCGGCTGCGCCTTACCCGGCCTACAAGGTATGACGGGTTTTCGTAGGCCCGGTAAGCGCAGCGCCACCGGGCAAAAAACTCAAAGCTTAAGAATATCTTTCACAAACGGAATGGTCAGCTTGCGCTGGGCGGTGATGGAGGCGCGATCGAGCTGATCGAGCGTGTCAAACAGCGTGCGCATTTCCCTGTCCAGGCGTTTAAGCAGGAACCGACCCACGTCCTCCGGCAGCTCAAACCCACGCTGCTTAGCGCGCAGCTGAAGTGCCTGGAGTTTGTCTTCATCCGACAGCGGTTGCAGCTTGTAGATTTGCCCCCAGTCCAGACGAGACGCCAGATCCGGCAGTCCCAGATTGAGCTGGCGCGGCGGACGATCGCCGGTGATCAGCAGCCGGGTTTTGCCCGACTCCAGAATGCGGTTGTAGAGGTTAAAGATCGCCATTTCCCACGGTTCGTCCCCCGCCACGCATTCGATATTATCGATGCAGACCAGGGAGAGATGTTCCATGCCCTCCAGCACCTCAGGCACAAACCAGGTGCGTTTATCCAGCGGCACATAGCCTACCGCGTCACCGCGCGCCGAAAGCTCCGCACAGGCGGCATGCAGCAGGTGGCTGCGTCCCGCGCCTTCGCGTGACCAGATATAGATGTATCCGCTGTGTTCCTGGCGCAGCACGTTTTGCAGTGCAGCCAGTAAAGAGGGGTTATCACCCGGCCAGAAACTCGCGAAAGTTTCGTCGTCAGGGAGATAAAGTGGCAGAGAGAGCTGTGCCGGTCCGTTCAGAAATACCTCAACCAGAGATCTTACATAAAATCGGAATGGAGTTTAACACGGAACCTGCAAGGAGAGAACCGGGCGATCCTTCGCCCGGCATGACGATCAATGTGGCGCTTTTTCGCTGTCGTCCGCGTCCAGCACTACCTCTTCCGGGCGGATCACCGAGATCAGCTTGAAAATCAGGCTCAGGCCGACGCCGACGATGGTCGCCAGCGCCATCCCCTTCAGCTCTGCCGCGCCGATGTGCACCTTCGCGCCGCTCACGCCGATAATCAGGATAACGGAAGTGAGGATCAGGTTCTGCGCCTTGCTGTAATCCACTTTGGATTCAATCAGCACGCGAATACCGGAGGCACCGATCACCCCGTACAGCAGCAGAGAAACGCCGCCCATCACCGGAACCGGGATAATCTGGATCGCCGCCGCCAGTTTACCAACGCAGGAGAGCAGAATGGCGATGATCGCCGCGCCGCCGATAACCCAGGTGCTGTAGACGCGGGTGATCGCCATTACGCCGATATTCTCACCGTAAGTCGTGTTTGGCGTGGAGCCGAAGAAACCAGAGATGATGGTGGAGAAACCGTTGGCAAACATGGAGCGATGCAGGCCCGGGTCGCGGATCAGGTCGCGCTTCACGATGTTCGCCGTCACCACCAGGTGGCCGACGTGCTCAGCAATCACCACCAGCGCGGCAGGCAGAATAGTGAAAATGGCGAACCATTCAAAGCGCGGGGTGTAGAAGGTTGGCAGCGCGAACCAGTGCGCCTCGGCAATCGGGGTGGTATCCACAACGCCCATCACGAAGGAGAGCGCGTAACCCGCCAGCACGCCGATCAGGATCGGGATAATCGCCATAAAGCCGCGGAACAGGACGGAACCGAAAACCGTCACGCCCAGCGTCACCAGCGAAATAATGATGGTTTTGGAATCCGGTGACTGACCGTCCGCAGGCAGCAGCCCGGCCATGTTCGCCGCCACGCCCGCCAGCTCCAGGCCGATGACGGCAACGATGGCCCCCATTGCCGCAGGCGGGAACATCACGTCCAGCCAGCCGGTACCGGCCTTCTTCACAATGAAGGAGACCAGGCAGAACAGCACGCCGCACATGATAAAGCCGCCCAGCGCGACCTCATAACCCAGCGGCAGCAACAGCAGAACCGGGGAGATAAACGCGAAGCTCGACCCGAGATAGGCCGGGATTTTGCCTTTACAGATGAAGAGGTAAAGTAGCGTACCGATGCCGTTAAACAGCAGCACGGTAGCCGGGTTAATGTGAAACAGGATTGGCACCAGCACTGTTGCGCCAAACATGGCGAACAGGTGCTGCAAACTAAGCGGGATTGTCTGTAAAAGCGGCGGTCTTTCACTCACCCCGATAGCACGGCGCGTCATAGTGTTTTCCTCTGAGTGTCATTGTTGGTTTTTATTCAAAAAAAAGCCGACTATCAAAGTCGGCTTCTTTATCGTTATTCGATTATTTAGTACCAAAAATCTTATCGCCGGCATCGCCGAGCCCCGGGATGATGTACCCGTGCTCGTTCAATCCCTGGTCGACAGACGCGGTATAGAGTTCAACGTCCGGGTGCGCTTTTTCCAGCGCCGCGATACCTTCCGGCGCCGCAACCAGCACCAGCACTTTGATGCTGCTGCATCCCGCTTTTTTCAGCAGGTCGATGGTGGCGATCATCGAACCGCCGGTCGCCAGCATCGGGTCAACCACCAGCGCCATACGCTCGTCGATGTTAGAGACCAGCTTCTGGAAGTACGGGACCGGCTCAAGCGTCTCTTCGTTACGGTAGATACCCACCACGCTGATACGCGCGCTTGGGACGTGCTCCAGCACGCCTTCCATCATGCCCAGACCCGCACGCAGGATTGGCACCACGGTAATTTTTTTACCTTTGATCTGCTCAACCTGTACCGGACCGTTCCAGCCTTCGATGGTCACTTTTTCCGTTTCCAGATCAGAGGTCGCTTCGTAGGTCAGCAGGCTACCCACTTCAGAAGCCAGTTCGCGAAAACGCTTCGTGCTGATGTCATGCTCACGCATCAGGCCCAACTTGTGTTTAACGAGTGGGTGTTTCACTTCCACAATCTTCATTCTCTTTCTCCTCTGAGGTGGCATCCGCAAAAAAATCGCGGGATTATACCGCTTTTTTCGGATTGCGCCATACCCATCTTGCTTGACGTATATCAATCAAAAACAAAAAAGCCGGAGGCTGGGCTCCGGCTTGGGGGCGGGATTCTGCCGGGTGGCGCTAACGCTTACCCGGCCTACACATCCCGTAGGCCCGGTAAGCGCAGCGCCACCGGGCAATTATAGCTGCTCGCCGTTGCTGGCAATCAACTGCTTATACCAGTCGAACGATTTCTTCTTGCTGCGGTTCAGCGTGCCGTTACCTTCGTTATCTTTATCGACAAAGATAAAGCCGTAGCGTTTTTTCATCTCGCCGGTGCCGGCAGAGACCAGGTCGATACAGCCCCACGGGGTATAGCCCATCAGGTCTACGCCATCCTCCACCACCGCTTTTTTCATCTCGCGGATATGCGCGGAAAGGTAGTCGATGCGGTACTGGTCGTTCACCGTGCCGTCGCTCTCCTGCACGTCGATCGCGCCAAAGCCGTTCTCAACGATAAACAGCGGCAGCTGGTAGTGATCCCAGAACCAGTTGAGGGAGTAGCGAAGCCCCACCGGGTCAATCTGCCAGCCCCAGTCCGATTTCTGCACGTACGGGTTAGAGACCAGGCTCTTGCTCTCGTCGTAGTCCAGCTGCGGGTTGTCCGCCGTCGCCTTGGTAGCAAAAGACATGTAGTAGCTGAACCCGATGTAATCCACGCAGCCCTGCGTCAGCGCCACTTTATCTTCTTCGGTGATATCCAGCGCGAAGCCGCGACGTTCAAAGTAGTTGAGCAGATGCTGCGGATACTTGCCGCGCACGTGAACGTCGGTGAACCAGTAGCGACGATGCATGGCGTTCATCGCCATCATCATATCGTCCGGGGCACAGGTCAGCGGATAGATGGGGCACATGGCAATCATGCAGCCGATTTGCAGTGACGGGTTGATCTCGCGCCCCGCCTTCACCGCCAGAGCACTGGCCACCAGCTCATAGTGCGCCGCCTGGAACATCACCGGCTCGCGATCTTCTCCCGGCGCATATTTCAGCCCGGAGTTGGTAAACGGCGCAAAGTCTTCGTGGAAGTTGGCCTGGTTATTGATCTCGTTAAAGGTCATCCAGTACTTCACTTTATGCTGGTAGCGCTCAAAAACGACCTTCGCGAAGCGAACAAAGAAGTCGATCAGCTTACGGTTGCGCCAGCCGCCGTATTCCGTCACCAGGTGGAAAGGCATCTCGAAGTGGGAAAGCGTGATCACCGGCTCGATGCCGTGCTTCAGGCACTCGTCAAAAAGATCGTCATAGAATTTGAGTCCCGCTTCGTTCGGCTCCAGCTCGTCGCCTTTCGGGAAGATACGCGTCCAGGCGATGGAGGTGCGGAAGCATTTGAACCCCATCTCGGCAAAGAGTTTGATGTCTTCTTTATAGCGGTGATAAAAGTCGATGGCTTCGTGGTTTGGGTAATTTTTCCCCTCCAGCACGCCGTTGGTGATTTCACGCGGTACCCCGTGGGCGCCTGCCGTCATGACATCGGCAACGCTCACGCCCTTGCCGCCCTCTTTCCAGCCGCCTTCGAGCTGGTGCGCCGCAACGGCCCCACCCCACAGAAAACCTGCTTTAAATCCTGACATTTGCTATCCCTCATTCTGCGTTATTTTCTGCAAAAACAGTTACAGAAACCGGTTTCAGTTTGATGATGTGCAAAGGGGATAGCCGTTGCAAGCAGATCGCCGAAACCGGTTTCATTTTCGTGAACAGAGTCAAGTTTGTTGCCCTGGACAGCCCGCACAGAAAAAAAGATCCTCGCGCCGAGAATAGGCTCGCAAACGTTTGCCTGGACTGTTAGAATTGCGCCGATTTTTCTTACTAGCTATGCAATCGCGTGGGGATTTAAGCCGTGACCAACAAAACTTCTCTCAGCTACAAAGATGCCGGTGTTGATATTGACGCAGGTAATGCGCTGGTTGACCGAATCAAAGGTGTGGTGAAAAAAACCCGCCGCCCGGAAGTGATGGGTGGCCTGGGTGG
>AEWW01031033.1_pt1 | contig 12745 bp, 15 predicted proteins | sample 267848 | NCBI WGS metagenome assembly AEWW01 (sample SAMN00713649, study PRJNA62039) | ant fungus garden metagenome | place: Panama: Gamboa | collected Apr-2009 | depth 0.5 m m | reverse complement strand
GGCTGCGTCCTGCAGCCCTGATGAAAGTCCCGTCCGGCGCTTATCTCCGGCGCTCATTAAAGGCGTTAGCTCTGTGCGGGACGGCGGTCACTTTATCAACTCAGACAATTCCGAACAAGTTAAATGATATTAACTATCATTCTCATCATTGCTTTTTACGCTTCGCTTACATTAGTGATGGTAATTTAAGCTTTCTTCCTTCCTGCCGATAACGTCCTATCCCTTCTCCACTTAATGAGAATATGAAAACACTCTCTGTTATCACACTTATGCTGTTGCTGATCAGCATGCCCACTCACGCCAAAAAGCATGTTGAACTTATCGAGCAAGGCAGTTACATCAACAGCGAAGGACAATCAATCCATCGGCCCGCACATACGCAAAATAATGACGTACCCGAAGGCGCAACCGCTCGCTGTCGCGATGGATCATACAGTTTCAGCACCCATCACCGCGGGACCTGTTCTCGCCATGGTGGCGTTGCGGAATGGCTGGCATCTTAAGCCACACGCAATAAGCAGCATGTGCCAGGCTTAAAGGACACTATTTTCTTAAGGAGTGAGCAATGAAAGACTATTATAAAATCGATCTGGAGCTTTTTATGCAAAATAACGTGGACTTGATTCGCGAAATAAAAAGCAAAGCGCCGGTTTATGCCGATGAGTTGGGATTAGAGCTGGTGCAGTATATTAACCGCGAAGTGAAACAAGCCCATCTGGATTATATCGAAAGCCTCGGCGTGCGCGATCCTTATGAATATTACGTCTCGCAACATGAAGAAGATCGTCACCTGGCTGACACGCTAATTGCTCAGCATCGTGCCGCTTTACACCACACCTCTTAACCAACTGATTTGCCACACAAGCCGTGTGGCAAACGGTGTTCTTTAATGCGAGAGAAAGAATATCGCCAGCAGGAAAAATACCCATAATCCGGCAAAGGTCGCAAAGCCGACACGAGGCGTTTTCGTCCGACCGACTACCACACCGATAAAGATGCTCAGCAGCGTTAAGGTGCCAATCATTACCCAGAGAAGATATTGCGCATTTGCCATGAAGGATCCTTATTAATCGGCAATAAAAACAGTGCGCACTCTTATACCATTTTTCACGTCAACTGGCTGCTGTTAAATGCCCGCATCTTTCGTGCTGGCTTGAATTCATTACGCCGTTGGGTGGCCACAACGCACGGCTTTTAATTGTTCCAGCTCATTTAACCGTGCCGAGGCATGCTTGTTGGCGCTAGCCTTAGCGATACCGTTGCCGATGCCAAAATCGCCGATGAAACCAATCACCGTCAGCGCATCAAACTCACCGGTTTTGTCGATCTGCTGCTGCACACTGTGGGATTTGGCGATCTCTTGATCCAGTGCCGCACAGTTGTAGGTTTGCGCTTCTTCATCACTGACTTTGGGTGATTGTGGATATTGCTTCAGAGCGCAGCCGCTGAGCAGCAGGATAGTGGTGAACAGTACTGCAGGTTTGAACATCTCAAGTCTCTCGTTTTGGCTGGCGTGGTTGGCGTATTGCTGAGAGGAAATGTAGCACGTGAAGCGAGGCACGATTGGGTGAATAACTGGGCAGATTGCATGTATTTTGCGCAAATATTAGGTAAGGATTGCGGGAGTGGAATTTGATTTGGATATAAAAATTTCGGACAGTTAAGTCGAAATACGGAATTTAAATTCAATAAATCAATGAGATAAAAAAAGACCCAATACCTTCAATAAACAGTTAAATCAATAGGTTAAGCAAAGCATTGGCGACAGAATGGCTTCAGCTGGTTAATGAAATCGACGTAGGGTGCTAGGTTGCCTGCGTCGATTTAAAGCACTGATTAATGAGCTACGGCCTCGAAGATTGATCTAGCAAGCAATGTCTCGTTAAAAATATGATTGCGATAAGACATCCTCAAAGCTCGTTCAATTTTATCTTGACTTATATTTTTATCAATGGTGTGACTCTCTTTGTAAATCATACCTAATATATAGGTAAAGTCATGACCATTACATATATGCAGTCTATCTCTGTCCACTCTCAAATAATCGTCGTAGAGATGTACAGCCTCTTCAAAACTCAAAGTTTTCCTCTTTGTTCTATTGAGTATATGATTAATAAACACGTTCACATCAAAGCTTACATCAAAGCCATTAACTTTAACGAAATCTGAATATGTCATCCCTTCGAAATTCAGCCCAATGCCTCTTTCAAAACTAATGAACTTCAATATTCCAATTCTATAACAGATATCAAATATAGAATGTTTAATGTTGTTTATTATCTCACGAGCTGATTCAGGTAGATATTTACGATGATCGGTATATTCATGAAAAAATTCTGAAATAAACTCATCAGTAATCATCATCAACTCGATATCGTGATAATCGGTTAGTAAAATACCGTCATACTGTTTACCTAGTAAATGATCAAAATCCGCATCACATATACCAATTGCTTTTTTAAAACCAACGCTTTTTAGCTCAACAACACTTTTGATAACTCCTAGTTTTCCATTACAAGGAGAGTCATAATGAATGTCATCAGATGGGCACTTATTTCGGAAAAAACCAATATCTGTATGCCCTTCCACCACAATAAGCTTCTTATGAGCATAAGAAGGCTGATTAAAGTGTAAAACAATCATTCCAATCCAATCTGTTACATCCAAAGAATCCCTCAAGGATGTCATCTGTCTTCATCCTTACGTTCATTCAAACTAAAAAGATCAAAATATCCATCATCCCACCTATTATTAACTATCTGAGGAGAGTGTGTAGCAATTAAAATATTCTCAATGCTATTTACTTTTTGTATAGCCTCTATCGACTCAACAAATTCTTTTTGCCATGCGACATGCAATGATATTTCCGGTTCATCAATAAGAACTATATTCGAATCAGACATCGAAAAAATCATACTGTAATACAGTATTACTTGATTTTGCTCACCGGAGGATAATTGAGATAGGGGGATCTCATTATTTTTATCATCCAGAAAATAAAACCCTTTACTCTTACTAAACTTCAGCCGCTTAAAAGCAAATGACTTCTCAGATATTAATCTATCAAATAAACTAATCTTCAAATGAAGATGCTCATAAGGTGAAAGTTTTTCCAAGGCATCATTAATATAAAGGTCTAAAATATCCTTTGAATTCAATGATATTTTATTGTTTATGTACTCCATAGGACTGAACATATCATCAGTTTCGATAAGATTATACCTTATCAAATTCTTCTTAATAAGTTCCAGTCCCAAAAGCCTATCAACAATTGTGTCGGATGGTGTTTGGCTTGTGTCATCGGTCAAGTTGCTAAATAAACGGCTTGGAAAAGATGAATCAAGTTTTTGGCTGATTTTTGCTGCTTCAAGGGATACCGATTTCATCTGTTTGACGAGATCAGCCGCATAATCGTTTATTTTTATATCTTTTGAGTATTCATCATAAAGGCGTTGCGCTTTAATGAAGAAGCATTTTCTACCGCCAAAATATTTATTATGGAAATCACTTTCAATAGAAAATTCATTTGATTTTATTCTTTTATTTGCGCCAATCTTTAACTGTAACCTCCTTCCATCCTTGAAAAACTCTACTTCATCAACATCATTATCAGTTTCAGTAGCGGGAGCCTGAAAAATTGCTGAATTTATTTTACCATTATCATAGTGATCAATAAAAACATCGCCTCTATTTTTATTAATCAAAACTGACTTACCAGATGAAAAGCCCACAACAATATTTTTAAAATTTAGCTCAGTGAAAAATTGATGATCATTTTCATATAAAGAATACAATATTTTTAATATAGTGGTTTTTCCATAACCATTTGGGCCTGTAATAATGATAATGTCATTATTTTCAAATTTAATATCATAGTCAAACCGACCATATAACCCTTCAATTCTCATGCTATGCATAAAAAGTCCTAATATAAAGTATGCTAAATTAATTTAAATATTGTATTGCATTGTCAAAATTACTTTGGCTGTGGGTTGGACTTCATCAATTCCACAGGTAAATCCTTTTCCATTATTGACAATACTAATTTTTCTTCCCGGTAATATAGTGACATCATATACGTCATACTTATCATCAATGCCTAGCAACCAACGCCCATTGCTAATACTTCTTACCTCCATATCAACAACCCAAGAGCAAGAATTGCTGACGATCAATACTGGAAAAATAAATTCATGCTGAGTAAAGCTTAAATCAACTAACCAAGTTCCAGTGTCCAGCAATATGCCAGCACTTAAGGTTTTACGAGGTAATTCCAATTCTCTCTTTGTATTCTCAGAAGTTTTGGACCTCATTCCCCGACCTGTCGCCAACCACTCTAAAGAGGCCCCCGTATCAAGTGCACAAGTTACAACGACATCACCGGGAAAATAATTTCTTCGAACCCATGTACTAACTGTTCCAGAAGAAATGTTTAAAAGTTCGCAAAGCTGCTTTTGAAACTTAAAACCATAGGCGTCCATGATTCGGCGCAGAACGGGCTTACCACCGTTGGAGGTAATCTCGCTATACAGAGCTTCACCTTTCTTAGGATTAGCTACACGCTCAAAACTTGCATTTGCAAACTCACCTCGTATTAACCATTGCAAATCAGCACCTGTGTCTAAGGCGCATTTAATGATGGAGTTGCCTGGCACGCTATCTCGTTGCGTCCAGCTGCTAATGTTGTTAGATGGTATATCAAGCGCTTTAGCGGGGTCTTTTTGGGTATTAACCCCGTACGATGACATGAGTCTTTCGAGAATCTGAGCGCTTCCGCCCTTCCCTTCAATCATAAAAACACCAATGAGTGATAAATAATCATCTACAAAATCGCTTTTAAGATCTAAAGTGCATTCATACCACATGAAACACCATAGAACAAAACGACCATAAGGAGATACTGCGTTATGCATGCTAAAAATGCAAACAGCCAGAACGCATTTGACTTAGTGCAATCTAAAGATTTTATTGCCAATGTCGCCGCAATTTTAATGCCTGCCATCAGTGAAGCAGTTAACAACGCCGTTAACAAAGCTGTCACGCTGTCAACCTCACCCACCATGTCAAAGCAAGACTTCGCCTCAGCTAACCGGATCAGCCTGTCAGTGCTGGAGAAGTGGATTGCTAACGGCGTTGTTCTGCTCGCTCCTACCCCTTATTTCACCTACACGCACAACCGCACTAATAAGAAGACCGGTGAGGTGGTTGAAACCACAATGACCAAACATGGCAATCCGCTTATCAATGTTGCTGCATGGCGTGAAAAAAATCGCCAGTAAGCTATCAAATGTCGCTACATCAAACCATAATTTGAATTTGCAAGTTGATGGCATTTCAAACATGTTTGATTTCAAGGTTTCTACCCATGCGCATTACGACGATGCTTGTCGCAAGTTCGCTTTTACGCACAACATGGAAGACGTTGCACAGCAGGCAGGTATGCGAGCGCAAACGCTGCGTAACAAGCTGAATCCCGATCAGCCTCACCAGCTCACCGTGCAAGAGGCGTTACCCTCAAGCCACCATTTCGGTGGCTTTTTTCATGCTGCAGTAAAGCGCATGTGGATGCATGATTCCGCATGATCCAGATAGGAACGCTGATCGCCAGAGCGCCCGCTGCTGGCGCGGTTTCGTGATATGCATGCATCTGCATGAAAAGCGATGCATAAAGCGGGCAGGCGTGGTTGGGATAGCATTGCGCGCGCTTAAAAAAAATGCATAAATGGTGGTAAATCAGATTAATCCCGTATTCACATGAATGGAGTCTATATGAGTGATGGCTTAGTTACTTTTTTTAAGTATAAGAATATCGGTTTCTATAAGTGGGCAGATGACTACCATGAGCCTCTTGAAATGGATGTCATGCTAGGATCCTTAGAAGAATGGTTTAATGGAAGGGCTTCTCTTGCAGATACATTGCTTTGGGATGATGAAACTCCTGGGTACCAAAACCGAAAAAAAGTTTACATCAAGTCAGTCAAGAAGAACCCAGAAAATGGAGACTATATATTAATTTTATGGCGTGCAGTTGGAAGTGGTAATGGCGTATATGGGTTAAAGTCTGATTCTGCATTAAACGATAACACGCTGTATAACGCCGACGATGCGGTTAATGGCGAATCAGTCATATGGGGTGAACCATCATATTATTGGTTTATCCCTAGCATTAATGTGTTCGCTTCAATCAAGTTTAAGAGCTCAATTGCAGATACAGAGATGGTAAATCGATTTTTGCGGGATTACATCGAATTAAGAAGCAATATAAGGCCGAAAAAGAAAGAAGTGAAAGAAGGAAAGCATGGTGATTACACTAGCGTTTCTTTTCAAGGTAGCAATGGCGAAAACTTATGGTTACGTATTTACAGCGAGCAATTTACAAAGATAACTAAAGAAGCTGACCTCGATAAGATTGCCAGACAAATCACCCATTTTGTCAAGAGAGATGTAATTAGCGCCACTACACAATCAAACAAATCTTGGATTAGGTATTTTAACGGACTACCTTTTATTTCAAGTGAAGTAAATCGTGATACCAGAAAAATTGAGTTAACTATAGAAGCCCACCCTACTGAGGATGAGTTGAAAGATATCTTTGATAAATACAACACCGACTATAATTATAAAGTGGACAACTGGACAAATCTTGGATTCAAAAAAGATGGCGTCGGTGGTATATGCTGGTTAAATGAATTTGTGATTAAGGACATTTTAATCGTTAGTGACATTGGGCAAGATGATGATTCAGGATATTACACTTCCGAACGATTGTTTAGAGCTATGCATTTAAAAAGAGATAATTTGCTTGCTGCATTTACTAGTGGCACTAACAAGAAAAAAAATGCAGCAAATGGGTAATGCAATGGATAATAAATTAATAAAGAGGCTATTAGCAGCACTACCCATAGTATTTATCTTGTGGGTATCTTATGAATATTGTGAAAGTTTTGAAGTTAAAGATCTAGAGCCAATAGTATCATTACTGCAAAGTATATCTTCCATGATATTCACAATAATGGGAATATGGATTGCTTATATCTATCCTAATGCAATACTGAAAATTACCCAACCATCAAAAGTTGAAGCCATTTACTCTGAAGATGATGAGAAACGTGTAAGAATCATAGTAGGCACTGTCATTTTATCAGCGTCTGTATTGTTGCTTTTGCTGTTTGGCATTTCTCTTAGAACGATCATATTAAAGACATCTATTTACAGAGCGCACCCTTTTACTTTTGATTTCCTTTCAACTTTTTTATTATTTAACCTTGTTTACATTCAGATGGCAGCCATTTATATAGTGATAGCATCCAATGTAAATTTTCTTGTCGATCTTAGAAATAAAAAAACAAGGCAGAATTGAACGATAAATTTTGAGGATAGTATAAATGGATCTACATGAGGCTATTTCTAAAGCAAAAAAAATATCATCCCAAAATATTGATTGGAATGATAACTTGTATAACCCACAAAAAAGTAAAGTTAGCGCGTTGTATTCTTTTATTTCATATGACTACTTAAGTGAAAACGAAGTAAACAATCATGAAAGAATAAAATTTTTCCCATGCTCTCACTATAAGACCAGATTATTATCCGAAAAAAAAAGCGTTGGATGGTCAATCCAGTTAGCAGAACTTTTCAATGAAGAGAATACCGTTATAGTCGAGACAACTGACATGGTGGTTATCATCTATAGAACTACCGATGCAATCTTCGTTGCGTTCAGGGGCACTAAAGGTTACTTTGATATAAAAACCGATCTCAAATGCTCATTGACTCATATTCACCCGTCAAAGCATGACTTAAGAAAATTACATTATGGTTTTTATTCGGCTGTCAAATATGCCGAGCCTTTTATTTATGAGGGTGTAAAAAAACTAAAAGGTCATTCTGAATGCCAAGTTTATTTCACAGGACACTCATTAGGTGGCGCGATGGCAAGCATAGCTTACAATACTTTTAATCTATATGGTTTTAAAAGGTTTCATGGCTTGGAAAGGTTTCAACGTAGTAAATTCGATGCCAGAATAAATTCTTGTTATACTTTTGGCTCTCCTCGATACGGGAATGATCATTGTTTATTGCACTCATTACTCCCTTACCATATTTTCAATGATGGTGATTTTATACCATCAATACCCCCAACTTTTTTTGGATATAAAGATAATCATAACGATTATTGCCTTAGCGAAGCAGGTGAGTATAAACATCCAGTACCCAAAGGTAATGTTGGGTTAAGATTGTTTCAGAGAAAATTTGAGCTGCTTAGTTTAAAGAATCACAGCATGGAAGTTTATCTCAAGAGAATTCTAATGAAATAAAGCCCATGCACTATTATTGTGTTTTCCTTTAACCAAGAGCATATGGCCTAAAGCTAATAATCTTTAGGCCAAAATATGTATTGATTTCACACATCCGCTCCTGTAATGGAATTAACTCATTACGAACGAACACTTTTGCTGCCTTTTCAACATCCCCGAACCCGCCCGCGCTATCCGGGATGATACCCATCATCTGAGGCGGCACGCGGTGCGCGCTGAGCAGGTCGTCGCGACTAGCCTTCTTGATGTTAAAGAAATCGTCTTTCGTCGCTACTTCGCTGAGCGGCAAAATCTTGATGCCGTCCGGCTTACCGTTGGGCGCGTACATAAACAGGTTGCGGAAGTTCCCGATCCCTTTGGTGTCGCGCATTACCTGCCGCATGCGCTCGATGTCGCTGCTGCTCTGCGCCGCATCGGTCATGTACAGGATGTAACCCGCGTGCGCGCCGTTCTGGTAATACTTGAGGCGGAACAGTGTCGCCGCCTCATTCAGCCAAGCGGAATTTAACGCGCTAAGGTATTCCGGCAGGCCGAACAGCTCCTGATTCACGCCCGGCTCGATGAGATGGAACACCCGATCCGCTTCGAACTGGTGCGCCTCCTTCCATTCATTCACAAACCAGTAAACCCCGTCCTCCACGCCGCGCCGCGTGTATTTAGCCGGTGACGTTTCCAGCCTCAGCGGCTGGCCGAGCGCATTGCGTCGCAGCTCCGCGAAGGCGTTGCCGAACACCAGATAGTCGAGCGCAAATTTACTGAACTCCTGCTGGCTCAGCAGCGGATGCGGGACAAACGTTGAGGCCAGAATGTTGCGCTTCACGTACAGCGGCGAGCTGTGGTGCAGTGCCGAGCGCAGGCTTTTGGCGAGGCCGTGGAAGCTGACCGGCGGCTCGTACCAGCGGCCGTTGTGGACGCATTCGGCGTAATCCATGATGTCGCGCTTATCGAGTACCACCGTCGGCTCGCTGAAGCTGAATGCCTCGAACGGCTGCTCCGCGTCCTGCGCGGGCTGGGTGGTGGCGGTGAATGCCTTGCGGCGGTTGCGTTTGCTCATCAGTAAAATTCCATAATTGAAGGGTTAGCGCCGCCCCTAGCGGCGGTGAGCGGTTCGTTAAGCAGCGCGTGCATGATTGCCCAAGCGACATCTGCGTGGCTGGCATCCTCGCTGCGGCTGGCCTCGTAGGTTGAGCGGTTGCCGCTCGCGGTCATGGTTTTGCGGATCGCCATAAAAGACTGCGTGATGTCAGTCTGCCCGGTGCCGGGCAACAGCCTCAAAACGGCGTGCGATCTGGCGGCGGATAACCGCCAGCTTGAGGCGGCGCTCGCGTCCTGCGGGCTGCAGATTGAAGTCATCAAAGAGTGCCAGGAGCAACACGATGCTGAAACCACAACAACTGCGCAAAGCGCTCACCGACAGCGTGCCGCTGCTGCAGCGCAACCCTGACAGCCTGAACGTATGTATAGGCAGCGGGCGCGTGGTGTCCACGCTCGCCACCTCGCTGTCGTTAGAATATCAGTACCGGCTGAACATGGTGATTACCGACTACACCGGCAATATCGACCTGCTGATTGTGCCGTTGCTGGAATGGCTGCGGTTAAATGAGCCCGACATCATGGCGACGAAAGACAAGCAGCAGAACGGCTTCACGTTCAAGGCGGACGTGATCAGCGATACGGAGAGCGATATCAGCATTGATCTGCAGCTCACCGAGCGCGTGATCGTGAAACAGGTGGGCGATGCGCTGCACGTCGATCACGTTGGCGAAAATCCGCTGCCGAAAAATGACGTGCGGCCGATGCAGCTGTATGCATACGGCGCGCTTATCAGCGAGTGGCAGCAATGAGCGATTTAGAAGCGGTAAACACCCGGCTAAGCGCGCTGATCGGCAACCTGTCCGCACCGGCGCGCAAAGAGATGGCGCGCACCATCGCGAAGAAACTGCGCGCCAGCCAGCAGCAGAACATCAAAAAACAACAAGCACCGGACGGCACGCCGTTCAAGCCGCGCAAAGAGCAGCCGATACGCGGTAAGAAAGGCCGGGTGAAACGCGAGCTGTTCGCCAAACTGCGCACGGCGAAATATATGCAGGCGCGAGCAAACTCCGATGAGGCGGTGGTCGAGTTTGTTGGCAAAGTTCAGCGCATGGTGCGGGTGCATCAGTATGGGCTTCGAGATCGGCCTTCGCGCAATGGCAAGGATGTTAGGTACGAGCCTCGCCCGATTCTGGGAGTTAATGAAGATACTATTGACATTATTTACCAAATAATAATAAATAAACTTACGGATTAATCTTATTGATAGGTGATGTTTTTGGGGAAGTACATTGATGATCGCAAGGATGATTCTTTGCAGAAAATTGACAGCATGCTAAAAATTCTAGCAAGAACAGATGGTTACTTAAACAGTGCCAACACTAAATCTACGATACTCTTAAGCTTGGCTTCCGCAATGCTTGCTGCAGTAATGCTCAATTACGATAAGTTTTTGTCTAGGCTTGTAACACTGAATGATAAATATGTTTTATCTCTTTTCGCATTAATTTCACTCGGTCTGCTTTTGTTGGCAATTTACTATTCAATTAAAGGGGTGATTCCATATTTAAAAAACTCTGCGCATAAAAATATTTTCTCTTTTGTAGACTTATTACATTATTACGAAAACATTGATGATTACATAAATGCTTTAAGTGAGAAAAATAATGTTGATACAGTTAAAGCCTTGGCTGCTTTGAATTACAACCTTTCGGGCGCGCTTATAAAAAAATATAGTTTCCACGCAAAAGCGATTGAATGCATTATATTGTCACTACTATCAATCGGATTAATGATCCTTGTAATAGTCCTTTCTCAAATTTAGCAGGTTCGTATGATAATTGAAAATTTATACAAAGGCCTTGGTGATGCAATTGAGTCAACTTTATCAAAAAGACGTCATAGTGATGTTATTAAAACCACTACTGGAATGGAATCGACTGATAGTATACTGGAAAGTATCCTTGACCCAAGTCTGGTAAAGTCTGAAAGTGCATCTTCTCAAGTTAGTTTTGGAGTCAAAAATATAGTTAGAAACAGATTTGGAAAGCATGGGGAAATGAGAAGGAGTTTTGGATGCCATCCAGATTTCAATGCAATAAAGGGGACGAGTGAGCTTAGATATGGATATACAGTAACGCTTTTCATGGACATTATTGGCTCGACCAAGCTAGGTGTTATTTATGAGCCAGAAGAAGTTTTTAGAATTAAAAACGACATTATACGCTGTGCTATTGAGACGATTGATGCCTTTGACGGGCATGTTCACAGAATAATGGGCGATGCTGTAATGGCATTTTTTAGAAGTGAACGAAAGAAATCTGATGGCTTGATTTCTGACAGTGGAATTGACGCCTTAAATTGCGCAGTCTTTCTTATTGAAATGATGGAGAAAGTTGTATCACCAAAATTATCGGAATTAGGTGAAGACAACAAAGAAAAAATCGGAATAAGGATTGGCATTGATTATGGTAAAGAGCAGGAAGTTATATGGGGAACATATGGCTATGATGGGGCGGATGAGGTAACAGCAACTTCATACCATGTTGATGTCGCTGCAAAGCTACAACAAAAAGCACCTAAAAACTCAATTTTAGTGGGTGCAAATTTTGCGGAACTGCTTGGTATTGACACTGGCGACAACAGTAATGACACTGATGATAGTGATAAAAAAGGAATTTTAAAAATACCGACAAAAATAGTAAAAGGAATTGAAGAGGAAATTCCTATAGTCAAACCTGATTACATAACTAAAGAAGGCAAGAAAAAAAACTACAAACAATACCTTGTTATTCACAAAGAATATATTAAGTACACTCCATTAAACCCTGAATCAGAAAAATTGAAATTATCAGCCACAATAAAAAATTCAGAATCCGTGTCTTCTGATGATTATTATCAAAGGTGCTCCAGGAGTGTTAAAAAAGGGACGGGCATTAGCTTCAAAGCTAAGTTTGAGAACATACCAAATAGAGATGTCAAGTTTTTGTTTCGTGTTGAAAACACTGGTAAGGAAGCGAGAAACGTCGAAGGAAAAGGGAATCATGAGACTTATGTCGACGCGCGATATCAAGAAGATGGTACTTATTTCGCTAAGCATTGGGAGCGCACGGCTTACAAAGGAATCCATCACATGTTTGTTTCCGTTTGGTCAGGAAATGTAAGACTGACCAATGAAGAAAGGTTTTCAGTCTTCATAACAGAATAAGGATTAACTGTATTCCAGTTGTCTGCTGGTTGTTGAGCGGATTGTTTTAAATGGAGGATGTGCTTGGATGACGGCATTCTCCATACATGAACGAACAACTCTCCGAAATCCTTCGCCTGCTGCGCAACCTGATCCGTATTGGCACCGTGTCCGCCGTAAAACTGGACGGCGGGTTATGCCGCGTGGA
>AEWW01014642.1_pt1 | contig 12861 bp, 11 predicted proteins | sample 267848 | NCBI WGS metagenome assembly AEWW01 (sample SAMN00713649, study PRJNA62039) | ant fungus garden metagenome | place: Panama: Gamboa | collected Apr-2009 | depth 0.5 m m | reverse complement strand
GTCTGGCGCAAGATGAAGTGCAGGTGCGCAGCCTGATGCTGCACAGCCTTGGCGGCAGCGGATTGCGCCTGCAGTCACTGCACAGCGAGGATATGAACCCGCCGCATCGCATGGAGGTGAATGCGGAGGTGCTGGGTAAACCGAGTATGACGGATCAGTTGGAGAGTCTGGTGGGACGGATTAGCCTGGAGAAAGGTGTGAGTTCGGTGCGGTGGCAGGTTTGCGGGTTGGAAGGGGAGTGATGGGTTATCACGACTTCCAGGCCTTATCAAGTTTAGTGGCTTTAGCATCGATGACTTGGGTTGGATGTTAGAAGAGAGTGCTGACAAATGGTGTTGGAAATATTCAATACCATCTGTTGTATTTGATATAGATGAAGGAAACAACGATCACCCAGGATATGCTAAGGAAGGCCGCGTAATTTGGCATAAAGCGGACGAAAATGTAGATCCCTGCTACAACGGCTGCGAGGGGGATGAGGTAGATAAATGACTGAATTAACCACAAAAGTGCTCTCTTCATCTCTCGAATGGTCCTTTTAGAAATTATCTATCTAATAGTTATTTATTCTTATAAAACTTAGTGTTAATCATATAGCCCCTTTTCTCAATGGTAATGCAAAAAATAACGATGCTGTATTGATATTCATGATTTATAATACGAAATAACGATTTCATTGATGGCTGTTAGTTGTATTACGAAATTATTCAAATGACATCATAGTGATAAGTATTTTCAGGGAGTATAAGCACTTCAATCTATAGCATGCTGATTTCAGTATGGATGTGACTTTGTTCGGGTTCAATGTTGAATGTATAATTGTTTATTATTGTTATTATCCTGGCTTGAAACTTTCATTTTCATGGTAATTATTAAGAAGATTACTATTGTTTAAAATCTCTTCCTACCTAATCTGAATCTAATCCGATACGCATAGCTTCACCCGAAATGGATTAAAATGAATGATGATGACGGCTTAACCCTGGCGATATCGCCTGTGCAGCTTGCTGCCATTTTACGAAGAGGAACGGTGAGTGAAGGTGAGACACTAAGTAACCGACTTTGGGGCGGCGTTGGTGTTCTGGGAGGTGTTGCTGAAATTTTTGGCGCTGGCGTTTTGTGCGTCGTGCCTGAGCCAACTATGTTAACGAAAGCTGGATGTGTTGTGGTTGGATCTCACAGCCTGGACACGCTCAATACTTCGATTAAACAACTGTGGACGGGGCGCCGAATGGAAACGGCTACCGCACAACTGGCAGAAAAAGCAGCAAGCCAATTTGGTGCCGATCCCGAGATGGCTTACAAGATAGGTGCGACCGTTGATTTAATTGTACCTATTGGCTTCGCCTCGCTAGCAGGGGCATCACGAGTTGCATCAATTTATTCCGGTCGCATCCGATTGGTGGAGCATGAAGGTAGCGCGTTAGGACACACGATTGCCAGGCATGTTGCACAGACTCCGGAACAGTTGATTGCAAGATTATCCGGCGCTCGTGCCCCCAACCGAGCCAGTACATTTCGCAGCGTGAAAGAGGCTGAGTTAATCATTTCAGAAATATTGTCAGTCAAACGTAGCCAAATTGAAGCAGCAGTGAAATATTTGCGTCCAGGATCAAAGCTACCCTTAGAGCACCGATTCTCCTTTTCAGTCGGGAATTATATTGATAAAGGTAGTACTGAGCTTAAGAAAGCTTATTCTGTTCGTGTCATACTTAAGGCTCAAAGCTTTAATGGAAAACTCTATTTTATTTTAACCGCTTATCCTGCTGCGTGAGAAAATCTATGGATACTAACACTCTTAAGCCTTGTGAACTTGATACTTTGGTAATCGCTCATTTTGGGCAGGATTGTGATTTGATTGATGAAAACTGTGAGTTCGATAATTTACTCGATGATTATTTATCTACCTCAATGCCATTCAATCAGCGCATGTTGTTAGCAAATCTGATTGAAATCGAAGAGCAGTCCGATGGATACGACGTATTAATAGCGCGTTATCGTGGCGAGTTCGCACCCGAGCGATGGGAATTGTCAGCTGAAGAATGGGTAAAGATTGTTAAGAACCGAACAATAGAATTTCTTCACGCGAATGGGCATTCGAGTGAGCTATCAGGTGGTTGATGATGTTGCAAAAGCTTTTAGGAAAAGTAGGAAGATTTGGTGGCCCTTGCTGGGTTTGAACCAGCGACTAAGCGATTATGAGTCCCAATTCGAAGTGAATTAAATCAGTAACTTACTGATTTTTATGTTTTCTTTAGGCCGAATAGTGATTAAAAGTGGCACATAGCGTTGAGCTCTGCTGCCATTTTTGAGATTAAATTATTGGGAATTTTTAACCATATTATGTTGATATATCCTTAAGATAAGAAGTTAATCTTGTCAAAAGCACTTATGTCTTTCATCAAAAAAAAATAGGTTTAGCTTCTTTTCTACACTTGTTTTGGTAGTGACAATGTGATAAGAATTTAATCAAACACATTTTGTATACTTTAAATGATTATTATTTATCTTATTAATTTTACTAGTTTGATTACTTGCTGCTTGAACTAAAATATCTATTTTTAAAAAAAGGATTTTTCGCATGATAGAAACTTTGTTAAAAATTCATGAAGACTCAGACGATGTAGATTTCAAAAATCTCTGGAGAGAAGGTGTTTTTGTCTTTGACTCAAATGTTCTGCTTGATCTTTATCGGCTTCCAGAATTAGCTACCAAAGATTTAATAAATGTTCTAAAAAATAAAGATTTTAACAATAGAATTTGGATAGGGTTTCAAGGACTTCTTGAGTTTTTAAACAATAGGCATGAGGCAATTAGCGATCAAAAAAACAAATTCAATACAGTTAAGAAGTTAATTAATGATTCGATTGTTCAATTTGATGAAGTTTTTGATAGTTTAATTGAGGAGTTGTCAAAGTTAAAATTAAAGCAACGGCACTCATTAATTGATCCAGATAAGTTTTTAACTCAAGATAATATTAATAATGGGAAGAGATTTCTCGAGCTATTTGTTGATGATTTATCTAAATTAGAAAGCAAACAGTCAGATGTCAATGATGAAGACAAAATAAAAGAGATCGTTCTTGAAATTTTCAAAGGAAAGATTGGTGAAGGATTCACAAATGATGAGCTTAAGGAAATTTATAAGGAGGGAGAAAAAAGATATGAAAGTGAAACGCCGCCTGGTTATAAAGATAAAGCCAAGAAAGGTTTTTACAAGGTAGAAGATCGTGACTTTATTCGAAAGTATGGCGATTTGATTTTATGGAAAGAAATAATTAGAAAGGCTAGTTTAGAAAAAATTTCTTACATTGTTCTTGTTACTGGTGATGTTAAGGAGGATTGGTGGGTTGAAAAAAGAGGAAAAAAGCTGGGTCCTAGAAAAGAGTTACTCAACGAAATATATACTAATGCGCCCGAAGTGAAGACATTTTATCTTTATGATACTTCTAATTTTTTGAAACACGCTAAATCTGAATTGCAATTAAATATCAGTGATTCGTCAATAAATCAAGCAAAAGATCTGATTGAAAGATCTCGTAAGAATAGATTTATTGCCGAGGAAGGCTCTCTATCAATTCCCGATGTGATCAACTCATGCTCAAGAAGAATAGCTGGTTTTAGAGTCGGTATAGGTCGGTCTGTACATGACCTTCCTCCAGTAAAAATGAACAAAGGATATTTTTACTCCTCCCTTATTGAGATATTTATGAATGCAAATATGCATGGTATCAATAACTATGTTGGAGTGCAGGCTAAAAAGTTAGGTAATTACATCGTTCTTAGGTTTAAAAACCGTATTTCAGCCGATAATTTAACTAACAATATGATCAGAGACACTACATACATTCAGGGAATCGAAGTCAACTCCCGTGGACATGGGGTTACTGGAATCAGAGACATGATGTTAATTGATGGTATAGACGTACATGTTGTTCAAAACCAGAAGAATTTCATTCTAGAATTATATATACCCATCAGTAGTTTTTATTTCGATGCAAATGCAGAACTTTCGGTGTAAATTCCTTTGTAGCAACTTCAAGGGTTGCTTTGAGGTTGCTTAATAATATTGAGTTTTGGTTTTATAAGGCTTTTTTAAGTGCCATGAATTGTATTTTTTTATTGTGGCATTTTTTAATTCTCTTTGGCCTATGTTATGTTTTCTGTATGTTTTTAGCGTTTTTTATTATAAAAGCTTATGATAATTCGCTTTCGGCGTTATCTTCCCTCTAGCATATTTAGAGGGTTAAGTGATATTGCTTCAGACAAATGATCTGGCGCAAAGTGCGCATAACGCACCGTTACTTTAATATCCGTGTGTCCCACTATCCGTTGAAGTACAAGAATATTATCCCCGTTCATCATGAATTGAGACGCGAAAGTGTGGCGCAAAACATGCGTTAGCTGCCCAGCAGGTGCCTCGATACCGGCACGTTGCATGGCCTTTCTAAAGACTGAATAGCATGGTTTAAAGAGGATCTGCGCTTTCCTGATTGATGGCAGATCAGCCTGTAATTTTTCAGTTAACGGCACCGCTAGGTGTTTCTTACCTTTAATTTTCAGGTAGATGATTTGACCAGCGCGGATTTGGTTTCCCTTCAAGCCTTCGGTCTCACTCCATCGTGCTCCAATTGCCAGGCAGATTTTAACGACAGCCGTTAAGTCTTTTGAACGGCTGTTCTCACATTCTACGAGTAAGGTGCGGATCTCCTCGATGGTGAGATACGCCATCTTAGACTCACTGATTTTGAACTCGCGCACGTTCTCTAAAGGATCAGGCGCTGTCCATTCATCCAACCAGCGCAGCTCTTAAACATCGCCCTGAAATGAGCCAGCTCTAAATTGATCGTGCGAGGCGTTATCGCCTTGATAAAGCCGCACAGCATGAGCTGCCTTTCATTAATCAGCTTGATCGCCTGCCGACACTTGACCGTCAGGCAGTGCGCGACCTTGCTTATAAAGTCGTATAATTTCTTTCGCTTAGCCTGGCTAAGTTTGTAGATAAAACCTTAATGCCGCAGGAAATTGACGAGCAGACTCTTACCTGTGTTGCTTATAGTTATGTGGCGGAGCTGGCGGCGTTAATCGGCACGCAGCCGCTATATTGGGCTGACTTCAACGCCTGCAAAGGTAAGTTGACATCGCGCAAGGCGCAGTCCGGGCTGTTACGCATGATGGCGCCAGAATGGTGGCGTTGCCGTCTTAAGTAAATGCGCGATCTGCAACGCGAGCACATGGCAATTGCCGTTGGGCAGGTTCAGAAATCCGCCTCGCCATATGTTCACGCGGCACGCTGGCGGAATGGGTTGAGCAGAAGAAACGCAACCGCGAATTCTTCAAGCGCTATGACCTGATGAACAAAGAAACCGGTGATCGCATTGCGATGGATGAGATGGCCAATCGCAGCACAGCGAACCCGGCAATGCGTCGGCGCGAAATGATGACCCTAATGCGTGGCTTTGAAGACATCGCCAATGAAACAGGCTGCGTGGGCGACTTCTATACGATCACCGCACCATTGCGTTATCACTCCGTTTATAGCAAGGGCGGTTTCATTACCAAATGGAATGGCTCAAGCCCGCGCGATACGCAGCGCTATCTCTGCCGCGTTTGGGCACGCATCCGTGCCGCATTGTCTCGTGAAGTAATTCATCTTTTCGGCTTCCGCGCTGTGGAACCGCATCACGACGGCAAGCCGCACTGGCACATGCTGCTGTTTATGCTGCCGGAGCATCGTGAGCGCGTGCAGCAGGGGATGCGCGAGCACGCCAGCTCGAAGAACATCGATGGCTTTGCGATGGACGGCAAAAAGGACGATGAAACCGGCTCCAACAAGCGTGATATGGCGAAAGCCGTTTGCGCATGGGCCTCGTGTTGGCGCATCCGCCAGTTTCAGCAGATCGGTGGTGCGCCGGTTACGGTTTGGCGTGAGCTGCGCCGACTCGGCGATACACGTTTGGCTAACGAGAAGATGGACGCTGTGCTGGCGTCTGCTTCCGTAGCCAGTTGCTGGGCGTCATACACGATGGCGCAGGGCGGCCCGCTGGTTGCGCGTGACGATCTGGTGATCCGCCTATGCTACGAAAGCACCGAAATGGGCAATGAATACGCAGAAGACGTGCAGCGCGTGCAGGGCATCTACTCGCCTCACTATAAGTGATTCTGAAGTATTCACACGCATAGTGAAGTGGGAAGCCGTTGCCAAATTAGCCGACGCGTCAGCGGAGGCTGGCCCTTCTGGCGGCATCGCCGCCCCTTGGAGTTCGCCCGCCTATTCTGCCGGGCTTTTGTATACTCCATGCAGTGCATGAAAACCGTTACGTAAAGCGGGCAGGCGTGGCGGGGGTACGAGCGCGCGCTGTAGGCTTTACTTAATCACCCTAAAGTGATAATTAAGATAAATCTTAAATCTAGAGGTAATCACAATGGAATTGCATGCTTACACTCGCACACTCTCTGAACTACTCTCAGTCAATAGAAAATATGTTGTTCCACGTTTTCAAAGAGAATATTCTTGGGTTAAGGAGCAAATACATGAATTATGGTATGACGTGGTTTCAAATATTAGTTTTAATGAAGCAGGTGAACTAGTCAATAATGAGTATTTTATCGGTTCCTTAGTTCTTGTTGGTGATGAGACTGGACAGGAAATGCAAATTGTAGATGGCCAGCAACGACTAACTACAATAACGATATTTCTTTCGGTGTTATGTGACTGTTTTAATTCAATCGGAAAGGGGCAGTTAGCCGAAGCGCTTTTTGAAAATTATATTGAGGGTAAGGATGATGATGGGCGGCATTTTTTCAAATTAATAAATGAAACTCCAAAGCCATTTTTTCAAAGAAACATTCAATACTTAAATAAATACGATGATGCCCCTGAAAGCACTGAGGAAAGAAATCTTCTGGCTGCATATAAAGAGATAACAACATTGGCTTCAATTGAGGCTCTTAAATCTCATTTTGGAAAAAAACTCGACGGTGATGGAGAGTACGAGGCTTGTTTAAAAGCAATACGAGACCAAGTGTTAAGGTACTTGAAGATAATTTTTATTACTGTCAATGATGAGGATGAGGCTTATACAATATTTGAGACGTTAAACGCAAGAGGTATGAATTTAACTTTTGTTGACTTAATAAAGAACGAGCTTTTCAAAGCGTTAAAAAGTGATCATCCAAGCGACGAGGCAAAGGATAATTGGCGAAAAATTAGAAGCATTTTGACTAATCGTACAGGCACTGGGACTATTGAAAGCTATATAAGGCATTGGTGGGCATCGAAGTATGCATTTGTTAATAACGATAATCTTTATCGGTCATTTATAAAAAAATGGAGGAATGGTGATATTGAACCAATTGCTTTCATTCAAGAGCTTGTTGAAGATGCCAAAATATACTCTATTGTCTCATCACCTGTGGAAACGGATTTTCCACAAATTGAAGATAAAAAGATATTCAACTCTCTTAATGCACTAAGATTATTTGGGATCACTCAGTGTCGACCTTTCATATTAGCTTTGTTTAAAGCTAAAAGTAGAGGTAAATTGAGGCATAGAGATATGGTCAATGCAATGGTTCTTATTGAGAAATTTCATTTCATGTTCAATGCAGTATGTTCACTTCGACCTTCTGGAATAGAGGGGGCTTACTCAAAAGCTGCGAGAAATATAAATGATGCATCAAGCACAAAGGCATCAAACGGGCAAGTTATTGAACAATTATGTGTTTTGTTAAGTAATAGAAAGCCGGAGTTGTCTGTATTTACTGAAAAGTTTAGTGATATACTGTTTACCAATGAGAAAACCAAACAAAAAAACTAATACAATATATTATATCTCAGATTGAAACTTCCTATCATCCTAATTCTGAATTGAAACCTGATTCAATAACTTTGGAGCACATTAAATCTCAAAGCAATGGGAATAGTAAAGAGATCGGGATGATTGGTAATTTGCTTCCTCTGTCAAAAAGGCTTAATGAGTTGGCTGAAAATAAAAGCGTAGCTCAGAAGTTGACAATTTATTCACAGTCAGAATATGCTATGGTTGAACAGTTTATTACCGAATATAGTACAGTTTATAACAATCACTGGTCTGATTCTGAAATAAAAAATAAAACCGACCGTTTGGCTGGCGAGGCGTATACATCTATTTGGAATCACTAGCATATCAGCCCCTATTATTAGGGGCTGATTAACTAAAGATTATATTCTTCAAACGTTATAATTTCTTCGCCGATAAAATTATTTATTTCAACGAGCTTTTTTGTAAAGGTAATAACTCATTACGCACAAATACCCTGCTAGCCTTTTCAACATCCTCAAAGCCACCAACATTGCTCGGCATAATCCCCATCATCTGCGGCGGTACGCGGTGCGCAGCCATCATGTCATCACGGCTCACATTTTTGATATTCAGAAACTCGTCTTTAGCCGCCACCTCTGACAGCGGGATGATCTGAATCCCATCCTTCTTCCCGTTCGGCGAGTACATAAACAGATTGCGGAAGTTGCCCGGCCCCTTGGCGCTTTTCATTGCCTGGCGGATATACCTGAAAGTACAGCAGCATGGCCTGCCTGCGGGGATCGAGGTCTTCGGGGCGAGTGTCGTTGTCATGGCCCCAAAATACGGCCCCACCGATGCCTTTTCTGCCGTCTGCCGTTTTGTGGCTGCCCTCACAACGTACCCGCGTTGTTTCGACCCCATCTGAACCGCAAACATAAGGCTTCAAAGCGATTTACCCAACGGAGCCTGACCTATGGCAGTTAAAGCAAAGCATTTTCGTATCGGGGTGGAAGGCGCCACCACGGACGGACGCAAAATTTCCCGCGAATGGCTGGTGCAGATGGCCGCCGCCTACAACCCGGCGGATTACACCGCGACCATCAATCTGGAACACATCAAATTGTACTCGACGGACAGCACTTTTAACCGTTACGGCACGGTAAGCGCGCTGGGAACGGAAAAGATCACCGACGGCCCGCTGACCGGAAAGCTGGCGCTATATGCCGACATCTTGCCGACGGACTCCCTTGCGGCGTTGGTTAAGCAGGGCCAAAAGCTTTTCACCTCCATGGAAGTCAGCACCAAGTTTGCCGACACCGGCAAAGCCTATCTGGTTGGCTTGGCTGCCACCGACTATCCGGCAATTCTAGGCACTGAAATGCTAGCCTTCAGCGCCAGTGCGCAACACAACCCGCTAGCAAACCGTAAGCATCATCCGGAAAGCCTGTTTACCGCCGCCGCCGAAACCAAGATTGAGCTGGAAGAGGTGGAGGACAAGCCCGCGCTGTTTACCCGCATCACCGCGCTGTTCAGTAAAAAGCAACTGTCCGACAACGCACGATTCTCTGACGTGCATCAGGCGGTGGAGTTAGTTGCTACCGAGCAACAGGAATTCAGCACCCGCACCGACAAAACATTGGGCGAGCAGGCGGATCGCCTGAGCCAGTTGGAAACCATGCTAGAAAAGCAGATGAACGATTTCACCGAATTGAAGCAGCAGCTGGGCCGCCAAGACAGCCGCGCCGATTAGGGAGATAACGCGAATATGAATTGTCCTTTGTGCGTGAATGCCGCACAAACACGTAGCAGCTTTCAGGTGTCAGCAACGACTAAAGAGCGCTTTAATCAGTGTCAGAATATTAATTGCAGCTGTACTTTTAAATCTCATGAGACTGTATCAGAGATCATCATGAAGCTAGGAAGTGTTAAACTAGTGCCACCACATCCGGGAAGAGACAAGCAGCAACCATTGTGGCTTTGATTTCTGTAGTTTATGCATTGCCGGTGCAGCACGGGCTTATTTATCTCTTTAATGCAGCAAGCACCAGTCGAAAATCAGAAAAAATAATTGGAAAATTAATTTTTCTAATTATTTAATTGGTACATTTCAATGAAATCATCAACATTCATTCTGAATGAGTGAGAAGTTAAGTCTGTTAATGAAAATACACCTTCTTTATTAATAGGTCTTTTTATAATTAGTGGTATGCCTGGTTTATTTAGTTTTGGAGTAATAAGGCTTGCGCCATTATTGTGTATGTATCTACTAGCTATCTTCGTCACTCGTTTTTCATCGTTTTCAAGATGTGTAAAGTTGATGATGAATAAGCCTTCTACTTCATTGTCAATTCTTCTGATGAATGGCGTAACTCTTAATATATCTTGATATGATTTTGAGTCTTGTTCAAAACAACTAATTCCTAATGCCAGTAACAAGGATGCATCTGGTTTTTGCTGTAGTATTTTACCGTAAGCCAGTCTCCTCAATTTGCTATTCAACACTTCCCCATAACCAGTACATATTATTTCATTTAGTGGCCTGCCGGGAAAAAGCTCAGCACCACTATAATAATTTTCAATGAATGAATATCTTTCCGGTTTTTCACAACTTCTTATCCGAAGGGTAATCCAATTTGAATCAAGTTTTACATAACTTGATTCATGAAAGTTAACCTCAGATATATAATCTAATTTATCTTCCCACTCCCACATTTTGCAGGCATTAATTGCATCATTCCTCGATTCAAAGAAAAAAGCACCGCTTAGTCTGGATGGTTTGTCAGGGAATTTTGATGCACGGATTTTTTCTATATGAAACTCTGACTCTAGGTCGCTCATATATTTATCGTTAATAGACGATTTAATGTTGCTATATAACCATAATGAAGGTGCTGTAAATTCTATGCCTTGTTCATCTTTAGGTGGGTTTGCTAAGACCCGGCCAATAGCAACCTCCCAGGCAACCATCGGATGGTCTATATCAAGAATAGCGAACAACCTCATTTCTTAATCCCATGTTAAAAAATTTTTCAGTGTTTAGTAAAAAACATTCATTACATACATTGATTAAGCATCAATCTGACCTTTAGTAATGCTCTGTATAAAGACTATTTCTTGCTTGTGTTCAACACTAATGGGGTCAAAAGTACCAAGTTTCGAACCTGGTTCTGAATGGCATTTTGTGGCAACTAGGGAAGAAAGTATAAAATCTGCTGCCATTTTGCTGCCAATCGATTATTTGGCTACAAAAAAACCGCTTAGAAAAGCGGTCCAACTGCATGATTTACATCACTAAATTTGGTGGCCCCTGCTGGGTTTGAACCAGCGACCAAGCGATTATGAGTCGCCTGCTCTAACCACTGAGCTAAGGGGCCAGCGGAGCGGGGATTATAAAGTATCTCGGAGGGGTGATCCAGCGTTCGCCAATCGGTTGGTGAAAATTAGAACAATCTCTGACTCCTTGATCTCCAAGCAAAAATCCCTTCCCACCACCTAAGATCGCTCAATCAGCCCACAACCTCAGCAGGTTTTTGAGACAAGGCCATCCTTCCACCTCATCTCAATCACCACTCACATCTCACAAATAACGTGAAGCCGGTTTATTCAACGAGATAAACGGCAGGATGGCGAAGCGCGCGCTCTCCATGCTCTGCCACAAGCCCAGATCTTCCACTGAAGGAATGGTGATCAGCTCGCCACTATCCATTCCGTGCAGCGCGGCTGCGACTAAATCCTCAACCTCCATCACGCTTTCTGGCGGTAGGTCATCAACCGATTTCCCTGAGCGCTCGAAGATCTCGGTACGGGTTAAACCTGGCAATACCGCCTGAATACGCACGCCACTCTCCGCCAGCTCACGCTGCATATTGCGCGTCAGCGAGAGCACAAAGGCTTTGCTGGCGTTATACGCGCCATTCGCCATTTCATTCACCAGTGCCAGCACTGAAGCGATATTCACAATCGTTCCCGTACCACGGCGGCGGAATGCTTGCGCGGCTGCATGAGCCAGCTGCGTCAGAGCCACAATGTTTAACGTCAGCATGGTTTGTATTTGCGCGATATCACCCGCGACGAATTCGCCTTCAACTGCCATCCCGGCATTGTTCACCAGCATCGTAATCCGCTCGTTGTCCGCAAGGGTTTGCGCCACGCGTTGCAAATCTTCAGTGCGCGTCAGATCGGCCGCCAGCACACTCACTTCCACGCCGTGCGCGTCACGTAGCGACTGCGCCAGTTGGTTAAGACGTGATGCATCACGCGCCACCAGAATCAAATTGCTGCCGCGCGCGGCCAACTGTTTCGCGTAAGTTGCACCAATGCCGCTGGATGCGCCGGTAATCAAAGCCAGTTGCTGTGTCATGGTCGATTCCTGTAAATGATGGTTGTCATATCTGATGGAACTTAATATGACGATCATCATATTTTTCGTCAAGCTGGAATATGATGATCGTAATAATTACACTGATTGCCATTAACGATGAGCAGGATGGTGAGAGATGGAAAAGCTGAGCCACAAGGCGCGCACGCGGCAGCGCATACTTGATGAGGCAGCAGTGGTGATGCGTGAATGCGGCACTGAAGGCATTGGCGTAGCGGCGCTGATGAAGCGCGCGGGATTAACTCACGGCGGCTTCTACGCGCACTTTGATTCGCGAGAAGCGCTGGTTGAGGCGGTGATTGCCGAGATGTTTGCTGATTCGGCGCAGCGCTTTGCGGCCATCACCAGCCTGGCCGATCCCGCCGAGCGACTGACACAACTGATCGATAACTATCTCTCTGAGCATCATCGCAACACGCCGGGAGAAGGCTGTCCAATGCCTGCGCTGGTGAGTGAGATTGCCCATCTGCCGATTGAAACACGCACGCTGTTCTCGCAACGTCGTGATGCGGTGCGGCAACGGCTGGCGCAGGCACTCAACGAAATGCACCATCCTCAGGCTGATGATGTCGCCGCCAGTATGCTGGCCGAAATGGTCGGTGCGGTGGCGCTGGCGCGCGCCTGTCCGGATAATGAGGAAGCGCGCAATATGCTGGCGGTTAGCCGTCGCTCGGTGAAACAGCGCGCAGGATTGGAGAG
>AEWW01009881.1_pt1 | contig 12929 bp, 11 predicted proteins | sample 267848 | NCBI WGS metagenome assembly AEWW01 (sample SAMN00713649, study PRJNA62039) | ant fungus garden metagenome | place: Panama: Gamboa | collected Apr-2009 | depth 0.5 m m | reverse complement strand
CCCGCTGATTTAGCCGGGCATCAGTGTCTTTCGCATACGGTGTGGACCGCGCGCAACGAGTGGCGGCTGCCGGGCGCTGCGGAAGAGGTACGCTGGAAGCGCGATGCGGTGCTGCGCTGCAACGATGGCTACGCGCTGCGTATGGCGGCGGTGGCCGGCGCCGGGCTGTTATTGCAGCCGGAAGTGCTGCTGGCGGAAGATTTAGCCAATGGCCGACTGGTGCGTATTTTGCAAAATTACACGCCGGAACCGAGGCCGATACACCTGCTGTGGCGCCAGGATCTGCGCCCTTACCGAAACTTACCCGCTTCGTCGAGCATTTGTTAAAGGAAGTGAACGGTATTTATAAGCTATGATTATCGTGTCTGATGAAAGCATTCATCGTGAAACAGTAATGGAGGTATGGATAGATGGGATTATTAAGTTTTGTGAAAGAAGCGGGCGAGAAGATCTGGGATGCCGTGTCCGGCTCCAGCAAGGAAGATCAGGCCGACAAGCTGAAAAAACATATTGATAGTCTTAACCTGCCTGGTGCCGAAAAAGGTCAATATTGCCGTAGCGGACGATGGTACCGCGACGGTAACGGGCGATGTCGGTTCACAGGAAGATAAGGAAAAAATTCTGGTGGCGGTAGGTAACGTAACCGGGATTGGCCAGGTCAACGATAGCGTTACTGTGACGCAGAGCGGGGCGGAAAGCCGTTACTATACGGTTAAATCCGGTGATACCCTCAGCGCCATCTCGAAAGCGATGTATGGCTCCGCCAATGACTATCAGCGTATTTTTGAAGCCAATAAACCGATGCTGAAGCATCCCGATAAGATCTATCCGGGGCAGGTGCTGATTATCCCGGCGAAGTAAGCCGTGAATCAGGGATTAATAGCAACGTTTTGATGGAGATTGTAATGGGATTATTAGATCAAATCGGCGGCGTGCTTGGCGGGCAGGCTGGCAAAGCTGAACAACTTCAGGCGATCATGACCTGGATTGAACAGCAGGGCGGTATCCAGGGAATCCTGGAAAAATTCCGCAGCGGCGGCTTAGGTGAAATCGTCGAGTCGTGGCTTAGCCAGCAGAGTAATATGTCGGTGAACAGCGATCAGATTACCTCGGTATTCGGCTCGCCTGCCCTGCAGGAACTCGGCGCCAAACTGGGCGTTGATTCGCAAACCGCCTCATCGCTGATTGCGGAATACCTGCCAAAAATCGTCGATGGCCTGTCGCCGCAGGGCGAAGCGCCGGCCCAGGGCGACCTGGTCTCCGCAGGACTTAATCTACTGAAAGGTAAGTTTTTTAGTTAAGCGCTAGCCGTTTGAGTTTTAACTTATCACATAATACGGGCCTGAATAGCGGCCCGTATTTTATTATCCGCCATAAATTCATCTCATCACGATTATTTATTCTGTATTCCTAATTGACAATTTACCGCTGCGTTGAAAATATCATTATTTTATCTTACCGGAACGGTTATGATAAAATTTTTATGATATTTATCGGCGTTCTGCCTGGCTAATTAGTTTTTTATTTTCTGTAGCCATAAACAAAGTAATTTACCCTTTCGCTAAATAATGCGCATTATCTCCAAAACATAAAAACACCTGCACATCACAACCATTATTAATGGTTCCTGACTTTGGAGAATGCTATGCCGACCAAAGAATCATCGCCGCCGCTTATTGAGAAGCACACCATTGGCTATATTCCGCCAGAAGATCGCCACGGTAAAACCCGCGATCTCTTTACCCTGTGGTTTGGCGGCAACATCGCGCCGCTGCCGATCGTTACAGGCGCCCTGGGAGTACAGATCTTTCACCTGAATCTGCTGTGGGGGATCGCTGCGATTTTAGTCGGCCATCTGGTCGGCGGGGCGCTGATGGCGCTGCACTCGGCGCAAGGGCCGCAGATGGGGATCCCGCAGATGATCCAGAGCCGCGCGCAGTTTGGATCTTTTGGTTCGCTGCTGGTGGTGGCGATCGCCGGGGTGATGTACGTTGGTTTCTTTGCCTCGAACATCGTGCTGGCCGGGCAGTCGCTGCACGGCATCGCTCCCGCGGTTCCGCTACCGGTGGGGATTGCGATCGGCGCGGTGGGATCCTGCGTGATTGGCATCATCGGCTACCGATGTATTCACATTCTCAACCGGATCGGCACCTGGGTGCTGGGCATCGGCATTATGGTCGGCTTTGGCTACATCTTCACGCATCTGCATACCGCCGATTTCTTAACTCGCGGCGGTTTTTCCTTCTCGGGCTGGCTGGCCACCGTGTCGCTGGCGGCGCTGTGGCAGATTGCCTTCGCCCCGTATGTTTCTGATTATTCGCGCTACCTGCCGGCGGATGTTCCCGTCGCCGCGACGTTCTGGACCACCTACCTTGGCTCGACGCTCGGTTCCAGCCTGTCGTTTATTTTTGGCGCGGTAGCGGTGCTGGCAACGCCGGTGGGGCTGGAAACCATGGATGCGGTAAAGCTGGCGACCGGCGCGATAGGCCCGTTGATGCTGGTGCTGTTCCTGCTGAGCGTCATCAGCCATAACGCGCTTAATCTGTATGGCGCGGTGATGTCGGTGATAACCCTGGTGCAAACCTTCCTGTGGCGCTGGATCCCCGGCAGTCGTAGCCGCGCGCTGCTGTCGGTCATCGTGCTTATTTGCTGCGTGGCGGCGGCGATCTTCGCCTCGGCGGACTTTATCAGCCACTTTATCGATCTGGTTCTGGCCCTGCTGGTGGTGCTGGTGCCGTGGACCGCGATTAACCTGATCGACTTCTACGCCATTCACAAGGGCAGCTACGATATTAACTCGATATTTCAGGTGGATGGCGGCATCTATGGCCGTTACAACCCGCACGCGCTGCTGGCCTACGCCATCGGCATCCTGGTGCAGATCCCGTTTATGAATACCCCGCTGTACGTTGGCCCGGTCTCGGCGTGGTTTAACGGCGCCGATCTCTCCTGGCTGGTCGGCCTGCTGGTGACCTCGCCGTTGTACTACTGGCTGGCGAGCCGCGATAGCGCCTGGCGTCGCCGTCAGGTTGGCCTCAAGCAGGCGATGGATTAAGTTATAAAGCGGAGCGCCGCTGGCTGGCCTTACGGTACTGCAGCGGCGTCTGGCGCATCATCTTTTTAAAACAGGTAATGAAGTAGGTCACCTCGCCAAATCCCACCGCCAATGCGATGGCATCAATGCTCTCATCGCTATTACGTAGCAGATCGCAACTGCGTTTTATTCGCCGGGTGAGCAAATATTCATGGATATTGCCGCCGGTCTGCTGACGAAAAACCCGCGAGGTGTAGCTGCGCGAAAGTCCGAGGTCGCAAGCCAGCTGGTCAAGGGAAAACTTGCTGGCATAGTGGGCTTCGATCCAGTTCATAATCCGCGAGGCGACGGTCTGCTGGCGCGGCGGGTAGCGTTGCGGCTGCTCGGGTAGAAACGTCATTAGCTGCATCATCAAAAACGCCACCTCGCAGGCGGTGGTCTGCTCGTTATCCTCCAGACGCTGAAACTGTTCAAGGATCCTTTCGATAAATGCCGCGTGCTCGCTGAGGTCGTAAATTTGCGCCGGCAGATTGCTGGCGGCCAGCGCCGCGAACTGGGCCTGATGGCGCGGGAAAGCGCTGAGCGCGCTCTCGACGACCGACTGCTCAATGTGCATGGTGGTGCGGTGATAAGGATTTTTATCGCTATGATCGACCTGCACTTTGTGCAAACGGAAGGGCGGGAAGATAAATAATCGCCCCGGACGGGCGGTGTAGTGCTGGTTATCCACCACCACGATGCCATAGCCGCTGGAAATATAAAGCAATTCAACGCATTGATGCCAGTGGTAGTAAAGCACGCTGGTGGTGTACATGCGATTAAACGAAATGGCCTGCCGATCGAGCGTAATACGTTCCAGCAGTTGCGCTTCGCCCATTTTGCCTCCAGGACAACAGATTTAAATTTTTACGCCATCATTTGCAATTTATCCTCCGCGCGGTCGACAAAATCCAGCAAAAATGAAATGGCGGTTTAATTTTGTGAGTCCGCTCACTCAGCGCCGGGAATAAAAGCGGTTACTCTTCATCCAGACGTCGCACACGTGGCTTGATAAAAGCTTAATAACAATAACTTACCTCTACCCTCGTGTTATACGGGAGGACCCTGTGCAACCTGAAAACATTCATCTGGATAACCCACTGACAAGCCGGGAAGAGGTGCTACGGCTGGTCAATGAAATGCTGAACGCGGTAGCGCCTTATTTTAAAAACGACGCCAGCCGCATTGATTTAGCGAACTTCACCGCTCACTACGGCCAGCAGGTCGCGAGCATGGAAACCTTTTCCCGTCTGCTGTGGGGCGTAACGCCGCTGTTGGCTGGCGGCAGCGAGCCGCAGCATTTCTCCTTCTATTTACAGGCGATAAAAAACGGCACCAATCCGCAGCATGCCGATTATTGGGGCGAAGTCGCGCCTTACGATCAACGCATTGTCGAGATGGCGGCTTACGGACTATTGCTGGCGCTGGCGGGCGAAACCGTACTGGCGCACTTCACTGCTGCGGAAAAAGAGAACTTATGGCGCTGGTTAAAGCAGTGCGAGACCCAGGATATCCCGGATAATAACTGGCACTTCTTTCCGATTCTGGTGCAGGTTGGCTTTCATTATTGCGGAATGCCGACCAATCCGCAGGCGCGGGAAGATCATTTTGCCGCCATGGAACGTTACTACCTCGGCGATGGCTGGTACTCGGATGGTCCGGGCCGCCCGCGCGACTATTACATCTCGATGGGCTTCCATTTCTATGGCCTGATTTACGCGAAGCTGATGGCCGATGTCGATCCGCAGCGCTGTGCGGAACTGCGTCAGCGGGCCGCGCGTTTCTCCTCTGACTTCATCCATTTCTTTGCCGATGACGGCGCGGCGATCCCGTTCGGCCGTAGTCTGACCTATCGCTTTGCCGAAGCGGCGTTCTGGAGCGCGGCGGCCTTCGCCGGGCTGGAGGTTTTTCGCCGGGCGTGATTAAAGGCATCGTATTGCGCCACCTGCGCTGGTGGCTGAAGCAGCCGATGTTCGATCGCGACGGCGTACTGAGCGTCGGCTACAGCTACCCGAACCTGGCGATGGCGGAAGATTACAACGCGCCGGGTTCACCGTACTGGGGGCTGAAAACCATGCTGGTGCTGGCGTTAGGCGAGGGCGACGCCTTCTGGCAGGCGGCTGAACTGCCGCTGCCGCCGCTGCCCGCGCAGCACACAATAGCCCATGCGGATCAGGTGCTGGTACATCAGGCCGATCACCTGTGGATGCTGACTTCCGGCCAGCTGGAGCTGAACAACTTCGTTAATACTGAAGCGAAATACTGCAAATTTGCCTACTCCACCCGCTTTGGTTTCACCATTGAACGGGGGCGCTACGGGTTGAACCATGCCGCCCCCGACTCGATGTTGCTGCTGGCCGAAAAGGATAATTACTGGCGCGGCCGCCGCGAATGCCAGCAGGTGGTCACCGCTAACGGCATCATTTACAGTCGCTGGCTGCCGTGGCGCGACGTGGTGATTGATAGCTGGCTACTGGCGCTGGGCGACTGGCAGCTGCGCGTCCATCGCATTACTACCCAGCGCGCTCTGGATTGCGCGGAAGGCGGCTTTAGCCTGGCGAATCGTCCGCTGCCGCAGGCGCAGGAGCGTGACGGCGCCAGCTGCTTACGCAACGCCCGCGATATCTCGGCAATTTTCTGTTTACATCCGCACGCCCGCCGTGGCGAGACGGTACTGACGCCGCCGAACAGCAATCTGTTGTTCGCCGAACGCGCGGCGGTGCCAGTGCTGCGCGGCGAGCTTGATGCGGGGACGCATTGCCTGGTAAGCGCGGTATGGGCGGGGAATGCCGCCGACTTCGAACCGCAACACTGCCCACAGGCCTTCATTAGCGATGACGCGGTACGCTTCGTGACGGCACGACAAGAAACGACGCTCGTTCTGGCCCCGGAGGCATCGCTATGAGCACATCATCGTCCGTACGCGCCGCGCAGTACAAAATGAGTACCTTTATTTTTCTCTACTTTTTCACCTGGTCATCCAGCTTTGGCCTGTATGCGCTGTGGCTGAGCCAGAAGGTAGGCCTCGATAGCATTACCATCGGCAGCGTGTTCGCCATTAATGGCGTTTTCGCGGTGGTCCTGAAACCGGTGTACGGCTACATCATGGACAAAATCGGCATGAGCAAGTGGCTGCTCTATTTTGTCTGCGCCATTTCCGCGCTGATGGCGCCGTTCTTCGCGCTGGTGTACCAGCCGCTGCTGCAAAGCCACGCGACGCTGGGGATTATCATCGGCGCGCTGTATTTGAGCCTCGGCTGGTACGCCGGGGTGGCGGCTTCCGAATCTTACGCCGACCGCTTTAGCCGCCTGTACGGGCTGGAGTTTGGCCGTATCAGAATGTGGGGTTCGCTGGGCTGGGCGATGGCGGCTTCGGTCTCCGGACTGCTGTTTAACTTCACGCCGCTGGCTAACTTTTTGCTCAGCAGCGGCACCTCGGTACTGATGCTGCTGGTGCTGATTAGCCTCAAAATCGGTGATGAACAGCTGCGCAATAACAACGTCATTTCCGCGAATAAGATCGTCTTTGCCGATGTGCTGATGCTGCTGAAAAATCGCAAATTCTGGATGTTCAGCCTCTACGTCGCCGGAGTGGCGTGGATGATGTTCATCGCCGAGCAGCAGTTCCCGCGCTATTTCGTCTCGTTCTTTGCCACCAAAGAGCAGGGCAACGCCTGGTACGGCTATCTGAGTACCGTCCAGTCGGGGATGGAATTCGTGATGATGATGTTTATCCCGTGGCTGGTGAACCATTATGGCGCCAAGCGCGGCCTGCTGTTCTGCGGCTGCGTGGTGGGGGCGCGGCTGATTGCCTCCGGCCTGACCAACGACCCGATTGTCATCTCCATCATCAAACCGTTTTACGGCGTCGAGATCGCGCTGCTGCTGATTTCAGTTTTCAAATACATCGCCGAACACTTCCATCGTCGGGTTAACGCCACGATGTACCTGCTGGGTTACCAGGCAATGATTTACGTCGGATCGATTGTGGTCGCGCCGCCGGCGGGTTACCTGTACGACAAAATCGGCTTTGAGCATACCTATCTGCTGATGGGCTGCTGCGCCCTGACGTTTACGCTGATTTCCGCTTTTACGCTATCGCGCTGCCAGTCGAAGCGCGATGCCTCACGACCCTTTACTCCGGCTTTAGATACCGCCTCGGTTGAACCGGCCAAACATTAATTCAGGAGTTGTTATGACCAAATCTGTTATCACCGAAGCGCTACGGCCGATAGAACTGCATCAGGTCGACCGCCTGGCGTTGAGCCAGAAGCTGGAAGACGCGCTGGCCCGCGTGACGCGCAAGCTGGACAAAAATATCGTTGCCTTCGGCGATAAGTTCCCCGGCGAAGCCTGTGAAAACGGCATCTGGCCGCGTACCGAGAACGTAGAGTGGACCACCAGTTTTTGGCCGGGCCAGCTGTGGCTGGCGTGGGAGATGACCGGCAAAGCGCACTACCGCGAAGCCGCCGAGCGCTATTTACCGTCGTTCGCCCGGCGTATTGAGCAGCGTATCGACACCGCGACCCACGACCTTGGCTTCCTTTATTCGCTCTCCTGCATCAGCGCCTGGCGGCTCACCGGCAATGAAGCCGCTCGCCAGTCGGCGCTGCTGGCTGCCGAGCGCCTGATGGAGCGTTTTAACCCGACGGCCAAAATTATCCAGGCGTGGGGCGATTTAAACGATCCGGAGCAGCAGGGGCGAATGATCATCGACTGCAATATGAACCTGCCACTGCTGTACTGGGCCAGCGAGCAGACCGGCGACCCGCGCTACGCGCAGGCGGCAACGGCGCACGCCGGGCAGGCGGCAAACTATATCGTGCGTGAAGACGCTTCGACTTATCACACCTACTATATGGATGTGCAGACCGGCGAGCCGCGCTTTGGTAACACTCATCAGGGCTACAGCGATACTTCATGCTGGTCGCGCGGCCAGGCGTGGGGCATTTACGGTTTCCTGCTGAGCTATCAGCACACCGGCGATAAGCAGATGGTTGAGCTGTCGCGCAGCCTGGCGCACTACTTCCTCAACCGCCTGCCGGAAGATGATGTTTGCCATTGGGATCTGGCGTTGCTCGGCACCGATGCCGTGCGCGACAGTTCGGCGGCGGCGATTGCCGCCTGCGGCCTGCTGGAGCTGGTCAAGGTGCTGCCAACGCTCGACGCCAACCGCGCGTATTACGAAGAGATGGCGCTACGCATTGCGCTATCGCTGACCGACAACTACCTGGCCCACGACGATGACCCTACCGAAGGGCTGCTGCAGCACTCGGTTTATCATATGGGCAGCGGAAAGGGCGTCGATCAGTGCTGTAGCTGGGGGGACTATTTCTATCTTGAGCTGCTGGCGCGGCTGCGACAGATTTGGTACCCGTACTGGTAATCCTCAAGGAATGGAGAACGAGATGAAAAACGTAGCCGTGTTATTAGCCCCCGGGTTTGAAGAGGGGAAGCGATAGTCACTATCGATATCCTGCGCCGTCTGAATATTGCGGTGCAGACGATTGCCTGCGGCGAGAGTCGCGAAGTGGTGAGCTACCACGCTATCCCGATGCTAGCGGATAGCACCCTGAAGGCCAGCTTCGATCAAACCTTTGATGCCGTGGTGTTGCCGGGCGGCCCGGAAGGCAGTGTTAATCTGGCGAAAAGCGCGGAGGTCATTGCCTTCGTTCGCCGCCACGATGAAGCGGGCAAATATATCTGCCCGATTTGCTCCGCCGCCGCCCGCGTGTTGGGCGGTAACGGGCTGCTGAAGGGGCGTCGCTATGTCTGTTCTGGCGATCTTTGGCAGCAGGTGAGCGATGGCGTGTACGTGGATGCCGACGTTGTGGAAGACGGCAATCTGCTCAGCGGCCGGGGGCTGGGCAAGGTGTTTGATTTTCGCTTTTACCCTGGCGGCGCGGCTGCAGGGCGATGAAGCGCCGGCGCGCGAACAGGCGGAACATATTTATTATCCGTGGCCCTAGCCGCACGGCATGCTGTTAAAGGTTTCACTGCCCGTGTCATGCGGGCAGTGGCTGGATTAGTGGCAGTCTGGTACGCGTTCAGCTTTTTCACGGCTGATATCTAGCAGCGCGCTGCGGAAAGAGGCATTAAACATCGGTCCATGGCCCAGGCCCGGGAAATCCCAAACAGCGGCATCTACCTCTTTCTCTTTCAGCGTAGTCATCGCGGTATTCACTTTTGTTAGCACGTGATCAGCGTTCGAATCCCGCTTATCGCCCGGCGTCGCTGACCCTTCCATAATGACCAGACTTTTGCCGCAGTACGACGCAGGTTCGGCCGTCGTGATACGGCTAAGTAGCGCAAAGTTATCCCGGCTAAGCGATGGGCTGGCGCTATAGTAAGCGCGGAAGTACGAGGATGACAGCCAGGAGTCGAGCACAAACAGGCCGCCGAAGGAGTGGCCCCACAGGCCGCGGCGCTGCGGATTGATACTCAATCCTTGCTCCGCCTTAACGGCGATATGCGTTTCCAGCAGTTGACGGAAATCATGACTCCCCCCGCTTTTACGATCGGTTGGTGCCTGGCCGTTTCCTTTGACGGCAGGCGTATAATCATAGGACCGGCCCTTCAGATCGAAAGGCAGGTTGGTCTGATAGCCGACCGCGACGATCACCGGCGGCGATTGCGCCGTGAGCTGTTTGAGCAGCTCGTCAGACAGACGGTCCATTACCGCATTGCCGTCAAGCATATATAACACCGGGTAGCCGGTGGGCGGCGCGGCTTTGTTCGGCACTGCCGTCCACACCCGATAGTGGCGTGCGCCGTCGGCGGAGTCGAACTGATGGACGCTGAAGTGGTAAAAGGCCGAACCCTTTTCGGCGATATTGGGCCCCAGCGGCTGCATATCGGGTTTTGCTAAGACAGGAGCGCTGTAACTGAGCGTAAGGCAAGAGAAAATGGCAAAAAGCGTCCTGCGCGGGGGCGTGGAGCGAGACTCGCGGGCATACATCTGATGATTTTTCCTTTCCGCCGGTGAATTTTAATTTAGCCTGTACATACCGTTTGGGGGTACCGTGCCAGACAGGGTGTTAACAAAAACAATAATAAGAATAATTACCAATTTCATTTGAGGATTGCAATGATTAATAGGAATCGAATGAAAGCGGAAAGGCGTATAGGGCAAATCTCAGTTGTAGGGAATGGAGGGAATATCAGATCGGAGCAGTAAGCGCTCGGAAAGTAAGGATAAAAAGGAATGAGCGGGGACACGGTAGGTGATAGATATGGACTGATGTCTGCAATCAGTCACGCCATGCGACGTGTTTTGATGTTTATTATTATTAAAGGTTGGTATGTAAATAGAGAGATGTAAACGTTCGTGGTTAATACTGTGGTGGTAGGAATGTTTATTATGATGGTTTTTTATAAAGATGGATTTCTATTTTATCCAAATGGCGGATTTCTTATTTCACCATAATCTCCCGGTACATTGTTCTTGGTAAAGATAGTTGTATGGAGCATTTTTATAAAGTGTATTAACGCGGCAGGGGCCTTGCAAGCGGGAGAGAATATTATAAGGAGGGAAATATTCTCTCCCTTCACCGGAAAGTGAGGGAATGCCATAGGATAATGTGGCCATGGAACGTCCCGCATTTTTCTGGAAAGATGATAAGAAGTGCTTACGCTTTCCATTGATTTCAATTGTTTTCTTTTTTGCAATCATGGAATTATACACTCGCCATAATGACACTATCAACATTCCAGACGCCGGACGTCGTTCGTCTGAAGGAACACCTCAGCGGCGTCCAGTCGCATTAGAGAATCGCCGTAACCCTTTCATACTACAGGTATAACCGGAGCCACTTCTGGTTATCGTTTTTCTTGCGGCTCTCTCCGGCCAGCGAGCCTGTTGATGGGCAGAGCATCGTCAAAAAAACGCCGTTTTTTTTATATCTTAAGTGCGTGGTAATTTGTTTTTTATCAATAGGTTATTGTGTTTCGCTAAGGTAAGTAAAGATAACTTTAGGGGTTGGGTAGATGTTGATAAGAATAATGAAGCTAACTTCATTTTAAATTAAGCGCAAAGCTTACTATCTTGGCATTTAATTCAATCTATTACTTTCTTTACCCTCAGCAGGAAAGAGGTTGTAGACGCTGGTGGTTTATTCATTGGCGCTGTGATAGCGCGTTTGAGTTGGCCGTAACCATCCCCGGTAATCGGGGGAAGCACATTGATTTTTCGGGGGGAGAGAGGGCGGTCTTCTCCTGAAACACTATTCATCCCGCCAGAGAAAACATTATGGAAACTAAAGAGTTTGTTCTGAACGACAAAAAATTCATGTTGGTAAAATTACAAGCGTGGAATCGCCTGATGTTTGTTGCGGATTTACAGAAAGATATTCTTACGCCGCTTCTGGATAACCTGGGCGAAAAATCTCTGGAAGGTGTTTTTTCAGCTGTATCCGAGCAGGGCGCTAAGCCAGATGTAATGAAGTTATTAAAATCACTGTCTGGTGTAATCGATAGTCGTAATTTAGAGAAATGGGTAAAAAGAGTACTCTCTGAGGGAATGATTGTTTCTATCAAAGAGGATGAACAAAAAGTAAAACTATCTTTCCACGAGCTTACAAAACTATTCTCGGCTCCGCAAGATATTATCATGCTGATGAAAGAAGCCATTGTATTTAATCTCGATGGCATTCTCGACATTATTAAGGGTATGGGAGGGAAAAAGGCTGATACACCGCAAATAAGCTAAAGAGGAGCTCAGGAGAATAGCTCTTCAAACTATAAGAAAATACATTGAATCAGAAATGGAATAGGGATGTTCCTGGGTGGTTTTGAGCTTATCACCGTGTGTTTTCTTTTTTATTAATAAATATGGACTGAATTTATATGAATGGAACAATAGATTTTTTCTCGCCAACAGGCGAAAAACTCGCAAGCACGGCAGAAATGACAGGGGCTGCCCCGGTCGAAAGCGGAGCGATCCGTTTACCTGTATCTGCGAGGGATGTCACGGGCGTACAAAAGGATAAGAACGCCCTTAATATCTTAATGAAAGATAATCAAAAAATCGTCATCGAAGACTTTTTTGGCGACACAAAAAAGAAGCTGGTTTTTGACGATGGTAAGGAGATTTTTGAGGCTGATTATCTCGACAAAGAACAATTCAATGGTCTGCAATTTAAACCATTACAGAGCTTTGAAGAGGTGTTTACCGCGGCTGAACCAGCCGCGAACGATAGCGATGTTTATGTATGGGTCGTGCCATTAATCGCCGCGGTTGCGATCGGTGGTCTCGCCATTGCCGCCGTTAATGATAACGACGACGGCGGTGATAATAGCCAGGATAAGGCCAAAGCCAAACTCAAGGAAGCGAAAGACGGCGCCAATCAGGCGATCGACACTATGGCGTACCTGAGCAGCGAACAGAAAGAAGCCGCTCACCAGGCCGTTGAAAATGCGACCACCGTAGATGAGGTGCAGAAAGCGCTGTCCGACGCCACGGCGAAAAATCTTGAAGAAGCCAAAGCCGATGCCAATCAGGCGATCGACGGCATGACGCATCTGAGCGATGAGCAGAGAGGGGCGGCTCAACAGGCGGTGAACGTTGCGACCGGCGTTGTGGGCGTAGAGGAAGCGCTTGCTGACGCGGTGGCGAAAAACCTTGAGGAAGGCAAAGCCGACGCCAGTGAGGCAATCAACGCCATGGCGTACCTGAGCGACGAACAGAAGGCTGAAGCTCAGAAAGCCGTTGATAATGCGAGCAGCGTCGACGAGGTGCAGAAAGCGCTGGCCGATGCCGTGGCGATAAACCTTGAGGAAGGTAAAGCCGACGCCAATGAAGCGATCGACAATATGGCGTACCTGAGCAACGAGCAGAAGGCCGAGGCACACCAGGCGA
>AEWW01024823.1_pt1 | contig 13051 bp, 14 predicted proteins | sample 267848 | NCBI WGS metagenome assembly AEWW01 (sample SAMN00713649, study PRJNA62039) | ant fungus garden metagenome | place: Panama: Gamboa | collected Apr-2009 | depth 0.5 m m | reverse complement strand
TGCGGCGTACGCTTTACTCCACTGCCCACCTTTGTCTCCTTTATGCAGGTTCGTTGCATTCAAAATATAAGCGCCAACCCCTGCAATCCCCACCCAACATCCACCATTCTGAGCACCAAGCCTCCAACATCCTCGAATCGGCGCCCCCCAAACACAAAGGTGCATAAATTTGCGCACCTCCTGAAAAATGCCACTAACAACTACGAAGTTAAACGCTTAACCGGTGCATTCTTCTGGCGATCCCACATCACCGTCAGCAGACGCTGCAGTGCGATAAACGCGAACAACAGAATACCGATGGCGATCTTAGTCCACCAGGAACTCAGCGTGCCATCGAAGTTAATCCATGTCTGAATCAGACCCTGAATCAACACCCCAAACAGCGTGCCGAGTACCGTGCCGACACCACCGGACAACAAGGTGCCGCCAATCACCACCGAGGCAATCGCGTCCAGTTCCACGCCCAAACCTGCCAGGGCATAGCCTGCTGAGGTATAAATCGAGAACACAATCCCCGCCAGTGTCGCCAGGGTGGTGGAAAGCATATAAATCTTGATGGTGGTGGCGCGAGTAGAAACACCCATCAACTGCGCCGACGTCAGATTGCCGCCGATGGCATAGACCTGATTACCAAAACGCGTGCGATGCGCGAGGATGATCCCGCCAATCACCACCACCAGCATAATCACTGCCAGCAAACTAAGACGCCCGCCGCCGGGGATCTTCCACGCCAGGCTAGACAGTGTGGAATAGAGCGGATGATCAATGGGAATCGAATTCTCCGACACCAGATAGCTGCAACCGCGCAGGAAAAACATCCCCGCCAGGGTAATAATAAAGGCCGGGATCTTCAGCGCATCGATCAGCCAGCCCATCATGGCGCCAAACAGTGCTCCCATCGCCAGCACAATCGCGAAGGCAAGAATCGGATCGACGTGATAATCACCGATAATTTTCGCCAAAAATACACCGCTAAAGGCGATAACGGCCCCCACTGACAGATCGATACCGCCTGACAAAATCACAAACGTCATGCCCACGGCGATAATGCCGAGAAACGCGTTATCGGTCAGGATATTGCAGATCACGCGAGTCGAGGCAAACCGGGGAACTGACTCAGGCAGAACAGATAACCGGCGACAAACACCAGCAGCGTAATCATCAATGGCAGATGGCGTTTAATCATTTTGGACGTCTCCCTTTCAGCATGGCGATAAAGCGCGGTGATTGCAGCAACAGCACACACATCACCACCACCGCTTTCACCACCTGATTCAGCTCCGGCGGGAAGCCAGACAGCAAAATACCGGTGTTCATCGACTGAATAATCAGCGCGCCAACCAGCGACAACACCAGATTAAAACGCCCGCCCATCAACGATGCACCGCCAATCACCACAGCGAGAATGGCATCCAACTCCAGCCATAGACCGGCGTTGTTAGCATCGGCGCCACGTATATCGGCTGCCACGATCAGGCCCGCGACTGCCGCACACACACCGCTAATGGCATAAGTGGACATCACTACTAACCAGCCATTAACACCAGCATTACGTGCGGCGCGCAGGTTAATCCCCACCGCTTCGATAAACAGGCCCAGCGCGGTTTTGCGCGTCAGCAGCCACACTAACAGTGCCACCAGTAGCGTTATCCACACCGGAACCGGCAGCATCCACAGCGAGCCGCTGCCAAACCAGCCGAGGCTGTCGCTGTTAAAGGTCACAATCTGACCTTGGGTAATCAGCTGAGCGATACCGCGCCCGGCCACCATCAGAATCAACGTGGCAACAAACGGCTGAATCTTCAGCAGCGCCACCAGCACGCCGTTCCACAAGCCACAGGCCAGGCCGGTGCCAAGGGTGGCGAGAATAATAAAGCTCAGGCTGTGCCCCGCAACGGTTAACGTGGCCGCCGTCGCCCCCGCAATCGCCATCACCGCGCCGACCGACAAATCAATGCCGCCGGTGGCAATCACCAGCGTCATACCGACCGCCAGTAAGGCGACGGGTGCAGCGCGGTTAAGGATATCAATCGGGCTGCCGAACAGGCGGCCGTCCTGAATATGCACGGCAAAAAAATTGTTGGCGACCAGGCTATCCACCAACAGCACCAGAATCAGTGCGACGATTTGCGGCATGCCTGGCGGTAACTTCGGCTTACGCCGTTCAGGTTTTGGATGTGTCATAGGGGATTCAAGCATGTTGTGCTCCTCCATCGGCGATGGCATTGACGATCGACGCCACCGACAGCTGCTCCAGCGGGATTTCAGCCACCTGCTTCAAATCACGCATGATCAACACGCGGTCGGCATAGCCCACCAGCTCTTCGAGTTCAGAGGAGATAACCAGTAACGCCAGTCCATCGGCGCACAGGGTTTCAATCAAACGAATGATCTCGGCATGTGCACCGACGTCAATGCCGCGCGTCGGTTCGTCGAGAATTAAGAATTGCGGCTTCGTCACCAGCCAGCGTGACAGCAGCACCTTCTGCTGATTACCGCCGGAGAGTAATTCCACCGGCTGATCGGCATGTGGCGTGCGAATTCCCAGGCTTTTGATAAAGCGATCGGCGATGGCCTGCTGCTCACGCCGTTTAATCGGTCGCAGCCAGCCGCGTTGGGCCTGTAGCGCCAGAATAATATTCTCGCGCACCGATGCAGCGCCGATAATACCGTCGGTTTTACGATCTTCCGGGCAGAACCCCATGCCCAGATGGGAGGCTTTGGCCGGTGTCCGGATGTGCTGCACTTTGCCTTTGATGGTGGCAGTACCCCGATCCGCTCGACGGATACCAAACAGCACTTCGGCGGTTTCCGTGCGCCCCGATCCCAACAAGCCGGCTAAGCCCACCACTTCTCCCGGGCGCACTTCCAGGTCGAAAGGCTCAATGGTGCCCTTCTTGCCGTAGTCTTTGAATGACACCACCGGTTGGTTGCTTTTCAGCGTGCTGCCCTGACGCTGCAGGGCAGTTTCCAGTAACTCGCGCCCCAGCATCAGTTTGATCAATTCGATTTGCGGCAGCGATGCCGTATCACGCGTGGCTATAAACTGGCCATTGCGCAAAACGGTAATACGATCGGTGATGCGGTACACCTGGTCGAGAAAATGAGTGACAAAAATCAGGCTCATCCCTTTGGCTTTCAGTTGCGCCATCAGGGTGAATAGCATTTCCACTTCGCTGGCATCGAGGCTGGCGGTGGGTTCATCGAGGATTAACACCTGTGCGGAGAGATCCACGGCGCGGCAAATCGCAATGATTTGCTGCATCGCCACCGAGTAATGGCCCAGGGGACGCGTCACGTCGAGCGCAAAACCGTAGTTGCGCATCAGCGCATCGGCATCGCGCACCATACGCTTGCGGTCAATCATGCCAAAGCGGCGCGGCTCGCGGCCGATGTAGAGATTGTCTGCCACCGACATATTCGGCAGGAGATTCACCTCCTGATAAACCGTGCCGATGCCCATTTGCTGTGCATCGGCGGTATTATGCGGTGAAATGGCAGTGCCATTCAGGGTGATGGTGCCTGCATCACGGGTGTACACGCCGGTCAGCACTTTAATCAGCGTGGATTTCCCGGCGCCGTTTTCGCCCAGCAGCGCCATGATCTCGCCTTTGCGAATACTGAACGACACATTATCCAGCGCTTTCACGCCGGGGAAACCTTTGCTGATACCGTTGAGAGTCAGGAGTGCGGATGCATCTGCGGTGCTCATCAGGTTCTACCTCGCCTTACGTCATGAAAAACCGCCCCGAAGGGCGGTTGCGGGGATCAGTAACCCATGCCTTTTTTGGTGTCGAGCTGTGCCTGCGCGGAGTCTGGCAGATACAGTTTCGATTCGGTTTTGATGATTTTTGGTGGCATCGTGCCGTCTTTTTTGAATTTCTCCAGCGCATCGAATGCCGGACCCGCCATGTTTGGCGTCAGCTCGACATTGGCATTGGCCTCACCCGCCAGCATCGCTTTATAGATATCCGGTACGCCGTCGATAGAACCGGTCAGAATATCTTTGCCTGGCTTCAGACCCGCTTCTTTAATGGCCTGAATGGCGCCAATCGCCATATCATCGTTGTGCGCATACACCATGCAGATGTTCTTGCCGTTGTTTTCCGCTTTGATAAAGCTCTCCATCACCTCTTTACCTTTACTACGGGTAAAGTCGCCGGACTGAGAACGGATCACTTTGATGTTGTTGTGGCCCGCGATGGCTTCTGCAAAGCCTTTTTTGCGGTCGATGGCTACGCTGGCACCCACGGTGCCCTGTAACTCAACCACGTTACACTTCTTGTCGCCGACCGTTTTCACCAGCCAGTCACCGATCAACTTGCCTTCCAGCACGTTGTCTGCGGTCACCACCGCCATGTACAGCGACTTATCTTTCACCACGATAGCGCGGTCTAACAGGAACACCGGGATTTTGGCGTCTTTGGCTTCTTCCAGCACCGGTTCCCAACCGGTTTGTACTACCGGGGCGATGAAGATGGCGTCAACGCCCTGCGCGATAAACGAGCGCACCGCTTTGATTTGGTTTTCCTGCTTCTGCTGACCATCGGCGATTTTCAACGTGATACCGCGCTTTTGCGCTTCGCTTTTCGCCACGTTGGTTTCTGCTGAACGCCAGCCAGACTCCGAGCCAACCTGTGAGAAGCCCACCGTCATGTCAGCGGCAAGTACCGAAGCACTGAGTGCTGAACTGACCATGGCGGTTAAGAGTAAACGTTTCCACATAATTTCATTCCTCTGAAGGGAGTGTGCTGTAGGGGTACAAAACGCAGATTAAGCCTGGCGCAAAAGCGAGAAAACAAGCGCGACATGCCTCACAAAATAGAATGAATTAAAGGAGTTACGAAATTATGCATATAAGAAGTCATACCAGCCATATGGACAATTTGCCTGATATTTATTTCAGTGTCGGTTAAATAAATGTAATAAACAGAATCGGTTAGGATGGTGGCTACTGGAAGCGATTACAGACGCTGCGTAAAGAATGGTTATCGACTGCGGGCACAAGCAATGATCAGTTTTGTGATTATTCGCACACTACATGATTTACAGTTTCAAAGCGTGTAGATGCCATTGCTTAACTGTTCGACATAAATCGGCCTAATAAACGTCTTATATGAATGAAAGTCAGTGCACTAAGCCTGATAAAAAATGACAACTTTCATTTGCGTTAAGGGTGTGAGCTTTTTTCACATTATGCCGTCTGTCAGGGTTGAATTTGTCTTAATCCCGTCTGGAAATGCGCGTTTAAAACGGCAAAATGAAGAAAAAATGTCTTTTGATGAGCGAATTAGCTCACGTTGTCTGATTTTTGAATTTTTTTAACGCTGGCGTATGGACTCTGTCAGTGTGCTCCCTATACTTGGGCACTTCCGAGCACTTTATTTTTAAATGGCAATCATGACTGCGCTAGATTACCTGCTGAAATTCCGCAAAGTGAATAATCTCGATAGTCTGGAAAAACTCTACGACCATCTTAATTATTCGCTGACCGATGACAATGACATCATCAATATGTATCGCGCTGCCGATCATCGTCGTGCTGAACTTGTTTCCGGCGGCCGCCTTTATGATATGGGCCGCGTGCCGAAATCAGTCTGGCGCTACGTAATGTAATGGGTTTTCCCCGCCTTTTTCTGCACTATTGCGTTGTCCATGTCGGGCGTGCCCCGTTTGGACATACAACGCCTTCTTAATTTCGCTACAGGATCCGCAAGATGACCGAATCGGTAAACCCGCCGCGTATTGCTGGCTGGCTGTTGTTGCCGCTAGCCTGGTTGATTATGACGATGCTGACCAGTGCGCTGGTGGTGGCCATGTATCTGAGCCCGTTGTTTGATACAGAATTGCGTACCACGTTGTTCACTCATGCCAGCCAATTGTTCACGCAATGGGCGATTTCCCTGCTCACCGCAGGCGTGGTTTGGGTCTACAGTATCTGGGTTTGCTGGATGTTCTGTAAACGTTCGCGCCGTCTACCGCGTCATTACATCCTGTGGTTGCTGATGACGGTCTTACTGGCGTTAAAACGTTCGCTTTCACCCCGGTGGCGGATAACAAAGCCATTCAAACGCTGTTGTTGTCACTGCTGGCGGCGGCGGTATTTGTGCCGTACTTCAAACGTTCTCAACGTGTGAAAGAGACGTTTATCCAGCCATAACGGCGCGAGTTTCGTCAGGAATTTAATTCTGCGTGCTCTCAACATCCACAGATTTTGTGTAGAGGTTGAGATGCACCTCTCAATTCCGGATAATAGACGCCTTTCGGCTTCCCAGGTTAAAAAATGACCGATTACTTACTTCTCTTTATTGGCACCGTGCTGGTGAACAACTTCGTGTTAGTGAAGTTTCTCGGCCTATGTCCCTTTATGGGCGTGTCAAAAAAATTGGAAACGGCCATTGGCATGGGACTCGCCACCACTTTCGTGATCACCCTGGCGTCAATCTGCGCCTGGCTGGTGAACCATCTGATTCTGGTGCCGCTCGATCTGGTGTACCTGCGAACCCTGGCGTATATCCTGGTGATCGCCGTGGTGGTGCAATTCACCGAAATGGTGGTGCGCAAAACCAGTCCGTCACTCTATCGACTGCTGGGCATTTTTCTGCCGCTGATTACCACTAACTGTGCGGTGCTGGGTGTCCCTTTGCTGAGCGTCAATCTTAACCACACCTTTATGCAGGCTGCGGTCTATGGCTTCAGTGCCTCGCTCGGCTTCTCTCTGGTGATGGTGCTGTTCGCCGGTATGCGTGAACGTCTGGTATTGGCCAACGTCCCTGCGCCGTTTAAGGGCAACTCCATTGCATTAGTCACCGCAGGTTTGATGGCGCTGGCCTTTATGGGCTTTACCGGGCTGGTGAAATTCTAATGACCGCGATTTGGATTGCTATTGTGGCTATTGCTGCGCTGGGTCTGGTTTTTGGCGCCCTGCTCGGTTACGCCTCGCGCCGATTCGAGGTAGAAGAAGATCCGATCGTTGAACAGATCGACAGTATTCTGCCGCAAAGTCAGTGCGGACAATGTGGTTATCCCGGCTGCCGCCCGTACGCCGATGCCGTGGGTAATAACGGTGAAGCCATTAATAAATGCGCCCCCGGTGGCGAGCAAACCATGCTCAAGCTGGCCGCGCTGCTGAACGTTGAACCGCAACCGCTGGATGGCGGTGAGGAAGTGCAGGAACCGATCCGCACCGTGGCCTGGATTGATGAAGCCAACTGCATCGGCTGCACCAAATGTATTCAGGCTTGCCCGGTAGATGCGATTGTCGGTGCGACCCGTGCCATGCATACCGTGCTGAGCGATGTCTGTACCGGCTGTGATTTGTGCGTTGCTCCCTGCCCGACCGACTGTATTGAAATGCGTCCGGTTGCCACGACCACGGCCAACTGGAAATGGGATCTCGAAACCATTCCTGTACGGGTGATCCCGGTAGAAACTCATGCTTAATCTGTTAAAACTGTTCCGTAAAGAGAAGCTGTGGGATTTCCAGGGCGGCATTCATCCGCCGGAAATGAAAACCCAGTCTAACGGCACGCCGTTAAGCCAGTTGCCGCTGCCTGAACAATTCATCATTCCGTTAAAACAGCATATCGGCCATGAAGGCGAGATTTGTGTCTCACCGGGCGATCACGTCTTGCGTGGTCAGCCGCTGACGTTTGGCAGCGGACGCATGCTGCCGGTGCACGCACCGACCTCCGGCACCATCGAAGCGATTGCGCCACATATGACCGCGCACCCTTCGGGCCTTTCCGAACTGTGCATTTTCCTGCGCGCCGATGGTGAAGATCGCTGGACCACGCTCGATCCGCAACCTGACTTCCGTTCGCTTACTCGTGAAGATGTCGTCAAGCGCATCCATGAGGCAGGCGTCGCCGGTTTGGGGGGTGCAGGCTTCCCGACCGCCACCAAGCTACGTGGCGGATTGCGCGGCGTCAAAACCCTGATTATCAATGCCGCAGAGTGCGAACCTTACATCACCGCCGATGATCGTCTGATGCAGGACTGCGCGGCTGAAGTGCTGGAAGGTTGTCGTATCCTCGCCTGGGTATTGCAGGCTGAGCGCGTGCTGATTGGCATCGAAGATAACAAACCCGAAGCGATTGCGGCGCTGAAGCAGGCTTTGGGTGGTGACCGCGAGTTGCAACTGCGCGTCATCCCCACCAAATACCCTTCGGGTGGTGCCAAACAACTGACCCAGATTCTTACCGGCGTTGAAGTACCGCACGGTGGTCGTTCCACCGATATTGGCGTGCTGATGCAAAACGTCGGTACGGCCTGGGCGGTAAAACGCGCCATTATCGATGGCGAGCCAATTACCGAACGCGTCGTTACCCTGACCGGCGAAGCCATTGCGCAGCCGCGTAACGTTTGGGGACGCCTGGGTACGCCAGTTAGCCATCTGCTACATCATGTGGGTTTCGCACCGGGTTCGCGTCAGATGGTGATCATGGGCGGCCCGCTGATGGGCTTTACGCTGCCGTCACTGAATGTGCCGCTGGTTAAAATCTCCAACTGCATTCTGGCACCTTCTGCCAGTGAAATGGGCAATAACGAAGAAGAACAGTCTTGTATTCGTTGCAGTGCCTGTGCGGATGCCTGCCCGGCGAAACTGCTGCCTCAGCAGCTGTTCTGGTACAGCCAGGGCGGCGATCATGAGAAGGCGCGCGCTCACAATATCGATGACTGCATTGAGTGCGGTGCCTGTGCGTACGTCTGCCCAAGTAATATTCCGCTGGTGCAATATTATCGCCAGGAGAAGGCAGAGCTGCGCGCTATCGATCTCGAAGCGAAGCGCACCGCCGAAGCTAAAGCGCGCTTTGAAGCGCGTCAGGCGCGTTTAGAGCGGGAAAAACTGGCGCGTGAAGCGCGTCATGAAGAAGCTAAACAGCGTGTGGCACGTAGCGATCAGGGTGAACGTGACGCGGCGATTGCTCGCGTGAAGGCGCGTGCCGCCAAAACACCGGAACAGGAAACTGCCGAGCGTGAAGCTCGCCATGCACAGGCGTTAGCTCAGCAGGCGGAAAAACAGTCTGAAACGCAGCCGCTGAGTCGCCAGTCTGGCGATCCGCGTAAAGCCGCGGTGGAAGCGGCCATTGCACGAGCTAAGGCGAAGAAGTCTGGTGTGGCTGAGCAACCGATCAGCGACGTTGCTGAAACACCTGTTGCTGAGGCTGATCCACGTAAAGCCGCGGTTGAAGCCGCCATTGCGCGCGCCAAAGCGAAGAAAGACGCTGCGGCGGCTGGCGAACAAAATCCTGAAACTGCTGATGCAGCCCCGGTCGCTGAAGTTGATCCGCGTAAAGCGGCGGTTGAAGCCGCCATTGCGCGCGCTAAAGCGAAGAAAGCCGCTGCGCTGGCGAACAAGCGTCTGAACCTGCTGATACAGCACCGACCGCTGAGGTTGATCCTCGCAAAGCAGCAGTTGAAGCCGCTATTGCCCGTGCTAAAGCCAAGAAAGCCGCTGCTGCTGGCGAACAAGCGCATGAACCTGCTGATGCAGCCCCGCCCCATGAGGTTGATCCGCGTAAAGCGGCAGTTGAAGCCGCCATTGCGCGTGCCAAAGCGAAGAAAGCGGCTGCGGCGGCTAGCGAACAAAATCCTGAAACTGCTGATGCAGCACCTGCCGCTGAAGTTGATCCGCGTAAAGCAGCGGTTGAGGCCGCCATTGCTAGAGCTAAGGCGAAGAAAGCCGCTGCGGCTGCGGCGGCTGGTGAGCAAGCGCATGAACCTGCTGATGCCACTCCTGCCGCTGAAATCGATCCGCGCAAAGCCGCGGTTGAAGCGGCTATTGCGCGCGCTAAAGCGAAGAAAGCTGCGGCGGCTGCCGAGCAAGCTTCTGCGTCTGTTGAAGCCGCACCTGAATCATCTTCTGAAGTAGAGGCTGCTGCCTCTCCTGACTCCGCCGACCCACGAAAAGCGGCAATAGCTGCCGCGGTCGCCCGTGCCAAAGCGCGTAAAGCGCAGCAGCAGCCTTCGACGACTGAGGATTAAATGTCTTTTCGTATCGCAAGTTCCCCTTATACCCACAATCGCCGCAGCACCGGCAACATCATGCTGCTGGTGGTACTGGCTGCGCTGCCGGGTATGGCCGCGCAGTGGTATTTCTTTGGCGTGGGTTTTCTGATTCAGGTATTGCTCGCCACCGCCACTGCGTGGATCACCGAAGGCGCCATTTTGCGTCTGCGCAAAACACCCCTGGTTCCAACACTTGCGGATAACTCCGCACTGCTCACTGCATTGCTGCTCGGCATCAGTCTGCCGCCGCTGGCGCCCTGGTGGCTGGTGGTCATTGGCACCGTGTTTGCCATCGTTATCGCGAAACAACTGTATGGCGGCCTGGGTCAAAACCCTTTCAACCCAGCGATGGTCGGTTATGTGGTCTTACTGATCTCCTTCCCGGTGCAGATGACCAGCTGGTTGCCGCCGGATACATTGCAGGCAATCAAACCCGGCCTGCTGGATTCCCTCAGCATGATCTTCACCAATCACACGCTGGCCGGTGAAACCATGCAGCAGTTGCAGCTCGGGGTGGATGGCATCAGCCAGGCCACGCCGCTGGATACCTTTAAAACCGGCTTGCGCGCCGGGCACAGTGCTGAGCAGTTACTGTCTGAGCCGATTTATACCGGCGTGCTGGCGGGATTAGGCTGGCAGTGGATTAACCTCGGCTATCTGCTGGGTGGCATGCTGCTGCTGGCGAAGAATGCCATTCGCTGGCACATCCCCGTCAGTTTCCTGGCGTCGCTGGCATTCTGCGCCACCCTTGGCTGGTTGTTCTCGCCGGAATCGCTCAACTCGCCCCTGATTCATTTGTTCTCCGGCGCGACCATGCTCGGCGCGTTCTTTATCGCCACCGATCCGGTCACCGCCTCGACCACTAACCGTGGCCGCCTGGTGTATGGTGCACTGATTGGTTTGCTGGTGTGGTTAATTCGCAGCTTTGGCGGCTATCCGGACGGTGTGGCCTTCGCGGTTCTGTTGGCGAACATTTGCGTGCCGCTGATTGATTACTACACCCAGCCGCGCGTTTACGGCCATCGCAAGGATTAATGATGTTCGATGCTATTCGTAAAAATGCCGTGACGCTGGCGGCGTTTGCAGTGATCACCACCGGCGTCACTGCGGTGGTGAACTATGTCACCAAGCCGACGGTGGAACATCAGACGGCACTGCAGCAAAAAAACCTGCTCGATCAGGTGGTGCCCACCGAGATGTATGACAACCACATTCAGCAAGAGTGTTTCCTGGTGACGGATGCAGCGGCATTAGGCAATAACCAGCCGCATCATCTCTATCTGGCGCGTAAAGGTGATAAACCCGTCGCGGCGGCTCTTGAGACTACCGCGCCAGACGGCTATTCTGGTGCGATTCAGATGCTGGTCGGTGCCGATTTTCACGGCAAAGTCTTAGGTGTCCGCGTGGTGGAACACCATGAAACTCCTGGCCTGGGCGACAAGATTGAACTGCGCATTTCCGACTGGATTAACAGCTTTAACGGCAAAGTGGTGCACGGTGCCGACGACAAGAACTTTGCGGTGAAAAAAGACGGCGGTGAATTTGATCAATTTACCGGCGCGACCATTACCCCGCGCGCAGTGGTGAATGCCACTAAACGTACCGCATTACTGATTGAAACATTGCCAGCGAAGCTCTCTTCGCTGCCCGAATGTGGAGATGCACCATGAGTGAAGCAAAATCCCTGCTGGTTGGCGGCCTGTGGAAGAACAACTCCGCCTTGGTGCAACTGCTCGGCTTGTGTCCGCTGCTGGCCGTGACCTCAACCGCCACTAACGCCCTCGGCCTTGGCCTGGCCACCACGCTGGTGTTAACCATCACCAACAGCGCTATCTCCGCCTCGCGTCGTTGGGTGCCGGCGGAAATCCGTATTCCTATTTACGTAATGATCATCGCTTCGGTAGTGAGCTGCGTGCAGATGCTGATCAATGCTTACGCTTACGGGCTGTATCAGTCATTGGGAATCTTTATTCCCCTGATCGTGACCAACTGTATTGTGGTGGGCCGCGCGGAAGCGGTGGCGTCGAAAAGCAGCATCCCGCTCTCGGCGCTGGATGGATTTGCCATTGGTATGGGCGCGACCTGCGCGATGGTGACGCTAGGTTCGATTCGTGAATTGATCGGTAGCGGCACCCTATTTAACGGTGCTGACCAACTGCTGGGCCCCTGGGCCAAAGCGCTGCGCATTGAAGTGTTCCATTTCGATTCACCGATGTTGCTGGCGATGCTGCCGCCTGGAGCTTTTATTGGCTTAGGCATGCTGCTGGCCGGTAAATATCTGATCGATCAGAAAATGAAGCAACGAGCCGCACTGCGCGCTGCTGAACCTGAAGCCGCGCCACAAGGTGAAACCGGGAAGGCCGTGTGAACAAGGAAAAGCGATTGCAAATTCTCACGCGCCTGCGTGATGACAATCCGCATCCCACCACGGAGCTGTACTTCAGTTCGCCGTTTGAACTGCTGATTGCGGTGCTGTTATCCGCACAGGCCACGGATGTTAGCGTGAACAAAGCCACGGCGAAGATGTATCCGGTAGCGAACACCCCCGCCGCTATTTTGGCTTTGGGTGTTGATGGCGTGAAAGAGTTCATCAAGACCATCGGCCTGTTTAACAGCAAAGCGGAAAACGTCATTAAAACCTGCCGCATTCTTATTGAGCAGCACGGTGGTGAAGTACCGGAAGATCGCGCGGCATTAGAAGCCCTGCCTGGCGTCGGACGCAAGACCGCCAACGTGGTGCTGAATACCGCCTTTGGCTGGCCGACCATTGCCGTGGATACGCATATCTTCCGCGTCAGCAATCGCACCCGCTTCGCGCCCGGCAAGAACGTCGAAGAAGTAGAAGATAAACTGATTAAAGTGGTGCCATCTGCCTTTAAAGTCGATTGCCACCATTGGTTAATCTTGCACGGCCGCTATACCTGCGTGGCACGTAAACCGCGCTGCGGCTCCTGCCTGATTGAAGATTTGTGTGAGTTCGACGCCAAAACCGAAGTCTGAGTCCATGCCGATAACGGATCGCAATCTCGCGCTCTGGTAT
>AEWW01015899.1_pt1 | contig 13168 bp, 14 predicted proteins | sample 267848 | NCBI WGS metagenome assembly AEWW01 (sample SAMN00713649, study PRJNA62039) | ant fungus garden metagenome | place: Panama: Gamboa | collected Apr-2009 | depth 0.5 m m | reverse complement strand
TTTTTCATTTTATTGTCAACCGCACGGGGTGAAATATGACCGTTGTTCCTTTCCGTCCAGATCGATCGGATTCATCTGATCGACACTTATATCAGCTCGACAGTGCCAGCGCTTTTATCCGCTTAAACAGTTCGCCCAGTGGCTTGCAGACCGAAGAGGCGCAGGCGCGTCTGGCGGCTAACGGGCGCAACGTGCTGCCACAGAAAGCCGAAAAATCACTGCTGATGCGCTTTCTGGCGCACTTTAAAGATGTACTGATTTACATCCTGCTGGCGGCAGCGGTCATTACCGCGGTGATGGGCCACTGGGTGGATACCTTTGTCATTCTCGGCGTTGCTGTCATCAACGCACTGATTGGATTTATCCAGGAAAGTAACGCCGAGAAGTCATTGAAAAGCATTCAGAACATGCTGTCGAACGAAGCGATGGTATTGCGCGATGGGCGGCAGATCACCGTGCCGACCGAAGAGCTGGTGGTCGGTGACGTGGTGTTGCTGCGTCCTGGCGACAAAATCCCTGCCGATCTGCGCTTGTTCGACGTGCACAATTTGCGGGTGGAAGAAGCCATTCTCACCGGGGAATCCACGGTGGTGTCCAAATTAAGCGATGCGCTGGAAGGCGAAAAGTCGCTCGGCGATCGGCTGAATCTGGCTTATTCCGGTACTACGGTGAGTTCTGGCACGGCCGCTGGCGTGGTGATCGCCACTGGCGGGGATACTGAGCTAGGGCACATCAACGCGATGATCTCCTCCATCGAAGAAGCAAAAACGCCATTGCTGGTGCAGATTGAAAAACTCGGTAAGGCGATTTTCTACATCATTTTGCTGATGATGGCCGCGCTGTTCGTGTTCGGTTATCTGCTGCGCGACATCCCGCTGGCGGAACTGCTGCTGGCGGTGATCAGTCTGGCGGTGGCGGCGGTGCCAGAGGGTTTACCGGCGATTATCTCGATCATTCTCTCACTTGGCGTGCAGTCGATGGCGCGCAATCACGCCATCATTCGTAAGCTGCCGACGGTAGAAACCCTCGGTGCCATGTCGGTGATCTGCTCGGATAAAACCGGCACGCTGACCATGAACGAAATGACGGTGAAAGCGCTGGTGCTGGCGAACAGTCACTGGCGTATCAGTGGCAACAGCTACGAGCCGAAAGGAGAGTTTCATCTGGAAAGCGGCCAGCGTGATGAGGCGCTGCTCAACGGCTTTTTACAGACGGTAGATATCTGCAACGAGAGCCAACTGAGGCAGGATAATCAGGGGCACTGGGGGATTGTCGGTGGCCCCACCGAGGGTGCGCTCAAAGTATTGGCGGCGAAAGCGGACATCAATTCGGCAAGTGTGCAGGTGCTGAGCAAGCTGCCGTTTGACTCGGCCTACAAATACATGGCCGTGAGTTGCCTGATTGATGGCAAAGCGTGTCTGTTACTGACTGGCGCACCGGATGTGCTGCTTGCGCTATGTCAGCAGCAGCAGGGCGCGCAGGGTGCCGAAGCGCTGGATCGCGACTACTGGAACGCCGCGATCACCACTTATGCCAGCGAAGGGCTGCGCACCGTGGCCGCGGCCTGGCGCTGGCTGCCGGAGGGCCAGCAGCGGATCGATCACGCCGATCTGCGCGAGGGCATGATGATGCTGGGTCTGGCGTGCATGATGGATCCGCCGCGTCCGGAAGCGATTACCGCCATACGCGACTGCCAGCAGGCCGGGATTCGCGTCAAAATGATCACCGGCGATCACCCGGAAACGGCGATGGCCATCGGTCAGATGTTAGGCATCGGCAACAGTGACAGCGCCGTCACCGGTTATCAGCTGGAGCACATGGACGATGCCGAACTGGGCAAAGCGGCACGCGAGTACGACATTTTCGCGCGCACCAGCCCGGAACATAAATTGCGTCTGGTGAAAGCGCTGGCAGAGAGCGGGGAGATTGTCGGGATGACCGGCGATGGCGTGAATGATGCCCCTGCGCTGAAACAGGCCAATGTCGGCATCGCCATGGGCATCAAAGGCACCGAGGTGACCAAAGAGTCGGCGGATATGATTCTGGCGGATGATAACTTCGCGACTATCGCGGCGGCGGTGAAAGAGGGGCGTCGCGTTTACGATAACCTGAAGAAAACCATCCTGTTTGTGATGCCGACCAACCTCGCACAGGGGTTGTTGATCATCATCGCCATTCTGATGGGCAATCTATTACCGCTGACGCCGGTGCAGATTCTCTGGATGAATATGGCGACCTCAGCAACACTCTCATTTGGGCTGGCATTCGAAGCCGCCGAGCGCAATATCATGCGTCGGCCGCCGCGTAATGTGCGTAGCCATGTGATGGACGGTTACGCCATCTGGCGAGTGGTTTTTGTCGGGTTACTGATTTCGATTAGCGCCTTTGTACTGGAAGCCTGGTTGCAGCCGCGTGGTTATTCGCCGGAGTTTATCCGCACGGTGCTGTTGCAGATGCTGGTGACTGCCCAGTGGGCATATATGCTCAACTGCCGCAACAGCAATGGCTTCTCACTGGATGCTGGCTTGCTGAAAAATAGCGGTATCTGGCTGGTAACGCTGGTGCTGGTGGCGCTGCAGGCGATGATTATCTATCTGCCGCTGATGAATACTCTGTTTGGCACCGAGCCGCTGCCGATTAAATATTGGTTTATTTCGCTGGCGGTCAGCGCCGGGATATTTGTGCTGGTGGAAATTGAGAAGCATCTGACGCGCGGCTGGCGCGTCGCCCGATAACTCACTCTGGCTGGCGCAGTGCCAGCCAGACTTTTTTCAGCAAGAAGGTGAGAGGAATCGCCAGTATCGCACCGGTCATGCCCAGCAGCGCTTGCCAGAACAGGAAAGCCAGCAACTGCACGGTCAGGGTGAGATTAAGGCGCTTGCCGAGCATCAGCGGCTCCAGCACCGAACTGAGCAGCAGGTTCAGCACCACAAAGAATCCCACCATCATCAGGCTGGTTTGAGTATCGAACAGGATAAAAGTTTGTATCACCGGCGGAATGGCCGCGAGAAAGGAACCGAGCACCGGAATGTAGTTGAAGATAAACATCAGCACGCCCCACAAAAAGGCGAACTTCAATCCCAGCAGATGCGCCATGCCCCAGACAATCACGCCGCCCAGCAGGCCGGTCAGCGTTTTCACCCGCGCATAAACAATCACGCTCTGAATCCCTTCTTCCAGCGCGATAAACAGCGCAGTGTGCTGTTTACTGGCGCGCAGGGTGCGTTTCAGCAGCGGCAGCTCAATCAGCATAAACAGCAGCATCAGGAACACCATCAGCCACCACGAAAGCAGGCCGGGGATTAACGACAGTTGATAGGTGACAAAGCGCACCACCGCACCGGCATCGACAAAATTCAGCATCTCATCGGCGGTGAGGGCAATGCCCATCTGGCTCAGAGAGAGCGTCAGGTATTGCAGCTTGGCTGCTACCAGATTGGGTGCCTGACGGCTGAGTTTGATCAGGTCGGGCGCGGAGGCGCTGAGTGACATAATGGTGATGACGATCAGCAACAGCAAAATCACAATCACCAGCAGAGAAGAGAGCGTACGTGGGATGCCGCGTCGCGCCAGGCGGCTAATCAGTGGATCGAGCATCACGGCAAGAAATATCGCCAGCAGCACCTGGTTGATCAGCGGCGCACCAAGGCGCAGCCCAAACAGCACAAGGGTCAGACATGCGAGCAAAATAAGCGCCTGCGCTAGCGGCGCGAAAGATTTTAACCAACCCTGGTACATCGATGCAGTTCTCCGGTAAACGGGCGGTTGCCGTGTGCAGCAACCGCCTGACAGGGAAAGGCCTTACTCGCGAGATTTCCCCTCTTCAATAAACTCTTCGTCGATCTCCTCGACATTGTCGCGGTTGTCGCGCCCGGAGAGCAGGTTCCAGCAGGCGATAAACAGCGCGGCAATCAACGGGCCAATGACAAAGCCATTGATACCGTAAACTTCCATGCCGCCCAGCGTCGAGATCAGGATCAAGTAGTCAGGCATTTTGGTGTCTTTTCCGACCAACAGCGGACGTAAGATGTTGTCCACCAGACCGACAATCACCACAAAGAAGCCGACCAGGAACAGGCCTTTCCATACCGCGCTGGTGGCGAAGAAGAAGATCGCCGCAGGCACCCAAACGATGGCGGAACCGACCGCCGGAATCAGTGACAGGAACGCCATCAGTGCGCCCCACAGCAAGCTGCCGTCAATGCCGGTGAACCAGAAGGCAAGACCGCCCAACACGCCCTGAACCACCGCGACCACCACCGTGCCTTTTACGGTAGCGCGTGAGACGGCGGCAAATTTCACCATCAGGTGATGCTTCACGTAAGTAGAGAGTGGCAGCGCTTCCAGTATCAGATTCACCAGCCATGGGCCATCCTTCAGCAGGAAGAACAGCAGATATAGCATCACGCCGAAGCCAACCGTAAAGGTGAACGTCCCTTTACCGATCATGAACACGCTGCCTGCCATGTATTGGCCGCCTTTGAGGGCAAATTCAGACAGTTTCTGCTGAATCTGGCCAGCATTGTTCAGGTTGTGTTCCGCGAGATAACTCTGCGCCCAGTTCGGTAAATGCTGCATTAATTCGGCAAACACCGTCGGGAACTGTGACGAGCTGTTCTGCAGTTTGCTGTACACAGTATTGACTTCAACTACCATCGACGAGGTGATAATCGCTAATGGCGTGAACACGATCAGACAGATGATCGCCAGAGTGGCAAAGGCAGCGAGCCCGTTACGATCGCCCATTTTGCGGCGCAGCAATGACTTCAGCGGATGGAAGATCACCGCCAGAATGGCTGCCCAAAAAATGGCAGAGAAGTATGGTGTCAGCACATCAAAAAAGGCGTAGGTGACTATCGCCAAAATAACAATAAAGAAGCCGAAGTTAAGTCCTTTAATACGCATTCAATTGTCTCGTGAGTAAACGTGGCGATTGAACTATAGAACGTGATTAGCGGAATGTAATGCTTTTAGGCCACGCGTGTGGACGTCGGATGTCCCGATCTGTCCTGCTGATGTCTGCAAGCGGGCTGGTGCAAGGGTTGAATCGCGGTGATGATGGTGAAAAATCTGACTGGAGATGAACCATGCTGGAACTGCGTCCCAACTGCGAATGCTGTGATAAAGACTTACCGCCGGACTCACCCGATGCACGCATCTGCTCGTTCGAATGCACTTTTTGTGTCGACTGCGTGGAAACTACGCTCAACCATCGCTGCCCAAACTGTGAGGGGGAACTGGTGCGCCGTCCGGTGCGTCCGGCGGCGGCGTTAGCACGCCATCCGGCTTCGACCACGCGTCATTTGTCGGCTTCCGCGACACGCTGAATGAGTTCGCACAGCTGCGCTTCGTTGAAGACTTCGATGCCGTGCTGGCGCAGCAGTGTACGAGAGATGAGCAACTTATTGCTGCCATTATAACGCACCGCAAATCCCATCAGGCAGGCACTGACTAATATTCTTTCCATGACTCCATCCTTCGGAAATAAATCGCAGCGGTAACGTAATATTCTAACGCTGATATCGAAGTTGAAATAAAAATCCATTAAGCGAGGTAAAGCCTGCGCTATATTTAGCGCGATATTAATCACGATTGTGAATTAATCGAGGTGCTGCAGGATTCTAACGTATTAATGCCGGGTAAATTGATGAATAACGCTGAAGTCTGATTAATGAAAGGGTTTGCCGACGCAGGTTGAAGGGAATGGTATTGATTTAGCAGTGTTTTATCGCCTGGTGGTTGTGTGGTTATCGTTGGGGGCAGGTTCGTTTCTATCACCACGACGGTGCGAAATTTATCAAACCGCTATTCTGGTCAGAGCACAGACCTTATTTGTGAATCAGATCCCTCGCACAGCAGATTATTTTTCTGCGCCATTTTATTTTTACGGTTTTTTCCGAAAAGCAGGGGTTTTTAAAAGAATTTTGCATTTTAAAATGGTATTGTTTATCCGCAATGCTAGTGATGTGGCGTTGTGTGCTTCAGTTTTACCCTCATTTTTTAGGGTTTACCCGCTTTATGCAATTTATGGAAATAGCATTCTCCACCCGATCCTTGCGATCGGGTTTCTTTCCTCTCCGCTGTAGTATGAATCCGCTGACTTTAAGACCAGATAATGTCAGGAAAGACACAATCGTTAAGAAATCGATAATTTGTAGTAATTTAATGTAAGTCTGCGATTTTTAAGAGTTTTGGAAATCCTCTTTTGCTTTTGATTGGTGAATAGTGTCTCTCGACGGCGCAGTAACTGCCGTTATCATTGGAGGCAACATCATGAAAAAAACAACATTAAGTCTTATTGCGTCACTTATTGCATGCAGCACACTGTTCTCTTCCGTCTCCTGGGCAGATGGCCCGGGCGACCAGCGCTGGCAGCAGCACGGCGGCGACCAGCATCAGGATCATGGGCGTGGCCCTGACCATGGCGGCGATCGCGGCCCCGATCATGGCTACAACCATGGCCCGGACCGTGGCCCGGATCATCATGACCGTTATGCCGACCATCGTGGCCCAGATGGACACCATGACGGCGATCACTTCGCCTGGAACGGCCATGACTTCCGTCGCGGTCACCCGATGCCGCCAGAATTCCGTGGCCCGCACTATCGCGTAGATGACTGGCGAGAACGCCGTTTGCCAGAGCCGCCGCGCGGTGAGTACTGGTCTTACATTGACGGTAATTACGTCCTGATTGCTGCCGCCACTGGCGTGATCACCTCGTTGCTGCTGAACGGCGCATTTAACTAATCTCCCCCACGGATGGCTACGGCCATCCGTGTTTCTCTCTGCTTTCTGCCCTCACCAGGTTATTCTCTCTGCGACCCTTTTTTCCCTACAACGCGCTAAGGAGTCATGATGACCGTGGTAAAAATGGTGGCAGTAGACAAGGACGGCACCTTTCTCGACGATAAAAACAGTACAACCGGGCTCGTTTTCAGGCTTGTTATCAGGAAATGAAACGGCGCGGCATCAAATTTGTGGTCGCCAGTGGCAATCAATATTACCAACTCAAATCCTTCTTCCCCGATATCTCCAGCGAAATTGCCTTTGTCGCCGAAAACGGTGCATGGATCATCGATCGCGATGAAGAGCTGTTCTGCGGCGCATTCAGCCGCGACGATATCGATGCGGTACTCGATACCCTGCACAACGGGCACTACCCGGAACTGCGTTATATCCTCTGCGGACGTGAAAGTGCTTACTACTTCGAAGGTCTCGACGAGAGCTGGCTGGTGAAGATGCGCCACTACTGCCACCGTCTGAAGCCGATTCGCAGCCTCGATGAGGTCGCGGATGACAAACTCTTCAAGTTCGCCCTCAATCTCTCCGATGATTATGTTGAACCGTTAATGGCCGATATCGAACGCTTGCATCAGGGTTCGGCCGCAGCGACCTCCAGCGGCCACGGCTCAGTGGATCTGATTGTGCCAGGCAATCACAAAGGCCATGGGCTCGATCTGCTCGGCAAACGCTGGGGCATCGATCGCAGCGAGATTTTGGTGTTTGGCGATGGCGGTAACGATCTGGAGATGTTGCAGCAATCGGGCTTTAGCTTCGCCATGGCGAATGCACCGCAAAAAGTGAAAGATGCCGCACGCTATGAAGCGCCCAGCAACAATGAAGAGGGTGTGCTGCAGGTGATTGAACAGATGCTGGCGGGCAAACCGCCGTTTAGCCTCTGAGCGTCATCTGACACTTAATTCATTGTTTGCTGTGCCGATGCGCGGAGCGAATGCAGGCGCGGCGAGATGAAGCGGCGCAACATTGCGCTGTAAAGTGGCGGGAAAGTCATGCTGTGCGGGTGTGCTTTGGCGCACCCGCACCGTTGCAATCAACCGATGTTATGCAACGTGCCAGGCCGCAGTAATCATCTCGGTGAGGGTGGAGGCATCGTAACTGACCCAGCCGTTTTTACTGTTGGCGCGCGCGACAATCCAGTCAACATCGGTGGCGTTCAAGGTCGGCCCATCCTGCCAGAACGGCACAATCGCATGCGCCTGCAACCAGGCTTTGAGCGCCAGCGCGGGCGGCGCCGGATCGTCCGGTAACAGTGCTTGCCCCAGCTGTGTCATCAAACGCTTCTGTTCGGCGTGTTTGGTTTCCGCCAGCACATCGAGGAATGGGAACAGCAAACGTCCACACACTTCTCCGTGATGGAAAGGTTTGATGGCGCCCAGTTCACCGGCAATCCCATGAATCACGCCCAATCCCGCACTGCTCAGGCAGACACCGCCCAGCCAGGAAGCCATCATCATCGCTTCTCGCGCTTCATCACCTTGTGCATCGTCACGATTCAGGTTTGGCCACGCCTGAAAGAACAGCCGCAACCCATTTAGCGCCGTTTGTTGGGTAAACAGATTGCCTTTGCGCGACAGGTACGCCTCGAACAGATGAGTAAAGGCATCAATGGCGCAGGTGGCCAGTACGCTATCTGGTGTGCCCTTGAGCAAATCGGCATCCAGAATTGCCACCTGTGGCACAAACACCGGATGGCGCAACGAGGCTTTCACCTGAATATGCTGCTGATCGGTCACCACGGCGTTTTGCGTCGCCTCACTGCCCGTTCCCGCTGTGGTGGGAATGGCGATCAGCGGCAGAGTGATCGCCTGAACCGGCGTATCACCCACTTTCTCCAGGTAGCGTGCGGTGTTGAGCGGATGCTGCATCATGGCGCTGAAAGCTTTAGCCGCATCCAGCACGCTACCGCCGCCGATCGCCACTACGCGATCCACATGGCCGCGCCAGCGATTCACCCAGGCATCAATTTCATCGGGCGAGGCTTCATGGCTGACAATTTCATAGCCCAGAATCTGGTCATTGAGTGCCGCGCCCAGTCTTTGCCAGGCGGGACCGTTGAGGAAAGAGCGGCCACAAAACAGCAACGTCGGTTGGGGATGGGCAGCCAGCAGCGGCAATAATCGGTCAATGCTGCCACGTCCAAACAGGGTTTGTTGATTACTGTACAACTCGATCAGATTCTCACTCACCTGCATATCCTTTTTTTGAAGGGCATAAAGACCTTAGTGTAACCAAAACCCGTAACGCCTCCGCTGCAAACATTCTGATAACTGCCTGGCAAAAAGTTGATCACCTTCGCAAAACAGAAATTCCCCCTGCGCGGCTGATGCTTTGTGCGCAATGTTACCCTTAACATGATACCCGTAACATTGTGCGGCAGACCGCGTGCCTCTCAGCGATGTCACCGAATCGACTGTCCTTTGGGATCAACAAAACAAACCGCTGCCGACATGCTGTCGTGCGCAAAAGTGGAGAAAAATTATGCCATTACTCTATGTGGCGATTGGCGTAGCCTTACTGCTGCTGTTAATGATTCGCTTCAAGCTGAACGGATTTATTGCGCTGATCCTGGTCGCGCTGGCGGTGGGCATGATGCAGGGAATGCCCGTCAACAAAGTGATTGGATCGATCAAAACCGGCGTGGGCGGCACACTTGGTAGTCTGGCGCTGATCATGGGCTTTGGCGCGATGCTGGGAAAACTGCTGGCTGACTGCGGCGGTGCCCAGCGTATTGCCACCACGCTGATTGCTAAATTTGGTCAAAAACACATTCAGTGGGCGCTGGTCTTAACCGGCTTCACGGTGGGCTTCGCGCTGTTCTATGAAGTGGGCTTTGTGTTGATGCTGCCGCTGGTGTTCAGCATCGCGGCGTCGGCGCGTGTGCCGCTGTTGTACGTCGGCGTGCCGATGGCTGCGGCATTGTCGGTGACGCACGGTTTCCTGCCTCCGCATCCAGGTCCAACGGCGATTGCGACGCTGTTCAACGCCGATATGGGTAAAACGCTGCTGTATGGCACCCTGCTGGGTATTCCGACCGTGATTCTGGCGGGCCCGGTGTATGCGCGCTTCCTGAAAGGCATCGACAAACCGATTCCTGAAGGTTTGTGGAACCCGAAAACCTTTACTGAAGCGGAAATGCCCGGCTTTGGTGTCAGCGTCTGGACGGCGTTAGTGCCGGTAGTGCTGATGGCCTTGCGTGCCGTGGCGGAGATGGTGTTGCCGAAAGGACATCTGTTGTTACCGTATGCGGAGTTCTTTGGTGACCCGATTATGGCAACGCTGATTGCAGTGCTGATCGCCATCTTCACCTTTGGTCTGAACCGTGGACGTAGCATGGATGAAGTGATGGGCACCATCACCGACTCGATCAAAATCATCGCCATGATGCTGTTGATCATTGGTGGCGGCGGGGCGTTCAAGCAGGTGCTGGTGGACAGCGGCGTTGATAAATACATCGCGAGTATGATGCACGAGACCAACGTATCGCCGATCTTTATGGCGTGGTCCATCGCGGCGGTGTTGCGTATCGCATTGGGTTCAGCCACCGTGGCGGCGATTACCGCCGGCGGGATCGTTGCGCCACTGATTGCCACCAGCGGTGCCAGCCCGGAACTGATGGTGATTGCCGTGGGTTCTGGCAGCGTGATCTTCTCTCACGTCAACGATCCGGGCTTCTGGCTGTTCAAGGAATACTTCAACCTGACCATCGGTGAAACCATCCGCTCCTGGTCCGCGCTGGAAACCATTATTTCGGTGTGTGGTTTGGTCGGCTGTTTGCTGCTGGCTAACGTGATCTGACGGAAATCAGCTGAGGCGATGTGCCTCAGCTTTCTTATTACTGGGGTCTACTGCGCCAGCGCGCGGAAGGCCGCCAGCTCTTCATCGGACATGCCCGCTTGTAATGCCGCTGCACAAATCTGTTCCCAACTGTTGCTGTCGAGCGGAATCCCCTCGCGATCGCGTTCGATACGATTCTGTTCTTCCCATTCACCTGGCACCTGAATCGGTGCATCGCCGCTTTGTGGCGAGCGTTTTACCCATTCGAGGAACGATTCTGCTTCTTCCTGCATCGCCGGGGCATCAAACGCTTCGGGATTAACGATGATGGTGGTCATGCAGTTGAAAATGGCGTCATGGCTGCTGACCAGCGTGGCATCGTGCGTGGTGCGACCACCGGAAAGCGCACCGCCCAGAATTTCGCACATCGTGGCCAGCGCGTAACCTTTGTGCAGACCGAAGGGCATCAGCGAGCCATAAGGTGCCTGATGCATCACGCCGGGTTCGGTGGTGGGCTGCCCCTGATGATCGATCAGATAACCGGGCGCGACCTGTTGCCCTTTGTTCCACGCCACGCGTGTTTTGCCGTAGGCAATCCCGCTGGTAGCGAAATCGAGCAGCAGCGGTTTGGCATTTTGGCGTGGGAAGATGGCACAGAAGGGGTTGGTGCCAAAACGACGGTCGCTACCGTTAAAGGGCGCAACCATCGGATCACCCATCACGTTGACGAAATGGAAAGAGACGAATCCCGCAGCTGCGCACTGTTCCGCCCAATGACCGATACGACCAATATGGTGGGAGTGGTGTAAGCCGACCGCAGCGATACCCAGCTTCGCTGCACGCTCAATACCCAACTGCATCGCCTGATGTGCCGCCACCTGACCAAAGCCGTTATGTCCGTGCAGGGTGAGCACCGCACCGGCATCCTTTTCAATGGTGGTGTGCTGGTTCAGTTGCAGGAATCCCTGCTTCAGTGAACTCATATAGCTCGGGATCATTCCTACGCCGTGGGAATCGTGACCGGCCAGATTGGCGGCCACCAGATGGTCAGCCACTAAACGTGACTCTTCGGCGCTGCTGCCGGCATGTAACCAAATGGCCTGAACAAATTGATGTAACTGGGAAGGGGGAAGTCGGTAAAGGGCACTCACGCGGTCAATCTCCTTGTCATGTTCGATAATGCATCCTGCGCTTAAAGCTATCATTACCGCAAGTGAGTGTTATCAAAAGCAAAGGGCCACAATCTGTGGCCCAAAAACTCAATGCGGCTGTTCAAAGCCCGCTTTCACCATCTGATCGCGCAACGCGCGGGTAATTTCACGGTTCCCACCCGTGACCGGATAAATGACATTGTTGACGACATCGTCAAGGTAATGCTCTTCAAACTCTTGCATGGTGAGTTGGGTGCCACCTTCATCATTAATAGCAATGCTGCCACTGATGTGGTTGCCGTAATCCTTTGCCTTCAGGCTGTAACGCCCCATGCTGGTATTAATCGTGCTCATAAGATCTCCTTGTTACGTAGGCAGTGATAACAATTGAGGCCTGCTAGAGGCGCTGTAAGTTTAGACAGCACGAGCCGGCGGTGCGCAGCGGGAGAGAGAGATAAAATCGCGACATGCGACCCGTCTCGCAGAAATAAAACTGAACGGAAGGCAACGCTCATCACCATGCGTGACAGTGCTCGCACTGCACAGCGAACGCAGAATGATCATCTATACTGGATAACAGGCGCGTTATTTTTCATCACTGAAGGAGCGAACAATGAAAATAATTCTGTGGATTATTGCCATCATTTTTATCGTGGGATTACTGACGATTACGGGTGTATTCAAACTGATTTTTTAGCATGAACAGGCACCTGAGGTGCCTGAATTCTTTATTCTGCCCGGGACGCGGCAAATTCGCTCAATGTCAGCATTGCCGGAATCAAGTCCCGCCAGTCAATCGGTTTATCACAACCCGCGCAACACGCACCATGGTGTGGGTTATTTCTATCCTCTTCCACTTTCGGCAATGTGAAATAAAATTTAGCGCAGCCGCAACGTCGACAGCGAATCGTCATTTCAATGTTCCTCCCTCTCCATCCTGGAAAGATGAGATTTATCTTATTCGCCCTCAGAGTTCAATTCATAAAATTAATTAATTTATTTCCAATATAAATAATCGGCGTTAACTTGCTGAATATTAAGTTATCTCTGTGCGTGATAATGACGCACTAAGTGCATTAAATGTGCATTTTCCTTGCCTCTCGACCAATCCCTTTCAATAGATAAACCCCAACCTAATTTAAATCATCGGTAAATAATCCGGTAACCCAGACAATACCTGGAGTTTTTAGCCGCTTTTTTAAATACCCTTTTAAGTCGTAGCGCTAATAATCGCCCACTCGCCGAATGACATTCTTAGCGGGGTGGGTTGAATTTAAGAGATGATTTAATAGGACAGTTCTGTGAATCGGCACATTTTTTCCGCGCTTTTAGGCGGTATTTTGACGTTAGGAATGACGTTTTCAGCATCAGCAGTCACGACATCGCAAGCCATTGAATCGGGCTGGAATACCTTTAGCAGCAATGTGGAGCAAACCTGGTCT
>AEWW01009879.1_pt1 | contig 13196 bp, 10 predicted proteins | sample 267848 | NCBI WGS metagenome assembly AEWW01 (sample SAMN00713649, study PRJNA62039) | ant fungus garden metagenome | place: Panama: Gamboa | collected Apr-2009 | depth 0.5 m m | reverse complement strand
CGCATCCAGAATAAAAGCAAAGAAGCCTTTCATATCCGCCGTACCTAAACCGTATAGCTTGTTGTCGTGCTCGGTTAGGGTGAAAGGATCGCGCGTCCAGCGGCCATCATCATACGGAACGGTATCGGTATGGCCTGCCAGCAGCAGGCCGCCAGCACCCAAACCGCTGCGTGCCAGCATATTGAATTTATGACGCGTACCCGGGACTGGCTGGACTTCAACACTGAAGCCTAAATCGCGGAACCAGCCCGCCAGCAAATTGATTAAAGTTTCATTGCTTTGATCCAGCGCGCTGTCAGTGGCGCTGATCGATGGTGTGGCAATCAGCTGGCGGTAGAGTTCGATAAAAGGTGGTAATTTTGTCTTCACTGTTGACGGCCCTTGGGTTAGGATGTATCAATATTCATGCATTAATAGTGAATAAAAATACAATAACGTCGTTTGCAAGTGAAGCGTAAAATCATCTGCAAACGGCATCGTGGGCAACGGGGCAAAGCCGCGACCCGGAATGAGTGACTGTAAAAAGGGTTACAGCCTGATGTTGAATACGCTGATCGTTGGTGCCAGTGGTTATGCTGGCGTAGAGCTTGCCACTTACCTGAATCGCCATCCGCATATGAACATAACCGCTTTGGCGGTTTCAGCGCAAAGCCCGGACGCCGGAAAATTACTCTCCGATCTGCATCCGCAGCTGAAAGGCATTGTCGATTTGCCGCTGCAGCCGCTGAGTGAGGCTTCCGAGTGGGCAGACAAAGTCGATGTGGTGTTCCTCGCGACCGCGCATGAAGTCAGCCACGATTTGGCACCCGAATTCCTCAAAGCAGGCTGTGTGGTGTTCGACCTTTCCGGTGCGTTCCGTGTCAACGATGATGCTTTCTATACTCAATATTATGGTTTCAGCCATCAACATCAGGATTGGCTGGATAAAGCCGTTTACGGCCTGGCCGAATGGCAGCATGACAAAATCAAAGATGCACAGTTGGTTGCTGTGCCGGGTTGCTACCCAACGGCTGCACAATTGTCATTGAAGCCGCTGGTCGAAGCCGGTTTGCTTAACGATGCACAATGGCCGGTGATCAATGCCACCAGTGGTGTGAGCGGCGCAGGGCGTAAAGCCAACGTCGGCACCAGCTTCTGTGAAGTCAGCCTGCAGCCGTATGGCTTGTTCAATCATCGTCATCATCCTGAAATCGTGGCGCATCTCGGTACGCCTGTGATTTTCACCCCGCATCTGGGTAGCTTCCCGCGCGGTATTCTTTCGACCACCACCTGTCGCCTGAAAGCGGGCGTGACGGAGCAAGACGTGGCGGATGCCTTCCACAAGGCTTACCACGACAAACCGCTGGTGCGTGTGTATGACAAAGGTGTCCCGGCATTGAAAGCCGTGGTCGGCTTGCCGTTCTGCGATATTGGTTTTGCCATGCAGGGCGAGCACCTGATTGTGGTGGCGGCCGAAGATAACCTGCTGAAAGGTGCCTCTTCGCAGGCGGTTCAATGCTTAAACATTCGTTTCGGCTACCCTGAAACATTGTCTCTGATTTAACGGACGGAAACTGCAATGAATCCATTGATTATTAAGCTGGGTGGCGTACTGCTGGATAGCGAAGAAGCGCTGGCCCGCTTGTTTGATGCGCTGCTGGCCTACCGCAACGAACATCAGCGTCCGCTGATCATTGTGCACGGCGGCGGCTGCCTGGTGGACGAGCTGATGAAGAAGCTCGCTCTACCAGTGAAAAAGAAGAACGGTTTGCGCGTGACGCCAGCCGATCAGATTGACATTATTACTGGTGCCCTGGCGGGTACAGCGAACAAGACCTTGCTGGCCTGGGCGAAGAAATATGGCATTGGTGCCGTTGGCTTATGCCTCGGTGATGCGGGCCTGGTAAACGTGGCGCAGTTCGACGAGGAACTTGGCCATGTGGGCAATGCGACGCCAGGTAATCCAGCGCTGGTGAATACCTTACTGAGCGCGGGCTATATGCCGGTGATCAGCTCCATCGGTATTACTGACGGCGGCGATCTGATGAACGTCAACGCTGACCAGGCAGCGACCGCGCTGGCAGCGACCATTGGTGCTGATTTAGTCCTGCTTTCAGATGTCAGCGGTATTCTCGATGGCAAAGGTCAACGTATCGAAGAGATGACGGCCGATAAAGCACAGCAGCTGATCGATCAGGGCATTATTACTGATGGCATGATCGTTAAAGTGAACGCGGCACTCGATGCCGCACGTACTTTAGGTCGTCCGGTTGATATCGCCAGCTGGCGCCATGCTGAACAGCTGCCAACCCTTTTCAACGGCGTGTCGATTGGCACCCGGATTCTCGCATAATCAAGGATTTAAGACATGAGCACGCAAAACATCAAAAAAATCGTTCTGGCCTATTCTGGCGGTCTGGATACTTCGGCCATCATTCCATGGTTGAAAGAGAATTACGGCGGTTGTGAAGTGGTGGCATTCGTGGCCAACATTGGCCAGGACCCAGCCGATCTGGAAGGCGTTGAGAAGAAGGCGCTGCAGTCTGGTGCATCTGAGTGTCACGTTGCTGACCTGCGTGAAGAGTTCATCAGCGAATACGTGTATCCCGTGCTGCAAACCGGTGCTTTGTACGAAGGCACTTACCTGCTGGGCACCTCAATGGCACGTCCAATCATCGCCAAAGCGCAGGTTGAGCTGGCGTTGAAAGTCGGTGCAGACGCGCTGTGCCACGGTGCGACCGGTAAAGGCAACGATCAGGTGCGTTTTGAAACCACCTACACCGCACTGGCTCCACAGCTGAAAGTGGTTGCGCCATGGCGTGAGTGGGATCTGCGTTCACGTGAAGCGCTGCTGGATTACCTGAAAGTGCGTAACATCCCAACGACAGCATCACTGGAAAAAATCTACAGCCGTGATGAGAACGCATGGCACATCTCTACCGAAGGCGGCGTGCTGGAAAGCCCAGCCAACGCACCGAACAAAGATTGCTGGGTGTGGACCGTTGATCCACTGGAAGCGCCAGATCAGCCAGAGAACGTCACCGTGACCGTTGAGAAAGGTCGTGTGGTGGCGGTAAACGGCGAGAAGCTGAGCCCGTTCCAGTGTCTGGAAAAACTGAACGTGCTGGGCGCGAAACACGGTGTGGGTCGTATCGACATCGTGGAAAACCGCCTGGTCGGCATCAAATCTCGTGGCTGCTACGAAACGCCTGGCGGCACCATCATGGTCAACGCGCTGCGTGCGGTTGAGCAGCTGGTACTGGATCGTGATAGCTTCAAATGGCGTGAGCAGCTGGGCCATGAAATGTCTTACGTGGTTTATGACGGTCGCTGGTTCGCGCCGCTGCGTAAATCCATCCAGGCCGCTGCCGAATCACTGGCAGAAGAAGTGAACGGCGAAGTGGTACTGCAGCTGTACAAAGGCCATGCTACTGCGATTCAGAAAACCTCGGCGAACAGCCTGTACTCGGAAGAGTTCGCGACCTTCGGCGAAGACGAAGTTTACGACCACAGCCACGCGGGCGGCTTCATCCGTCTGTTCTCTCTCTCTTCACGCATTCGTGCATTGAACGAGCAGAAGAAGTAATACCGCGGCAGATAACACATTTTGCAAGGGCGGCTTCGGGCCGCCCTTTCTATAACAGCATTCAGGAGTAAAGCAGATGGCACTTTGGGGCGGACGTTTTTCGCAGGCAGCAGACCAACGGTTTAAACAGTTCAACGATTCACTGCGTTTTGACTATCGTCTGGCGGAGCAGGACATCACCGGTTCGGTCGCGTGGTCTAAAGCGCTGGTTACCGTGAATGTGCTGAGCAGCGATGAGCAGCAGCAACTGGAAGCCGCATTGAATGAACTGCTGGCAGAAGTGCGCGCCAATCCAGAGCAGATTCTGCAAAGCGATGCCGAAGATATCCATAGCTGGGTCGAGGGCAAGCTGATCGACAAAGTCGGCGCACTGGGCAAAAAACTGCACACTGGCCGTAGCCGTAACGACCAGGTGGCCACCGATCTGAAACTGTGGTGCAAAGAGCAGGTCGCAGTGCTGCTGGACGCCACGCGCGAACTGCAATCAGCCCTCGTTGCCACCGCTGAAGCCAATCAGGATGCGGTGATGCCGGGCTATACGCACCTGCAGCGCGCGCAGCCGGTGACTTTTGCGCACTGGTGCCTGGCGTATGTCGAAATGCTGGCGCGTGACGAAAGCCGTCTGCAGGATACGCTGAAGCGTCTGGATGTGAGTCCGCTGGGCTGTGGCGCACTGGCCGGCACCGCTTATGAAATCGATCGTCAGCAGCTGGCCGGCTGGTTAGGCTTCGCCTCTGCCACGCGCAACAGTCTCGATACCGTGTCTGATCGTGACCATGTGCTGGAACTGCTATCCGATGCCTCTATCGGCATGATTCACCTCTCACGTTTTGCTGAAGATCTGATCTTCTTCAACACTGGCGAAGCAGGCTTCCTTGAACTGTCTGACAAAGTGACATCAGGTTCTTCATTGATGCCACAGAAGAAAAACCCGGATGCATTAGAACTGATTCGCGGCAAATGTGGGCGTGTTCAGGGCGCACTGACCGGCATGATGATGACGCTGAAAGGCTTGCCGCTGGCGTACAACAAAGACATGCAGGAAGATAAAGAAGGGCTGTTCGATGCGCTCGACACCTGGTTTGATTGTCTGCACATGTCGGTACTGGTGCTGGATGGTATTCAGGTAAAACGCCCACGTTGTCAGGAAGCGGCCGAGCAGGGTTACGCCAACTCCACCGAACTGGCGGATTATCTGGTGGCCAAAGGTGTACCGTTCCGTGAAGCGCACCACATTGTCGGTGAAACCGTGGTTGAAGCGATCAAGCAGGGCGTGGCGCTGGAAGCGTTAAGCCTGGCGCAATTGAAGCAGTTCAGTGCGGTGATTGAGGATGACGTTTATCCGATTCTGTCGCTGCAATCCTGCCTCGACAAGCGTAATGCACAGGGCGGTGTGTCGCCTCAGCAAGTCGCATTTGCCATCGCTGAAGCGAAAAAGCGTTTAGGCTAAAAAAAGAGCGGGCTCCTTTTCGGTAGCCCGCCAACCTCTAGCTTCAGAAATACATATTGTTATAGGCACATCATCAAGGGCTGGCACTCCCGGCCAACACTATGATTTTTCGAGCTCATTGCAGGTGATGCTCGACGTCATCTCAGCGTCTTTTTCAACATTGCTTGCTATGGCCGGTATTATTCCTGTTCATCGCTTGATAGGGCTAATCGTTCATTGCTATTCTATCTATCGCCACGGGCTATCGTGGTTTGGAGGAAATCAATGAACATTCGTGATCTGGAGTATCTGGTTTCGCTTGCGGAGCATCGCCATTTCCGGCGTGCAGCTGATGCGTGTCATGTCAGCCAACCTACCTTGAGCGGTCAGATTCGTAAGCTTGAAGATGAGCTCGGTGTGATGCTGCTGGAGCGTACCAGCCGTAAGGTGTTATTTACCCAGGCTGGACTGTTGCTGGTGGATCAGGCGCGAACTGTGCTGCGCGAAGTCAAAGTGCTGAAGGAGATGGCGAGCCAACAGGGCGAAGCAATGTCCGGACCGCTGCATATTGGTCTGATTCCGACCACTGGCCCGTATTTGCTGCCGCAGATCATTCCCATGCTGCATCAAACCTTCCCTAAACTCGAAATGTACCTGCATGAAGCGCAAACGCAGCAACTGCTGGCGCAGCTCGACAGTGGCAAACTGGATTGTGCGATTCTGGCGCTGGTGAAAGAGAGCGAAGCCTTTATTGAGGTACCGCTGTTTGATGAGCCAATGAAGCTGGCGATCTACAAGGATCATCCGTGGCACGATCGCGATCGTGTGCCGATGTCTGATCTGGCTGGTGAAAAGCTGCTGATGCTGGAAGATGGCCACTGCTTGCGCGATCAGGCCATGGGCTTCTGCTTCGAAGCCGGTGCGGACGAAGATACCCATTTCCGCGCCACCAGTCTGGAAACGCTGCGCAACATGGTCGCGGCAGGAAGCGGCATTACTTTGCTGCCTTCGCTGGCGGTGCCGAATGAGCGAGTGCGTGATGGCGTGTGCTATCTGCCGTGCTATAAGCCGGTTCCACAGCGTACGATTGCTTTGGTTTATCGCCCAGGATCACCTCTGCGCAGCCGCTATGAGCAGCTGGCAGAAGCAATCAAAACCCACATGCAGGGTTATCTGGACACGTCGTTAAAACAGGCGGTTTAAGCCGTTGAGCGCCGCGACGCGATAGGCCTCGGCCATGGTCGGATAGTTGAAGGTGGTATTCACGAAGTACTCGATCGTGTTGCCGCCGTTCTTCTGCTCCATAATGGCTTGCCCGATGTGAATAATTTCTGCCGCACGTTCGCCAAAGCAGTGAATACCTAAAATCTCTTTGGTTTCACGATGGAACAGAATCTTCAGGCTACCCACGTGCATCCCCACAATCTGCGCACGCGCCAGATGTTTGAACTGCGCACGACCCACTTCGTAAGGCACTTTCATCGCAGTCAGCTGCTGTTCGGTTTTACCCACTGAGCTGATCTCCGGAATGGTATAAATCCCGGTGGGAATATCTTCGATCAAATGAGCAGTGGCTTCACCTTTAATGATCGCCTGTGCCGCAATACGGCCCTGATCGTAGGCGGCTGAAGCCAGACTCGGATAACCAATCACGTCGCCCACTGCATAGATGTGCGGCTGCGCAGTCTGATACATACTGTTCACTTTCAACAGGCCACGACCATCGGCTTCCAGCCCGACATTTTCCAGCGCCAGTGAATCGGTGTTACCGGTACGGCCGTTGGCATACAGCAGGCAATCCGCTTTCACTTTCTTGCCCGACTTCAGGTGCATGATCACGCCATCACTCACACCTTCAATCTTCTCGAACTCTTCGTTGTGACGAATCACCACGCCGCTGTTCCAGAAGTGATAGGAGAGCGAATCTGACATTTCCTGATCGAGGAACGCCAGCAAACGATCACGGGTGTTAATCAAATCCACCTTGACGTTCAGGCCACGGAAAATTGATGCGTATTCGCAACCAATCACACCGGCACCGTAGATGATCACATGGCCAGGTTCATGATGCAGATTGAGGATGGAGTCGGAGTCGTAAATGCGTGGGTGCGTAAAGTCGACGTCTGCAGGATGGTAAGGACGTGAACCGCACGCAATCACGAATTTTTCTGCGGTTAAGCGTTCGCGGGTGCCATCGGGCTGTTCAACTTCGATGGTGTTGGCATCAACAAAATGGGCATCGCCCTGATAAAGCTCACAACGGTTGCGCTCATAAAATCCCTGACGCATTGCCGTTTGCTGACTGATAACGTTTTCGGTGTGATTCAGAATGTCAGCAAATGAGGAGCGCAGGAGTCGGGTGTGATCGCTATAAAGAGGGTTTTGATTGAACTCGATAATACGGCTGACAGCGTGACGTAAAGCTTTGGAGGGGATGGTCCCCCAGTGAGTACAACCGCCGCCGATATTATGGTAGCGTTCGATCACTGCAATGCGCGCTCCCTGCTTTACCAGGCCCATTGCCGCACCTTCGCCGCCTGGACCTGAGCCAATCACAATGGCATCGTAATCGTAAGACTTTTGCATACCAGTACGTCCTATTTTTCTATCACATTTTTACAACGAGATTCTAACATCTCACCGCGCACTTCTGAATTCTAACAGCGAAAAATCCCCAGTTTTGACAAAGCGTGAGGTACACAGGCGGTCACAAACTTTGCGCCACTGTACGCTGAAAAGTTTGTTATAGTGCCTTCCAGATCACTTAAAAGGCCGGGAAAATGGGCGTCAGGGCGCAACAGAAAGAACGTACAAGACGTACGCTGATTGAAGCAGCCTTCAGTCAGTTAAGTGCAGAAAGGAGTTTTGCCAGCCTGAGTTTGCGTGAAGTTGCGCGTGAAGCCGGGATTGCACCTACCTCGTTTTATCGTCACTTTAAAGATGTGGATGAACTGGGTTTGACCATGGTCGACGAAAGTGGCCTGATGTTACGCCAGTTGATGCGCCAGGCACGTCAGCGCATTGCCAAGGGCGGCAGCATCATTAAGACCTCCGTTTCCACATTTATGGAATTTATCGGGAACAATCCCAACGCTTTTCGTCTCTTACTACGCGAGCGCTCCGGAACATCGGCTGCGTTTCGTGCCGCAGTCGCGCGTGAAATTCAGCACTTCATCGCTGAGCTCGCGGATTACCTTGAGCTGGAAAATCGTATGCCGCGCAGCTTTACCGAAGCGCAGGCCGAAGCCATGGTGACCATCGTGTTCAGCGCCGGTGCGGAAGCACTGGATGTGGATATCGAACAGCGTCGCAAGCTGGAAGATCGCCTGGTACTGCAATTGCGCATGATCGCTAAAGGCGCTTATTACTGGTATCGCCGGGAGCAGGAACGTCTGGCGGTGACCCTGGAAAAACCCGAAGAGTAATGTGATAAGGATAATGAAATGATTGAGCAAAACCCACGCGATAAAGGAACCCTGTTACTGGCTTTTATCACCGGTTTGGCGATCAACGGCTCCTTTTCGGTGCTGTTCAGTACGTTTGTGCCCTTTTCGATATTCCCGCTGATCGCCCTTGGCCTCGCAGCCTGGTGTCTGCATCAGCGTTATCTTAACCGCAATATGCCCGATGGCATGCCTTCACTGGCCGCGGCGTTTTTCCTGTTGGGTATTCTGGTGTACAGCGCGCTGGTGCGGGCTGAATATCCGGATATCGGTTCCAACTTCATCCCGACCATTTTGATGGTGGCGCTGGTGTTCTGGATTGCCACGCGCTTCCGCCGCGCCAGGAACAAAAGCTAAATACAACAACGGGAACCGCAGGGTTCCCGTTTTGTTTTAGGCTTTACGCGTGAGCCAGACGCCGCATTCCATATGATGGGTGTACGGGAACTGGTCGAACAGCGCCAGCCGCGACAAGTCATGGGTTTCACCCAGCGTGGCGAGGTTATCGCACAGGGTTTGCGGGTTGCAGGAGATATACAGGATGCGTGGATACGCCTGCACCATCTTCACGGTTTCCTCATCCAGGCCACTGCGTGGTGGATCGACAAAGATGGTCTCGCACTGATAGCTTTTCAGATCGATGCCTTCCAAACGATTAAAGCTGCGCACGCCATTCATCGCCTGCGTAAACTCTTCCGCCGCCATGCGGATGATCTGCACATTATCGATATGGTTGGCTGCAATGTTGTATTGCGCTGATGCTACCGAAGGTTTCGCGATCTCGGTTGCCAGTACGCGGTGGAAGTTACGCGCCAGCGCCAGCGAGAAGTTGCCGTTGCCGCAATAGAGTTCCAGCAAATCACCACGTGAGCCCTGAGTGACATCCAGCGCCCATTCCAGCATCTGAATATTCATCGCCGCATTCGGCTGGGTGAAGCTGTTCTCCACCTGACGATAAATCATCTCTTTGCCCGCTACGGGCAGGCATTCATCGACGTAATCGCGATCAAGGCAGATTTTGGTTTTGGTGGCGCGACCAATCAGCTGTACATCAATGCCTTCAGCGCTCAGTGTGTCGCGCAGCGTGGTGGCGGCTTCCGTCCAGTCCGCTTCCAGCTTGCGGTGATACAACAGCGAAATCACAATCTGATTGCTCATCGTCGACAGGTAGTCGATCTGGAACAGCTTGAAACGCAGCGCTTTGTTATCACGGATCGCATCGATCAATTTTGGCATCAACTGGTTGATCAACGCGCTGGCAGCAGGGAATTGATCCACACGGATGCGCTGCTTGGTCTCTTGATCAAAGATGATGTGGTACAGATCGTCGCCATCATGCCAGATGCGGAATTCGGCGCGCATACGATAGTGGCTGACCGGTGAGCGGAACACCTCCACGTCAGGCGCGGCAAAGGGCACCATCATCGCCTGTAAACGGCTGACTTTTTCCGCCAGTTGCGCGTCGTATTGTTCAATCGGGAGCTGTTCGGGTGTCATCTTTAATCCTGGTAATAAGCTAGCTTGCCGGGCGATTGTAGGCATTCACCTGCTGATGTCCAGTGCTGTGAGAAGATGATGGCTGGCAGTCTGGATTCCCGACCTTCTTAACCGTAGACTGCGACTGCCGGCCTCCTTGAGTTAAAAGGGAATCCAGTGTGAATCTGGAGCTGACGCGCAGCGGTAAAAGAATGTCATGGTGATCGATCGTTAAACACTGTCCTGTGGGATGGGAAGTTTTTCACCATTTATGATTCTCAGCCCGAAGACCTGCCGGTGTGTCGTCGCAATCACTGCAACCATCGCGTGCTATCGGTTGCAGGCCTGCGGCATCCTGCTTCGTCTTTTGGATGCTTACAACAATGAATAAAAGCAATACTACGCTGTGTGCCTTTAGTGCAACGGCGCTTTCACTCTGGGCTGCATATGGCTACGCTCAGGATGATGATACGCAAATCGTTACCGCCAACCGCTTCGCTCAACCGGTTTCATCGGTGCTGGCACCGACAACGGTAGTCACCCGTGAAGAGATCGATCGCTGGCAGGCGAAAAGCCTGACGGATGTGATGCGCCGTTTACCGGGCGTGGATATCGCGCAGAACGGTGGCCTTGGTCAATCCAGCTCGATGTTTATCCGTGGTACTAACTCCAGCCATGTGCTGATATTAATTGACGGCGTTCGTCTCAATCAGGCGGGTATTTCTGGTTCGTCTGATCTAAGCCAGATTCCGTTGTCACTGGTGCAGCGCATCGAATATATCCGTGGCGCGCGTTCAGCGGTTTATGGTTCGGATGCGATTGGTGGGGTGGTGAACATTATTACCGGCCGCGATAAAGCAGGTACCACGTTGACGGCGGGTGTCGGTTCCAATGGCTACCAAAGTTATGATGGCTCCACGCAGCAAATGCTGGGCGATGCCACCAAACTCACCATGGCGGGTAATTATACCTACACCAAGGGTTACGACGTGGTGGCCAACTTGCCTGACGTTTACGGCGATCCCGCGCAGAAAGACCGTGACGGCTTTATGAGCAAAACCTTGTATGGATCGTTGGAGCATCAATTTAACGATGAATTCAGCGGTTTCGTGCGTGGCTATGGTTTCGACAACCGAACGGCTTACGATGGTTACCCTACTTATGTAGAGCCGAACACCTTTGTCGATACTCGCCAGCTTTACAGCCAAACCTGGGATACCGGTCTGCGCTTCAATCAGGGTATCTACTCATCCCAGTTAATCGCCAGCTACAGCCACACCAAAGATTACAACTACAGCCCGCAACTCGGTAAGTATGATGCGACTGCCTCATTAAATGATGTGCAGCAGTACAACCTACAGTGGGGCAATACTGTTCAGGTCGGGCACGGTGCCATTAGTGGTGGCGTGGACTGGCAGAAACAGACTTCAGAACCGGGTACTAACTCCACTATTGAAGGTCAGGAACAACGTAATACTGGGATTTATGCTACTGCGCAGCAGCAATTCGGTAGCGTAACGCTGGAAGGGGCAGTACGTGGCGACGACAATGATGCGTTTGGCTGGCATAACACCTGGCAGAGCAGTGCTGCGTGGGAGTTTGTTGACGGCTACCGTGTTTTCGCTTCTTACGGTACGGCATTCAAATCGCCGAATTTAGGACAGCTTTACAGCCAGACGTATGGTAACCCGGATCTGAAGCCTGAAAAGAGCAAGCAGTGGGAAGGGGGCTTTGAGGGGCTGACGGGCCCGGTAAACTGGCGTATATCCGGCTACCGCAATGATATCGACAATCTGATTGATAGCGACCCAAGCACATACGTTTATTACAACATCGATAAAGCACGCATCAAAGGGGTGGAAGCAACAGCATCCTTCGATACTGGCCCGCTCAGCCATCAAATCTCATACGATTATGTTGATGCGCGTGATGCAGAGACTAATCAGCAGCTGGTACGCCGTGCTAAGCAGCAGGTGAAATACCAACTCGACTGGACAATCTACGATTTTGACTGGTCTGTGACCTATCACTATCTTGGCGATCGTTACGATAACGATTACAACCACTCTTACACGCCGCAGCGCGTGAAATTGGGCGGTGTGAGCTTGTGGGATCTCGCAGTCTCGTATCCGGTCACATCACAACTCACCGTTCGTGGTAGAATTGCCAACCTGTTCGATAAAGACTACGAGACAGTGTATGGCTATCCAACTCCAGGAACGGAGTATTACCTCAGCGCCAGCTACAGCTTCTGATCTGCGTCCCACCGTGCTGGTGTTTGACTCCGGCGTCGGTGGGCTCTCCGTCTATGATGAGGTCCGGCAGTTATTGCCGGATCTTCACTATTTATATGCCTTCGATAATGAAGGTTTCCCTTACGGTGAAAAAACCGAAGACTTTATTGTCGAGCGTGTGGTTGCTGTGGTTGAGGCGATTACAAAACGCTTCCCGCTGGCATTAGTCATCATTGCCTGTAACTCGGCCAGCACCGTTTCTTTACCTGCACTGCGTGAGCGATTCGAGTTTCCTGTTGTCGGTGTTGTGCCGGCGATTAAACCTGCTGCGCGTCTCACGCGTAATGGTGTCGTGGGATTACTGGCAACGCGCGGCACGGTAAAACGTCCTTATACTCATGAGCTGGTGGCGCAGTTTGCGCGCGAGTGCAAAATCGAAATGTTGGGTTCTGCTGAACTGGTAGAGCTGGCGGAAGCGAAACTGCATGGTGAAGGGGTGGAACTCTCTGATGTGCGCCATGCTGTGCAACCCTGGCTTCGCATGAAAGAGCCACCTGACACTGTCGTCCTGGGATGTACGCACTTTCCTCTATTGCGTGACGAGCTGCAAATGGTACTGCCTGAAGGCACGCGGTTAGTGGATTCCGGTGCAGCCATTGCACGCCGCACAGTATGGTTATTAGAACATGAAGCGCCGCACGCCGTTTCTTCTGGTCAAAATATGGCGTTCTGCACGCTTATGGATGAGGAGGCAGTGCAATTATCACCGGTTTTACGGCGTTATGGCTTTCCATTGCTGGAAAAACTGGCGATTTAGTGGGGTTTCGACGAAAAAAACAGCACTCAGAATTTAATTTGCATTTAGCGCTTGTCAGCCAAAAAGAAATCCCTATACTGCGCCTCCACTGACACGGAACAACGGCTTACGAAGCGAAGTGTTCAGGAGGTGGTCTTCAAGGCAACCTTCAGAAAAGCAAAAATAAATGCTTGACTGAGAATGCGGAAAGCGTAATATACGCATCCCGCGCCGCTTGAGAAATCGCGGCACT
>AEWW01014183.1_pt1 | contig 13337 bp, 18 predicted proteins | sample 267848 | NCBI WGS metagenome assembly AEWW01 (sample SAMN00713649, study PRJNA62039) | ant fungus garden metagenome | place: Panama: Gamboa | collected Apr-2009 | depth 0.5 m m | reverse complement strand
ACTGTTGCCCGTAATTCAATAAGCACAGATAACCATCAAATAAGCGATGCGTCACGTCATATATATTCCTGTCCTATCGCTAAGTCTGTCCAGGTTTTCTCTTAATGATGCGTCTCGCTTATTAGCTTCATCTCTCAATCAAGGGATTATTTTATTTTAGCTGAGGTTTCAAATCCCGAACTTTCACCACCCTGCTTTAGGGGAATCCAGAGATATTACTCTGCAACGAATTTTAAGCCGCTGCGCAGGGTATTTTTCTTTAGTCTATCTTTTCCTCCACACATCACACCACTCTGTCACGTCGTAGCAGGCTTAAACGGCTAAGAGGTGGAGATGCTATACAGGGTCACGGCAAACTTCCCAACATTTCCCCTTCCATCTTATCCGGACGCAGCGTAACCTATATGCAAAACGACTATGTTTCATATACGGATCGCATAATGGGTATCGTAAAAATTTCTGATCTGATGCATGAGAATCTGCGTATCGCGAGCACGGCGTTAAGCCGTTCCATCAATGCGCAGGCAGAACACTGGATGAAGATTGGCATGCTGGCTGAGCTTTATCCTGACCTCAACCTTCAGGAACTGACGCGCCTGTTGATGCGTGTCGAACGTGACGGCGGCGCAGATTTAGCGCAGCTGCTTGACCAGCCTACATTAACCTCGCAGGGAATCGCGCAATGACCATCAAACTACATTCTGCTGAAGAAATCGAACTGGCACGCGCTGCCGGACACGCCGCGGCAAAAGTGCTGGAAATCATCACCCCTTACGTCAAACCCGGCGTAACCACAGATGAACTGGACGCCATTTGCCATGACTATATTGTCAATGAACTGAAGGTTGTTCCCGCGAATATTGGTTATCACGGCTATACACGCACCACCTGTACCTCGGTAAACCACGTGGTGTGCCATGGCATTCCAGGTGAGAAGAAGCTCAAGAATGGCGATATCGTCAACATCGACGTCGGCATCATCAAAGATGGCTGGTACGGTGACACCAGCCGCATGTATTACGTGGGTGAGCCATCGGTGCGCGCTAAACGTCTGGTCGATATCACCTACGAATCGATGGTGGCGGGCATTAAAGTCGTCAAACCCGGTGCGACTTTGGGTGATATCGGCGCCGCGATCCAACAGGTGGCGGAGAAAGCTGGATTTTCAGTGGTGCGTGAATATTGCGGTCACGGTGTTGGTGAGATTTATCACGGCGAGCCTCAGATTCTGCACTACGGTACGCCGGGCACAGGGATTGAGCTGCAGGCAGGCATGATCTTCACCATCGAGCCAATGATCAATGCCGGCAAAGCAGGCACCAGTGTTTTATCTGATGGCTGGACGGTGGTGACAAAAGATCGCTCGCTGTCGGCGCAGTGGGAACACACTCTTGCAGTGACCGAGACCGGCTTCGATTTGCTTACGCCATGGCCTGAAGGCACAGGCGATTACGCAGCAATAGAAGGCTGAATGCGGCTTAGCGCGCTGACAGGCATTCAGGATGCGCCAATGCAGTGGCGTTACTTTTCACCGCCGTGTAAGGTAACGTCACTTTTTTTATCCGGAACTTAGACTGATGCGTGAACAAGCCATTTTTGCCGGCGGCTGCTTTTGGTGTACTGAAGCGATTTTCCAATCCATCCATGGTGTATTGAGCGTGGAAAGTGGTTATATCGGCGGCCATGTCTCGTCACCCACTTACGATCAAGTTTACAGCGACACCACCGGTCACGCCGAGGCGGTGAAAATCGAGTTCGATCCCGATCTCGTCAGTTACGACGATTTGCTCGACATCCACTTCGCGACACATGATGCCACGCAGGAAAACATCAAAGACGGCGTGGTGCGTTCACGTTATCGCTCCGCACTGTTTCCGACCAGCGATGCACAACGCATTGCCGCTGAACAAGGGATAGCGCGCGCCGCTGCCGAACTCAGCAAGCCGCTGGTGACAAAGCTGGAACCGTTAGCCGAGTGGTACGCAGCCGAAGACTATCATCAAAACTTCTGGGAGAAAGAAGGACAGGAAAACGCCTTCTGTATGATGAATATCCCGGCAAAACTGCAGAAACTGCGCAATAAATTTCCGAAACAGGCATCAGACGCTTAACGCGCCATCTCATCGATAACCTGTGTGATGCGCTGAATCACCCTCTGCGCCGCCCGCGATAACTGTCGGGATGGCGCAGTACAAAGTGCCAACGTCAGCGGACGCATCACGCTGTTTTTCAGCGGCACAAAGCACAGTTGCTGCTCCTGCACTTCAGTCATCACATCCAGCAAACTCAGCACGCATACGCCAGTGCCCTGAGCAACCAAACTGCGTATCAGGCGAATATCGTTACAGGCAATAATGTTATCCGGCGCCATGCCCTGCTTGCGGTATAGCGCATCGACCCGTTCATGGACCACCAGCGAATCACCAGGAATGATATGCCGCTCCTGGCTCAATTGACTGAGCGATAGCGCATCGCACTGGCTCAATGGATGATCGGGCGCCATGACAATACCCATATCCAGTTCCGCAAACGCCAACACATCCAGTCCACTCTGTCCCGCCGGATCCAGGATCAAGCCAAAATCAATCGCAGACTGTCGAATCAATTGGCTGATGGCGTGGCTGTTGTCGACGGTAAGTTCCAGCCGCAGCCACTGATGTTCACGTGCAATATCCGCAATCGCATCAGCCACCGGTCCCTTAGTCAGTGATTGCACCAGACCCGCGCTGACGTTACCGCGCTTCAAACCCTGTATATCGTCGAAACGCTGGCACGTAACGCGAAACTCGCGCTGCCAGCGCATCACATCGTCGTACAACAACTCACCGGCGGTGGTCATCCGCAGCCCATCCGGCAAACGCTCAAACAGCGGCGTACCAAAGCTCTCTTCCGCCTGCAGGATCTGCCGGTTAATGGCGGACGCGGAGACGTGCAGTTTCTCGGCGGCTTTACGTAAGCTGCCGCTGCGAGCCACTTCTGCAAAGTAAACGGAAAAGCGGGAAAACGGACTCATGCATCACCTGTACTGTTTTTTGCAACACTTGATTGAATTCTGTCGGATGGATTTGTACAGAGCTAATTATTCACAATGTCCTGATAAAAATGAAGTCTTTCAGTCGTCCTCGTGAGCCAATGGCAGGAACATCACCATGAATACCCGCAACGTCGAGCTGCGGGTCCAGGTAGAAGATGTGCACGCTTTCAATCTGCGGGTATTTGAAGAGGATTGCCTGATGGTGGAAACAAAAAAAACGAGCGCCAGCCGCTGAACAGTTTATCGCGCTGTGCTGCTCACGCATTTAATCACGCAATCGGGTGATCGACCTGTGGCTTATTTAGTGCGCCACATGCGGTACTGTCCCCAGAAGCCTACTTCTGTGGCGTACTCCTGTGGCGTGCCGTCAGCCACAATATCCAGCGACTTGCGCATCCCCAGACTCATCACTGAACAGTCATTACTGACGCGCAACTTGTGCAGACCATTTTCCAGATAAGCAGTGACAAACTGGTTTTGACGCAACATCGCGACATCCTGACCATCCACGTTCACCACGAATTTGCAGGTTCCACCGCTGGCACTACCAATAAACTGCTTGAGGCGCGTAACAGTCACCGGTGTCTGCTTCTTGCTGGCATCAGGTGTCACCATTTGCTGATTGATGATGGTATCGGCTGATCCATAAGGTCTGGCGCACCCTGCCAGGGTTAAAACCGCTAACGCTATCAATGCTTTTTTCATTACTTTCCCTTTAGTCTGCTGCTCCATGCAGCCATTCGCTATGCGTTATCGGCGTTTTGGGTGAAATCTTCAATACCACGCTATAACAACAATTGCCTCAGGTTGTAGAACGCTCCCGCCAGCGCGATCAGCAACAACATCAGCATTGATATTCGCTCCAGGCGCTGCTGATGTGCTCCCGGCAGCCAGCGCTTTACGGTGATGATATAAAACGCCAGCACCGCAAAATCGAAGGCCATCCATACCAGCGCCAGGGTGATCAGGCTGCTGCTCAGATCGGGCGTGATGGCGATAAACTGTGGAAACAGTGCGGCAAAAAACAGAATATCTTTTGGATTAGAGATGCCCACCACAAAGCCATTCAGCAATCCCCCCTGTGCTGCAGGCCGATGGGCGGTTGCACTTGTCGCAGCACGTAACCCTCGCCATGCAATCACGCCAATAAACAGGGAACCCAGCAACCCGGCGACTTGCAAACTCAAGGGATTGAGAGAGAACCAATCCCGTCAACATCAGTGCAGCCAGCGCAATCAACACCAGTGATGCCGCGTTAGTGCCCACCACTGTGGCAAAAGCGCGCCGATAACCGTGACGCGCGGCCGTGCCCATGATCAGCGCCACCACCGGTCCGGGCGTCATTAACAGCAATAAAATCGCCAGCATATACGCCAGCAGCAGTGAGAGGTTCATGGCAACAACCTGAAACGTATTAGAAGGTCGCCAGTATGGCTTTTCGTTTCCACATTGAAAAACGCTTTAAAATGCCGTTGAATGTGAGTTTTACTCAATATTGAGTTAGCCTTATGACGCTTCCTCCACTTTATGCGTTGCGCGCCTTTGCCAGTGCGGCGCAATTGGGGTCTTTTAGCCAGGCCGCTGCGGCACTCAACGTCACCCCTGGGGCGATTAGCCGCCACATCCGTACCCTTGAAGCGTGGTTCGATTGCCAACTGTTTGTCCGCAAAGGCCCCAGGGTGGAAATCAGCGCTGCCGGAAGCGTATTAGCGGCACAATTACAGGCCGGATTTGCCTCTTTAGAGCAAGCTTGCGCCGCCTTCACGCAGCAGGGTCATCAACTCCGTCTCAAGGCCCCTTCGACACTGACCATGCGGTGGCTGCTGGATGCACTCCAACTCTATCGCGAGCAAAACTCAACACCTGAAGTGCAGATTACCAGCGTTTGGATGGACACCGACAACGTCGATTTTGCCCGTGAACCTTTTGACTGCGCCATCTTGTTGGGCGACGGCCATTTTGGTGCAGACACTGAATGCCATTTGCTGTTTCAGGAGTGGTTAATTCCGATTTGCGCCCCCGCACTGGAACGACAGGCACAAACGCAACTGGCAAGTTGTGAATTGATTCACCCTTCACACGATCGCCGCGACTGGCTGAGGTGGTCACAGGGGGCAACTGATGCACCGGCTATCAATCTGTGGCAAGGCAAACTGTTCGATACGCTGGAACAGGGCACGATGGCGGCGATCAGTGGACACGGCGTTTCAATTGGTGACTTGCTGCTCAGCCAGGAGGCGATCAACAACGGCTTACTGGTGCTGCCATTTAACCAGCCGGTGGCGACAGGTGACGGTTATTATCTGGTGTGGCCGAAAACCCGGCAGGAAGCGCCCAACATCAAGCTATTGCTTCAATGGTTGCTTGATCAGGTGCCCGTGTTAAATAGCAAGAATTTAGAGTAATGGCGGCCTTGACGCCGCCTGTCATCTGGTTATGCGCTCTGACGCAGGGTAAACACGCTGACGCTGTTCACCATGTTTGCCGCTTGCTCGCTGAGCATGGCGGAAGCAGCCAGGGATTGCTCCACCAGCGAGGCATTTTGTTGCGTCGTGATGTCAATTTGGCTGATAGCAGTGTTGATCTGACTGATCCCATCGGCCTGTTCGGTGCTGGCCTGATTAATCTGTGACAGCACTTCCTTCATGTTCACCACGTTGTTCATCATTTCCGACATCAGTTTGTTGGCATCCGCTACCATGTCACGGCCATCAATGATGCGCGTGGAAGACTCCTCAATCAGATGGCGAATCTCATGCGATGAGGTGGCGGTTTTTTGCGCCAGCGCGCGCACTTCCTGCGCGACTACCGCAAAACCGCGACCGTGCTCCCCTGCTCGTGCCGCTTCAACAGCCGCATTGAGCGCCAGGATATTGGTTTGGAAAGCAATCGAATCAATCAGATTGATAATGTCTGCCATGCGGCCGGCTGAATCATGGATCTCAGCCATTTTGGTCGACACGTTGTTCATCATGGTGGCGTTCTGCCCCACGGCGCTTTCCGCCTTTTCAGACAGATCGGCAGCAAAGTGGGTGTTATTGCGCGTGTTGCTAATGGTGGCGGTGAATTCTTCAACCGATGCTGCTGTTTGTTCAACCGAACTGGCTTGTTCTTCAGTACGCGCGGCCAAATCATGTGTACCCGACATAATTTCGCTGGCACCTCCTGAGATTTGCTCTGCGCTGATACGAATATGACTGACAATGGTCGACATTTTATCCTGCATCTGCTGAATGGCGTTTATTAACTGGCCCATTTCGTCTTTACGTTTTTCATAGAAGCTCGTACTGAGATCGCCATCAGCAACACGGCCAAGAAACGCAATCACGTTTTTTAATGGCGCAGTAATGGATTGGATAATAATCCAGCCAATCAACGCAGAGAGAATAACCGCCGCAATAAATATCACCACCATTGAAATTTTAGTGGTGTGATAGGAATCCATAAAGTGTGTGTAGGAACCATTCATCTGCTGCTCTTGCAGTGCAATAAAACGCTGCACTTCAACCGTATAATCCTTTTGTTTACTCGCCAATGCTGTCAGATAATAATCCAGCGCTTTATTAGGATCCTGACTAGCGAGTTGCAAAAATTCATTACGGCCTTCTAAATAAGCTTTGCGTTTATCATCCAAAATTTTGAGATAAGCAATGGAATCGTCATCTGTTGACAGTGCATGGAGTTGACGATAAATCTCCGTAATTTGCCCGGTTGCCCCCTGAAGCTCATTCATGATGGCGCTGCGGCGCTCCGCATTGATTGGGCTGAGCAACAAAGCCTGTCGCTGAATGGTAGTGTTAATCTCATTGATTAACTGATTGCCCAACGCAATGGTTGGGTAATCATCTTTCATCATGCCGTTGACGCCGGTTTGTGCCATAAACAGCGAATTTAAACCCAGTACCGCGACCAAAAGCAGCATACCGATATTGATGAGAGAAGAAATAATGAGTTTGCTGCGCAATTTAATATTGCGTGAAAATCCTTGAACTATGTCCATTTAGAAACCTCAATGATTTTTATTAGTGAGTCATGAAATCCAGGTGTTATTAAAACAAAGAAATGGAGACGCTCCGCGTTCTCATCGGCAGCATCCCTGCTGTTATCGTCAGCATGCTCACTAACCTTAATGCTTTTACTTAAATATAACTTACTCGTGCAAAACAATTCACTTCCTGTGGAATTGCGCAATTAAACAATTTGATCAGTTATATTAAATTGTTGTCAATAATAGTGACCTGAGTGATCAGTGCGCTTTACTTATTAAACTGAGTTTGTAGCGCTTGATCCTCCGTTTGGATAAACGTAGCGGCTTTTTACTGCAGTTTATGCAATTGCCGTTAACGAGCAATCATTAATAATGTTGGCTATTTCTCTGCGGGCAGCCAGCAAGCTGCCCGCAGAAAACACTACACCGCGCTTGATGCTTCACTTTCAGCCAGCGAGTCTATCGATTGATTCGCTGCGTCAGGCAAGTCCGCAAGCAGTTTGGCCGCCATTTGCGCTTCCTGTTGCAAGATCCGCTGAAAAATGTCCGCGCCTTCACTGTCATCAGCCTGTCTGGCGGCGGCAGTTAACGTGGTGTAAGTCGCAACTTTATAACTACAAAAGACATAGACGCTCACGGCCATCCGTGCGTCCTGCTCAACACGCAGCATATCGCTTGCTGCCTGCCCCACCACAGACAGGCGGCCTAATGCCTCTTTCAATGCCGACCAACTATCGTCATGGCATTTCAGAACCTCTTTCACCTGCAACTGCTGTGCGCGTGATTGCGCAAGATAATGCGCGATGTGACTCCCGATGGAAGAATCACTGTCGAGACGCTCCATCGCTTGTTTTAATAACGTTTCACCGTGCTTCTCCATCGCATGTGCATCACGTAGCCAATCCAGATAAACAGATTCCCTCGTCATTCATTCACTCCTGGTTGATGTGCTTTTAATGAACTACCTTTGGGGATGGTATGCAGTTGCTTAGCAAGCTAACCGCCTCAACGCCGTCGCTAATGGAATTATCTGGAAATAAGCGAAGCGTTAATTAACGGACTAACAATCATCTTAATTAAACGTAGCAAGTAAGCCCTTCTACGCAAGCCAATCGGCGCAGAACTGAGAGGGAGGATTAATATCACCACTTTGCCGCTTCGCTTATATTTACCCTCACAACACTCTTTACTCAACATCTAAAGTGCGCTAACAATCATCATTCAAGTGAGTTTCATCCGCTTATAAACAAAAATCGACTTATCCTTAAACAAACAGTCCGCAAAATAATAAAACTTAAGATTAATCCTGACTTGATTATGCTAAAAACAACGCTACATTTATTTTTGCTTTATGTTGGTACAAATATAATGAGGAGAACGCATGACGGACCCTAACAAGCATCCTGAAGAGGAAGAGAAAAAGACGCAACGTCGTGGGGGCACAGGGAACTTCGCCGAGGACAAGGAGCGTGCCGCTGAAGCAGGCCGCAAAGGCGGTCAGGTAAGTGGCGGCAATTTTAAAAACGATCCGAACCGCGCCGTTGAAGCAGGCCGGAAGGGAGGAAAGATCAGCCGCCGGAAATAACACTATCAATAATTCAACACTGGGTTACGTTCGCTAGCCTTCATCACAACACTCTCCTGACGTGTATTAGCGCTTCGCTTAAATGCAAAATTCGCTACGTCAGGAGGGTTATTCCCATCGCTAACAACAAAAAATCGATCATTTCTTGATCAATCGTGCGTCACTTGCCGCTTCGCTTATCCAGAACTTTTCCTATATATATTAATCATCAATTTAGATCCCAGAATAAATAACCAAACACGAATTAACCAACATATTTGTACACGGAGATTCAAGTTGTACACCTTAGTCAAAATTAAGGTTGGTGATGATTAACTTAATTACAAAAGTGGAGGGGAACTGACCTTCTTGTCGGTGAGGGGATGAAATAGCTATTCACTATAAAGAGTTTTCCCTCCCCCTCATTCATACTGACGGGTATCTGCATAGCCTTCCGATCAACGTCCGTTCCTTCGGGGCCTTCCAGCTATCGCAAGAATCGAATGACTTTTTTACAGGCTCTTTGATAAAAAGCGTTGACGTGGTAGAACGATAATTCTACTTTTAACCCATGATCAAAAAAACAACTGATACACGGGATAAAATCCTGAAAACCGCCGAAGAGCTCATCTACCAGAACGGTATCCACGCTATGGGCATGGACCTTTTGGTCAAGACCTCTGGTGTCGCCAGAAAGAGTATTTACCGTCATTTCGCGAACAAGGAAGACGTGGCATCCGCCGCGTTGACAAAGCGCGACGAACGGTGGATGCAATGGTTCAGAACAGAGTCTGACAAAGGCAAGACTCCTCAGGAGCGTATCCTGAACATGTTCACTGTTCTGAAGAGCTGGTTCGAGTCCGACGGATTCCGGGGTTGCGCGTTTATCAACACGGCGGGTGAGGTTGGCGATCCTGAAGACCCTGTGCGCCAGATAGCAAAGATGCATAAACAGAAGTTGCTGGATTACGCTCTGGAGCTTACCGAACAGCTGAACGTTGAGCATCCGGAAGATTTGGCTCGACAGTTGCTGATCCTGCTGGAAGGCGCGATCACCATGTCATACGTCATGGGCGACGGGAGTGCTGCCGACAACGCTCAGGACATCGCGAAACTGATGCTGGGACAAGTCTCCTCCGGGCCCTGAGGATCGAGAACGCTTTTCCCTGAATGAAGATTTAAATGCGTTTTTGAATTCGATTTATCTTCAGACAGGCGGGACCGATAAACGGTCTCGCCCTCAACCTGTGCGCATACCCGCAGCCTCATCATCATATGCAACAGCGATGTCACAACACCGCCTGCCCGGACGTTCGCGCCGCAAAGACAATCAACAGACAAAGTCATCTTCTGCAACGAGATAGTTAATTTTGTACGGATAACCCACAGCTCGATGGTGTTTCTTCTTATCGCCGTTAGAGTCTATTGGGCACTTCCCTTGCGCATTCATAAGCAACATTTTGTTCCCTCACCCTGCTCAGTTCAGACCTGAAATGGGCGAATCCCAATCAATTTAAAACCAAATAAAACAATATCTTATTTCGATTTTAATGCCGAATGTTCTCTGCTCCCGGCATTCATTTCAGAAAAAACCATTGACGATGTAGAACGATCGTTCTACTTTTAAGCCACAGACAGGACGCCGCGCGATACCAAAGGGGAATCCCGGAATCTGTTGAATGGTTTCTTATCAGAACGGTATTGATGCCACCGATGTGAGCCTTCTGGTCAAGGCATCAAAAGTAGCGAAGTGTTTGCTGGAACAGATCTTTCACTGAGTCCTAAGTCACGAGAACGATCCTTAGACTGAAACTAAATTTACAGGAGTATTACCATGACTGATTCACAAGTTCGTCCACCGCTCCCGCCTTTCACACTGGAAACGGCCATCGAGAAAGTCCGTCTGGCTGAAGACGGCTGGAATAGCCGCGATGCTGCAAAAGTGGCTCTGGCTTACTCACTGGACACCAAATGGCGTAACCGCGCCGAGTTCGCCAACAATCGTGAAGAAGCGCAGAGCTTCCTCGACCGTAAATGGAAAAAAGAGCACGAATACCGCCTGATTAAGGAACTATGGGCATTTGGCGGTAACCGCATCGCCGTCCGCTACGCTTACGAATGGCACGATGACTCCGGCAATTGGTTCCGCTCCTACGGAAACGAAAACTGGGAGTTTGGCGCGGATGGCTTGATGGAGCGTCGTTTCGCCTGCATCAACGACATGCCAATCAAAGAGAGCGAGCGTAAGTACTTCTGGCCGCTGGGCCGTCGTCCGGACGATCATCCCGGCCTGTCAGATTTGGGGCTGTAAGTCATTTCGAGAAAACGCTCCCGCTTGGATTAAGCGGGATATCGTCGCCAAAAACGCCGATCCTGTGTTCATTCCTTACCAGAAATTTTGAGATAAGAGTTCTTATAACCAGATGCACCACGCTCAGGTTTAGATTTATTTCACACCCGTTCCGTTTACTTTCCAGGCACTGTGCCAGGCTTACACCTGAAGACACATCAATGGAGAATGAAATGAATAAGGTCGCCTGGATTGCAGTGATGTTACCTCTGAGCGTCGGTGCATATGCCGAAACGGGAGGATATGAAGCCGGTAAGACGCCCCCACCTCAGAATAAGGAAGATGCCGGGTATAAGGGGTCGGAAGATACGGGAGAGACGCCGGTTACGCTGATCAAAGATTTTCGTCAGGGGGGCTATGTCACGCTGGAGGGCTATATAGTCAAAAAGATCAAAGGCGACACATATCAGTTCCGTGACAGCTCAGGCACGGTCAACATCGATGCTCCGGCCAGCACTTTCAAAGGCAAAACGTACAGTGCAGAAGACAAAATACGCGTAAGCGGGAAAGTCTACGGTAAGGGCGAAAACGCGCATCTCAAAGTTTCCCGTATCGACGAACCTTAACGCGCTGTTCAAGGCCCCCGCTAAAGTTACTGCAGGGGCCGGGATGCTTTCATTTCATTACGGCTTCAAAAGACAAAGGCTAAGCGTTAACTTCATCGCCTCCCGCCCTTAGCAACTTTGCGGCATCTAATGCAAACGCCTTAACCTGCAGGTCTGATGACCCCGCGGCGATGCGCTCAAGTTCAATGATGATACTCATCCTGCTAAGCGGTACACCTTTTGCCACCAGTTCGACTACAGCCGATCCGATGGCACATCCAATCATTCCTGCGCGGTGTGAATTGATGTCGTTCATATCAAGTTATGGAAACGCCGGTTTGGTTTAAGTACAAAGTTAGTCGGAAAATATGAACTTTCAAATATACCTAACGTCATAACTTATATGGAGATTATCCCATGTAACGAATTTCGCCCGCCGATGCGGGCCTTTTTTTGCCCGATGAAGTTCAAACGGGTGAAGAATCCGACACGTTCAAAGCGCTCACTTCATGCGTCACCAGCCCCACAACGGTCACATCCTCAAGCAGCAGCCCGTCTTAAGTCAGGATATGGTTTGGATGAAACATCGTCACTACCCATTCCAGAATCCCCACCACTTTAAAGAGCACGGTGCAACCGTTACCAGCTGCATGAGTTAATCCACAATGCAGCATCGCCCTCTTAACTCGACCAATTCCCGGCTTACCGCGCAGATCAGGTCAGGCAGGAAAACTTTTACCAAACGCGTTGGTGGTAAAGGGGATTTAATCTGAGGTGGACGTGGCATTTCAGTTTGACCGGGCCGATTGCCATAAGCGCAGAAGTTTAAAATTTGAGCATTATTCAGACCGACATAAACCAGAGATAATCAGCAGCAATCTCTTGCCGCTTCGGTTAACTCTCTGAAATCTAGTTTATAAATCGTTAATTCATATAACTTACTGGAAATTACTGGAATTTTATCGCTTTTGTTAACACATCCTACCACACAGTAATTAATGGTCTAAGGTATGGGGGTCAGTCGTTGACTGGCAGCACAGCACACAGGATGCGTTTCATACGAGAGAGACATTCCTTAGCCACTGCTTTTTTGCCCGCCTTGAGCGGGCTTTTTTTAGCTTACCCTTCCCCCTGAAATACGCGGTTGAAAACCAACTGCTCGTTTGAGTGGCGTTTAGCTGTGGGGCTGCCCGTCAATTTCCGTGCCCTATTAAAAACCCCAGACTTCCCTATACGGCTACGCTTTTGGTCTGTGAAGACCTGCACTACGCTTAATGAGCAAAATGCCTGTGCGGTAACGCTGGGATACATGCTGCGTGCTCAGTAGGTGAATTATCAGCACGGCAGTGTCGGTGATTTCAGCGATGACCAACTGGCCACCAGCCCGATGTCGTGTTTTGCTTGATACCGCTCGTTTACCTGAGGTGACTTATGGATGTTTCACCAGGATTCGTTGTTGTACTGAATATCGTGGCCATTGCGGTGTTGGCGATAGGTTTACCGAAATATCTGAACTGGTTTTAAAGCGCTTAGCCCGGCGCTTTGCAGGCCATTACACGACGTAAGTATCCATCGCTAAACCGCCGATGTCATTGAACGGTCGGTGATGAATAAGGGCGGGTTTTTCATCGTTTCAAATTCTCGTGGTCAGACAGACAGGAGATTGAACATGCGATACCTGATCATACCGGCCGTCACCACTTTACTGGTTCTGGTGATTGTGTTTCTGGTACAAACCCAGTGGGGACCCACGCCCTGGTGACTCGACGCATCAGAGCGGGCAAATAAAAAGAAAACTGAGTAGTCAGCACTCTGCATGAACCGGACTCACGTCTGGTTCATGCTTTTTTTTGCTG
>AEWW01019042.1_pt1 | contig 13934 bp, 14 predicted proteins | sample 267848 | NCBI WGS metagenome assembly AEWW01 (sample SAMN00713649, study PRJNA62039) | ant fungus garden metagenome | place: Panama: Gamboa | collected Apr-2009 | depth 0.5 m m | reverse complement strand
CAACCTGATTCAATCTACATCAACTTACAGATGCGGGTACAACTGCGGGTATTTCCCGGTTCGATAATGTTTGTACCCACACAAAACCCTTGAAAGGATACTCATCATGGCTCTGAGTGATGGGCTATGACATGAAAACGGAAGTATGTGGACATGGGTTCAGGACGATGACCTGTAGTTCGTTAATTGAATCGGGGTTATGGTCGAGGAATGTGGTAGAACGGCAGATGAACCACCAGGAGCGTAGCTCGGTACGAGCAGCTCACATCCACAAGGCTGAGCATCTGGGGGAGAGGAGGCTTATGTTGGAGTGGTAGGCTAACTATCTCGATGCCAACCGAGAAAGAACGTTCAGGCCGTTTGAATTTGCCCACAGGTGATCGTTTGAGTTTGAAATCCAAGGCTAACCGCTTGATAATCCATCACGCAGTCGCATGTAACCCCTTGTTTTGAATATATTTAAATAGCCATCATTGGTTGATGGCTACTACACCATTCTATTATGATTTTTCAGCAATATTTGATATCGTAGCAGTATTGAATACCGAGGAATAACCATGATATCAGGTCTTAATGGTGGAAATTTTATCCTTAGCTCGATGGCTAAGGAAAGAGTCAAATCAGGTCTACTTGATAGAGCAACAATAGAAGGCTCTAAAGGGGAGTATACCGTGATTTTTGATGGTTCAGAGTGGAAAGGTAAGCCATTAGTCTTAAGTAGTTCCAGACAGCCTTACGAAGCACGAGTCTTCAAAAGCATAGATGGTGCAGCTGCAGAACTACTACGCATAGGCTTATGTGAAGCTTCAATCAAAAACACCACTAAATCGAACAATAAATAATCAGGTTTAAAATGGATATGCAAAAAGAACGATTTTTTCAGAAGTTGAAACAGCAAATAGTAAACAACTTTCTGTTTTGAAAGCTCACTTCCCACAGTGTTTTGATAAAAATGGGGCGTTCATTCAAGAAAAGTTGCTTGAGATCGTCAAATCATCGGATGTTGAACTCTCTAAAGAGTCATACAGCTTAAACTGGCTGGGTAAGTCCTATGCCCGTCTGTTGGCTAACCTACCACCAAAGACGTTGCTCACCGAAGATAAAGACCATAACCAACGTGAAGAGAACAAGCACAGTCAGAATTTGTTAATCAAAGGGGATAACCTTGAAGTATTGAAGCATATGGTTAATGCTTATGCTGAAAAGGTGAAGATGATTTACATTGATCCGCCATACAATACAGGTAAGGATGGATTCGCTTATAACGATGATCGCAAGTTCACGCCTGAACAGCTTTCTGAACTGGCAGGTATCGATGTTGATGAAGCTACACGTATCCTCGATTTTACTGTAAAAGGTTCAAGTAGCCATAGTGCATGGCTGACATTCATGTATCCACGTTTGTATATCGCTAGGGAGTTTTTATGTGATGATGGTTTAATATATATATCTATTGATGATAATGAATCTTCTCAATTAAAGATCTTATGTGATGAAATATTTGGGGAGCAAAATCTATTAAGTCAGTTCACTTGGCGAACAGATGGTAATTTTGATAATCAGGCAAAAGTAAAAATAAATCACGAATATATTTTGTGCTATGCGAAAAATGTTGATTTATTTGGCTTTCCCAATTTAATTGATCCTAATGTAGATGAATCCAGTAAGTTATTTAATGATAGGATAATAAACACCATTATAAAAAATGGGTCAAAAAACCCAATTAGCAAAATACTGCTTCCTATTGGATTTAGAGCCAATTTTGATACTGGAATTATAAAATCCCGCAATGACTCGTACCCGTACTTTCACAATGATGCAATAATTAAAAATGGAAAGCTAACCAATGAAGTAACTGTAGAAAGTGGATGGAGTTCAAAAAGAAATCTTGAGCTGTACATTGGTAATAATTTAAAACCAACACTTGATACAAAAGGTCAGTTTACAGATTACTGGTTAACAGAAAATGGTGCTATTGAAAGCGTAAAAGAGCGCTCTGTACAAAGTCATGTTGTCAGTGTTCTTATGAACATGGGTAATACACAGAGCATGGGAGCACAATTAAGTAAAGAATTCGACATCCCATTTTCATATCCTAAACCTCTCTCTTTACTGAAATATCTAATCTCAGTTTCTTGTGATAAAACAGACAGCATTATCATGGATTTTTTTTCTGGTTCTGGCACAACTGCTCACTCAGCAATGGAGCTTAACTGCACTGAAGATTTATCAAGAAGCACAATTTCAATTCAGCTTCCTGAATTGACAGAAGAAATAAGTGATGCTTTTCAAGCTGGATATAAAACGATATTCGAAATAACCAAGCAAAGACTGATTAAAGCTTCTGAGAAGTTATCTAAACGTTATCCTGATTATAAAGGAGATCTTGGCTTCAAAATATTTGAAATAGCCAATGATTTTCGAGCAAAAGATGACTCTGAACTAACGCTTTCTAACCATACATTCTTTGATGATGCTGTATTGACACCTGAACAGTATGACACTCTACTGACTACATGGTGTGTATATGATGGTAGTTTGTTAACAACACCAATTGAAAATATTGATCTTAATGGCTACAAAGCGCACTTATGCGATGGTCGTCTGTATCTGATTGCACCTAATTTCACCAGTGAAGCACTGAAAGCTTTACTTCAAAAGCTGGATTCAGACAAAGACTTTGCCCCTAACAAAGTTGTATTTTATGGCAGCAACTTCGAAAGTGCGAAACAGATGGAACTCAATGAAGCACTAAAAAGTTATGCCAATAAAAAATCTATTGATTTAGATTTGGTGGTGAGGAACTAATCATGTCTAAAGGGTTCACATTCGAAAAAGATTTACCTCATCAAAAGGCTGGTGTTGATGCAGTCATGAATGCTTTTGTTTCCGCCATACCTCATCAGACGGATCATGTTGCTATCCGTCTCTTAGCTAATCCCGAATTGAATCTATCTGAACAACAATACTACAACAACATAAAAAATGTTCAGGAGTACAATGGTATTGAGCACTCAAAAGATAATTACGATGCTAAAAGCAACGTCATTGACGTTTCTATGGAGACAGGGACAGGTAAAACCTACACATACACCAAAACAATTTTTGACCTGAACAAATCCTTTGGTGTTAATAAATTTATTATCATTGTTCCTACCCTGTCGATCAAAGCCGGAACAGTTAACTTTTTAAAAAGTGATGCTTTGAAAGAACACTTTCGGGATGATTACGAGCGTGAACTAAAGACTTACGTTGTTGAAAGTCAGAAAAGTTCAGGTAAAAGCACAAAGTCATATATGCCTCAAGCAATTCATGATTTTGTTGAGGCAAGTAATTTCAATAAGAAATATATACACGTTCTAGTTATTAACTCAGGGATGATTAACTCAAAGTCTTTAACTGACACTTATGATGTTGGCTTGCTTGATAATCAGTTTGATACACCATTTTCTGCCCTTAGTGCGGTAAAACCATTCATCATTATTGATGAGCCTCATAAGTTCCCTACAGGCAAAAAAACATGGGAAAATATTGAGAAATTTAATGCTCAATATATTATTCGTTATGGTGCCACCTTTAGTGAGAGCTATAAAAACTTAGTTTATCGTCTCACAGCCGTAGATGCATTCAATGAAGATCTTGTAAAAGGTATTGATGCTTACATTGAGGATATTGTTGGTGATGGTAACGCCAACCTCAAATTCGTCAAATCTGACGGCAAAGAAGCTACATTTGAACTGAACGAAAATGGCAATCGAAAAACGTTCAAGTTAGCCAAAGGTGAATCGTTATCGAAAACACATAATGCGATCCATGATTTAACTCTTGACGATTTAAACAAGAGCACTGCTGTGTTGAGTAATGGTATTGAACTAAAAATTGGTAATTCAATAAGCCCCACTCTTACGATCAGACACTTGCTGATAACATGATGCTCAAAGCTGTCAAAGAACACTTTAAGTTGGAAAAAGCATATCTGACACAAAGACCGCGCATAAAGCCTCTGACTCTTTTCTTCATTGATGACATTGAAGGATATCGTGATGGAAATGATATCGCCGGAAGCCTGAAAACTAAGTTTGAAGCGTTCGTTTTGGCAGAAGCTAATAACCTGTTGAAAACAGAAAAAGACGAATTTTATAGAAACTACCTTGAAAAACTGTTAAGGATATCTCTTCTGTTCACGGTGGTTATTTTTCGAAAGATAACAGTGATAAAGATGATAAAATTGAGCAGGAAATCAACGAAATCCTGCATGACAAAGAGCTTTTATTATCTTTAGAGAATCCTCGCCGTTTCATTTTCTCTAAATGGACGTTGCGTGAGGGGTGGGATAACCCAAACGTCTTTCAGATTTGTAAGCTCCGTTCGAGCGGTAGCACCACATCTAAACTTCAAGAGGTAGGGCGTGGTTTACGCCTTCCAGTGAATGAATACATGTGTCGTGTGAAAGACCGCAATTTTACTCTCAATTATTATGTTGATTTTACAGAAAAAGATTTTGTCGATTCTCTTGTCAAAGAGGTCAACGATAGTTCTTTCAAAGAAACTGTTCCAAGTAAGTTTACTCAAGAACTTAAGGATAAAATCTTATCCCAGTATCCTGAGCTTTCATCCAGAATACTCATGAATGAGATCTTTGATGCTGAAATCATTGATGATAATGAAAACTTCAAAGATTCCGATGCCTATAGCCGTTTAAAAGCCAAATATCCGGCTGCATTCCCTACCGGGGTGAAACCAACCAAAATCAAAAAAGCCACGGATAGGAAAAAAACGTACTAAAATGCGTATTGGTAAGTTCAGTGAGCTGAAAGAACTATGGGATTTGATCAATCAAAAAGCAGTAATTGAGTATAAAATAAACAGTGAACATGAATTTTTATCCATTTTCAAATCATTCATGCTCGAAGAAACAGATAGATTTACTAAATCAGGCGTTCATACTCGCATTGATAGAATTTATATTCATAATGATACGGCAATGTCGAAAAGCATCGTCAGTGACGATGATAACTTTGCTAAACTAAACACAATGAGCTATCGGGAATTTCTTGATAACTTATCACAAACTATTTTTGCTAAACACGATACCTTACATAAGGTTTTTTGTGATATAAAAGACACTTTCAATATCACTGAATACCTAAACATTCAAACAATCAGAAAAATAAAATCTGGTTTTAGCAAATATTTGTTGAACAATTCATTTAACAAATTCAGCCTTGGATATAATGTTATTTCAGGTTCAATTCATCCTACAAAGTTCACTAATGCAGACGGTGTGCCAGTGAGTGAGGTATTATCAAGTGATCTTGGTATATTGAATGACAACACAAAACCACCGTTGGATTCTTATCTTTTTGAAGAAGTCTTTTATGACTCAGAGCTTGAAAGGCTCAACATAACAGATGGAGAGATTCAGTCTGTAGCTGTTTTTACAAAGATACCGAAGAACTCCATTAAGATCCCGGTAGCAGGTGGATACACGTACTCCCCTGACTTTGCATATGTTGTCAAAACAACAAAAGGTGATTACTTAAACTTTATTATCGAAACTAAAAATGTAGATGGGAAGGATAGTTTAAGACTTGAAGAGGAACGTAAGATAAAACATGCACAAGTATTATTCAGTCAAATAAGTAAATCTGTCAAAGTCGAGTTTAGAACACAATTTTCTGCAGACAGAATAGCTGAACTGATTAAACAAGTTGGATGATAATATTTTTATAAATGGAAAAGGGCCTTAAGGCCCTTTCGTTTTCCCTTGAAGGGAACTCTCCATTGGAGAGAATACATATCCCCACACTTGGGGCAAATCAATCAGCTCATTGGACTGTACACTACTCCCCATATATGGGGCAATCAGAAACTTCATGAAGTGAATGTTCTCAAGGAACCCTTATTTGAATTGCCACGCGCTTAATAGACACCTCAGAGATACTTTGAAACTTTACAAATATGGGTTAAAAGTTTAAAGCACTTTTATCCACTGCAATGCATTGCTGGGCTGATTTTTTTAATTCTTCTCTGGCCTTTTTTTCTATTTCTTCAGACAATATGTCGAATATTATGCTTTCACGAAATTTTTGGGATGTTTCTTTAGGACAGACAAGATAAAATTTGCCATATGAGAAAAAGATAACTCCTGATACTAAGCTAAATTTTCTATTCTCTGATTGCTGATACTCCCATCCTCTGCTATGAAGCATTTCAGAAGGAATTTCATCCGTTTTGACAGCAATTGTAACTGGTTCCATGATTGTCATCCCAGTCATCCGAAATGCTAAGTTGACAATCAGTAACGGAATGACGTGCATGAGTGATGATGACAGTAGTAATAAAGAGAAAACAACACCTGTAGTATTTCTCAGAGGTTTAAACCATCCACTAGAGAAATCTTGTCGTAAAAAGAAGATGCATGGAAATATATTTATTATTATTACTAATATGCCATATACAAGGAATAAAGAGGTCTGCTGGTAGTCATCCATTCCATTTTCGACGTGTAAGAATTTGCTCAATAATGTCATTGGGAAGACTACTAGCCAGCAATTGATTCCTAGTAAAAAGGGTTTCATTGAATAATCTAATAGTAGAGCTTTAATCTTTGTTATTGTGTTTAGGGACTTCAGGTGAGTCTGTATGAATTTTCTCTGAAGAATTAATGCAATAAAAGTACTAACAGTGCCAGTCAATAACATCAAGGTTATGAATGTGAATTCTCCTGAATCAATGTCAAACAAAGATATTAAACCGACTAAAATTATACATAGAAAAGAGTTTCCAGCATAAACTCGTGCTAGAAGTATTTTCTTTCGCTTTGACTTTGCATTATTTTGATTGCTATGTATAACGAGGCATCCTAACAAACATGGTAGAAACAGTACGCCGCAGAACAATATAATGCTACTTAAAAAAATAATTCCAGAGAAGGAGAATAGCTCGTTAAAAGTGACAGCATGAAGGAATATATCTAGACGGCCAATCCACGTTAGGTAAAACCAGATAAAAATGGCAGTTATCGTCATCAGAACGATGCTGAATCCTGCTCCAAAGCGGATTATTCCACCATAGCTTTTGATTGTTGAGTCTGACATTCTTATCCCTTAAAGACCCTTGAATGAGGAGTTCAGATATACAGTAATATACGAAAAGAAAGACATTATTAACAAATCATTAGCAAAGAAGTTCAACTTCACTAAACTTTCTTTGTCTGAGGTGGTACAACCACGTTAGGTTGAAGTGCTTCACGTGATTTTATAGATTCATCGCTATCTGGTTTGAAGTAAAAACACCTGAGTGTACATCACCATGAGTAGATTGTTAATTATTTATAATTCAATTGATTAACGTTGAAATTCGAGTCCGGCCTTCGCACCATTTAAGATGCGAAGCACGCCCCCCCAAGCATATTTCCTCCGCTCAAACTCTCTTTCAATCCGACCCCATCTGAGCGGTAGTTTTCCTTCTAATCAAACCAACCCTCTCCACCAAAACCCCATCCCGAAAATACCGGCTAGGCCAAATCACGGACGGATGAACGCCAATCGCTTCGGCGATGAGATACTCACCTTTGGGCCACGGACGCGTTAGGGCATTCGCCAGCGTTGACGAACTTAGCCCTGAAGCACGAGACAGCGCCGCAAGGCTTGTTCCTTTTTTACGCAGGCAAGCGATGATGTCAGCCTGATGCCAGTCATTGTTCATGATTCCCTCCAGTCGACGAAAAGTAAGATAGTGAAGTAACGATAAAATGCTACGAAATTCGTAGTTATCTGGCTAGATCCTGAACTACGAATTTCGTAGTTTTGCGATCTGCTAGGGATCTCCAATGAAAGCTTATGTAACAGGCGCTTATTGGAAACTAAGATTTTATGGCTACGTTTCTCGTAGTATCGGAAAGCCGTAAAAGCTACGACTATCGTAGCCATGAACGAATCCACTACTTATCAGAAGATCTTTTGCGAGCGGCTCAAGTTTGCGCGTCTGGCGAAAGGCTTATCACAGAAGAAGCTCGGCATTCTGGCAGGGATAGACGAATTCGTCGCCAGCGCGCGAATCAATCGCTATGAGCAGGGCGTCCATCAGGCCAGTATCGACGTTGTTCAGCAGCTCGCGAAAGCCCTGGACGTGCCACCAGCCTATTTCTATACCGACGATGAAGACCTGGCGCTGCTGTTGTTTAAGTGGAACCGAATTGGTTCAGATGGCAGAAAGGCTTTAGTGGAGACTGTTAAATCACTGGATTAGGTATTTGGTTGCTGCGCGGTCGCAGGGGCGACACCAAAGCACATCAAAACAGTTTCCCCACCACCTTAATAAAGAAAAACACATCGCTGAAACTGCTTATCCCCCTGAACAAACAGCCAAACGAGACATTCGCTTTAAAGCGGGCTTTCACGCCTGACTTATCCTTAACGCGGTTACGATACAGCCCTAAAAAGTGTCTGGTCTCAAAGAGTGCGTGCCGGTACAAATACACCCTTATTTTTTTGTTCTGTTCCAGTTCCGCCAGTCGGACGATCTCCGCAATCACCTCAATGTAGCTCACAGCCCGCACGTCGTAGTAATCCGGCCGGTGCGTGATAGAGGTCGTGTTGCTGACATAGATATAATCCTTAACGTCCACGATGCGGAACCGGCCGTTGCACGCCGCGAGGTGAATCGTCCACAGAATGTCTTTATGGCTTTTGCCGGCCTGGAAGCGCAGCGAATGCTGTCGGATATAAGAAGACCTTACCATCTGCAGCCACAGGTAATGCGGCCATTCGCGGTGGGTAACGCAGTGTCTGATCCACGCATGGCCAGGCAGCGTTTCCCCATAGGGCTGTTTGCGGTGAATCGCCTTTCGACGATGCTCAGCGCCAGAATGACAGCCGTTAAAGATCGCCACGTCAGCCTGGGCAGCGGTCGCTGCCTGCCATCGCTTTTCAATGAACCCGTCGGCTATCTCATCGTCGGCATCGAGGAAAACCACCCATTCACCCCGATGAATGGCCAAAGCCGCATTGCGGGCAGCGTAAACACCCTGATTTGCCTGCCCGATGAGGATCAGCCGCTCATCCTGGATTTGGCGAATAACGTCTGCGGTATTATCGGTGGAACCGTCATCGACAACGATAAGTTCAATGGCGACGCGGGTTTCGCTAAGGAGTTTATTCACCAGGCAACCAAGGGTCGCCGCGGCGTTAAAGGCAGGGATAATGACGCTAACGTCGATGTGATTCTTCATATCGGGCTACGATTTCCCTTCGTGGTTATCTGTGCAGCGTCCGATGGGGATAATGCGTTTTTCCCTGATTTCCTGGTCATTATCAAACAAGCACTCATCGCAGAATTCTTTATCGAGAGCGAACCACCGCTCAAGGACGCTTCTTTTTTTATTGCATCGTGCACATCTCTTCATCTTTCTGCGCCTTTATGACCTCGAGATTTGGATTGTCTGGCAAATGGACGCAGCAAGCCCCGGCTGGATAACCAACCGTAATTAAAGACTTTTTTGCGATCAATAAACGATAAGGATAACCAGCCAGGGCACACGAAAGATAATTGTTTTTATAGATCGTTTTATCGAAATTGATCGGTGGGGCCGATCAAATATGGCGTGATCGCGTAACAGGTCGTCGAGGGCTTTTCCCACCCGAAGAAAGAACGGCGTTTGGCGGAATGGTTTGACCTGGAATATACGTATGGAGATGAGGCGGGAATATTGCTCAGAGGGATAAGCCCCGCACGTTGTCTTATTACCAACGGGCTTAATGGCTTCTATTGCCTAAAATCAGACATTTCGTTGAAGATATTTTTCCTTTATTTGGTTGCGTAAGTGTACGATTAATGATCAATGCCTATGTGAACTAAAGGGTTACTAATGGCTCTACAAGGAAAGTTTATAATTAATGAAGCGTACTACTCCCCGTTATCTTTTCCTGGCGTTGGCTCGTTTTTAGCTTTCTCTGGAAACGGTGCTTACCGTAACCGTGGAGCATGTGGAATGATCCCCAAAGAGGGGCCAGTACCAGCGGGTAAATACTGGATTGTTGATCGCCCTCAAGGTGGGCTCAGGTCACAGCTAAACGTAGGGATGAGAGACATTTATAACCACTTCGCCAACGGCGCTACATTCAAACATTCCGAATGGTTCGCATTATGGCGTGATGATTGGGGAATCGACGATTACACATGGATTGAGAGCGTTGAGCGTGGCAACTTCCGTTTGCATCCTGGCGTACTGTCAGAAGGTTGTATCACCCTTCCACACGATTCTGATTTTGCCATGTTGCGTAATGCACTATTGAGAACCCAAAAAATAGATGTTCCTTGTATGAGGAAACTACAGGCATACGGCACGATTGAGGTGATCGCCAATGGCAAAACATGTCCTTAGCTTATTCATCAAGATAGCGCTATTCGCTGTCGTTATGCTGATCGTTGCCAAAGTGGTTCCGTATGATGGAGTAGTTAATTCTATTAAGGGGCTTTTCGATTACCAGAGCGCCAACAAGTTTACCCACTTCATTTTGGGTGAGCCTGATTCAGAAGTTTGGGAATCGTTAGGCGACTATTTCAGCATCCTGATCAACACATTATTTAGCGTACCTGTCACGAGCGCCATTATCACGACGTACAGTGTCGTGACACACAAAGTCAGCCCGGCAGGTATTCCCAGAGAGTGGGGTAATTCTACGTTGCGGCGGTTAGCTAAAATCTTTGGGTTTACCTTCTTGTTTTGGGCGCTGTTTCGCTTGTTGCCCTATGAGTCTTTATTGCCTGATCAGACGTATTCAAATCTCACTATGGCGGCGATTGTGGGCTTTCAGTTGCTCTTAACAATTGTTTGCTACTGGTTTATCACGAAGAAAATCACAACCAAAAGGAGTTTGTAAAATGCCAATTCCGGCTTACATGTGGCTTAAAGACGATGGCGGTGCAGACATTAAAGGAGCTGTAGATGTTCAGGATCGTGAGGGGAGCATAGAGATTGTTGGCTTTAGTCACGGTCTGAACATTCCGGTAGACAGTGCCAACGGTAAGATCACTGGCAAACGTTCACATTCTCCGATGATGATTGAAAAGGAGTTTGATAGCTCCAGCCCGTATCTGTATAAAGCCGTTGCCACTGGTCAAACGTTGAAAAGCGCGGAGATTCGCTGGTATCGCATCAACCACGCAGGACAGGAAGAGTGTTACTTCGTTATGACCATTGAGGGCGTGAAAGTGACGGGCATTAATCCAGGCATGCCGAACGCTAAAATGGCGGGGAACTCGCAGATCAACCACATGGAATCTGTTTCCCTGATGTATGACAAAATCACCTGGCGTTATGTGGATGGTAACGTCCAGTATACGGATGATTGGAACGTGAGATCGTAACCAATGTAAAAGTGGGCGCAATGCCCCTTTTTACATTTCGTTGTTCCCCCTAATCGCATCCCGTACAATTTCCCCGCAAGCATGAGCGGGGAAATGTGATGCACAAAGGGGTATAGCATTAATTCCATGAATGTATATAACCACTAACAACATCCACTCCAGCCCGGATAATCCCTGAGCCGTGCTGAAGCTAAATATTTTCTAATAATAAGAAACCAAAACGCACAATATTATTTACAAATCCACTTCATTATTTAAGTCATATTCCACCAGCTGCCAGCTCACTGGCTTACCGGCCTGATACGGCATATTTTCTCCTTTTTTCACGTTAACGATTAGGGTCACGGCGGGGTTTGCCACCTGCCAGTAGCCACTCTGGGGGCAGAGGTGGCCACTAATCCGTTCGGTGCCTAACGGCTTGCGGCTCATTTCGTGTTGTGAGGCTTGTAATGAAGTTGTAGTTAATATGTAGTTACTGCTATCAATTCTCATACGCATAGTTTCCAATTAGCACATGCAATGCTAATCAGCGACATTTCAACACGAAGACTTAACACCGAAGAATAATAATTTCCACGGTGAATGAATTATATTGCATTGGCGGAATAATTTAGCCAGAATAGCCAACCTTTCTGGCTAAAGAATAGACAACATGTTTCGTCACCTGTTGAATTGCCTGATGTTATTCACGGCATTATACGGGGCCAGCGCCTGGGCGGTTAACTGCCAGCGCGCCGCCACCCCGGTAGAGAACACCATCTGTAATAATGACGAACCTGCACTGGCTCGACAGCACAATGACCACTATCTATCGCTCGATGCTGGTAAAGGGTGACTCAGACAAGGTGCACAAGCAGTATCAGGACTGGGAAAAGTCTCTCGACAGCTGCACGTCAGATACCTGCATCGAACGTGCCTACTACGAAGGTATCAGCCAGCTGTCTGATGTGGCTCCGGACTTTAAGTGGGAAGGCAACTGGTGGAACATGAGCGCGCCGAACATGAGCGGCGGCACGCTCCAGCTCAGCCGCAGCGCAGAGTGGTCGGTCAATACCGATATTCACGTCTGGGCGGGCCTTAATCACGATGAATATACCGCCGAAGCCCGTAAGATATACGGCATGGCTTTGGTGGAAAAAATTGGTGATACCAGCAACTGTAAGCTGCTGCTGATCCCGCGCCGCAGCGGCGCACTCCAAATATTCAGCAATGCCGACTGGGGCTGTCGCCTGTCGATGCCGGGCGGTGGGTTTATCGACGGTCGATACCTGCGTGCAGAAAGCGATCCGCGCCCGAAAGCCACGCTGCTGACTCTGGGTATTCTGCGTGACGAAGAGATGGATAAGCGCTTCCGTGAGCTGGTCGGCGATGAGTATCAGGCCTTTGTGGATACAGCCAACGTCTATATCTATCAGGACGATCTCGACAACATCGGCGCCAGCGTGATCGGCATGTGGGTGCGCGGGGCGGCCAACAGCCAGAACGCGATCGTGATGTACACCGACAAAGCCATCTGGGCGGGGCGCATTGATACGGATAAGAACGGCAAACCTCGGCTGCACTACTTCAGCACCGAGGGCAATGACGAGCGTAACATGCCCCGCACGCTGATCAGCTGGCGGTTACGCTTCTTCGATCGTTAAGGTGTTGGTTTTAAGCACGCGTTAAAATACCACTGCTGAAACCACAGATAGCCCAGTGAGGAGCCGCTTAACGCGTTGCGAACTCTCACCGGGCATTCTCTATTTACTTACATTTATCGTGCATGTTGCTGGCCCCCACCGGGCGCCAGACTCCCCACAGACCGTCTGAACCCGGGGCCGTTCCCTGTATCCACCAGCCATTGAGCCATTCTTTTCCTTGCCAGGAGACTTTCTCACAGGCGGCTGCATAGGTTTTCGTGCTGCTCCACTCTGGTGCGCCACCCGCTGGCTTAACCTTTTGTAAAACGTCGGTTTCCTGGCTGCTGTGCGCCCCGTGCGTATCGGTCACCGTCAGCCTGAAGCGATAGCTGGTTTGATTTTTCACATCCGGCAGGCTCACAGAGGCCGTCATGGTCCCTGGGTTTTTAAGCGTCACCGCCGGGCCGGCAGTCTGCTGCCATTGATAGCTCAGCTCATCTTTATCCGGGTCGTAGCTCCCTGCTCCGGACAGGGTCACCGTTCCGGCACCGGTAAGCTCGGCAGGTGAAGCACTGGCCTTGGCGACCGGAGGAAGATTCCCCGGCGGGACGGGAATATCCTCTTCGCTCAGCGCTAATTTAAAATCATCAAAATGAACATCAGAAGTGACTCCCGCTTTTTTCGTCGCCTGAACCTGAAGCTCCAGCCGGGCGGCCTCTGCAGGCAGCGCAAGGGAAAGCTGATTGTTCAGCCAGCGTTTATACTCTCCCTTCGTCTGGGTTTGAGCCGTTTTCAGTGTTTTTCCTTTTGCATCTTTGGCAATCAGCCTCACGGTTCCCGTATCCCCGTCACCCCAGCCATTGCTCATAAAGCCTAACGCAGCGGTGGTTTTTCCTTTGGACACCGTGGCGCTATCCAGAGCTATGGTTTGACTCATCT
>AEWW01002071.1_pt1 | contig 13980 bp, 10 predicted proteins | sample 267848 | NCBI WGS metagenome assembly AEWW01 (sample SAMN00713649, study PRJNA62039) | ant fungus garden metagenome | place: Panama: Gamboa | collected Apr-2009 | depth 0.5 m m | reverse complement strand
CAACATGACCACGCCCGCCATCAGCGCTTATATGAGCGAGTTGGAAACGCAACTGGGTTTTATTCTGTGCCAGCGAGGACGTGGCGGCTTTACCCTCACTACCAAAGGCGAGCAGTTTCATCGCTACAGCCAGGAAATGCTGGCCACGCTGGCGGGGTGGCAGGAGCAGGTCGAGACGCTGAAAAGCGCGCAAGGTGGCACCTTTTCGTTGGGCGTAGTGGATGCGACAGTGACTGACAGTACGCTGGATCTGCCGGCAGCAATTGCGCGCTTTAACCAGCGCTTTCCGGCGGTGTTTTTCAATCTCAGCGTGCGCGATCCCAACGAGCTACAGCAGCAGTTACTGGAAGATCGGCTCGATATGGCGATTGGTCACTTTCCGCTACGTGCCAGCAATCTGGTGACCATTCCGCTGTATGAAGAGCAGCATTGGCTCTATTGCAGCCCGCAGCATCCGCTGGCACAGGGCGATCCGGATGTGCGCACCGTGCAGCAAACCGGCATGGTGACGCGTCGTTACTGGAATCAGCAGGAGTTGAACAAGCGCGGTTTTCGCCAGAGCAACGCCTCGGTGGAGAGCATTGAAGCACAGTTGACGCTGATTCTGTCTGGCCGCTTTATCGGCTATTTGCCGGAGCATTACGCACAAAGCGGGGAACAGCAGGGCACGTTGTGCCGCTTGTTGCCACAGCATTTTCACTTCCGCGCACCGTTTTCGTTTGCCTTCCGCCGTGGACGCGCGCGCGAAACGCTGATCCGCGCGATGCGTGAAATTCTGAATCCAGCGCGAAAAAATAGCAGTGAAAGCTGACGCTGCGCCGATACTGTGTAAAAATACAGGCCAATTCAGCAAACAGTAATCAACATGGCCCTGACAGCAGCGATAAAAAGCCAGATTGCGCAATGGTATAAGGCGCTGCAGCAGCAGGTTCCTGACTTTATCCCCCGTGCGCCCCAGCGTCAGATGATCGCTGAAGTGGCGAAAAGCCTGGCCGGTGATGAAGGCCGCCATCTGGCGATTGAGGCCCCCACCGGCGTGGGCAAAACCTTGTCTTATTTGATCCCCGGCATCGCGGTAAGCCGCGCCGAGGAGAAACGGTTAGTGATCAGCACCGCCAACGTGGCGCTGCAGGATCAAATCTTCAGCAAAGACCTGCCGCTGCTGAAAAAAATCATCCCCGATCTCACCTTCACTGCCGCATTCGGCCGTGGCCGCTATGTCTGTCCGCGCAATCTCGCGGCGCTGGCTGCGACGGAAGATCAGCAAGGCGATTTGCTGCTGTATCTCGATGAAGAAGCGGTAACCGGGTCGAAAGAAGAGCAGAAGTTCTGCGCCAAATTAGAGAAACAGCTCAGCAGCTATCAATGGGATGGCCTGCGCGATCACTCCGATGTTTCGATTGATGACAGCCTGTGGCAGCGCCTTTCCACCGACAAAGCCAACTGCCTGGGGCATCACTGCCGCTGGTATCGTGAGTGCCCGTTCTTTGTCGCGCGTCGTGAAATTGAACAGGCAGATGTGGTGGTGGCGAACCATGCGCTGGTGATGGCGGCGATGGAAAATGAATCCGTATTACCGCCGCCTAAACATCTGATGCTGGTGCTGGACGAGGGCCATCATCTGCCTGAAGTGGCGCGTGATGCACTGGAGATGAGCGCGGAAATTACCCCCGGCTGGAGCAGCTTGCAGCTCGATCTGTTTGTACGGCTGGTGGAAACCATCATGGCGCAGTTCCGCCCCAAATCGCCGCCACCGCTGACTAATCCTGAACGGTTAAAAGGCCACTGCGATGAGATGCGTGAGCTGTTGCAAATCCTGTGCGATGCGCTCAATCCGCTGTTACCCGCGCACAATCAGCCGGGTGAGTTTCGTTTTGTGCTGGGTGAGTTGCCGGAAGAACTGATGACCATGTGCGCACGGCTGTTCAAACTGAGCGATGCACTACGCGGTTTGAGCGAAGGGTTACTCAATGAGTTGGGTGAGCAAACCGGCAAAGCCGACATCATGCGTCTGCATCGGTCGATTATTCAGCTTAACCGCCAGTTCGGCTGGTTCGAATCAATCAGTAAACTATGGCGGCTGGCGGCGATGGAGAAAGCCTCCAACGCGCCGGTATCAAAATGGATTACCCGTGAAATTCGCGACGGCCAGGCGCATCTGCTGTTCCACTGCGCCGGGATTCGCGTCAGCGATCAGCTGGAGAAACTGCTGTGGCGCAAGATTCCGCATGTGGTAGTAACCTCGGCAACCTTACGTTCACTCAACAGTTTTAATCGCTTGCAGGAGATGTCTGGCCTGAGTGAGAAAGCGGGCGATCGCTTTGTGGCGCTGGACTCACCGTTTAATCATGTCGATCAGGGCAAGCTGGTGATCCCGCAAATGCGCTATGAGCCGTTAATGGCCAATGAAGCGGAGCACATCGCTGAAATGGCAGGCTTCTTCCTGCAGCAAATGGCGGAAGAGAAGCATAAAGGCGTGCTGGTGCTGTTTGCCAGCGGACGTGCGATGCAGCAGTTTGTCAGCCATGTCAGCGCATTACGCTTATCAATGCTGGTGCAGGGCGATCAGCCCCGTTCGCGTTTAGTGGAGTTGCATCGCCAGCGAGTCGAAGCGGGGCAAACCAGTATTCTGGTTGGGCTGCAGTCTTTTGCTGAAGGTCTGGATTTAAAGGGCGATCTGCTCACGCAGGTGCATATCCATAAAATTGCTTTTCCCCCGGTGGACAGTCCGGTAATTTTGACCGAGGGGGAGTGGCTGAAGAGCCTCAAACGCTACCCGTTCGAAGTGCAGAGTTTACCGAGCGCCTCGTTTACGTTGATTCAGCAGGTCGGCCGTCTGATTCGTAGCCATCACTGTTCCGGTGAGATCGTGATATACGATCGGCGTCTGCTCAACAAAGCCTATGGCAGTCGCCTGTTGGCCGCCTTGCCGGTGTTTCCGATTGAACAACCGGCGGTGCCCGAAGCCAGCATAAAACCAGTGGTAAAAGTAGCGGTTAAAACCGCAGTCAAACCAGCGAAGCGTAAAAGTAAGAAATCTTAGGTGTGCCCAGACGCACATCAATGACCTTTTGGCAGCCGGTTATCGGCGCGCCCTGGAAGCGGGAATGCCCTGATGGAACTGAATAAAATAATCAAAGAGATTGGGCGCGGTAAGAACCACGCGCGCGATATCGATTTCGACACCGCCGTTGCCCTTTACAGCGCCATGCTGGCGGATGAAGTGCCAGAACTGGAGCTCGGCGGTGTGCTGATCGCCCTGCGTATCAAGGGCGAAGGCGAAGAGGAGATGCGCGGTTTTTACCACGCTATGCAGCAACAGATGATGCAGCTGCAGCCGCCCGCCAATCGTCCGATGCCGGTTGTGATTCCCAGCTACAACGGCGCACGTCGTCAGGGCAATCTCACGCCGCTGTTGGCCTTGCTGTTAAGCAAACTCGGATTTCCGGTGTTGCTGCACGGTGTGAGTGATGATCCGACGCGCATCACCACCGAAGCGGTACTGGCGGCGCTGGATATCGCGCCGGTCACCACTGCGCAGCAGGCACAGGCGAAACTGGACAGTGGCGAACTGGCGTTTATCACCATCGATCACCTGTGTGCACCGATGGCAAAACAGCTGTCGCTGCGCTGGCGCATGGGCGTGCGCAACAGCGCGCATACCCTAGCGAAGCTGGCCACGCCGTTTGTCGAACGCGCCGCGTTGCGCCTGGCGAGTGTTTCCCATCCGGAATATGTGCCGCGCGTCGGCAAGTTCTTCCAGGATATTGATGCGCCCGCCATTCTGCTGAACGGTACTGAAGGTGAGGTGTACGCCAATCCGCAGCGCTGCCCGGCGATAAACTATATTGCGGGTGCGGGCGCAGAGGCGGAAGTGTGGATTGAGCGCCAGCCGGAAATCAGCGTGGAATTGCCAGAAAGTAAAAATGCGCAGGATACCGCTGACTGGATCAAACAGGCGCTGGCCGGCGAACGTGCCGTGCCGCAGGCACTGCGTTTACAATTGGCGTGCTGCTTAGTGGCCACCGGAGAGTCAGCGACGCTGGATGAGGCGGAAACGCGATTGCAGCAAGCTGGGATCTGACGGGTAAATCAATACCCGCAGCCTTGGGTTGCGGGTCAAACGCACAGTCGAGATCTGGGAAATCCGGCAGTCAGGCTTTGACCAGCACGCTCTCCACCAGTTGCTGCCAGAAGCGGATACCAATCGGTATCAGATCATCATTGAAATCATAATGCGCGTTGTGCAATGGGGCGGAGGGGGATGCGCCATCGGCACCGAGCCAGAAGTAAGCACCCGGGCAGGATTCCAGCATACAGGCGAAATCTTCCGAGGCCATGGAAGGATTCACCTGCCAGTGCACCTGCGATTCACCTAACACGCGCTGGGCAACCTCGCGCACCTGTTCCGCTGGACCGGCATGGTTGGCGGTGACGGGATAACCCGGATACCAGTGAATCTCGCCGCTGACGCCAAACGGGCGAGGCAGGGTAGTGACAAAATCTTCAATCAGACTGCGCACGCGGTCACGTACGTCAGTCTGCAAACATCGCACCGTACCACGCAGCACAATCTGCTCGGGAATCACATTGATCGCCTCACCACCGTGGATCTGCGTCACGCTCACCACTGCTGACGCCAGCGGTGACAAACGGCGTGACGGGATGGTTTGCAGCGCCATGATCAGCTCTGCTGCCACCACCATCGGGTCGGCACCGCTCTCCGGCATCGCCGCATGACAGCTTTTGCCGTTTAGGGTGATTTCAAATGAATCGAGCGAGGCCATCATCGCACCTGGATTCACCGCCAGCGAGCCCACCGGCAAACCTGGCCAGTTGTGCATGGCGTACACCGCATCCATTGGGAAACGGGTAAACAAACCTTCTTCCACCATTTTCCGCGCACCGCCAAGATTCTCTTCCGCGGGCTGAAACAGGAAGTGCACCGTGCCTTTGAAGTTGCGCGTCGCGGCCAGTTGGCAGGCCGCCGCGAGCAGAATGGCCGTGTGTCCGTCGTGACCGCAGGCGTGCATCACGCCGGGACGGGCAGATTTCCACTCCGGCGCGCCTTTTTCGGTAATCGGCAACGCGTCCATATCAGCGCGTAAACCAATCACCGGGCCTGGGCCGTTTTCCAGTGTGCCAATCACGCCAGTGCCTGCCAGGCCACGGAACACTTGTAATCCTGCTTCAGAGAGCACATTCGCAACCAGTTCACTGGTTTGTTGCTCCTGGATAACCGAGTTCAGGATGTTGGTGTAACTGACGACGCCAGTTCAGGGCGTTTTCCAGCAGGACGGCAGGCAGGATCATAAGGTAAGGCTCTCCATCAGCAGCAGTTGCTGCGATTTCTCTGACACGTAACGTGATGTCTCCACTGTAGTGGTAAGCGCAGGGCGGCGTCTATCGTGGAAAGGAATAATTTGGCTATAGGGTATAGCGAAATGGAATATAGCAGCGGGGGCGCTCGGTCGGCATACCTGCATGCCGACCTTACACATGTGGAGAAAGGTGCGCAGTCATGCGCACCGGGAAATTTACTTCTGCATCGGCAGGTTCAAGCCATGTTCTTTCGCGCAGCTCTGCGCCAGTTCATAGCCTGCATCCGCGTGACGCATCACGCCGGTTGCCGGGTCATTCCACAGCACACGGCCAAGGCGCGCGTCGGCTTCGGCAGTGCCGTCGCAGACAATCACCACGCCGGAGTGCTGCGAGAAGCCCATGCCAACGCCGCCGCCGTGATGCAGGCTAACCCAGGTCGCGCCGCCTGCGGTGTTCAGCAGGGCATTCAGCAGCGGCCAGTCGGAGACGGCATCCGAACCGTCTTTCATCGCTTCAGTTTCGCGGTTCGGTGAGGCGACGGAACCACAGTCGAGATGATCGCGGCCGATGACGATAGGCGCTTTCAGTTCACCGTTGCGCACCATTTCGTTGAATGCCAGTGCGGCTTTATGGCGCTCGCCCAGTCCCAGCCAGCAGATGCGCGCTGGCAGTCCCTGGAAGGCAATTCGTTCCTGCGCCATGTCGAGCCAGCGGTGCAGGTTCTTGTGCTCCGGGAACAGCTCCTTCAGCTTGGCATCGGTTTTGTAGATATCCTCTGGATCGCCTGACAGCGCCACCCAGCGGAACGGACCTTTGCCTTCGCAGAACAGCGGGCGAATATAGGCGGGTACGAAGCCTGGGAAATCAAACGCGTTTTTCACCCCTTCATCCAACGCTACCTGACGGATGTTGTTACCGTAATCCACGGTCGGCACGCCCATATGATGGAAGTCGAGCATGGCCTGCACATGCACCGCCATTGACGCGCGAGCGGCTTTTTCGACCGCTTTAGGATTGCTGACGCGCTCGGCCTGCCAGCGATCCAGATCCCAACCCACTGGCAGATAGCCATTGATTGGATCGTGTGCAGAAGTCTGATCGGTGACGATATCCGGCTTCATGCCACCCGCTTTGGCGCGCTTCACCAGCTCCGGCACGATTTCCGCGGCGTTGCCCAGCAGGCCAACGGAAATTGCCTGCTTCGCTTTGGTGGCTTTCTCAATCAGATCCAGCGCTTCGTCTAAGGTATAAGCTTTATGGTCAACGTAACGGGTGCGCAGACGGAAATCGATGCGGGATTCCTGGCATTCAATCGCCAGCACGCTGGCACCGGCCAGTACGCCCGCCAGCGGTTGTGCGCCGCCCATGCCACCTAAGCCCGCTGTCAGGATCCAGCGGCCGCTCAGATCGCTTTCATAATGCTGGCGACCGGCTTCGGCGAAGGTCTCAAAGGTGCCCTGCACGATGCCCTGTGCACCGATGTAGATCCAGGAACCGGCGGTCATCTGGCCGTACATCATCAGGCCGGCTTTATCCAGCTCGTGGAAATGATCCCAGTTAGCCCAGTGTGGCACCAGGTTAGAGTTAGCCAGCAGCACGCGAGGTGCATCGGCATGAGTACGGAACACGCCCACTGGTTTACCCGACTGGATCAGCAAGGTTTCTTCAGGCTGCAACGCACGCAGTGAACGCAGAATCTGCTCAAAGCACTCCCAGTTACGCGCGGCTTTACCGATACCGCCGTATACCACCAGATCTTCCGGGCGCTCGGCCACATCAGGATCGAGGTTGTTCTGGATCATGCGGTAAGCCGCTTCAATCAACCAGTTCGCACAATGCAGTTCGTTACCGCGCGGCGCACGGATTTCACGGGCAACAGCCTGAGATAAAGTTTCGCTCATCATCAATTCCTTAAAGGGAAGGAGAACGCTGGCTTGGCAGCAGCGCAGTCAAAGATTCAGGCCAGGCGTGACTGCTGGCCCACAGACGCATGGATTCGATATCCGGCGCCATTAAACGGTCTTGATCAAGGAAGGCAACGTTCTCGCGGATGCGACTCATCTCTTGTTCCAGCGCAGTCGAGCTTTGCAGTGGACGATGGAAGTCGATGCCTTGCGCCGCAGCCATGGCTTCAATGCCGACCACGGCAGCGGTGTTAAAGCACATATCACCGAGGCGACGCGCGGCGTAGGTGGCCATCGACACGTGATCTTCCTGGTTCGCAGAGGTCGGCAGGCTATCCACGCTACCCGGATGCGCCAGCGATTTGTTTTCAGAAGCCAGTGCGGCAGCGGTGACCTGGGCAATCATAAAGCCAGAGTTGACTCCGCCATCGCGCACCAGGAATGGCGGCAAGCCAGAGAGACCAGTATCCAGCAGCAGCGCCATACGGCGCTCGGAAATGGCGCCGATTTCGGCAATCGCCAATGCGATGATATCGGCGGCAAATGCCACAGGTTCGGCGTGGAAGTTACCGCCCGAAATCACATCACCGCTTTCACTGAACACCAGCGGGTTATCAGAGGCCGCGTTGGCTTCGATTTGCAATACACGCGCCGCATGGCTGAGGTTGTCTAAACACGCGCCCATCACCTGCGGAACGCAGCGAATCGAGTAGGGATCCTGCACGCGACCACAATTGGTATGTGAGCTGAGGATTTCACTGCCTTCCAGTAAGGAAGAAACGGCAGCGGCCACCGCGATTTGCCCGTGCTGACCGCGCGCCTGATGAATACGTGCATCGAAAGGTTTTACTGAGCCTTTGATCGCTTCCAGTGACAGCGCGCCGGCCATCAGACCTGCGGCGAACAGGTTCTCAGCTTCAAACAGGCCACGCAGTGCCAGCGCGTTAGAAACCTGGGTACCGTTGAGCAGTGCCAGACCTTCTTTCGGTCCCAGCACAATCGGCTGCAGGCCGACGCGTGCCAGCCCTTCGGTGGCAGGAATCAGTTCTCCGTCAACGCGTACCTGGCCTTCGCCCAGCAACATCAGTGACAGATGGGCCAGCGGGGCTAAATCGCCGGATGCGCCAACCGAACCTTTTTCCGGGATGCACGGCATCACACCGGCATTAAACAGCGCCAGCAGCGCTTCGATTAACTGGATACGTACGCCGGAGTGACCGCGTGCCAGGCTGATGATTTTGGTGGCGACCACTAAGCGCGTGACGTTATCGGGCAGTAAGTTGCCCAAACCCACGCTGTGCGACAGCACCAGATTGCGCTGCAACTCTGCCAGACGCTCAGCAGGAATCTGTGTCTGAGCCAGTTTGCCGAAGCCGGTATTGATGCCGTACACCACTTTGCCTGATGCCACGATGGCATCGACGGTTTCATTCGCGCGATCGATGGCCGCACGAGCGTCATCCGCTAACGTGAGCGTCACCTTGCTTTGATAAATCGCCCGCAAGGTCGCGAGGTCCACTTCACCGGGAACGAGGCGAATTTCCTGAACCGAACCTGACATAGTCTACTCCTGTCTATACAAGTGATCGGGTACTACCTGCAAGCCCTGGGTTTGCGATGTGGCATGGGGTAGCACCATTGAATGAGCTGAGTGAAGCATAAGTGTCTAATCTTGTCTATACAAGTAGCAAGGGCTGTGCCAGATTGATTGGATTCTGTGAAATGCGCCGCAATGCGGGATGTGTCATCCAGCCGCAGCCGCATTGCACCGAAACAGGGAGAACGCTGCACTGTTAACGGGCTGTCTGCACAATTGGATGTATATACATTTACGTGCTGAGACAGTAAACTTTGGGCATTATTCGGAAAAGGAACAGGATATGGCGGAGCAAACGGCAATAGCGCAGCTGGCCGCAGCGATGGGCGATGAGCCAGCACCGATTTATCAGCGCGTGAAACAGGCGATCGTCAGCCAGATCCGTGAAGGTCACTGGAAAGCGAATCAGCGCGTACCGTCCGAAAGTGAGCTGGTTAACGAGCTGGGCGTGAGCCGCATGACCATTAACCGCGCGCTGCGTGAACTCACCAGCGAAGGTTTTTTGGTACGCATGCAAGGCGTCGGCACCTTTGTCGCGGAGATGAAGGGTTACACCGCGATGCTGGAAGTGCATAACATCGCCGATGAAATTGCCCAGCGTGGTCATCGCCACAGCTGCAAAATTTTGTCGATTGGGCAGATGAAGGCCGATCCGGAGCAGGCCGCTGTGTTGGGCTTATCCACCGGGCAGACGCTGTATCATTCGTTGATTGTGCATTACGAAAACGATATGCCGGTGCAACTGGAAGATCGTCTGGTCAACCCGCTGGTGGCGCCCGATTACCTCAGTCAGGATTATCATCAACTGACGCCCTACACCTATTTGATGCGTGTGGCGCCGTTGACCGCCGGTGAGCATATTGTGGAAGCGGTACTGCCCGATTTGCGCCAGCGTAAACATCTGGCGCTGGATGAGCACGAACCCTGCTTGTTGATTCGTCGTCAGACCTGGAGCGACAACAAGATTGTGACCTACGCGCGCCTGCTCTATCCAGGCTCGCGCTATAAGTTACTGGGTCGTTTCAGAGGACACGGCTAAGCGCCACAAATAGCAGGCTGGCATCCGAGGTTCGCGGTGCCAGCTGCGTCTCTTCATCCAGCCACCACATTCCCTGATTAACCGTGACGCGTTTGCCGTCCGTACTCTGCCATTCGCCGGATAATACCCACGCGACACCGTGTTGGCTGGTAGCGGCGTGGTGCACGACATCCACCTGTGCCTGCCAACTGTCGCGGCGCGTCATGATATTGAAATCCTGACAGCTGCCGTTAATCTGGGCGTCGATCGACCATTCGCCAGGAAACGCCCACGGCTGATGCGGCAACAACGCGTGCTCGACGTTCTCGCTGCGCAGCACCACGCTATCGCCATTCAGCAGCGTGATCACACGATCGATACCGGGGAACGGCGAGAAAGGTCCGTCAGCATCAATGGTGGCAATACTGGCGCGCCAGCCAAATTGGGTCTCACCGGGCGGGAAGCTGATGATTTCACGCGTTTCACCGCCGCCGTTGCGCCAGCGGCTGACGGGCAGCTGGCTGTAGTCGAAATACGTTCTCATTGCAGTGCACTCATAGCCTGGGCGAAGCGCGCGGCTGCGGCTTCTTCAGCGGGATGATGGCCCTCGCTGATCACCTGATTACCGGCAACAAACACATCGCGGATCTGGCTTTGCGTACCGCCAAACAGCCAGCGGTTAAGTAGTGAAGCTGAATTTACGCTTCTCAGGAAGGCATCGTTTTCCAGCACCAGCCAGTCGGCGCGTTTGCCCACCGCCAGTTCACCGGTGTTGATCGCGCACGCCTGCGCACCGCCTTGTGCCGCCTGCAGCCACAGCAGATCGCCCACAGAAGGCTGATGGGGCAGGGTGATTCGGTTGCGACGACGATCGCGCAGGCGCTGACCGTACTCCAGCCAGCGCAGCTCTTCCTGCGCGCTGAGCGATACATGGCTGTCCGAGCCAATGCCCCAGCGTCCACCCTGGGCAATGTATTCCACCGCCGGGAAGATGCCGTCGCCGAGATTGGCTTCGGTGGTCGGACAGAGTCCGGCAATCGCACCGCTGGCCGCCATGCGTTGGATTTCCCTGTCGTCCAGATGGGTGGCATGAATCAGGCACCAGCGCTGATCTACTTCGAAGCGATTATACAACCAGGCAACCGGACGCTCGCCGCTCCACGCCAGGCTGTCATTGACCTCTTTTTCCTGCTCGGCCACATGAATGTGTACCGGCACATCAGCAGCGCCAGCGGCCAGCACTTCACGCATCTGAGCTTCACTCACCGCGCGCAGCGAGTGGAAACAGATGCCATGATTAAGCAGCGGCTTATTGGCGCTCCATTGCGCTACGCGTTGCTTTTGCTGCAGATAAGCCTCCGTTTGCTGGATAAAACGGCGCTGGCCGTCGCTGGCCGGTTGCGATCCAAAACCGCTGTAGCTGTAGAGCACCGGCAGCAGCGTCTGACCGATCCCGGCCGTCTCGGCGGCGGCAATCAGGTTGAGCAGCATCGCGTCATCGGCATAGGGTTTACCCTGCGCATCGTGGTGCAAATAGTGGAATTCCGCCACCTGGCTATAGCCGCCTTTCAGCATATCGATATAGAGATGGGTGGCGATATCGCCGACCTGCTCAGGCGACAGGCGCTGCACCATGCGGTACATCAGATCGCGCCAGGTCCAGAAGCTGTCCTGCGGATCGCCCGCCACTTCAGCCAGCCCGGCCATGGCGCGCTGGAAGGCGTGCGAATGCAGGTTGGCGATAGCGGGGATCACCGGGCCAGCAAGGTGAGTGGCGCTGCCTGGCGTGCTGTTAGGGGTAAGTTCAGCAATCTGTCCGGATGCGTCAGTGGTAATTAATACGTCTTCATGCCAGCCGTCGGCCAGCAGCGCGCGTGGGGCAAAAAAAACGGCCATGGTTGATCCTTAAGGGCGGAAAGTTGTATATACATATACATACTTTGAGACGCACTGTAAATCGTCAGACGTGAAGGGGAGTGGGATGGCAGAAGCGAAGCAGATCGACAGCCTGTGGCTGGGGGCCGATATCGTCACCATGCGAGACGGGCACTATAACCTGATTGCCGACGGCGCACTGGCGGTGGATAACGGCGAGCTGATTTGGGTAGGACCGCGCAGTGAACTGCCGGATTTTGCCCCGCGTACGCAGCAGCAATTTGACGGTGGCATCATCACGCCAGGTTTAGTCGATTGCCATACGCATCTGGTGTTTGGCGGCGATCGCAGCCAGGAGTTCGAGCAGCGTCTGAACGGCGTCAGCTATGCCGAGATCGCAGCGCAGGGCGGCGGTATTCTCTCCACGGTGCGTGCTACCCGCGCGGCATCACAGCAGGAGTTGGTGGCAAGCGCGCGCTGGCGTCTGGATCGATTGCTGGCAGAAGGCGTCACTACAGTGGAGATTAAATCGGGTTATGGCCTCGATGAAACCAGCGAGCTGACCATGCTGCGCGCCATCCGCGAACTGGCGGAAACGGTGCCCGCCGATGTGCTCTCCACCTGTCTGGCCGCACACGGCTTCCCGCCCGAGTTTAAAGAAAACCCACAGGGCTGGATCGATATCATCTGCAATCGCCTGTTACCACAGGTGAAGGCGGAAGGGCTGGCGGATGCCGTCGATGCCTTCTGCGAACATCTGGCCTTCTCCCCTGAGCAGGTTAGCGCGGTGTTTGATCAAGCCAAAGCGCTGGGGATGCCGGTTAAACTGCACGCTGAGCAGTTGTCCGCACTCGGTGGCGCCACGCTGGCGGCTGAATACGGTGCCTTGTCAGCCGATCATCTTGAATACGCCACCGAAGCCGATGCGCAAGCGATGGCGCAACACGGCACCGTTGCGGTGTTGCTGCCGGGCGCGTTCTATCTACTGCGCGAGACGCAACGCCCGCCGGTGGATTTATTCCGCAAACACGGCGTGCCAATGGCGCTGGCCAGCGATGCCAATCCGGGGACTTCCCCGGCGCTGTCGCTGCGTCTGATGTTGAATATGGGCTGTACGCTGTTTGGCATGACGCCGGAAGAAGCGCTGGCGGGCGTGACCTTATGGGGCGCGAAAGCGCTGGGATTACAGCATTCGCACGGTTCGCTTGAGGTCGGCAAAGTGGCGAACTTTGTGCACTGGCCGCTGGCGCGTCCGGCAGAACTGGTTTACTGGTTGGGCGGCGAATTGCCGTGCCAGGTTATCTATCGTGGAGAAGCGCAATGACACCTTTTCATTTCACCGCCGGTAAGCTGCCGCTGCTGGTCAGCATCCCGCATGCGGGTACTCAGTTAACGCCTGAAGTGGATGCAGGATTGAGCGACGCGGCTCGCGGCCTGCCGGATACCGACTGGCACATTCCGCTGTTGTACGATTTTGTGCGCGATTTAGGGGCCAGCGTGCTGATTGGCCACTACTCACGTTTTGTCATCGACCTTAATCGTCCGCCGGATAACCAGCCGCTGTACACCACCGCTACCACCGGACTCTATCCTGAGACGCTGTTTGACGGCACGCCGACCTTCGCCGAGGGTAAAACCCCCAGCGCCGCCGCGCGACAGGGTTATCTCGATAATATCTGGCAGCCGTATCACCAGCAGATCCAGCAAGAGCTGGCGCGATTGAAAGCTGAACACGGTTATGCACTGCTGTTTGACGCCCACTCTATTGCTTCGGTGATTCCGCGCTTGTTTGATGGTCAGTTGCCGGATATCAACATTGGCACTAACAGTGGTGAGAGTTGCTCGACAGCGGTGATCGAAGCGATTAAAGAGGTTTGTGTCGCGCAAAGCGATTACAGCTGGGTGGTTAATGGTCGTTTCAAAGGCGGCTATATCACGCGTGCCTACGGTCAGCCGCAGCAGGGCGTACAGGCCGTACAGCTCGAACTGGCGCAGCTGAATTATATGGATGAAACCCCGCCGTTTGCCTGGCAGCAGGATCGCGCCGCGCAGTTGCAGAAAGTGTTGAAACCGATGATGCAGGCATTTTTACAGGCCGGAAAGCCGCGTTAATTGCCTGAGTCGTATGGCAAGACAGACGTCGTGCTTGCCAGGGCTCATTTGCATCAGACTGCCACCTTTAAAGGTGGCAGTTTTTTATGGGTGTTGAAGTGCAAACTCATGCCACGCGCCATCCCCATCTCGCTTCCATCTTAAACCCTGAC